>ERZ772880.2141-NODE-2141-length-15767-cov-4.475751_pt1 | contig 15767 bp, 16 predicted proteins | sample MGYA00580577_ERZ772880 | MGnify/ENA primary metagenome ERZ772880 (study PRJEB29015, sample SAMEA2737705) | human gut metagenome | biome: human gut; feature: human-associated habitat; material: faeces | place: China | collected 2012 ... | reverse complement strand
GCACGGCGAATGCCGTGCGGGCCGTTCCGAAACACAAGCGTGTGTACCCTTCTCAACTGACGCTTCCGTCATTTCAACGTTGTGTGCTGCTCCGCAATACGCTATAATGCAGGAAAAGCCATGCCGGGAATTCTTCCCGCATCTGCATCGGAGGGCCGCACAATGAACCGAGCAATCCTGGCCGACGAAAAAATGCTTGAGCTGAGTCCCCACGGAAGCCGCGAGTTTCCATTCATCCTTCAGCGCATCGTTCTCTCCGGCTATCCCGCCGGAACCTTGCAGTGCCACCGGCATCCGGAGATTGAAATGATCTATATTCTGAGCGGCTCCATGCTGTTTCAGATCAATCATCATTATCTCGACGTCAAAGAGGGCGACTGCCTCTTCATCAACGCCGGCGTGCTCCATGGCGCGAGCATGATCGGCGAGCAGGATTGTACCTATCTCTGTATCGACTTCCACCCGGATCTGATCGGCGGCCCGGAGGACAGTTTTTTTGCCGCTTCCTTTGTCCTGCCCCTCATTCAGTCCGGAACATTCTCACATACCGTAATGAACCGGACACACCCGAGCCACCCCAGAATTTCCGATTCATTTCGGCAGCTGGAGCGCCTCTGCCGCGAAGCGGAGCGCGGCTATCAGCTTCTGATCCGGAGCCGCCTGTTTGAGATCTGGCACATCATCCTGCATGCCGAGGTGTATGTACTTCTCGCATTTCAGCTTTGCGTCCGTGTCCAGAATCACCGGGACGTGCAGCCGGTCGCCCTCGGCAAAAGCGATATCCATGACCTTGCGCATATCGCCATGCCCCTGATACTGCTCGCGCACGCAGACCAGACCGACAAAGATATACGGCTTTTTCGCCTTATCCATTTTCGTCCGCAGATCCTCGCCGCCCTGCTTGGAGAGCGCGAGAAAATGGATGATCTCGCGCAGGCGCATCGCGCGGAACGAACTCTGCGCGCGTAGCCATAGATATCTTCCGCCGTTGCCGCGCGGCTGGAAAACAGGGACGCCAGCCCCTTTTCGTCGCCGTAGTCATAATTGGCGAAGGCTGCGCCGATCTCGCGGAGCGTGCCCTCGTCCAGTGTTTTCACGATCATGATGGATTCTCCTCGTTGTCTCGTCCTTTGTCAGTTAGAGGATTTTAACCACAGGATACACGATTTTGGATGCGGTTGGTTTTAGTGTAGCACGCGCGGCGGCCAGCTGCACGAGGAATGTGATTTTGGGGGCGGGGAATTCGCCCCCCTGATCGCCTCCGGCGATCTTCCCCCCCCTCTTGGTAGAGGGGGCTTCGGGCGGACAGAGGCGTCCGCCCCTACAAGCCCCTCTCAGGCGCTGCGCGCCAGCTCCCCCAGAGGGGGGAGCCAAGCCGCTGCGGCGGAGATTGCTCCCCCCAGTCATGCTTCGCATGACAGCCCCTCTCAGGTGATGACGAAGCCGCCGTTGACGGGCAGAACCTGACCGGTGACGAACGCCGCGTCCGCAAGATAGGCCATCGCCTGCGCGACATCCTCCGGCGTGCCGAGACGTTCGATGGGCGTCTGCTGGCGCAAATCCTCCAGCACGTCCTCCGCGACGGAGGCGCACATGTCCGTCTGGATGACGCCGGGCGCCACGGCGTTGACGCGGATGCCGCTCGGGCCAAGCTCCTGCGCGAGGGCCTTGGTCATGGCCAGAAGCGCACCCTTCGCCGCCGAGTAGGCAACCTCGCAGCTCGCGCCGACCTGACCCCACATGGAGGACACATTGATGATGCAGCCGCGCTGCTTCGCCAGCATCGACGGCAGCACCGCCCGGATGCAGTAAAACGCGCCGTCCACATGGACGGCAAAGATGCGGTGCCACTGCTCGGGCGTGATCTGGTTGATGAGGGCGTAATGCGCGATGCCGGCGTTATTGATGAGGACGTCGACGTCCGGGATGGCGGAGAGCGCGTCCGTCACCCGCGCCTCGTCCGCCACGTCGCAGCGGATGGGCAGAGCGCCCGTCTCCGCGGCCACGGCGCGCGCCGCCGCATCATTCTTTTCGTACAAAAACCAGACGCGGTCGCCGCGCCGGGCAAACAGCCGCACCGCCGCTGCGCCGATGCCACGGCTCCCGCCGGTGATGACAACATTCATATTGGGGTCTCCTTTTGATACAGCAAACGTCATTCAGCATGGCTGAATGACGTTTTGGGTTTCTCAGCGTCTGCGCGTCTTGGTCTTCCGGTCGGAATAGGCGCGGATGGAGGACATTTTACTATCCGATTCGGACATGAATTTTTTGAGCATGTCATCGAACGATTTCGTCTGCGCGGCCGGCTGGGCGGCGTCGCTGCGGTTGGACGCGCTACCGCTGCGGTTTGCAGGCTTACCATAGCCGGAGGCCGGTGCAGAACCGTTCGTGCGCTGGCGCGGGACGTACTCTTTGCGCGGCGGGGGCGCAATGGTGCGCTTGATGGACAGATTAGTCTTGCCGTTTTCCATGCCGATGATCATGACCTTGACCGTGTCGCCCTCGTGCAGATGGTCGTGGATGTCATTGACGTAGGTATGCGCCACCTCGGAGATGTGTACCATACCGGTCGACCCGTCCGGCAGCGTGATGAACGCGCCGAATTTGGTCAGGCTCTTGACTTTACCCTCTACGATCATTCCAACTGTAAGCTGCTCCATATATTCCGCTTGATCCCCCATGTCTGAAATTGTTGCGTTTCGCCTCTATTTTTACGAGAACAGGCCCGTAAACTATATAACATATTCGGCGAGAGATTTTGGCCCAAGGCAAGATTTGAAGGACGCAGACATGCCGCGTGCATTTCAAGTCCTTCAAACCGCAGCATTGGGGCAAAAGATCCGCCGAAGAGCTTAATCGCTGACGTCGTAAAAGATGATCTCGCCCTCTGCGGCCATGTCCAGCTTGTCACGCGCCACGTTCTCCACGCCCTCCGGCGTGTCGAGCTTGTCGATGGCGTCCTGAAGGCGGCCGTTTTCCTGCTCGGCGGTGGTGATGCTGCTGGTCAGTGCGTCCGCCTCGGCCTTCTTGTCCGAGATGCGGGACTGGAGCTTCACGAGCGTGACCGTCGCGTACACCACGAGGATCAGAATGACCAGCTTTACCAGCAGCGACGATTTGATGAGCTTCATGTCTTCTGGCCCTCCTTTCCCGTGCGGCCATTTTCTGGCGTATCAATATCTTGTCGATTATTTTAACCCATTTTCGAGCCGTTGCAAAGACCTTTTTGAAAAAAATCAGAAAAATTTTCAGAATTCCGCGCACCGGGGCGCAGATCAGGCGCAGGAGCTTCCCTAAAAGCGCCCAGAACGCGCTGAACAGGCGCAGCGCCAGCTGGCTGAGCGTCAGAAACCAGAGCATTGCCCCGAGACCCATGCCAAGCAGTGCGAACAGCCGCATCATCCCGCGCCCGGCATAAAGCGCAAACGCCAGCAGCGCGAGCAGCACCGTCAGGCAGTACAGCCCGTCCGCCGGAACGGTCAGGCGTGGATGGCAGCGGCGGAGCGCGCGGAGCACATCATACCAGCACCCGAGCGCCAGCCCCAGCGCCGCCGCCCACGCGAACTCCACGGCCTGCCGTGCGACCGGCAGCTCCATCAGCCAAACAGGCGCGCGAAGAAGCCGCCTGTTGGCGCGTCCTCTTCGTAGGCGATGGAATCGACCGTCCCGTCCACGCGAACCTCTCCCCCGCCGGACGTCAGCTCTTGCAGGTGCAGACCCTGGCCGTGGATGACGAGCGGCCCGCGCGTTGTGGCGAGGGCGATCATGCCGTCGTCAAAGCTCTCGATCTCCAGCACGCCCGTCACCGACAGGCGCGACCGGGCGTCGAGCGTGATTTTATGCGGCGCATCGAGCGCCTTTTGTTCCGGAATCGTGGTCATCGTCTCATTGCCTCCCTCTCGTATTGGTAATATATACGAGAGGGTTGGCCGGACTATGCCGGATTATTTTTCGTTCTCCGGGAAAGCTATGAAGCAGCTGTCGTGCGTATTCGGCGAGAGATTTTGTTCCAAGGCAAAATTTGAAGGACGCAGACATCCTTTGTGGATTTCAAGTCCTTCAAACTGCGGCATTGGGGCAAAAGATCCGCCGAAGACTGCCGACAGATGATTCAGAGGTTTCCCCCAACGATTTCTCTGTACATCGCGGAAGCGTCGTCCTTGCGGACGGCCTCTGCCACGGCGAGCACTTCGACGGTCAGCGTCCGCGCGCCAAACTCGATGGAGATTTTATCGCCGACCTTCACGTCGTAGCTGGCCTTGGCCGGGCGGCCATTGACCGAGATGCGCGCGTTGTCGCACGCCTCGTTCGCGACGGTGCGCCGCTTGATGAGCCGCGAGACCTTCAAATATTTATCCAAACGCATATTGTTTCTCCTTATGATAGAAAACCGGCGGACACCCTCTGCCCGCCGGAATCCGAAAATCATCCTAGTAGGCATCATCGCACAGTTTGACCAGCCGCTCCTTCGAAGCGCGCCGGCACAGCTGTGCGTTGATGTCCAAACAAATTACTTGGAGACCTTGTCCTTCAGAGCCTTGCCGGCCTTGAAGACGGGAACGGTCGTTGCGGGGATCTCGACCGGCTCCTTCGTTCTGGGGTTGCGGCCCATGTGCGCCTCGCGGTGCTTGGTCTCAAAGCCGCCGAAGCCGACGAGCTGGACCTTGTCGCCCTTGCAGAGCGCCTCGGCGATGGTATCAAAGGTGGCGTTGACGGTCTTTTCCGCGTCCTTCTTGGAGATGGCACATTTTGCGGCAACTTCCGCGATCAGTTCAGTCTTATTCATAGTTGGTTCCTCTTTCCTGTTGTGATTCAGCGTGCGGACTTCTGCTCGTTCCACAGCCGGAGTAATTCGTGGCGGGTCAGCTCGTCGAGTCGTGCGCCCCGCGAACGCGCGGCCTGCTCCATCGCGCCGAAGCGGCGGATGAATTTTTCACATGCTGCATGCAGCGCCATCTCCGGATCAATCTCCAGACAGGCTGCGGCATTGACCGCCGCAAACAGCACGTCGCCAAGTTCTTCCTCCACGTTCTGCTGCGAAGCAACAGCGGCGCGGAGTTCGGATGTTTCTTCCTCTAGTTTATCCAGAGATCCCTGGGCAGATTCCCAGGCAAAGCCCGTTTTTGCCGCTTTTTTCTGGAGCTTTTCCGCCCGCCAGCAGGCAGGCAGCGAACGCGCCACGGCGTCGAGCGTTTCGCTCACGGTCTGCTGGCCCTTCTCCCGTTTTTTCAGTTCGTCCCAGCCGGGATTCTCCCCGCCGAAGAGGAACGGATGCCGGAAGACCAGTTTTTTACACACCGTGTCGCAGACGTCGTCCAGCGTAAAGCGCCCGGCGTCCTGCTCGATATCCGTGTGGAAGAGGACTTGCAGCAGCACATCGCCCAGCTCTTCCCGCATCATGGCGGGATCGTCCCGGTCGAACGCTTCGCAGGCCTCGTAGGCCTCCTCCAGAAAATTGCGCCGGATGGACTCGTGCGTCTGTGCGCCGTCCCACGGGCAGCCACCCGGGGCGCGGAGCAGATGCACAAGACGCACCAGATCTTCAAAGCAATAGCGGTCTTTGCTAATAAAATCTATCATAATTCGGCCTCTTTCGCAAGGGTTTTTCTCAAGTTTTTTCGCGCAGATGCAGGAGCTTCGCGATTTTTTCACCCTTGGGCAGCAGGAGGCAGTCCTGATAGGTGATGCAGCGCAGCAAAACCACCAGCACCGCATAGCAGACCACGGCGATCACGAGCGCAAGCAGGCACGCGAGCTTCGGCGAGAGGATGCGCCCGGCCAGCCGGTAGGCCCCGAACGTCACCGTGCCCATCAGCACTGCGGCCAGCGCCGGGCGCAGCATATTGCGCAGGACGCGCGGCTTCGTGGAGATGCGGCGCCGGATGGCGACAAGGTCGAGCGCGGTGATGACCGCGTAGCACGTCAGCGTGCCGATGGCCGCGCCGACGATGTTGAGCGAAGGAACGGCCACGAGGAAATAGTTCACGATGACCTTCACGACGCCGCCGATCAGCATATTGACGACCGGCGTTGTCACGTCGCCGTGGGCCTGCATGATCGCGTTGAGCAGGAGCACCATCGAGTTGCAGATGACCGCAATGCCGAACACCTGCAGGATCGGCGTCGCGACGGCGACGCTCGTCTCGCTGTAACCGGGGCAGAGCAGGCGGATGATCGGCTCCGCCATGACGGCAAGGCCGATGGCGCAGGGCAGCGCGATAAGCGCCATGGTGCGGATGGCGGATTCCTCCGTCCCCTTGGCCTCGGCGTCATCCTTGCGCGTGAGCGCGGCGGTGATGGCCGGGATACAGGAGATGGTGATCGTGGTGATGAAAGAACACGGGAGGGCGAAGATCGTCTGCTGGAAGGTATAGATGCCGTTCAGCGTATCGACCTGCGTGGCCGTATAGCCCAGCGCGCCGGAGAGACGGCGCATGTAGATGGAGGCATCGACGAGGTTGATGATCTGGAGTCCTGCTGCGCCGAGCGTGATGGGAATCGCGATGGCGAGCAGTTCTTTCATGGTGGCGCGCGTCGACTTCGCCGTGCCGCCCGCTTCCTGCAAAATTTTCGAAGACTGACGGAACTTGCCGTGCAGATAGACCATGGACACGAAGCTGCCGACCGTGACGCCGAGGATGCCGCCTGCGGCGGCATAGGTCGCGCTGCCGGTCTCACGCATGAGCAGCCAGGCGAGGCTCAGGCCGATGACGAGGCGGATGATGGCCTCGAAGATCTGGCTGATGGACGTCGGGGCCATGTTGCTCTGGCCCTGGAAGAAGCCTCTGTACGCCGAGATCATGCAGATGATGAGCACGCACGGAGCCAGGGCCGCAATGGCCGCCCAGCTCGTCTCCGAGTTCGAGACGAGCACCGAAAGCGGCTTGCTGAAGAGAAACATGCCGAGGCTGCCCACGATGCCGATGGTCAGGAAGACGTAGAGCGCCGTCTTGTAGATCTTGCGGATCTGGGCATGGTTGCCAAGCGTCTGCGCCTCGGAGATCATGCGGCTCATCGCGACGGGCAGGCCCGTCGTCGAGATCATGAGCAGGACGTCATAGACGCGGTAGGCGTTATAGAAATAGCTGCTGCCGGTCTCGCCGATGATATAGTTCAGCGGCGTTTTGAACAGGAAGCCGAGCAGCTTGACAATCAGCGTCGCGGCGGCCAAGATGGCCGCACCCTGCAAAAAGTTCTGTTTCTTCATGGATTCGTCTTTCATTGGGGCTGCTCCTCCGGATCGTCCGCGAAGACCTTCGGGATCGCGTAGTCATGCAGCTCCTTTGCGACGGCGGCGAGGTCGATCGTCGGCCATTTGCCCGCCGCGTAGAGGATCTTGCCGCGCACCATCGTCAGCACGACGTCGTGGCCGGATGCCGCGTAGACAAGGTTCGAGAGGATGTTGTGGCACGGGATGTGGTGCGGCTGCGTGAAGTCGAGCATGATGAGGTCAGCATCCATACCAAGCTTCAGCTGGCCGCATTCTTTCTCGCGGCCCTGCGCGCGCGCGCCGCAGACCGTCGCCATCATCAGCGCGGCCTCTGCCGGGACGGCGGTCGGGTCGCCGGTTTTGCCCTTGGCCATCAGCGCCGCGGCCTTGATCTCCTCAAAGAGGTCGTGGTTGTTGTTCGAGGCGACCGAGTCGGTGCCGAGGCAGACGTTCATGCCGGCCTTCACCATGCCCATCACATCGGCACAGCCGGAATCAAGCTTCAGATTGCTGACCGGGCAGTGCGCGGCGGAGACGTGCCGCTTGGCGAGCAGGCGCATATCCTCCTCCGTCAGCCAGACGCAGTGCGCCGCGACGGTGGGTACGTCGAAAAGATGATGGCAGTCGAGCAGCTGCGCGGGCGTGAGGCCGTATTTTTCGACGCACTCGTCATGCTCGCGCTTCGTCTCGGAGAGGTGCACCTGCATGCCGAGCTTTTCGTTGATGGAAAACTCGGCCAGCGCGTCCCACAGCTGATAGGTCGAGGTATACTCGGCGTGGACGGAGGCTTCAATTTTGATGCGGCCGTTGTCATAGCCCTGCCACTTGTCGCGCAGCGCAACAAGCTCCTGGCAGGCCGGGAATTTTTCAAAGTCAAAGTCGGCGCCGAGGAACATCGTCATGCCGCGCGAGATGTTCGCCTTGATGCCGGACTCCGCCACGGCCTCGCAGATGGCGTCGCAGTGGTCGTACATGTCGGAAACCGACGTCACGCCGAAGCGCAGACACTCCGCGATCGCCAGCTGCGCCGCCGCCTTGACCGCGCGGTCGTCCAGATGGGCCTCGCGCGGGAAGATGTAGTCATTCAGCCACTCCTGCAATTTGAGGTCGTCCGCGTAGCCGCGCAGAATCGTCATCGGCAGATGGGTGTGGCAGTTGATCAGGCCCGGCATGAGCACCATGCCGCTGCCGTCGATGATGGTCTGCGGCTGCTCCTCGGGCGCTTTTTTCCCGAGATAGCTGATCTTTCCGTCCGTTACGCCGAGAAAGCTGTCCGTCCAGACAGACATGCGGTCGTCCATGGTGACGATGGAAACATGGGAGAATAGTGTATCCATGAAGTTCTCCTTCCTGATTCAGACATTCTGCTCCTCCAGAAGGGCGAAGATCTCGTCCTTCTGGCGCAGAATCGTGTCGATGCGCTGGATATAATCCTGCGGATATTTGGGGTTATGATAGCGGGCAAGCTTTTCCTCCGGCAGATTGATTTTGTTCATGCCGCCGCCCCCGAGGGAGAGGATGGAGTGCAGCTCTTCCATCATGTATATGTTATAAAGCCCGGTATAGCCCGGCTTGCACCAGCCGACGTTTTCAAAGCTGCCGGACATATACTTCTGCCGGTAGAGATAGTAGGGCGCAAAGCCGTCCGCGCGGAGCGCCCGCTCCGCGTCCTCCAGCATCCGGGCCACGTCCGCCTGACTCGGCAGCACAACACGCCGCTGGAACAGATCCGCGCCCTTTTTCAGCGCCAGCGTGTGTACCGTGATGTTGCTCGGCCCGAGGGCCATGACCTGACGCAGGGACTCGGCGAAGCCGTCCGCCGTGTCGGCGGGCAGACCCGCGATGAGATCCATGTTGATATCGTCGAACCCGGCCTCGCGCGCCTGATGGAACACGTCCACGACGGACGCCGCGCTGTGCCGCCGCCCGACGGCCTTTAACACCGTGTCGGACATGGTCTGCGGGTTGATGGAGATGCGCGTCGCGCCGCCGGCTTTGATGACGCGGAGCTTTTCCGCGTCCAGCGTGTCGGGCCGCCCACCCTCGACGGTGAACTCGAGGCAGCGCGAAAGGTCAAAGTGCGTGTTCACCGCGTCCAGCAGGCGCGCCATCTGCTCCGCCGACAGCGTCGTCGGCGTGCCGCCGCCCATGTAGAGCGTGCGGACGTGCCAGCCGGACTGCCGCAGGAGCTTTCCGGTATACTCCACCTCACGCAGCAGACAGTCCAGATACGGCGGCAAAAACTCGCCGAACCGCTCCACCGATTCGCTCACGAACGAGCAGTAGGCGCACCGCGTCGGGCAGAACGGAATGCCGATGTAGACCGAGAGGTCGCGCGGAGCAAGCAGATTCATAGCTTCAACGGTATGCTCCGATGCGTCGACACAGAGCTTTGCCCGCTCCGGCGTGACGAAAAATTCGCGTTCCAGCTCCCGCTCGGCCTGACGGCGCGTCTTGCCCGCGAGCAGTGCCTTTGTCGACAGCTTGCTCGGCCGGACGCCGGAGAGCGCGCCCCAGGGCGGCACGGTGTCCAGCACCTGCATTGCCGCCAGATAATAGCTTTGCTGCAGGAGCCGCCGCGTATGGCGCACGTCGGCCTGTTCGCGCAGGAGGCGCTTTGCCGCGCTGCCGGTCTTGCCGTTCCAGGTGATCTTCGCCGTCGCCGTCACATATCTTTTCCCGGTAAACAGGCTCGACACCGCCCCGTTTTCGCCAGCGGCGAACGGCGCGGTGACAAACTCGCTGGGTTCCGAGGCAAACAGCTGCATTTGCAGCTGCTCGACCGGATAGCGTTCGGTATGGTTGAGATAGAGCTTCATGCCTTCAGCGCCTCGCGCATCCACGGGTTAACCTGCCGCTCGGCGTCCAGCGTGCTCTCCTCCATATGCCCCGGCAGGACGCGGAAGTTGCCGGGCAGCTGGCCGAGCTTTTTCAGCGATGCCATCATGGCCTGCTGGTCGCCGCCCTTGAAATCCGTCCGGCCGCAGGAACCGGCGAACAGCGTATCGCCGGAGAACAGCCAGTCGCCCGCGAGCAGGCAGACGCCCCCCGGCGTATGGCCCGGCGTGGCGATGACGTGAATTTTGATATGGCCGAGCGTCAGCTCGTCGCCATCCTCATAGGTATTGGTAAAGATCAGCCGCCCGTGCGTCATCTCCGCCGGGTCGGTCGAGTCGATCTTGCTCACCCAGACCGGCGCGCCGGTCAGCTCATGCAGCTGCTGCAAGCCGCCGATGTGGTCAAAGTGCGCGTGCGTCAGCAGGATCATCCGCAGCATCAGGCCGTTCTGCGCCAGACGGTCTGCAATCTTCTGGCCGGACGCGCCGGGGTCGATGACAGCGGCCTCCATCGTCTGCTCGTCCCAGAGAAGGTAGCAGTTCGTTTCCAGCGGGCCAAGCACCATAGTCTCCAATTTCATAGCGTTTTCCTCACTTCAAGTCGTTGGTGTCGACGATGAGCGTCACAGGGCCGTGGTTTTCCGACGTGACCAGCATATCCGCGCCGAACTCGCCGTGCTCCGGCGGGAAGCCCAGCCGTTCGCACTCCGACAGAAACTGCTCGTAGAGCGGAATGGCGGTCTCCGGCCGCGCCGCGCCGATGAAGCTCGGGCGGCGGCCATGGCTCACGTCGCCGTAGAGCGTGAACTGGCTCACGACGAGGACGCTGCCGCCGACGTCGGCAAGGCTCAGATTCATCTTATCATTTTCATCCCGGAACACGCGCAGACCGAGGATCTTTTCGGCCAGCTTGCGGCATTTTTCCGGCGTATCGTCCGGCGCGATGCCGAGCAGGATCAAAAATCCCTGCCCGATCTGCCCGCGCACCGCGCCGTCAATGGCGACCGACGCGGACTTTACCCGCGTTACAACTGCTTTCATACGAATGGTTTCTCCAAATATTAAATCTATTTTTCAGGCCGCCTCGCCCGGTCTTTCACCGGTCATCAGCCGTTCCCTCTGTGGACATCCTTCACGCCGGAGATCCCGCGCAGCCGGCCCCGAACCGTCTCCAACTCCTTGCGATCGTGGACCGGGAAATTCAGCGAGACAAACGTTGTCCCGCCGCCGGCGGGCTTGGCCGTCATGGCCGTGATGCGCAGACGCGCAGCGGTCATGACCGTCGCGATATCGAGCATCAGGCCGTCGCGGTCGTCGGCCTCGAGGGCCAGCTCCGTGGCGAACGTCGCCTCCGGCAGCTCCGCCCAGCGCACCTGCACCCAGCGGCCCCGCTGTTCGGGATCGCAGGCGTTTTTCGCATTTGGGCAGTCGCGCCGGTGGACGGACACGCCGTAGCCCTTGGTGATAAAGCCGATGATATCGTCGCCGGGCACAGGCGTACAGCAGCGGCTATACTTGATGGGACAGGAGCCGATATCCTCGACGATGACGCCGGAGCGCGTCGGTGCCTGGGGCTGCTGCTGCTGTTTGCCGAGGGAGAGCAGCTCCTTCGGCGTCATATTGCGGCTGGCCTTGGTCAGCTCGTCGCGCACGCGGCCCACAGCCTTCGTCGCGGTCAGGCCGCCGTAGCCGATGGCGGCGTACATATCGTCGAGGCTGTCGAAGCTGATGCGCTTGAGCACCATGGGCCGGACATCGTCCTGCTGCAAAATGGCCGGATCGATGCCAATGTGCCGCAGCTCGGATTCGAAGCTCAGCTTGCCGCGCGCGATGTTCTCCTCGCGCTTTTCCTTCTTGAACCACTGCTTGATCTTGATGCGCGCCTGGTTTGAGCGGCAGATGTTCAGCCAGTCGCGGCTCGGGCCTTTGGCGCTCTTCGAGGTCAGGACTTCGACGATGTCGCCGTTGTGCAGCTGCGCGTCGTAGCTCGCAATGCGGTTATTGACCTTCGCGCCGATCATCGAGTTGCCGACGGCAGAGTGGATGGCGTAGGCGAAGTCGATCGGCGTGGAGCCGGCGGGCAGGCTGATGACCTTGCCCTTCGGCGTGAAGACGAAGACCTCGTCGTCGAACATGTCGACCTTGAGGGAATGGATATAGTCGTCGGCCTCGGTGTCCTGCTGGTTCTCGAGCAGGCGGCGCACCCACTCGAATTCCTTTTCGGAGCCTTCACCCGCGTGCTGCTTGTATTTCCAGTGCGCGGCAACACCGTACTCCGCGGTCTGGTGCATCTCCCACGTCCGGATCTGGACCTCGAACGGGATGCCCTGCTTTCCGATAACCGTCGTATGCAGGGACTGATACATGTTCGGCTTCGGCGTGGAGATATAGTCCTTGAAGCGGCCGGGGATGGGGCTGAACAGATCGTGGATATGGCCGAGGACGTTATAGCAGTCCGCAATGTCGTCCACGATCACGCGGAAGGCATAGAGGTCGTAAAGCTCGTCGATGGTTTTATTCTGGGCGCGCATCTTGCGGTAGATGGAATAGGTGTGCTTGATGCGGCCATAGATCGAGCCGTGGATGCCCACGGAGGCCAGACGCTCGGTGATCTTCGACTGGATGGCGTTCATGAAGTTGTTGGAGCTTTCCTCGTTCGCCTTCAGATAATCAATGATCTGCTGGTAGCCCTCGGGATCGAGGTATTGGAGTGAGATATCCTCCAGCTCCCACTTGATCTTCTGCATGCCGAGCCGGTGCGCCAGCGGCGCATAGATCTCCATGGTCTCCATGGACTTGGACACCTGCTTTGCCGGGGTCTGGTATTCGAGGGTGCGCATATTGTGCAGCCGGTCGGAGATCTTGATGAGGATAACACGGATGTCCTTGCTCATGGCCATGAACATCTTGCGCAGATTCTCCATCTGCTGCTCTTCCATTGTGGAATACTGGACGCGGGTCAGCTTGGTAACGCCCTCGACCAGCTCGGCCACCGTCCGGCCGAACAGGCGCGTGATCTCGTCGAAGCTCGCATCCGTGTCCTCCAGACAGTCGTGCAGCAGCGCCGCGGCGATGGCGTCGGTATCGAGGCCGATCTCGGCCACGATCTCCGCCACGGCCAGCGGATGGATGATATAGGGTTCGCCGGATTTGCGCAGCTGCTTTTTATGTTTTTCGTCGGCGTATTCAAACGCGCGCTGTATCACATCCAGATCGGCGGCAGGCGAATACCGCTTTACCGCCTGCATCATGGATTCATAATGTTCTTCTCTGGTTTCCATTCAGTTTCCTGCCTTCTGCATTTTCAGATGCCTTAAGATCTGGCTCTGCTCCAGATCGACCTTTTTGCCCTCGCTCGTCAGGCGGATGCGCAACATTCTGGGCCGCTGTTCGAGCACAAGAAGCCCCTGCTCGGCAAACACCTCGAGGCAGACCCATGTCTTCCCCGGGCAGCACGGCGCGGCGGCATAGCGCGCGATCTTGCGGCTGAGGCAGCCCGCCTCTTCCTGAAGCCAGCCGTTTTCGGCGTGCGCCGTCAGGTAGCGCCAGACCGCGATGAAGTCCTTTCTGCACGGCAGCAGCTCTTCCGCCTCCGCCATGCTGAGCGCGTCGCCCGCCCGGTGCCGGGCATAGAGCGTGCGCGCTTCGTCCTGCGCGCTCCGGGCCGATTCATCCGGCCGGATGTCGACCAGATTGAGCTGCACCATGCGCTGGCCGCGGTATTCGTTGATCTGCGGCGTGAACGCGAGATCCACGCGGTCGCCCACGCTCACGGCGGCGAGGCGCGCCGTTGTGGAAAAGAAGATGGCGACCCAGCTGTGCCGCCCGCTCGTCAGGCGGAGGCGCAGGTGCTTCCCCCCGCCGACCTCTGTCAGCTCCTCCACGCGGAAGCCGCGCAGCGCCAGCACCGGGCGTGGACAGCCCACACCGCACGGCTCCAGCTCGTCGAGCGCCGCGACGTTTTCCAGCGTCAGGAGGCGCGGCGGGATCTCGCAGTCGATCTCCAGCGCGGACTGGCACTCGCCGGAGGCGCGGAACGCGCGGGCAAGCTCTGTGATCTGCGCGCGGAACGCATCAATATTTTCGCGCCGGATGGTAAAGCCGGCGGCCAGCTCGTGCCCGCCGTAGCTCTCCAGCAGCGGCGAGAGCGTCCGCAGCGCGGCAAACAGATTGAAGCCCCCGTGCGACCGGGAAGACGCTTTCCCTTTATCGCCGTCGAGGCAGATGAGAAACGCGGGACAGTTATATTCCTCCGCCAGCCGCGACGCCACAATGCCGACCACGCCCTGATGCCAGCGTTCGCTGGCCAGCACGATGGCCTCCGGCCGGCCGCCGGTGGGGAGCATCGATGCGGCCTCGCGGTAGATCTCCGCTTCGATCTCCTGCCGCTTGCGATTCATGCGGCAAAGCTCCGCCGCCAGCTCGACGGCGCGCTGCGCGTCGGTCGTCAGGAACAGCTCCGTCGCAACGTCGACCTGGCCCATGCGCCCAGCGGCATTGATCCGGGGCGCAAGCGTATAGCCGATGGTTCCGGCGGTGATCCGCCCGTGGCCGACGCCGCACTCCGCCATCAGGGCCGCGAGGCCGACGCGCTTCGGATTTTCCAGACTTTTCAGGCCCTCGGCGACCATGGTGCGGTTCTCGCCCGTCAGGGGCATGACGTCCGCCACCGTGCCGAGGCAGAGGAAATCGCAGTATTCCCGCAGCAGCGACGCCGTGTCGCCGCCGATGGCGCAGGCCAGCTTGAATGCCACGCCGACGCCCGCCAGCTCTGAGGCCGGCTGTGGCTGGTCGAGCCGGTGCGGGTCGACGACGGCGACCGCCTCCGGCAGCTCTGATTTACATTCGTGGTGGTCGGTGATGACAAGCTCCATCCCGAGCGCGCGGCAGAGCGCGGCCTCGTCGTTGGCCGTAATTCCGCAGTCGACTGTCACGATCAGCTGCACATTCTGCTCCCGCAGGCTATGCAGCGCCATCTCGTTCAGGCCGTAGCCCTCTTCGAGGCGGGCCGGGATATAGCTCACGACGTGCGCGCCCTGCCTGCGCAGGAAGTCCGTCAGCAGGCAGGTCGCGGTGATGCCGTCGACGTCATAGTCGCCGAAGACGCAGATCTGCTCCCGCCGGTCGATTGCGCGGCGGACGCGCCGCGCCGCCTTGTCCATGTCCAGAAGCGTGAACGGGTCGGACAGCGGCTCGTTCGCCGCCAGAAAGTCCCGCGCTTCGTTTAGCTCCGTATATCCTCTGCTGCACATGACCGCCGCCGTCAGCGGCGAAAATCCCGCCTCCACCATCACCCGCACGTCGGCGGGGCGATAGGAGGAAACATTCCAGGTTCCGTACTTCAATTCCAATGCACATCCATCTATTATCTTTATCTTTTTCCGCTATTATAGCATCGCAGCAGAGATTTCACAATATAAAATGTTGTGTCTAGGGCTTTTTCAGGGCCGTTGCCGCAAAAAATTCACATTTTGCGGCTCCTCGGGCCGTTCTTTAAGGAATTTTTCATGGTTCGTTTACAAACTGTTCACCATCAAACGCAGCATTTCCGGTATTCTAAAGGCACAGAGGATGTTGGTGCTCCGGAGAACCGGAGCACAGGCAGCAATGTCTTCTGGAAGCGATTCGTATTTTTCATCTTCTCCTCTTTCTCTCTCAGAAAAGCGTCGTCGATTTTCAGGCGGCGTTCTTCGCTGCCATGACGCTCGACGGCATCG
>ERZ772880.2138-NODE-2138-length-15773-cov-5.033019_pt1 | contig 15773 bp, 6 predicted proteins | sample MGYA00580577_ERZ772880 | MGnify/ENA primary metagenome ERZ772880 (study PRJEB29015, sample SAMEA2737705) | human gut metagenome | biome: human gut; feature: human-associated habitat; material: faeces | place: China | collected 2012 ... | reverse complement strand
GCATCTGTAACGCTCCTTCGTCGCGAACAGCTGCGCTCGGCATCGGCCCCTGCAAGCCCCTCTCAGGCGCTGCGGCGGAGATAAAAAAACACCACCGGGAGCAATTCCGGTGGTGTTTGGGGTTCAGCAATAGAAATCCTTGATCTTCTTGGCGCGGGACGGGTGGCGCAGCTTGCGGATGGCCTTGTTTTCGATCTGACGGATGCGTTCGCGCGTGACGCCGAAAATCTGGCCCACTTCCTCAAGCGTATGCGTCCGGCCGTCGTACATGCCAAAGCGCATCTTCAGCACATCGGCCTCCCGCTCGGTCAGCGTCCCGAGGATCTCGGTCAGCGCCTCGGCAAGGAGCATGTTGCTCGTCGCATCGACGGGGCCGGGCGTGTTATCGTCCTCAACGAAGGAACCGATGGTCGTATCCTCCTCGTCGCCAACGGGCATGTCGAGCGAGAGCGTGTCGGCGGCGGTGCGGTTGGCCTCGATGATCTTCTCGATCGGGAGGTTCAGCTCTTCCGCAATCTCCTCGAGCGTCGGCTCGCGGCCCAGCTCCTGCACGAGCTTGCGGTTGCAGCGCGTGGCCTTGTTGATGACCTCTACCATGTGCACGGGCACGCGGATCGTCCGCGCCTGATCGGCAATGGCTCTTGTGATCGCCTGCCGGATCCACCACGTCGCATATGTAGAGAATTTGTTTCCCTTTGTATAGTCGAACTTGTCGACCGCACGGATCAGGCCCGTGTTGCCCTCCTGAATCAGGTCGAGGATATGCAGGCCGCGGCCGGAATATTTCTTCGCGATCGAGACGACCAGACGGAGGTTCGCCTCGGTCAGCTTGTCCTTCGCGGCCTTATCGCCCTCGGAGACGCGGCGGGCCAGATCCAGCTCTTCCTCCGCCGTCAGCAGGCGCACCTGGCCGATCTCCTTGAGGTACATCCGGACGGGATCGTCGAGGTTGTATTCGGCGGCCAACTCGACCGGGTCGATCAGCTCTTCCTCTTCCTCATTGCCGATGCCGTCGTCCATGTCCATGCCGAGGTCGTCGTCGAGATCCAGCTCCAGCTCAGGGCTGACGATCTGGATGCCCATCGCGTCGAACGTATCATAGACCTGCTCGATCTTCTCCACCGGCAGATCCAGCTTTTCCAACTCTGCCGTCAGCTCCGTCGCCTGAATGCTGCCCTCTTTTTTGGCCTTCGCGATCAGCGCGCTCACGCGCGCCATCGCGTCCTCCGGGGGCTGCTTTGCCGGCTGCTTTGTATTTTTCACATTTGCCATGTCAGCTCATCCTTAATTTGCGCCCATGCGCATCATTCTCTTTGTGCCCAAACCGCACAACTGTATTATTATATACCCAAATCCGCATTTTTGACAAGGGATATTTCAAAAAATCTTTCTTTTTTTCGTGGATATTTTTCTATTTTTCGTTCGAACAGGGCCTCGTAATCAGCCTTACCGCTTTTCACGCGGCGCTGTTCAAAATCAAATTTCCATGATGACCGGAAGGATCATCGGATTCCGCTTAGTCGTCTTGAAGAGATAGCCGGAGAGGTCGTTTTTGATCGACGCCTTCAGGACGCTCCAGTCGCTCTTGCCGTGCTGCTGGCAGCGGTCGATGGCGTGGGCCGCGATGACGCGCAGCTCTTCCATCAGGTTTTCCGATTCCTTCACGTAGACGAAGCCGCGCGTGATGATATCCGGCCCGGTGATGACGCTGCCGTCCTCGGCCGAGATGTTCACGACCACGACGAGCATACCGTCCTGCGCCAGATGCTTGCGGTCGCGCAGGACAACGCTGCCGACGTCGCCGACGCCCGTACCGTCCACCAGAATACGGCCCGCCGGGACCGGCGCACCCCATTTGCAGCTGCCGCGCGTGAGCTCCAGCGTTTTGCCGATGTCGCTGATGAAGATATTTTTCGGGTCCATGCCCATGCTCTGTGCGAGGCGGGAATGGGCCTGCAAATGCCGCTGTTCTCCGTGGACGGGGATGAAGAAGCGCGGATGCACCAGGCCGTGGATGAGCTTCAGCTCCTCCTGGCAGGCGTGGCCGGAGACGTGCAGCCCCTCGAGCTTGTCATAGACGACGTCCGCGCCCTTGCGGTACAGCTCGTTGATGATCTTGCCAATGGCCTTTTCGTTGCCGGGGATGGCCGAGGCCGAGATGATGACGCGGTCGCCCGCCTGAATCTCCACCTGCCGGTGCTCTGAGAACGCCATGCGGTAGAGCGCGGACATGTTTTCGCCCTGCGAGCCGGTCGACACGATGCAGATCTTGTGCTTCGGCAGCTGCTTGATCGTGTTGATGTCGACGAGCGTGTTGTTCGGAATTTTCAGATAGCCAAGCTCTGTGGAGACCTTGAGAATGTTCTCCATGCTGCGGCCCGTGACGGCGACCTTGCGGCCAAACTTGTGCGCCACGGTCAGAAGGCTTTGCAGCCGGAAGGCGTTGGACGCGAACGTCGTGACGATGATGCGCTCGCGGCAGCCGGAGAACTGGCGCTCGAAGCTCTCGGCGACCTTTTTCTCCGACGGCGTATAGCCGGGCCGCTCGACATTCGTCGAGTCGCAGAGCAGGGCGAGGACGCCCTCGCGGCCCAGCTCGCCGAAGCGCGTCAGGTTGATCATGCCGTCTTCGGCCATCGCGTCGATCTTGAAGTCGCCGGTCATGACCACCATGCCCACCGGCGTCTTGATTGCGAAGGCGACCGCGTCGGCAATCGAGTGGTTCACGTGGATGAACTCCACCTGGAAGCAGCCGGCCTTGACCGTCTCGCCCGCCTCATGGGTGTGGAGCTGGACGACGCGGTCGAGATGGTGCTCCTCCAGCTTCAGCTTTACCAGCCCCGCCGTCAGGCGCGTGGCGTGGATGGGGCACTTGAACTGCTGCATCGCATAGGGGATGCCGCCGATGTGATCCTCGTGCCCATGCGTCAGGAACATGCCCCGGATGCGGTTCTGATTCTTGACCAGATAGGTCATGTCCGCGATCACGAGGTCGACGCCGTACATATCGTCCTCCGGAAAGCCGAGTCCGCAGTCGACAATGATGATGTCCTTGCCGTATTCCAGCACAGTCATGTTCTTGCCGATCTCATTCAGACCGCCGAGGGCAATGATTTTCAATTTTTCTGCCAAATCAAATTCACTCTTTTCTTAAATAATATATGGATCACAGACGTCCGTCTGGCAAAACGGCTCGTCTGCCTGAGCAAAAGAAGCATCGTACGAACGCAGGATCTCCGCAATGGGCTGCCAAAAGGGCAACAAAAACCATTGCACACCGCAGCTCCGGCACCGGCCCCGTCTCGCCGCCGCCTGATCACTGCCGCCTGCATCGATCACAGATTCTTTTGTGTCTGGCGATGCCGCCGCACCGTGTCGTTCCGTGGGCGCGTCATCGCTTTATCATCAGCGCCCGAGGGCGCCTCATCCCAAAATAATTACCGAATGGCAATACTATTAGAAGTATAGCACAGTTTTCCGAAAAAGTATACTAATTTTTTCACATTCCTGCTGTCTCCAAATTTTGTCCTGTGCCGCGCGCAAAAAAGGAGGAGCGGACACATCCGCTCCTCCCGGGAAAAACATTATTTTGCGATTTTCTGCGCGAAGCGCATCAGGATCGCCGCGACCTCGGCGCGCGAGGCGTTCGCCTGCGGGCGCAGGAGTCCGTTCGAACCCTCGATCAGCCCCTGGCCGACCGCCCAGTTCATCGCCGGGACGGCCCATGCGCTGACGCTGGCCTTGTCCGTAAAGCGGGACAGATTTTCCTCCAGCATCACGGACTTCATGCCGTGCGCGGCGGCATAGCGGAACAGCATTGTGACGAGCTGCTCGCGCGTGACGGAGGCCGGCGGGTTCGTCCCGTCGGAGACGCCGTTCGCCTTCGCCCAGTTCATGCCCGCCGCGTACCACGGTGTACCGCTGGTGTCCGCCCCGGCCATGCGTGCAAGGATGGTCATGACCATGCCGCGCGTCGTGGACGCAGCCGGAGAGAACTTCCCTGTGCCTGTGCCGTTCATCAGCCCGTTTTCGACCGCGTAGCGCACCGCAGAGGCGTACCACGCATTGTCCGAAACGTCGTCAAAGCGGATCTGCTCCTTCCCGGCGTCCGGGTTGAAGGGATCTGCCGCCGGTGCGGACGGGACTGCCGGAGCAGGGTTCAGAAGCGCCGCAAGCGCATCCTCGGCGGCGGTCAGTCTGTTCACATTCTCCACCTGTGCCTGCTCCGCCGCCTCCAGCGCGTCATACGCCTTGCGGGCCGCGCGGATGACTTCCTCACTGCCCGTTGTGACGTCCTTCGCGTCCGGGAGCGCGGCGATCACCTGCTCCACGCGCGACACCTCGTCCGCCGTCACGGTCACGAGGCAGACGCCGGGAGCGCTGACGCTGCTGCCCGCAGCGGCCACATAATACGTTCCTGCCTGACGGAAGCTGACGCGCAGCGCACCGTCCTTATCCGTCGTGCCAAGGAGCGTCCACTGTGCCGCGTCGCCAGTTTTCGGCTGCTGTGCCACATAGACCTTTGTATTTCTGAGGATCTGATCCTTCGGCGCTGCCGTGTACATATCGGAACCCGCGAGATGCAGCACCAGCGTCTGCGCCTCGCGTGCCGCCAGCGTCAGTCGGTCGGCCACCGTGCCGTCCTGCCGGACGAAATAGGGATATCCAGCCTTTTCATCCGTATAGAATTCCCCGCTTGTAAACATGCCAAGCTCCACCAGATCGCCGTTTTCCAGCGTCATATAGTCCGCTGTCGCACCCATGCCCTGATACATGACCGGGAACGTATGGTTGAGGAAGTACGTCAGGTTCTCGCCGCTGCCCCAGAATTTCTGGAAATAGAGCGAGCCGAAGCTGCCGCTGGCCGTCAGGGCATCGGTATTGTTTGTCAGCGTCTGCCCGGCCTCCAGATAATACGTCTCCAGCATCCGGATCATCAGATGCAGCATCGTCGGCTGCTTTACGACCTGTCCGCCGCGCTTCACGGTGTACGCGCCCAGACCATACGGCTCCAGATCGAACCAGCTGACCTCCACCGGTACGGACGCCAGCAGCGTATGCTCGCTGTCATTGCCCGTCACATAGACACCGTCCTTCGACAGGGAGAAATACACGTTCTTCGTGCTCTGGCTGCCGGTCGAGGGCCGGATGATCGTCCAGTGCGCATAGAGCGTCGTGTTCTCGGTAAAGACCGTCTGCGCTGTCACGGCGTCGCCGCCCGTCTCCTCCGTGAACCAGCCGTCAAAGCGGTAGTTCCAGCGGTACGGCTCCGGCAGCTGGCCGATGCGGCCTTCGCGATCCGTGTAGCAGTCCGTCTGCGCGCATTCGCCGCCGTTCGCGTCCAGCGTGATCAGGAAGCCCTCGCTCTCCCACGTGAGCACGGGATAGCCGTCGTTGCGGAGCGCCGCGTCCTTTTCATAGCATGTGACCACTGCCTCGCGGTTCAGCTCCGTCACGAAGCCGGTCAGCTTCATCTGCGCCTCCGTGCGCAGCGCCGCGCCATTGGCCTTGTACGCCTCGGAGAGCGGCCCCTTGTAGAAGCTGCCCTTCACCACGGTGATGTACTGATCGCCGCCGAAGCTGCCGAGCGCGCCGCCGCAGTGCATGGCCATGCCGACATCGCCCGTGTTGTAGCAGCCAAGCGGCGCAGACGCCACATAGACCTCGCCCGCAATGCCGCCCAGATAGTCCGCGCCGGTGACGGAGCCGGTGTTATAGCTGCCGCAAACGACGGCATAGTTCTGCATATCGCCCACAATACCGCCAACGTGCTTCGCATTCTCCGCGCCGACCTTGCCCCTGTTGCGGCAGTAGTAAATGTTGCCATAGGAGCACGCGCCCGCGATGCCGCCGATCCGCTCACTGCCAGAAACTGTCGCATCGCTGCCGCAGCGTTCCACCTTGTTGTTCAAGCCCACGCTGCCCACAATGCCGCCGACCTGCGAGCCGCCGCTGACCGTACCCTCAAACGTGCAGTCCATAATGCTGGCCACACCCTCCGTGTCGCTCATCGCACCCGCGATGCCGCCGGTCTGGTTTGCCGTCCCGGTCGACTTGACCGTACCTTGCACGTGCAGCTTCTGCACCTTGCCGCCCGCGCCGATCAGGCCGAAGAAGCCGACCTCATCCTGCGCCAGCTCGACCTTCAGATTCGTGATCTTATGGCCGTCGCCGTCGAACGTGCCGGTGTACGCATGGCCCGTTTTGCCGATGGGATACCAGTTGCCGCTGGTCAGCGCAAGGTCGTTCAGCAGTCTGGCAGAGATGGCCGTGTTCCCGCTGTTGACCTCGCTGGCGAACCAGTGCAGCTCCGTTTCCTTCGTGATCTGATACACGCCGCCGACATTCGCCGGCTCCGTGCAGTCACTCACTTCCCAGAGGCCCGCGTCCGCCGCCGTCGTGACGGTCTGTGTCGTGGCCGAGACCGTGCCGGGCGCGCTCGCGCTCGTGACCTTCACGGTCAGCCTCTTGCCCACGTCGTCCGCCGTGACGGGATAGGATGTGCCCGTCGCGCCGTCGATCGCGGCATTGCCGCGATACCACTGGTAGTGCAGCGTACCCTGTTCGCTCGAAGAGTAGAAGGCCGCCGTGAGCGTCCGGCCCACGACCGCCGCGCCGCTGATGCGAACTGTCCCTTCCAGACCCGCGATCTTGCCGCCCTTGGCCTTCAGGACGCCGGTCGTGGCCGCGCTCAGCGCCTTGAGCTTCAGCACCCTGCCGCTCAGCGTCTCCGGGATGGTGAATTCGTCCGCAATCGCGACGACCACATCGTCGCCCTCGCCGTAGCTGTAATACCAGACGTAGATCAGCTCAGTTTCCGTGCCGGTATACACGCCCTTGACGCTTGCCCCGGCCTCCAGCTTGCCGTCGACGGAAAGCTCACCGCTGATGGTTTCCTTTTCGCCGAGCAGCGTCAGAACCGCTGCCAGCTCCCTGCGCGCCTTTTCCAGCGCTTCCGCGCTGCTGACGGCGTTGTCCGTCGGATAGCCGTCATCCTCAAAATCGCCGCCGGTCACGTCGCCGCAGTTGTAGAGCCGCACGGCGTTCTTGCTGACGTTCAGGCCGACCGTGCCGCCGGCGCAGCCGCCGAGCGTCTCCACGTTCCCGGCGTTGTACGCGCCGTTCACCGCGCCGTTGTTCCAGCCCACCACGCCGCCGACATAGCTGCGCATGATCGCCGAGCTGCTCACGACCGCGCCGTTGTTCGCGCAGTTTTCCACCGTGCCATTCGTCTCATTCGCTGCCGCAACGCCCGCCGCCATCATGCCGCTCGCGCGGATGAGTCCGCCGTTCGCGCTGCCGCGCACTGTGCCGCTATTTTCCGCGGTCACACCCGCGACTCTCTCCGTGCCGCTTACCGCCGCCCGGTTCAGACTGCTGGAGATCGTGCCGCTGTTTTTCGCCGCGATGCCGGCAGTCCCGCTGCCGCCGCGGAGCGTGCCCTCGGTGGTGCAGCTCTTGATCGTCCCGGTGTTGACCGACGTCAGAATGGCGCTCTCGTTGCTGCCGATGATCTTGCCGGAGACGGTGAGGTTTTGGATCGTGCCGCCGTTCGCGGCGAACAGCGCCTCAGCCCCCGTCTCATTTTTGCAGTAGAGGTTTGTGATGCTGTGGCCCGCGCCGTCCAGCTCGCCCGCGAAGTTCGCGTCCACGGGCGTCCAGTCGCGGTGGTTGAGGTCGATGTTCTGCGTCAGGACGCCTTTGATGGTGCTGTCGGTCTTGACCGCATCGGCGAGCCATTTCAGCTCCGCCGCCGTCCCGATCTGATAGACGCCATCCGTCTGCGTGGGGATGGAAGTTTCTTTGCCGTCCCAGCCGTTCGGATCGCTCTCGGGCCGGTCGGGATCCTCCGGCTCGGTCGCAGCCGGATCCTGCCATTTGAGGATGGGATAGCCGCCGTTCTGCTTCTTTGTATCGGCCTTGAACTTATCGCCAAGTTCTTCCGCCGTCAACGCTCTCAGTTCGTCCGCCGTCTTGCTCTTGGCCGCGCCGTTTTGGATGGTACAACCGTTGAAATCGCCGACCGTCTCCAAATCCGATGCCGGCACATAGACCTTATTCAGCGTCTTTTGGCCGCTAGACCATTCCAAATGTCCTGCCACGCTGCCGGCACTTTTTGCCTCCGACAGCGTGCTGGTATACGAGTTTGTCAGTGTGCCGGAGCGGAAGTTGCCAAGCAGACCGCCCGCAACGCCTTTTGTACTGGTCGCTGTGACTGCGCCGGTGTTGTAGCAACTGTCGATCGTACCGCCACTGTACAGAGCGCCAGCCAGACCGCCAACCAAACTCGCACCCGTTATGGTGCCGGAATTATAGCACGCCAGCATATTCGTGCCGTTCATGTTGCCAGTTATGCCGCCTACGTTGCTGCCTTCACTGGTAACTTTTGCTGCATTGGAAGATTTCGTGATTCCCTTGTTCACATATCCGGCGACGCCGCCGGTATAGCTCTTGCCATGAACCGTTACACTATCTGTAACATGGCAATTCTCGATTGTACCCGCACTACCAGCAATCGCACCTACATATTGCCCCTTGTTGCTGGCCGTACTGACATTTTCGATCTTGCTGTCCGAGATCGTCAGATTGCGGATCACGCTATCCGTATCAGCATAGCCAAACAGGCCCGTGTAGTTTGCATGATTATCACTGATGCTTGTCGCTTTTATGGAAATGTACAGGCCCCGAATCGTATGATTGCCGCCATCGAACGTTCCTTTGTATTTGTTGAAATTATTGTAGTCCCGATACCAGCCGATCGGCGTCCAGTTGTAAAGGCTGGCTGTGTCAGCCGTGACGTCCTCGTTGATGCAGATATCCGCCGTCAGCCTGGCCGAGTCGGTCATTTTGGCGTTTTGGTTGAACCACATCAGCTCGTCCGGCGAGCCGATGAGATATGTTTTGCCGTCCGTGTCCTTCTGCGGCTGGGTGTACGTCTCGCCGTCCCACGCCTTCTGCACCGCCAGCGTCATCGCCGGGATCGCGACCGCCGCGTCCTCGACCCTGAAGTCTCCGCGCACCGTCTTGTAGCCGGAGCAGGAGATGGTATAGCTGTATTCCCCGTTCGGGAGCAGATAGGCGCCGGACGATTCCGCCGTCAGTGTCTGCGACGGCCAGTCCTTGCTCGTCACCGTGATGAGCGGCATGATTTCCTTGCCGTCCTCTGCCGTGACCGCGCCGAACGTGACCGTCTGCCGTGCCAGCGCGTCCAGCGTCACATTGGGCGCATCGTCCACGCCGGTCACGGTATATGTGCCATGCGCGTCCGCATAGCCGAACGCGCGGGCGCTGTAGCTGTACGGATTGCCGGACTTCGGCAGGCGATACGTCCGCCCGTCCGCCAGCGGCGTCTGCTCCGCGCCGTCCTTGTTGGTCACGGACAGCACCGCGTCCTCCGGGGCCGTGGTAAACACCACGTCGTACAGCGTTTCCTTCAGCGTTACGGCGATGCTCTGTCCGCCGTAGGCCACGGTGAACGTGCCCTCCTCGGTCTGGCGCTCCTCGGCCTCGACCTTGTAGGAATACGTACCATTTTTCAGATGGAACGCGCCGGTCTCATCCGGCCGATAGGTCGTTTCTCCCTGCCAGACGGTCAGCGCCGCCGTGCTGGGTGAGAGTGTAAAGGTCACGGTGTATTCCGCATTCGGATCCTGCCAGCCCAGCATGGGATAGCCGCCCGCCTGGTCGATGTAGCTGCCGCCAAGGAGCGCGGCCATGCCGGATGCTTTCAGTTCCTCCGCCGTCTTGGACGTGACCCCGGCTGCCTCCGCGTTCGCGCCGTCGCCGTTCAGGCCATCCGCCGCCAGATAATAGCAGTTTTCCGCAGTAATCAGCCCTGTCGCTTCGCCGCTGTAATTCTTTGCGGAGCTGCTGCCAATCACGCCGCCAACCGTAATGTCGGTCGTCGCTGTATCCTCATTCGTGATTGTACCGGCATTGTAGCAGTTCGTGACTACATTGCCTTTATTGCTTGTGGATCCGGGATCGCCGACGATGCCGCCGACGCCCTTCGCATTGGAATCTTTGTACTGAGCCATCGGCGCGTTGCACAGAATGCTGCCCGTATTGTAGCAGTCTGTCACGCTGGCGTTCGCCGCAGAAATGCTGCCTACAATGCCGCCCGAGGCATAAATACCTGTGATACTGCCGCTGTTGAAGCACTTTGTCATCGTGCCGCCGAAGCTACCGACAATACCTGCCGTACGCTTGAGCGTGCTGGTGACCGTGCCGGTGTTGCCGCAGAGTTCCACCGTGCTGCTGCTCAGCGAGCCCGCAATGCCGCCAACCGAATAGTTATAACTGCCCGGCTTGCCAGTCGAAATGATTTCACCGCTGTTGATACATCTGCTGATTACCGTCGTACCTGTTCCAGTGGCAAGGATACCGCCGACATAGTCGCCCGCACCGGAGATCTTCCCCTCATTGGTGCAGCCAGTGATTGTACTGCCCGCACCTGCGGATGCCACAATGCCTGCCGCATAGCCTTTTTGGCTTGCGCCCACAGTTGCAAGATTCGTGCAGTTTTCCAGCGTGACCGGGCTACCATATGCAACGATGCCAGCCGCATAACCAGAGGACGACGATGTCGTAACGCTGCCCGCCACGGTCAGGTTCTGGATCGTACCGCCCTTGACGTATCCGAACAGCGCCTGATACTGCGCGGTGCTGTTGATCGACAGGCCGGAGATCGTAAAGCCGCCGCCGTCAAACGTGCCTCCATAGTAGACGCAGTCGCTATAACCGGTATAATAGCCGATCGGTGTCCAGTCCCTGTCGCCCAGCGTGCTCAGATCGATATTCGCCGTGAGCTTCGCGCAGAGCTTGGACGTGCTCTTTTTCGCCGAGTCGTTTACCTCGTCGCGGAAATCGGCCAGATCCTGCGCCGTCGCGATCAGGTACGGATCGGCCTCCGTCCCGCTGCCGCTTGCCGGTGCTGCCAGCGCCGCCGTGGGCAGCAGCCCCAGCAGCATCACCAGCACAAGAAGCAGCGATAACATTCGTTTCTTCATCTTGGGTGTTTCCTCCTTATTCTCACCGGAGCATCGCTCCGCAAGTTACATGGACGCAAAAAAGCCGCCAATTCCGGCCCGAACCGGCGCACTTTGTCCCCAGGGAACCTCTGACCAAAGCAGAGTTCTCCAGAGTGAATCTGAAAACTGAAAATGTGACCGACAGCGAGGAATTTTCGTGTTGGGCAAGCCATTTTTCCGCAGGAATACTTTGTGTATTGCAAGGGAAAATGGTGCAGCGCAGCGCGAAAAGGCCCGCTGTCCGGGTGCGTTGGCAGTTTTCAGATGCACTATATAAACAAAATGCGCCGATTTCAGGATCTGAAATCAGCGGCAAAGCTCCGGCAGGGCAGACTTGTCCCTGTCGGGCGCAGCCGGGAAATCGCTCGCCGCTGCACATACACTCACAGCAAAAACGCTGCGGTAATACAGGTCTTCTGACTTGCGTTGGGGAGCGAGCTTCGCTCCTGCGTCCACATCCTGCCTTCTCACAGGTCTTCCCTGCAATGGCGGACTTTCGCCCCGGCGGTCTGATGACCGCTTCGGTGTGGCCTCACGCGCACAGCACCGTTTCGTGTCGGCATAATGCCTGCTTCCTTGCCTATCCTGCCCAAATGGGCTTTGCGGAATCGGCATGTATTACGGTATCTATTTCGTTGTACAAGGAAACTCATCTGGAGATCATATCTCCAGATGAAAAGGGCCAGCCCTTTTCGACGGTTTCCGTATTGTCTTATCATACCCGAACGGAGGTCATTTTGCAAGCTGTTTTTGTGCGCGGCCTGCATTTGCCTGCAAAAAAGGAACGGCCCGTGGGCCGTTCCTTTTTTTGGTTATTCGCTGAGCAGAATGAATTCGACCTTGCGGTCAGGGGCATACGCCTCACTGAGCACGAACAGCTTCAGCGCGCAGCCCGTGAGATCCAATCCCTTCGGGACTGTGCAGTAGATCTCCTCGCCCTTCTTGTCCGTCTCGCCTTGCAGCACCGCGATCATCATGCCCCAGCGGTACACACCGACGAGGACCTTCTGCTTCTCCGTGATCGGCGCGGGCTTCTCCGGTTCCGTCGGTTCGGGGTCTGTCCCCGTACCCAGATCCGCTGCCGCCCTCGGCCTGGTCGTCAGGGTGTTCTCTGCCTGCGGCTCCTCCGGCTTCGGCGTTTCCACCGTTGCCACATACACCGGCTTCTTCCACTGGGCATAGAGCACCAGCGGCTCGGTGCGGCCCCGCAGACTGATATCTGCGTAGGCGCCGTAGGCCGTGCCGGAGTCGTCCGGCTTCGTGTTCCAATGCACCAGCTCCGCGCCGTCCGCCGCTGTCACGTTCGGGAGCGACGTCCGGATCAGAACGCGTGCGCCGTTTTCGGCGAAGGTTTTCCCGTTTGCCATCAGCACGATCTCTCTGTTGGGATATGCCGTGGCCGCCCGGAGCACCGTGCCGTCAGCCTCGTTGACGGTCTCGCCGGGGAGATATTGATGGCCACATTCCGGATCGCTGATGTTGCTCTCGGGATACCAGTAGACCAGATTGCCGTTGCTGACCGGATCTTGATACGTGATCGCCGGGGCGGTCACAGTCTTGCTGTTGTCACGGAAGAGATGCCCTGTGCCCCAACCGAAGTCATAGTCCAGCTTTTCCTCGATCGCGCCCTCTGTGTGGAAGCCGACGAAGTTCGAATATCCGCTCTCGGCCCAGAGAATGTCGACCGTTCCGTCTCCATTGATGTAAAGGCTGTTTCCGGTATGGTGCCTGCCTCCGACCGCATAGCCCGCATACAGTGCGCCGTCTTTTTTGAACAGGCGATCCAGATTTTTGGCATAGATGCCGTTTTCATACGTTTTGACTAGGGTTTCCTTCTCGCTTCCGTCCGTCGCCTTGCCGCCGTTGCCGTTGAGCGTGACCGTGGCATAGGTCGGCATGGCCTTCAGGCACGGGACATTGTTGTAGCCCCCGGTCAGTTCGTTGCCAGCCCCATCGCACAGGCTGTAAAAGCGCGTGTTCAGAACCTCTGCCTCCGGAGACACCGCGGTCGCGTCCGTACCGCCGTTCAGCGTGATGTGCGCGGCCAACTGGATCTGCTTCGCCGAGATGGCGTTCTGTCCGCTGCCTGCCGTGATGGTCAGCTCGCTGTGCGAATTTTGGTCGAGGTCACAGTTCTGCACAAAGTACAGTTCGCCCGCACCGCACAGCGCCGGGCCATTCGTGCTGCCATTAATATAGTTCTTACCCCACAGCCAGACAGCAAGTTCCGCCGTCGGAATATTGATTGCACCACCGTCGTAGTTTGTCAACGTCAGAGATACACTGCCGTTTAAGAAGCAGCTCAACCGCCAGCCGTCCCCGCTCCGGCACCTTCACCTCTTCGCCCGGAAGATACTGGCGATACGCCTCTGACATGTCTGACGTGTTGCTTTCGTTCTCCCAATAGGCCAGGACCCTGCTGCCATTGGGCCATTGGTATAGGTGATCGCCGGAGCGGTCACGGTCTGGCTATTGTCGCGGAAGAGATAGCCGCGTCCCTCGCCAAGTTCATGATCCAGCTTTTCCGAGATCGCGTCATCGACATGGAAGGCAACAAAATGCTCATATCCGGTCTTGGCCCAGTTGAACGTGGCCGTGCCGCTGACAGGTTTGCCTTCGGCGTAATCATAGTGCCAACTATATCCGAGGCTCATGTAGCCGCTTCGGTGGAAGAGTCCGTCGATATTTGGGAGAACGCCGACGTCCATATTCCCCCATACCAACTTTGTTTCCTTGTCTTCCGTCATGCCGCCGTTGCCGTCGACCGTAATGGTAACATAATAAGGCTCCGCCTTCAGGCTGGATGCGCTGGTAAAGCTCCCATTCAGCTCTGCTCCGTCCCCATACAGTCTGTACTGATCCGATTTCAAAATCTCCGTCTCCGGGGTCACCGCCGGCGCACCCTCGCCGCCGGTCAGCGTGATGTGCGCCGCCAGACCGAGCCGCTTCGCCGAGACGGCGCTCTGCCCGCTGCCCGCCGTGACGGTCAGAGAGGTGTGCTGATTCGCTTCACACCGCGAGTCGAACCGCAGATCGCCCGCGCTGTACAGTGCTGGGGCGTCCGTGCCGCCGGTGATGGAGTTGTCGCCATACAGGGAGACGGTCACAGTCACCAGATCCGTATACGGCAGATCGATCGTGCCGCCATGATAGCCGTTCAGCCGCAGCTGGACGCCGCCGTACAGGCTTTGCATCTGCCAGCCATCTCCCGAGAAAAATGTCTCATTCTCTGTAAACTGATACGTTTTGCCGTCAATCACAGCCGCACCGACATACTGATACTCCAGATAGAGCCACAGCTCCGAGGCGTTCGCCGGGATGTCCACCTGACAGCCGCCATCTGTCGTCTGCGTCACCGGCAGCTGCTCGCTGCTGTTCTCCGTGTCGCAGGTCACCTCCTGCCAGCCCGTCACGATGGTATTGTCGTTGCCCGCTGCCGGAAGCATATAGGTCGTGCCCGCATTTGCCAAACCATAAAATTTTCCACTAAGATAGACCGCCGTCTGCCCCTCCGGCACCTACTGGGCATAGAGCGTCACCCAGCCTTTATCCGTCCCGGGAACCAGATCTTTCCCATTCAGATACTTTCCGTCATCCTCCGAGGCCAGGGTCCAACCGAGAAAGCTCCGTCCATTCAGGCTCGGAAGCGCGTACCAGGTTATCCCCATTTCACCAGTATCGGCATCTTCCAGCGGTTTCATCATAAAGCGATTGCTGTCCGTCCAATCCAACATTCCATTGTCGCAGAACAGAATGCCGCGTGTGCTCTGGGGCGAAATCGGCTGGAACTCTGCCTTGGCAGGCAGCGCGGGATAGCCCACACCGGGGATGCAATCCAGATAATAATAATCTCCGTCTTCTGTTGGATAGCTTCCTGACCAGTAGAGATACTGCCCTTCACCCTCGGTGGAGGGCAGTGCGGGCGGCATCCAGCCGTCCGCACTCGCGTCGACTCTCGCATACTCCGCGTGATCTTCCGTGTAGAAGATCGCTATAGGCTCCTCATCCGACCCCTCGGCCTGCACCGCCGGTTCCCCGGTCTGTGCCACCGACTGCTCTGCCGTGAGCACGGCTGCCGGTGCGCCCAGCTCCGCCGCCCCCGCCGGGAGTACCAGACTCAGCAGCATCAGAATTGCAAGATTCAGGCTGATGAGCCGCTTCCTCATCACATTCATCTTTTCCATTCTCCTATTATTGTTTTCTCAATTTTATCCTGCAAAGGCTCCCTCTGTCCCTCCAGCATGGCCCATGTGAGGAACAGATAGGGCGCGCTGATACACGTGGAAATGCCGAAAAACGCCTGAATGCAGTAGCCGAGGACGGCGCTCCCGCAGATGAGCGTCTCCGCCTCGTCCGACCGCCGCACGAACCGCACCGCCGACGCGCCAAGCGCCCCCAGCCAGCAGAGCAGCGCGAACACGCCCTGATTGGCCCAGATGTTGAGGTATTCGTTGTGCGCCGCGTCGATCGTCGCGCGCAGGATGCGGTTCGCGTCCGCGTCATACCGCTCGAAATACGCGCTGACCTGATGCGCGAGCGTATCCGGCCCACCGCCAAACCACGGACGCGCGCAGATCGCCTCCCAGACGTTTTTCCAGATGTAGATGCGGCCGGAGCCGAACGTGGGGTCGGCCTCGCCATGCAGCAGCGCGTGCGCCTCGCCGAACATGCCCGGAAGATTCGGCAGCAGCCAGACGCCAAGCACAAATGCGGAAATCGGAACACCGTTCGGGTTGTCAAACT
>ERZ772880.2124-NODE-2124-length-15814-cov-29.129196_pt1 | contig 15814 bp, 19 predicted proteins | sample MGYA00580577_ERZ772880 | MGnify/ENA primary metagenome ERZ772880 (study PRJEB29015, sample SAMEA2737705) | human gut metagenome | biome: human gut; feature: human-associated habitat; material: faeces | place: China | collected 2012 ... | reverse complement strand
CTGCCGCACCTCGCTCGCCGTATCGGCACTTAGAATTATGCGGTATTGCCCTTGTTTACGGCAGGTCCGCAATCAGCTGCCGCAGTTCGTCCGAAAGATAATAGGTGCTGCCCTGCTGGTAGGGGTTGTTTTTGTTGTACGGCACATGGGTGCACAGGTAGTCCACCCAGTGGGAGTACCCGGCAACCGTCAGGTGGATGCCGTCATTCTGGGCATAATCCGCCGTCAGGTAGCCATCCTCTCCGGTAAAGGCTTCGGTCAGGTTCAGGTAATAGAACCCGCGCTCCTTGCACATTTCTTTGATTTTATCGTTCATGCTGCCCACCCGCTCGGGGGTCAGGCCGGGGGCCTGGTCCAGTGCTTCAGGCCGCACGTTCAAAATGGACTGCACAAAGATCATGCTGTTGGGCAGCGTGCTTTGCAATTCATCCAGCAGTTTGCCGTAATACGCCAAAAAGCCTTCATCATTGCCCAATCCCGCCAGTGCGTTGGTGCCGATCAGCAGGTACAGCTTGGCGGGCTGCTGCTCGGCCAGGATATCCAGCGGAACCTGCTCGGCATCGTCCTCGTTGGTGTTTTTCAGTGCGGTGCGGTTCACGATCTGGTTGGGGCTGGTGCCCTCATACCCCAGCACCAGCGCACCACCCACGTTAATGTCATAATACGCAATGCCTGCGGTCAAAGAATCGCCCAAAAATGCCGCATCGGAAAACCAATCGGTGCTCACCCGGCCAAACTCCGGCACCATGTCGGGGGCCTGCGGGGCGGCGGTGTAAGTATAGGTTTCGGCCTGCTGCACCGGGCCAATGGTTCCCCAGTCAATGCTTGGGCCGCCATTGCCGGAGCCATCGCTGTCGGCATAGGGCACGGGGGCCACCAGCCGCCCGGCCTGGGCGGTCTGCTCTGTACCAACCGGCACATTTTCCACAGCTTTGTTGCTTGGCAGCAGCAGGGTAATCACCCCGGCCAACAGCAGAATGCCCGCCGCTGTGCCCGCAAGGATCACCCGCCGGTCCGGCAGGCGCGGTTTGCAACATTGGCGGGGATGCGGCGCACTGCCCCGGTTGGGCTGCTGCGCATGATAGGACGACCGCTGCTGCGGGCGGGGTGCTGCCCGGTGCACGGGCTGCGGCTGGGCCGCCGGGCGTTCCGCTGTACGGCGGCGCGGCGGCGGCTCCGGTGGCTGCTGCACCGGGCGGGTGGGCCGCTGCGGGGGGCGCTGTGCCCCAAGGCCCGCCGGATCCACCCCGCGCCGTACCTTGCCGCTGCCGGGCGCGTTCACTTTCCTGGGCATTCTGTTCTGCTGCGGCTGGCTGCTCTGGTAGCCGCCGTATCCGCCTTCTCGGTTTGGCATTGCCGTACACCTCCCTGCTGGCTTTTGCCGTATCCATAAAAATAAAGCTTTGGGCAACACCGCACAATTCCCGCCTGACGGCTTAAGCACCGCTCCGGCAGCTGCGGCACGGCATCTGCGTTGCCAAAATGCTCGATAATGTCGGGTTGCGGTACCCGCATCGTGCTTCGGGGGCAAAAGCCCCTCGCACTCTGCGACCGCTGCCCCTGCTTCGGTTCGCTGTTTCCGCCACTGGCGGCGCTCACCTTTGCAGCATCCAGTATTATCTGCGCTTTTGGCTTGGCATCTGCCGCACCTCGCTCGCCGTATCGGCACTTAGAATTATGCGGTATTGCCTTTGGTGTTTATTGTAGCATATTTTTGCCGGCAAAAACAGACCCTGACCATAATTTCCCGCGCAATACAGCGCAAAGCCCGCACAGCAGCTTGCTTTGCCGTGCGGGCTTTTGTCTGTTGCAAATGATTACGGCTGCACAAATACCTGGGCTGTGCTGCTGCACGCAGCCTGCGCGGTTCCGCTTGGGCCGGAACCTGCCGCATCCTGTACCGCCGTCAGGGTCAGTGTCACCGTATATTGGGTATCGCTTTGGGGGCAGATTTGCGGCAGCGGCGCATCCCACCGCCCGGCGCCAACGGGCTGCCCGGCCCCCACGCGGAAGCACCCCATCACCTGGCCATTGGCATCCGTTACCGTATAGGCTGCGTTGCACCACGCATTGTTTGTGCCGTCCGGCAGGGCGCTGCTATCCCCGTGCGGCGGGCGCAGCATGTAGCCAAAGTTCACTGCCTGCCCGTCCTGTATCGTTTGGTCTTCCGGGAAGCACGGTGCATTCAGCGGCAGGTCCATCCCAACCGCCGGGTATCGCACCATATAATCGGTTTCATGTACGGTTTGCAGAACACCTCCTTCCCCTACCGGAATGCCCTGCCCGCCAAAGCTGCTGCCGCGCGCTGGCTGCAGCCCGGCAAGCTGGACCACCAGCTTTTTGCCTGTTGTAAAATCAAACCCGGAAACCGTCAACACCCCGTTATCCAGCGCCGCAGCCACTTTGGGGCAGTTCTGCATCGTCTGGCTCCACCCCTGCGGGGTCTTGTCCACCGCCCAGTATTGCAGCCGCGCACTGCCGGCATCCAGCTCCGATGCCAGGGTATAGCGGATCACCGCGTCTGCCCCGCCCGCTTTGCTGCTGGTTTCCAGGCGCAGGGTGTAGCTGCCCGCGGCATCGTCCCAGGTTGTGCTGGCATCCAGCTGCCAGCCGGTCTCTTTTTGCTGCTTGTTCTCCTCTACCGGGGTGATGGACGGCAGTTTCATCTGCTGCAAAACGGTATCCAGCCCCTGCCGCAGCGTTGCGGGGAGCTCTGCCCGCAGTTCCACCCGGCGCTGGTCCGAAAAGCAGTCCAGATAGGTTTGCAGTGTTTCGCGGTCTTTCGCTGCCAGAACCGACCGGTAAAAGCTTTCCGCCTCCGCCGCCAGCCCTGTTTCCTCTGCCTGGGCCTGAACCGGGGCTGCTGCCCCCAGCAGAAGCATCACCACCAGCGCCAGACTGATCCCCGCCCGCTTCATTGACTCTTATCTCCGGGCTGTTCTATTTCCGTTCCGGGCGGTGCGCCCAAGACAGCCTGATCCAGCAGTCCCTCATTGCCCCGTAAACTGCCCGGCTCCACCGCCAGCGTTACCCGGTGCGGCGTACCACCCGCCTGCAGGCCGGTACCAGCCGCCCACGGTTGTTCCTTCAAATCCAGCTGCTGCATCACCGCCCAGCCTGCCGCCTGGGTCACCGCCCCGGCTGCGCAGCGCAGCCACGCCGTAAACAGCGCGCCCATCAGGCAGCACGCCGCCAATACCATCGAAGCTGCTCCCACAGCAAAACGTACACGCTCTTTCATTGTGTCAGCCTCCTTCCCATTCCGCCCACAGCGGAAGCCCCGCACAGCCCGCCTTATCCGCCTGCGGGGATCACCCTCTCTGTTCAAGCCCAATGCCTGTCCGCGCTGCATGGCTGGCGGCTATTATGGATTCTCTCCACCATGCCCCGCCGGGTTCTGTTCCTGCTTTGACGCCCCTGCTCCTGCCTGCCGCCAATGGCGGATATGTACGTTGGTACCCGGCAGTGCGCCCCTGCTGTCCCTTTGCCCGGCTGGCGGCTTGTATCGCCGCACCATGCTGTGAACAGCTCCGCCGCCCTGGCCAAAGGCAGCGGCCGCTGTTCTCTTTGCGTGTTATGATGATACCACCCCACCCGCGCATAAAATGCAAAACCCTGTCAGCCCCCGAAAAAACTTCCCGACAGGTTTTTAAAAAATTTTGATTTTTTTGAAAAAAAGGCTTGACAAGCGCTTTGAAGTGTGCTATACTGTAATAGTTATCAAACACAATATCGTATTCTAAAGACAGTTGGTGGCGTTTTGCCGTAAGTCCAACCGAGGAATGTGCAATGATCTGTGAAATACAGCGCACGGTTCCCTGTCGAATCGTGCTTTTTTATTGCGATTTCAGATACGATACATAAACTATCGGAGGTGAAATCTCATGGCAAGTGAAAAGATTTTGGAAGGCAAGAAGGCTAAGGTTGCTGCTCTGACTGAAATGCTTCAGGACAGCGTATCCTTCGTTCTGGTTGACTACAAGGGCATCAGCGTTGAAGACGACACCAAGCTGCGTAAGGAGCTGCGTGAAGCCGGCGTTCACTATGTAGTTGAAAAGAACTCCATGCTGCGTTTTGCATTCAAAAACATGGGCATCGACGCATTTGACGAAGTTCTGCACGGTACAACCGCTGTTGCACTGTCCAAGGACGATCAGACTGCTCCGGCTCGTGTACTGGGCAAGTTCGCAGAAGATCACGAAGACTTCTTCAATCTGAAGGCTGGCTACGTGGAAGGCGTTGCTTATGACGCTGCCGGCGTAGAAAAGCTGTCCAAGATTCCGTCGAAGGAAACTCTGCTGGCACAGCTGGTTGGCTCTCTGCAGGGTCCGATCCAGAAGCTGGCAGCTACACTGCAGGCAGTTGTGGACAGCAAGTCCGAAAATACTGCTGCATAAGTATCGCAGAGATTTTCGCTCTGCAAGTCATTTAATTTATTGTTAAAGGAGATTATTATCATGGCATCTGAAAAGGTTTTGAAGTTCGTTGAAGATATCAAGGAACTGTCTGTTCTGGAACTGGCTGAGCTGGTTGACGCAATTCAGGAAGAATTCGGTGTAACTGCTGCTGTTGCAGCTGCTCCGGCTGCAGGCGGCGCTGCTGGCGCAGCTGAGGCTGAAAAGACTGAGTTCGACGTTGTTCTGGCATCCTTCGGTGACGCTAAGATGGCTGTTATCAAGGCTGCTAAGGAAGCTCTGGGTCTGGGTCTGAAGGAAGCTAAGACTCTGGTTGAGTCCGCTCCGGCTACTCTGAAGGAAGCTTGCCCGAAGGCTGACGCTGAGGCTCTGAAGGCTAAGCTGGAAGAAGCAGGCGCTACTATCGAACTGAAGTAAGTTTTCTTACAAAATCAATTCGCGATAAAATGCGGGGACATCTCTTTATGAGGTGTCCCCGTTTTTTGTTGTTTACAGTGTAAAATGCAGCACGACCATCAGTATCACACCAGGTACGCCAAGCACAGCAGACTGTACCAGATGCAGCGGATTCAGCACAGGTGAAATGCCAACCAAACTGCCGCCGTAATGCACCACCAGCAGTGCCAGCAAACCACTCCCTGCCCCGACCAGCAGGGACAGCACACGCCGCTTTCGCCGCAGGTAATACAGCAGCATTATCAAACCCAATACTGCCCAGATTCCCCAAAAAATCACTTCTTGCATCTTTCATTTCTCCTTTTATGTGAGTAGATATGCCAGCGCCATGAGCAGCTTTTTGTCGCAGCCATCCCAGCCGCCGTCTTTATAGAGCATCACCATCATGGCAAGGATCAGCATGGTGTCGCCATCCAGATTGGACAAAAGTCCGCCGGGATTGAACTGTGACAAATTGCCCAAAAGCGGCAGTTTCGGCGGCTGCGGCTTTGGCGTAGGTTCCGGCTCCGGTGCAGACGTTTCCGGCGGATAATCTGCAAACTGCGACGGCAGCCGTCTCCCGGGCGAGGCGGTCGGATGCACACGCCACTGCATCTCCTGCGCACGCCTTGCCGCATCCCGGCGCATGGCGTTCTGTTCCTGCTCTGAAAATTGTGCCATCCTTCTCACCTCCTCCGGTTCATTTCCCGATTATAGCAGATCCTGGAGCATTCCGTTTTCTTTCACGGCACTGAATACGGCATACAGTTTCATCAGTTTGACCGCCTGGTCCAGCTTTTTCTGACGCTGTGTTTTCAGATGCGGACGCAGCGCCAGCAGCAGCCGGGCATCCTCATCATTCTGCTGCATTGCTCCCATCAGTTCCTGGATGCGCAGCAGCATTCCCATATCGAAACCGCCGCTCTCACCGTCAGCGTTTCCGCTCTGTTCCTGCTTTGGTGATTCCCCTGTCTCGCCGCTCTCCTGCTGGAGCATCTGCGCCAGCTCCTGTAACTGCTGTACACTCTCCGGATCAGACAGGATAGCTCCCATTTTTCCCAGCATATCGTCCACACGCTTTCACCGCCTTTTCATGTACGGGCAGCCGGAAACTGCGGCTGCCGTTTTTGCAGAATGTGTATTCTTCTTATTTCCCGGAAAGTTTCTGATACAGCGCCTTCGCCTGTGGCGAGCTGATGAGTTTTTCCATCATCTTCGGATTCTGCATCACCTTTTGCAGCATTGCCGAATCCTTCTGGCTCATATTTTTCAGCACTTTGTCATACTTTCCGGACTCCAACTCCGAACGCAGCTGCTCCGGCGGCACACCCAGTTTTTTGCTGGCTGCCTGCAACAGCTGATCGACCTGCTGTGGATTCATGTTCTTGCGTTCCATAAACAATGCTCCTTTCAGAACTTTTCAAAAAAAGTTGCCATCTCCATGAAATTGTGCTATAATAAAAGATGATATTTTTTCTAGGAGGTCACTATGCGAATTATCGTTCTTTCTGATACACACCAATATTACCGGAATTTTGAAACCATCGTCCTGCGCCACCCGGATGCGGATATGTTCATCCACCTGGGAGACGGCGAAAGCGAATATCAGCTGCTCTGCCGGAATATGCCGGAGGTCGCTGACAAGTTCCGCTATATCAAGGGCAACTGCGACTACGGCAGTGAAGCACCGCTGACACAGACCATTGATCTGATGCCGGGACATCGTGTCTTTGCCACCCATGGTCACCGCTATCGGGTCAACTCCACACTGGACTACCTGGAACAGGCTGCCCTGGAAGAGGGCTGTGACATTGCACTGTACGGACACACCCACGTATCCCAATGCACCTATGAAAACGGCATCTATGTCATGAATCCCGGCAGCGCCTCCTGCCCCAGAGACGGAAATCCGCCTTCTTATGGTATCCTGGACGTTTCCAGCGCCGGTGTCATGACCAATGTGGTGTTCCTGGAGACAAAAACACGGTTTTGACCGTCTCATTTCATTCTATGCAGCAATCCACATTTTGACACAAAGGAGTCCCTTCCATGAAATCTGTCACACTCCGCCGCCCTGTCCTCCGGGATGAAATGCGCCGCTATCTTCTGGCATTCCTGCTGGGATTCGGCAGTCTCCTGCTGGTCATTCTGCCCATTATCATTGCAGACGGCGGCTATTATATCTACTACGGCGACTATAACTCCCAGCAGATCCCGTTTTACAATCTGGCGAATGACGCTGTCCGCAGCGGCAGCTTTGGCTGGAACTGGTACACCGACCTGGGCGTCAACTTTATCGGCTCATATGCCTTTTATCTTCTGGGCAGCCCGTTTTTCTGGCTCTCTGTCATCCTGCCCCGGAGCTGGGTCACATTCGCCATGCCGGTTCTGCTCTGCATGAAGCACGGCATCGCTTCGCTGACTGCCTACGCCTATATCCGGCGTTTTGTCCGGAATCCCAATGCGGCGCTGATCGGCGGTATGCTCTACGCATTTTCCGGCTTTCAGCTGTTCAACATTTTCTTCAACCACTTTCAGGATGTCACAGCGTTCTTTCCGCTGCTGCTCATCGCCATGGAGGAACTGGTCAACCAGAACCGCCGGGGCGTGTTTGCGCTGTCAGTCGCACTCCTCGCCATCATCAACTACTTTTTCTTCACTGGACAAGTGGTCTTTCTGGTACTGTACTTCATTGTGCGCTGTTTCTCCAAGGACTTTCATGCAACCCTGCGGAAGTTCTTCCTGGTGCTGCTGGAGGCGGTAATCGGTGTCATGATCGCCTGTGTGATCCTGCTGCCGGCTGCCCTGGCGATCCTGGCAAACAGCCGGGTCTCGGAGCATCTGTTCGGCATGGACATGATCGCCTACAACGACCGCACCCGGATCTGGCGCATTCTGCTGAGCCTGTTCATGATCCCGGATGTACCGGCTCGCCCGAACCTGTTCTCCTCCGATTATGCCAAATGGGCATCCATCGGCGGCTATCTGCCCATGTTCTCCATGGCAGGGGTTCTGGCGTTCCTCAAACAGCGTGACGGTCACTGGGCAAAACGCATCACAGTGATCTGCGGCATCTGCGCCTGTGTCCCGATTCTGAACAGTGCATTCTATGCGCTGAATGGTTCGTATTATGCACGCTGGTTCTATATGCCAATTCTCATTCTGGCGCTGATGACTGCATACAGCCTGGACAACCACCAGATCTCCTGGAAACAGGGCATCCGCATTTGCTTTGGATTTCTGGCAGCGTTCGGACTCATCTCCCTGCTGCCCACCAAAGAGGACGACAAGATACACTGGTTTTCGTTTGCGGAATATCCGTTCCATTTTTACCTGGTGCTGCTTATCAGCGCTGCCGGACTGGTACTCACCATCTATCTGCTGCGCCGCAGAAAAGCCCGCAAGCCTTTCCTGAAACAGGCACTTGTCCTCACCACAGCCTGCTGCATTGCCTGCACATCCGCAGTGGTGTATTTCGGCGCATTTGAGCCGTTCCGTGCGAGAACCTATGTTGACCAGGCGATCGACCCGGAACAGGAGATCTCGGTCTCCGTCTCAGAGGACAACTTCTTCCGCATCGATATTTCAGAGGACTGCGACAACTATCCGATGTTCTGGCGGCTGCCCTGTATGCGGACGTTCCACAGCGTCGTCCCCGGCTCTATTATGAACTTTTATAAGGAACTGGGCATCACCCGTGATGTGGCATCCCGTGCGGATACCGCTTACTATGCGCTGCGTGGACTGCTGTCTGTGGAATATTACTACGAACGGCAGACCATCGGCGAGATCACCACGGACGAACCGAAATGCAGTATGCCGGGCTTTGTCTATGACACCACCGAAAATGGCTTTTACCGGTTCCGGAACACCGCCTATGTTCCCATGGGATTCACGTTCTCCAACTATATCGCCAAGGGCAAGTGGAACAGCACTTCCACCAGCTACCGCTCCAATCTGCTGATGCGTGCGCTGGTGCTGTCCAGCGAGCAGATCGAGAAATACGGCAGCTGGATGCAGCCGGTTTCGGACAGCAATGTTTCTATGACGGAAGAGGAATATCTCCAGGAGTGCAGCAACCGTGCCGCATCCGCCTGTGACTCCTTCCAATATGATTCCAGCGGCTTTACCGCCACCATCTCTCTGGACAGCCCGAACCTGGTATTTTTCAGCGTTCCCTACGATGAGGGATGGACTGCCACCGTCAACGGAAAACCGGTTGACGTAGAGGAAGTAGACAACGGCTTGATGGCTGTTCCGGCAGAAGCCGGAGACAACACCATCGAGTTCCACTATGAGACACCCGGACTGCATCTGGGCGCATGGCTGACACTGGGCGGCGTGATCCTGCTGATCGTTTATCTGCTGATCTGCCGCAAACTGGGCATCCGCCGGAACAAAGAGACCGTATGCTGTATAGACTATCCGGTCTCCGCCGAGGATGAAGCTTTGCCGGAACTGACAGATGAAACAGACACAACAGAAGAATCCCCTGCCGCAGCAGAACCCGACGAAAAAACAGCTGCTGCGGATGATGATATGGAGGTATCGTAAAATGCACTTACAGGAAAAAACAATCGGCAGTGAAACCACCTATCTGGGCAAGGTGTTCTATGTCACCAAAGACACCGCCCGGCTGGAGGACGGCAAGGCGGTGCAGCGTGATGTGGTACACCACTCCGGCGGCGTATGCGTTGTGCCGCTCACCGAAAAAGGCACCGTTCTCATGGTCAAACAGTTCCGCTATCCCATGCAGCAGGTAACTCTGGAAGTCCCTGCCGGCAAGCTGGAAAAAGGCGAAGATCCGGCAGACTGCGGCAAACGGGAACTCCGGGAAGAGGCAGGACGCACCTGCGGCAAATATACGTCTCTGGGAAAACTCTTCCCGACGCCGGCATATGATACAGAAGTCATCCATATGTATCTGGCACAGGAACTGTCTGCGCCGGAGGAACAGGAGCTGGACGAGGGCGAATTTCTGGATGTGACAGAGCTGCCCCTGGAAGAGGCAGTGCAGATGGTCATGAATAACGAGATTCCCGATGCCAAGACGCAGATCGCTTTGCTGAAAACCTGGGTGCTGCTGCACAAAGGCGAGTGATCGCAAAAGGCACTGTCACAACGCAGCACATCCGAAAACGGGCATAAAAAAGCCGCCGGAGCGAATACTCCGACGACCTGTGGACCATATCTAAGATTGACGCAGACGATTCAGACTGCTGCCGGCTGTGTTTCCGCAGCTGCCTCTGCCTGGGCTTCGGCCTCCATCAGAGCCAGATGCTCGTGATATGCCTCCAATATCTGCGATTCCATCATTTTTCTGGCGGCGGCAGAAATGGGATGCACAATATCACGGAACACGCCGTTCTCATCTTTGCGGCTGGGCATTGCAACAAACAAGCGCTCGTCTCCCTGCACGACCTTGATGTCATGCACAGCGAGCATATTGTCCACCGTCACAGAAACAACTGCACGCAGCCGTCCCTCTGTGATAATTCTTCTGATCTTGATATCTGTGATTTCCATAGGATGACCTCCTCCGTCATCTGCTGCGCCCCGTTCTGTCATTTTGGAAACTGCCCCATGCTGACTTAGAGTTCATGCAGTTTCCGGAAGGGCAACCAGCAGAAATTGAAAAACGAATTTTCAATTTCGTAACAAAAAAAGGAGAAACGCCTGTGCAAACACAAACGCTTCTCCTTTGAAGTACGTTACCTATAAGTATACACGATAAATTTGAAAATTGCAAGAAAGAAAAAGGTGATTTTTTTGAACATTGATATCTTAAAGGGAAAAAAGCACATCCACTTCATCGGCATCGGCGGCAGCGGTATGTATCCGCTGGCACAGATACTGCACACCAAGGGCTATTACCTCACCGGCTCGGACAACAACGAAACAGAAACGCTCCAGGCTGTCCGGGACATGGGCATCCCGGTATATCTGGGACAGCGTGCGGAGAATATCGAGGGCGCTGATCTGATCGTCCACACTGCAGCCATCATGGCAGACAACCCGGAACTGATCGCTGCCAAGGCAAGCGGCGTACCGGTGCTGGAGCGCAGCGAACTGCTGGGCATCGTGACCAGCTGGTATGACAACGCCATCTGCGTTGCCGGCACACACGGCAAGACGACCACGACTTCTATGGTGACACAGATCTTGTTCACTGCCGGCGTGGACCTGTCCGCATTCATCGGCGGCAAGCTGCCCTGTATTCACGGCAGCGGCAGAAGCGGTTCCAGCGACATCATGACCTGCGAGGCGTGCGAGTTTGTGGATACGTTCCTGAAACTGTATCCGGACATCGCTGTGCTGCTGAACATTGACGCAGATCATCTGGACTACTTCGGCACGGTAGAAAACATCATCAAGTCGTTCCACAAGTTTGCACAGCTCACCTCTAAAGCAGTCATCTACAACGGCAGCGATGCCAACACCTGCAAAGCGATGGAGGGCATTGAGGGCAAGGAACGCATCACCTTCGGCAAAACGTCGGAATGCGACTACTACCCGGCTGACATCCGCCACGTTTCCGGTCTGGAGACCCACTTCCAGCTGATGCACCACGGCGCATCGCTTGGCGAGATCGTGCTGCACGTTGCCGGTGAACATAACGTGCTGAACGCAACTGCGGCTGCGGCTGCAGCAATGTATGTAGGCGTTTCCTTTGAAGATGTGGCAAAGGGGCTGGCAGAATTCCGTGGCGCAGGCAGACGTTTCGAGAAAAAGGGCGAAGTAAACGGCATCACTCTGGTGGACGACTATGCGCACCACCCCACCGAACTGACCGCAACGCTGAAAGCGGCAATGGAAATGCCGTTCCGCAAGGTCTGGGCTGTGTTCCAACCGTTCACGTTCTCCCGGACTGCCATGCTGCTGGACGAATTCGCAGAGGCGCTTTCCATCCCGGATCACGCTGTACTGACGGACATTATGGGTTCCCGGGAAAAGAACACCTACAACATCTTCACACGGCAGCTGGGTGAAAAGATCCCCGGTGCGGTCTGGTTCCCGCAGGACGAAAGCAATCCGGAGACCACTGACGAGCGCAAGTATGAGAACTTCGACCAGGTGACACAGTATATCTGCGACCACGCACAGCCGGGAGACCTGGTAATCACACTGGGCTGCGGCGATGTCAACAAGGTCAACAAGCTGATCCTGGAGGAACTGGAACGGCGTCAGAATGCCGAATAAAGCGGAACTTTCGAAAAATTTCCAAAATACCCTCTTTTCAAGCTGCGAAAAATGTTGTATAATAGAAAAGGCAGTGCAGCACTGCACTTGAATGAAAGGAAACACAACGCTATGTTAAATAAAGTCAAAGTCGTGATCTGCGGCAAGGATTTCACCTTGCAGACCGCAGAATCCTCCAACTATGTCTTTGGGCTTGCCCGGACACTGGAATCGCGCATCGCTGAGATCACCGATGCCAACAGCAGCGCCTCTCCGTTTACGGCGGCGATCATGGTGGGGCTGGCGACACTGGATGATCTGAACAAGGCGAACGCCAAGCTGGACAGCATCCGTGACCAGTCCAAGGAATATGTGGACGAGGCTGGAAAGACCCGTCTGGAACGTGACGCAGCCATGCAGCAGGTCGAGGTGCTGAAATCCCGTGTGGCAGAACTGGAACGGGAACTGCGTGAGAAAAATGCCAAATGAGAACGCCTGAGATCTTAGCCCCTGCCGGCTCGGAAGAATCTCTGCTGGCAGCACTGCGCTGCGGCGCTGATGCCGTCTATGTGGGCGGAAAGCTGTTCTCTGCCCGGCAGAATGCAGCCAATTTCGACTTGCCGCAGTTACAGCACGCTGTGGAACTATGTCATCTCTACGGCGCAAAGCTCTATCTGACGGTGAACACGCTGATCTTCGAGTCTGAGTTTCCCTCTCTGGTACAATTTTTACAGGCGGCAATGGAAATGGGCGTGAATGCGTTCCTGGTACAAGATCTGGGCGTTCTGCGGCTGATCCGCCGGATGTCCCCGGATGTCCCCGTTCACGCATCCACCCAGATGACGATTCACACGCCGGAGGGCGCACACTGGGCAAAACAGCACGGCATCTCCCGTGTAGTAGTCTCCCGGGAACTTTCCCGAGAAGAGATCGCCGCAGTCTGTCAGACCGGTGTGGAGGTAGAGACTTTTGTCCACGGGGCGCTCTGCATGAGCGTTTCCGGACAGTGCGGTCTGTCGGCAGTGATCGGCTCCAGAAGTGCCAACCGTGGCAGATGCGCCCAGGCGTGCCGTCTCCCCTTTTCTGCAAAGGGAGCAAAAAACGTGTGTGCGCTTTCGCTGAAAGATCTGTGCCTGGTGCCGTATCTGGCAGAACTGGCACAGGACGGCGTGGCATCGCTGAAGATCGAGGGACGCTGCAAACGGCCGGAATACGTTGCCGCTGCAGTCACTGCTCTGGTACAGGCAAGAGCCGGAGAAGAACCCGACCTGGACACCCTGCGTGCGGTTTTCTCCCGGAGCGGTTTCACAGACGGATACTACAACGGAAAGCGGCAGCAGATGTTCGGCACCCGGCAGAAAGAGGACGTGTTACAGGCAAAGGAAGTCCTGCCACATCTGGCACAGCTTTACCAAAAGCCAACGCCGCAGATTGCGCTGACCATGGATGTCCGTGTACAGACCGGCGAACCGGCAGTTCTGACACTCCGGGATGCGGACGGGAACTGTGTCACCGTCTCCGGCGAAACGGTACAGCCTGCACGAACCAAGGCAACGGATGCCGCACAGCTGGAACGTCAGCTGGGAAAGCTGGGCGGTACGATCTATGCTCTGGCAGAACTGCACGCAGACTGCGACGGCGTGGGAATGCTCCCGGCATCTGCCTGGAACGCACTGCGACGGGACGGCATCGCTGCAATGGATGCAAAGCGAATTGCCGCCAACACGCCGCACTATACCATACAGCCTGTCACCCTGTCCAAAGGACAGACCTGCGGCACAAAACAGCGCCAGTTCCGCATCATGCAGCCGGACTGGAACGGGCTTTCCGCACAGCTGCTGGATGAGCCGGATGTTTCGGCACTGCTCCTGCCTGTTGAAACGGTATCGGCAGAAATTCCGGCAACCGTACGGGAACGAGTCTATCTGACCCTGCCCCGGTTCTGTGCGGACGAAACAAAAGTGATAGGCTGGCTGAAACAGGCAAAACAGCTGGGATTCTCTCACATTGTCTGCGAGAACGTCTCTCATTTGCAGATCGGCAGACAGCTGGGCTTGACACTGCACGGCGGCATGGGACTGAACGCAGCCAATCCGGACTGTCTGGCATTTTTGCAGGAAGAATCCCTGCAGGATGTGATTTTGTCCCCGGAGCTGACCATCGCCCAGACCAAGACCTGCACCGGGCTGCCCGTCGGCGCTTATGCCTATGGATACCAGCCGGTCATGACCATGCGGAATTGTCCCATTCAGGCAGAGGTTGGCTGCAAGCACTGCACCCACCATCTCATTGACCGAACTGGTCGGCAGTTCCCGGTATACTGCCGGAGACCTGCCGGAATCACGACCATGTACAACGCTGTCCCCACCTGGATGGCGGACAAGCCGGAGGCATTTTCCCACATGGATTTCCTGGTGCTGGACTGCACACTGCAGCCAGACGTGCTGTCCGTTCTCCACGCCTACCGCAGCGGCAAAACTGCAAACGAAACGATCACCCGGGGCTTGTTTTTCCGTGGTGTTGAATAAAGGAGTTATTTTATGTACTTATCTGTTCAGAAACTTCGCCCTCACGCACAGCTCCCCAAGCGTGCCACAGCGCAGAGCGCAGGGTACGATCTGTATGCCCTGCCGGAATCGCCGCTGACCATTCAGCCCGGTGAGATCTGTAAAGTGCCGACCGGAATCGCTGTTGCTCCGTCCCGTCCGGATGTTGCCCTGTGCATCTTCCCACGTTCCGGACTTTCTACCAAGCACGGCATCACGCTCATTAACAGTGTAGGTCTGGTGGACAGCGACTATCGTGGCGAACTGCTGATTCCGCTGGTAAACCACGGCACAGAGCCATTTACCGTAGAAGAGGGTATGCGCATTGCACAGCTGGTCGTCATGCCCATTCTCACCCCGGAACTGAAAGAAGTCCAGCGCCTGGACACAACAGAACGTGGCGCAGGCGGATTCGGCGCAAGCGGTCTGTCGTAAACGAAAGGAGTCTCCCCGTCTATGAAAAAGTTTCTCGTCTATCTCTGCTCCATCGTGGTCGCAGTGATCCTGGGCGGCGTCATCGGCAATCTCTGCGCCGGCATCGCTCCCCTCAGCTGGCTGGACTATGCGCCGCCGCTGCACCTCAAAAGCCACACCTGGAACCTCTATGTTGCCGATCTCACCTTCGGCATCCAGTCCAAGTTTAACATTGCGCAGCTCCTGCTGACCATCGTTGCCATCTTCGTTGCGCCGAAGATCGAACCGCTGATCGGCAAAAAGTAATAAGGCTCAAGACGGCACCGGACAATTCCGGTACAGTGCCGCTTGGCGTCTCGCATTGCTCCATACAGCGTTTGTTATATTTGCTGTAATTATTGCATTAAAACTTGTTGATTTTTCACAATATGATAGAATTTTGAATTCGCAGAAAAAACCTAAAAAAAAGATTGCCACCCTGCTTTTTTCGTGGTATAATAGAAGAGGTCTGATGCAAAAGGCTGCCGCAGCGCAGGAAAGCGCAGCAGTCTGCATCAGAGCGGAAAATTTCATGCAACCGGACACACTGCACCGGATCTTTCGGCAGCAGTGTTCTCTTTTCTATGGTGAAAAGTGCAGAAATCGGCGCTTTCCGGCTCAGTTTTTGGAGCCAGTCACCGAAATTTTCCGCAAATCTTATGAAAGAAATGACTTACTGGGGACAATGATGCAGCGTGTAGAACTGCATCCAAAGGAGCATACATTATGTTTACGAAAGATATCGGCATTGATCTCGGAACTGCAAATACGCTGGTATATCTGCGT
>ERZ772880.2123-NODE-2123-length-15815-cov-18.987563_pt1 | contig 15815 bp, 10 predicted proteins | sample MGYA00580577_ERZ772880 | MGnify/ENA primary metagenome ERZ772880 (study PRJEB29015, sample SAMEA2737705) | human gut metagenome | biome: human gut; feature: human-associated habitat; material: faeces | place: China | collected 2012 ... | reverse complement strand
GACAACAAGTTCCTGCGCGAAGCCGCCGCGGCAGCCAAGGAGATCATGGACAAAGGGCCCTTCTCGCTCGTGACGGGCGACGTGAAGACCGCCTACCGCTCGCTGTTCACCAGCGCCGGGCTGCTGACGCAGGAGGTGATCTTCGGCCGCGAATACAGCAAGGAACTTTCGGCCTTCCACGAAACCAGCTGGTATTACTATTCGCCGACCTACGGTACCAAGATCGCCATGACCAAGAAGTTCATGAACACCTACCTCACGACCAAGGGCACGCCCTTCACCGACATCGACGGCTATAAGACCGTCGACTTCATCCACGAATTCGACGGCCGCGACGCCCGCATGGCGCAGACGGTCATCAGCCCCTCGTACCAGATGAAGATCAGCGGCCGCACGGTGCCCTATTCGCCCAACTGGAAGGTGACCCGCACGGGCTACCATCCGATCAAGTGGTCGATCGACGACGATGCCGACAACGTGCTTTCGAAGGCGGCCAGCTGGAACTCGCTGCCGATCATCCGTTACGCCGAGGTGCTGCTCAACTATGCCGAAGCCAAGGCTGAGCTGGGCGAAATGGACGCCGCCGTCTGGGATCAGACCATCGCGCCGCTGCGCAACCGCGCCGGCGTGACGTCGGTCATCCCCGCCAAGGCCGATCCCTACATGGAGGCTTATTTCCTCAATACGGTGACCGACAAATGGATTCTCGAAGTGCGCCGCGAACGGGGCATCGAGCTTTGTCTCGAAATGGGTCTCCGCTGGGACGACGACATGCGCTGGCACATGGGCGACCTGCTGACGAGCGACAACAACCCGTGGACGGGCATCTACATCGGCATACTTACTAAAAACTTCAATTTCATTTCGTATCTGATTAAAATATGTCTTGATACAAAAGTAACAGGCTATCAAAGAAGAACAAGGTAAAAATTGGTCTTTTATGTGCACAATTTTGCAACAGGCGAACAAACCTATCAAAAAAAGATTTCAGTCTTTCTTATCGCCCCCTCTTCTAAAGTTTGTAATTTCTGCTACCACTGCTACCACCATTTTACCAAATCTCTTATGAATAGGGAGATATAGGGGTGGTGGCAGCACATTTTTTTATGTATGAAATACGCCTGCTACCACCACTTATCCCCTTTTTTATTCCATAAGAGGAAGATGTTTGGGTAAAATTCGTATGCCTTCTATGCCGATTTGCTATGATTACCGTAGTATTGGTAAACTTGGTGGCAACTGTCATCCATCTTGACCGTAAGTCATGATTGTTTCAACCCGACAAAGAAATAGCTCTTGAAAGAGTCAACTGATATTATAACTAAGTATTAATTCCGTCAACCATCCTTACAAGTAAGATGAAGGAGTAGTCAACCTAAAGCGTTAAACTACAGTTTCATCAGCCTAAGACTCTGGTTCCATCAGGTTGAAACTACAGTTCTATCGGGTTGGAACTACAGTTTCGTCCTTTTGTAACTGTTTGAAACTCCCAGTCTTTTCATGGACACAATATAGCTTGACGCTTTAGGTTGACTGCTCCTTCATCTTACTTATGAGATAATACGTATGTGCGGGACAACACTTCCGTAAAAAGTAGAAAAGACATACTGATAATATGAGAAAAGTAGAAAAAGTGGTGGCAGCAGGCGTATTTCATACATAAAAAAATGTGCTGCCACCACCCCTATATCTCCCTATTCATAAGAGATTTGCTAAAATGGTGGTAGCAGTGGCAGCAGTTTTGCAAAACTCTATGGTAGGAGGCGAGTTCAAATTATAAATGCGACAGTTGTATTGATGAGCTGTTTAGAAATACATTCTTAAGAGACACCCCAAAAAAGGGGAGAGAGCATTTGCCATACGCCCTCTCCCCCATACGTTTATTTTCTCGTTTGATGAATGAATTATTATTCCTGTTTAAAGCCATAACCATTCGTAAAGCCACCGGCAGCCATTACATTAGGAGTAAACGGCCACAAATAGATAGGAGCCGAAACGTAATCATAATCCCAAAACAGATACTTATCATATTCATCTCTATAATCAACCAAATCAATACCCCAATTAACTTTGGCATATCCTTGGCTTTCAAGAGATGCTGCCTCTTCTTCAGACACGATTTCAAACAACCCTTTTATTGCCAGATTGGTAGCAGGAGCCGAATTTCCATAATTCAATCCCATTTCTTCCCAATTATCCTTTTGTCCGCGCCATCCCGGATAAAGCACCGGATCATTGACCTTGTCCATCGGACACTGCGCTGTCAAACGATGACCATATATAGTTTTTGCATCAACTAATTTTGTCCATATATAAGCAGAAATGATATTACCATTTTCAAACTCATAATAACCTTTAGTTGCCAGACCATCCATCATAGCTTTAGTCATGTCTTTGATTCTTTTTATATCTTCCGGAAGATAACCAGAACGAATCAATGTCCAACGACGATCACCTTCACCTGCATATTCAAAACCCCGTTCTTCAATAATCGCACGAACCAGATCATTGCCAAAAGATGCAATAAAGCCATCTGTGTCAGCCAAGCCTTGCGGGAACGAACGTTCACGAACTGTTTTTAAATATTGTTTACCTGTAACCACATCACCTAATGCCGCACATACTTCCGCATAGCCCAAATAAACTTCAGACATACGCATATACGGACCATTGATACCTGATTTACGCTGTGCAGCCACCCATGGATTAGCCTGACGGTTCTCATCCCATTTATTCAATGTCAAGCCACCGCCTTCAGCTTTTGAGTTGGGGACAAAAGGAATCAACTTCTCAACCCCTTTACCATTACTGCCGGTCATAGTAATGCTCACGTCACGACGCATATCATTCGGATCAAAGATTCCATAAAAATAAGCAGGATTTATACGTCCCTGTCCATAGCTCTTACATGGATACGCTGCCTTTGAGCCACCAGATGAAGGACGGCCGAAAGAATAGGGGCGACCATCATTTCCACCACCTTGCTGCATGGGATATTCATAAATAGACTCATCCGCATAAATAGCATCATCCATATGCATCTGTTCAAAGAAATACTGGTAAGGATTATTGAAAGTACGTCCGGATTTATCCGAGGCACCCCGTGGATCAGTCAAATGAAACTGTGCATTACCCGGATCAGCCAACAAAGCCTCATAGTATTTTTTAGCTATCGTGTACAAGTTCTGCCAATCAGAACGACGTCCGTAAGTAGCTCCATTATTTTCTTTTCCCTTGTTTTCAAATGTCATGCTTTCCCCTTTTCCATTTACACGTTTAATATCGCCACGACGGGTCTGATATCCAGCTGCATCCAAACACATTCTTCCAATCAAAGCCTGCACATAGGTTTTAGAAAAATAATTTTTATTGGCAGCAGCAATGCCGGGAATGGAACCGATGGTGTACATCAAAGGTTCCACTTTCTGCAAATCTTCAATACATACATCATAAATAGAATCACGGGAAACCAAACCTTTAGGCACAACACCATAAACACCTACGTATGGTACGTCCCCGAAGTTCTTGCACAGTTCACGATAAGCCGTAGCACGCATAGCTATCGCCTCACCATACATTTGCCCCATCTCTGATTGTCCACCATTGATGATCGATTCAAAATTCGATGCGTTTTCCATGGATGTTATCACCGCATTGGCTTTGCTCACAACCGAATACAAGCTAGCATAAATATCATTCTCCTTCAAATATGAAGTCAATCCATAGCTACCTGCATAAGTACCGTTTTGATAAAGACATTCCGGATAGTGACGTCCCAGCTGGTTAGAGAAAGACTCCGGGTGACGTTCTATATCAGACCCGGCAATATCAGCAGCATAAAACAATCCATCGCCAAAAACCTTATTCTGCGCACAATCCCTCCACTGTTCATAAGCACCGTCTAATGCCGCACGTGCTGTTGTCGGATTAGAAAAGACAAAATCCGAATCTACAATAGAAGGAGAGCCAACCTCCAAATAATCACTACATGCTGTAGTCAAAAACATTCCAGCAAAGAAAAGTGTTGAATATACTATTTTTTTCATACGATTCATCTCCATTAATTAGAAAGTTAAATTAACACCAAAGGTATAAGTTCTAGCCTTAGGATAAGACTGGTAATCAAAATAAGGTGTAGGGAAGCCATCCTTACCATCGGTCTTCGTGTTGACATCCGGATCTATACCAGAGTATCCGTCAATACAGAACAAGTTGCTTCCTGTAAAATACACACGTGCATTCTGCAATCCAATCTTATTCATCCAATTTTTCGGGAAAGTATAACCTACTGTCAATGTATTCAGACGCAAATAAGACGCATCTTCAATAAACTTAGAACTTACGATTCCATATTCAGAGAAGAAAGAACTGTAGTTTGTATTCGCATTAAGAGCCGCCAAAGCTGTAGGATCTTTCACCAGCATCAAGTCACCATTTGCATCAACATCATAATATTTGAAAGTTTCAGAAACAAACTTCAAACGGTTCTGACCAGCGGAATTGTCTTTATTTCCCATCAATGAGTGCATTGCATTGGCATTGTACACATCGCCACCAATCTGATAAGTAAAGCCTACAGAAAAATCGATTGCCTTCCAATTACCGTTAATTGTAAAACCACCTGTATGCTGTGGCATAGCCTTACCGATAATCGTTTTGTCATCCTCGTCCACAACACCATCACCTGTTGTATCTGCAAATTTAGGCATACCCGGTATAGCAGTTTGTCCATCCGCTGCCAATCCTTTAACTCCATCCGGATAATTCACAATACCTTGAATATCAGGAACACCCGGTTTCAATGTGTATTTACCATCTGCATAAGTAAAATCATCAATCATATAATATCCTTCTGATTTAAAACCTTGGATCGTACCTACAGGCTGACCTTCACGGATAATATAATCATAAGCAGGCTTAGCCATAGATGAACCCCAATCATTCATAGCTCTCGTATCCGCCAAGACTCCGTCCATCAGTTCATCAATATTATTCTTGTTATAATTATAAGTCAAGTTTACACCTAAATTAAAATCTTTACCACGAACAATGTCAAAGCCTAAAGCCAATTCAATTCCCTTATTTGAAGTTTTACCTACATTCTGGAACTGATAGCTATAACCGGATGCTGCGTCGATAGGCACTTTCATTAAGATATTCTTTGTCGTATTCCAATAATAATCCAAGCTACCGCGAACCCAGTTATTAAAGAAACCAAAATCAACACCTAAGTTACGACTGATAGTAGTTTCCCATTTCAAGTCAGGATTTCCCTTCATGTCACCCGGTACATAAGTGGTTACTTTTTCACCATCCACTGTTATCTGTTTGGTCTTCCAGGTCTCTCTCCATAAAGAAGCATCAATATTATCAGAGCCAGAAGTACCATACGATACACGAAGTTTCAGATTATCCAACCAGTCTCTTGTGTTTTCCATGAAAGCTTCATCTGAAATTCTCCACGCTGCCGCTGCTGCCGGGAAATATCCCCACTGATGACTAGGTGCAAATTTAGAAGAACCATCGGCACGGAATGTAGCAGTCAAAAGATACTTGCCTTTATAAGAATAATTAGCACGGCCAAACCATGACAAAGTATGGTTAGGAGTACCTATCTCACCTTTAAAATAATCTTGTCCCAATGAAGGAGTAGTCATATTAATCATACCAAACGCATCATCCATAGTAAATCCTTTAGGATACCCTACACCATAGATTTCAGTATAATCCGATTTTGATGCCAAGACTTCATTACCAACCAAGAAAGACAAACTATGATCATCTCCAAGCCCCTGTACTTCGTAATTCAAAGTAGTTGCCCAACGCACACCGTAACCATCACTTTTCTTCAATTTAGCAGAACTATTATCTTTTTCTGTCTGTCCTGCATTCCATGTCTTTTCTTGGTTCCAATTACGATTTAACGATAGCTCCGTCTTTGCCGTCAAACCTTTAATAACATTCCAAGTTAAAGCACCTTTTGCACGGATACGGTACATGTTTTTTATATAATCTACAGTATTCAAGTAATACAAAGGATTACTAGTTTCTTCCATATTTGTATCACCTTGACCAAATCCAGCAGTAAAAGAAGCATCACCCAAAGGATTATCCACAGGACGATAAGTGTAAGCAGAGGTTGCATTACCAAAACCAGATCCATTTACTTCTATTTCACTATAACGCAAGTCAAAATCCGCAGTTAACTTTTTATTAATCTTTTGCGTCAATTTGAAATTCGCATTCCAACGCTGGAAACCAGACTTCACACGGATACCTTCATCATCCATATAGTTCACTGATGAATAAAACTTAGTTTTATCTGTACCACCAGATAAAGATACATCATGATTCCAAGATGACGCAGTCTGCATCAAATCATTTATATAATTATGAGTGGTCATATTTTTATATTCATTCAAATGATTTCCGTACTTGGATCCTAATCCAAAATATCTGGCAACTCCATCACCATAAGAATCTCCCAGACTCTTCATATATGCCCATGTATTATACACATAGTCATAAGGATCCATAGTCTCCAATAATTTCGGATTCTCCTTCATCTGATAATACATATTATACTTGACAGAGACCCGGCCATCCTTGCCGCCCTTTGTAGTAACCAATATTACACCGTTAGCACCACGAGCACCATAAATAGCCGTAGAAGCAGCATCCTTTAACACATCAATACTTTCGATATTGTCAGCAGGAATATCATCAATGCCACTAACTTGAACACCATCTACAATAAACAAGGGATCATTAGACTGAGTGATAGAACCACCTCCACGAATGCGGATAGACATACCTGCACCCGGACGACCGTCTTGTGAAGTCACACTCACACCGGGCAATTGTCCTTGTAAAGCCTGTGCAACATTGGCAACCGGATTAGCCGCTAATTTTTCACCGGTAACAGAAGCGACAGACCCTGTCAAATCACGTCTTTTTACTGTACCATAACCAATAACAACGACTTCATCCAAAGTCTTGTTATCTTCTTCCAATACAATAACCAAGTCTTTTCCGGTTTTCACCTCTTTAGTAAGATACCCGATATAGGAAACCACCAAAGTAGCGTTACTCGGAACATCCGGAATTGAAAACTTACCATCGAAATCTGTGATTGTACCATTGGTTGTTCCTTTTACCAGTACATTCACACCAATCATAGGTTCGCCTGTTTTGTCTTTCACCAAACCTGTTGCGGTTTGGGCAAAAGCAACCAAACAAAGCATACTCAAAAAGAGAGTTGAGACAGCTTTTCTAGCTAATTCTTTTAGATTCATAAGATGTGTTTTTATAGTTATTAAAATGTTTTTTTAAGGTTTTGACCTTAGTTTCACCGTTACAAAATTAAGAATATAACATTACCTTCATGTGTAGTTTTTATCTTTTTATGTGGATTTATTAGGCATTTTTCACGACTTCCAATTATTCAACACAACAAAAAGAGGAGACCTCCACCAACGTAGAAGTCTCCTCTTCAAGCAATTATAAATTCAATCTAGTCTATTGGGTTCCAATTACTTTGAGTACCAAAAATAGCATCGACCGTCACCGCCTCCGCTTCTTTCTTTGTCAGCTGTTTGCTCCACGCTACCCTTTCTGAAACATTTGCGCCCTCACCGGTATTTTTATATTCCATATAACGGGCTGTTTCTTCATTGGACTGCTTGCCCCAATTGTGCCATCCGGCAGGAACAATATGCTTGCCCAACTCACATTCTATAAATAAGGTATAAGCGTATGGACGCCAAGGACGACCTAAATACACTTTATCCACTCCCGGTTCTGCCGTCAGCTTACAGTGTTTGAAAATATATCCATATTTAGCTTCTTTCGGAGTGGAAGCAGCCGTTACATACGAATTGCGTTTGCTGTGGATCATACAATTTTCAAACAAAGCGGTGGAAGGACCGAAAATAAAGTCTGTAGTACCATCGATATAACAATCCTTAAAATAAAGGCGGGTAAATTTAGCACCGGTATAAATAGTATCCTGATTACCCAAAATACGGCAATTGATAAATTTCAAACGGTCACCTTCCGTATGCAGAGCCACCGCCTGTCCCAACTGAGCCGCATTATTCTCAATAGTCAGATTCTTAAAAGTGATGTCACTGCCCTCCACTTTCACCGTATAAGTGCGGAAAGTACCCATTTTATTTATATTCGCATGATCATCATAAGTTATAATCGTCTTATCACGATCTTCACCTATGATATCTATATTTTCCACCCATGAAGGAACAATCACTTTCTCCTTGTATACTCCGTTCTTCACATAGATCGTAACAGTATAATCCATGAAAGCCCGAGCACTTTCCACAGCCTCCTGCAAAGTACGGAAATCCCCCGTTCCATCGCGTGAAACAACAAGGGTATCCCGGCGTTCCTGAGCCCATGTTCCGCTAACAGCGACTAACAACAGCAATAATCCTAAAACTTTTCTCATCATCTCACCTCCTGTTATTTACATGCAGTTCCACAACTGCTTTTCTGAAACAAACGCTCCCATTCCAGACTGGCCATAATGAACGGGCCTACCGCCTTCGCGTCATTAGAACGTATTTTTTCAGTTATATAATAATTATAATCTCCGGTACGATACACCGGCTTGCCTCCCAAACCGGCAACGGCACACCCTTTAGTGATAGAAACCACACCTTTATTGTCCACTTCTATGAATTGGGTCAGAAGCCCTTCATACCCTTTCTTGGCCACTTCCATGTACGAAGGACAGATATACCCCTTACGCAACGCCTTCAACAGGGTGTATACAAACATGGTAGAACAAGAGGATTCCAGATAATTCCCTTCATCCCCGCTTCTGTCAATCACCTGATACCAGACTCCTGTTGCAGGATCCTGGGTACGTTTAATCTGGGCAGCCAGTTTATTCAATATTTCGATAACCGACTCACGTCCGGCTTCGTGTTCCGGTATAAAGTCGAGCACATCCACACAAGCCATCGCGTACCATCCCATGGCACGTCCCCAGCAATGCTGTGACCATCCGGTAGTCTTGTCCGCCCACTTTTCACGCTTGCTCACATCACATGCATGACGGTATAAATCAGTCTTCGGATCATAATTATGGCGGGCCACTGTGACGAACTGATTGATAATATCAGCATAATCATTCACACGGTTGTTACGGTAAGCATACTCCGCATAGAACGGTTGTCCCATATAAAGCCCGTCCAGCCACATCTGGTTCTCATAAATCTTCTTGTGCCAGAAACCGCCATCGGCGTTACGGGGATGCGTATCCAATTGACTGCGCAATAAATCCAATGCTTTTTTGTATTTCTCGTCCTTAGTCTGCTCGTAAATACGGAAAAGCATCTTGCCGGAATTCAGACGGTCAATGTTATATTCCTCCAGTTTATAAGTTTCGATAGAACCATCCTGATGAATCATCGTATCGGCATAAGCCACAGCATAATCAAAAAACTTTTTATCACCGTATGCATCATATACATCCAGCATAGCTTGAAGTTCCAGGCCATGACAGTAATCCCACTTCAAACGGGCGTCCGATGACCTTGCCGGAAAGAAGAAGGACAAGGCAGCGCTCCAGCGTGTGCTGGGGCTGCAGGAACGGCCCGATACGCCGATCCTTGCGATGGTCTCGCGCCTTGTCTCCCACAAGGGACTCGACCTTGTGTGCGAAACGCTCGACGCATTTATGGGCAAGGACGTACAGTTCGTCGTGCTCGGCAAGGGCGACGCGAAGTACGAGACGTTTTTTGAGTACGCCAAGCAGCGCTACGGCGGACGCATGGCCGTCTACCTCGGCTATTCCGAGCAGCTCGCCATGCAGATCTACGCGGGCGCAGACCTCTTCCTGATGCCGTCGAAGAGCGAGCCGTGCGGGCTCTCGCAGATGATCGCGATGCGCTACGGCGCGGTGCCCATCGTGCGCGAGACCGGCGGATTAAAGGACACTGTCCATGCGTATGAAGCCTGGAACGGACAGGGCAACGGCTTCACCTTTGCCAACTACAACGCTGGCGACATGTGCCACGTGATCTGCGAGGCCATTGACCTTTACCATGACAACAAGGGCGCCTACGCGATGCTCCAGCAGCGCGGCATGACCGCAGATTTCAGCTGGACGCGCTCGGCGCAGGAATACCGCCACATTTACGAATCCATCTGCCGATAAAGAAAAGGAAAACGATCTATGACCATTGACTCTGTGAAGAAAATGAAAGACGCGCTGTGCGAAAAGCTGAAGGTCAGCTTCGGCAGCACCGTGGAGGAGGCGAGCGACGCGCAGATGATGCGCGCGAGCGCCCTTGTCCTGCGCGACGTGATGGCCGAGCGCAGCGTGGACACCATGCGCGAGACCCGCGAGGAACACCGCCGTCAGGTGCACTACCTGTCGATGGAATTTCTGATGGGCCGCAGCCTGATGAAAAACGCGTTCAATTTAGGCGTCGGTGAAATTCTGACCGAAGCGCTCGACGAGCTGGGCTTCCGCGCAGCGGACATCTTTGAAAGCGAGCCCGACGCGGGTCTCGGCAACGGCGGCCTCGGCCGCTTGGCCGCGTGCTATCTCGACTCGATGACGACGCTCGACATCCCCGCCGCGGGCTATTCCATCTGCTATGAGCTCGGCATTTTCCGTCAGCGCATCGTCGACGGCCAGCAGGTCGAGCTGCCGGACAACTGGAAGGACCTCGGCGGCGCGTGGCTGCTGCCCAAGCCGCAGGAGACCGAGACCGTCTGCTTCGGCGGCACGGTCCGCCAGTTCTGGGACGACGGGCGGCTGCATGTCGTGCCCGAGGGTGAGACCGAGGTGCTGGCTATCCCCTGCGACATGGAGATCGCGGGCTACGGCACGAAGCATGTCAACACGCTGCGCCTCTGGGACGCGAAGTCCCCCGTGCCGCTCGACATGTCGCTCTTTTCGCAGGGCGAGTATCTGCGCGCACAGGAGCAGCATGCGATGGCCGAGACCATCGCGAAGGTGCTCTATCCCGAGGACAACCATCCCGAGGGGAAGAGCCTGCGCTTAAAGCAGCAGTATTTCTTCGTCTCCGCGACCGTGCAGTCCATTGTGCGCAAGCACATCGAGGTCTACGGTACGGCGGCGAACTTCCACGAAAAGAATGTCATTCAGATCAACGACACGCACCCCGCGCTCGTCATCCCCGAGCTCATGCGCATCCTGATGGATGATGCGGGCCTCGACTGGGACACGGCGTGGAACATCACGACGCACTCCGTCGCTTACACGAACCACACGGTGCTTTCCGAGGCGCTCGAGCGCTGGCCGCAGGAGTTGATGCAGTCGCTTCTGCCGCGCGTGTGGACGATCATCACCGAGATCGCGCGCCGCTATCAGGAAAAAATCGAAAACTACTACCACGACGAGGCCAAAACGCGTGAATTGGCCATCATCTGGGACGGTCAGGTCCGCATGGCAAACCTGTGCATCGCGGGCGGCATGGCCGTGAACGGCGTGAGCGCTCTGCACTCGGACATCCTGCGAAACGACGTTTTTAAATACCAGTGCGCGATGGAGCCGGAGAAGTTCAAGAATGTCACCAACGGCATCGACCACCGCCGCTGGCTCGCGCAGATCAACCCGCGGCTCGACGAGCTCGTGCGCGCGCTCGCGGGCGGGGATGAATACCTCCTGCACCCCGAAGCGCTTAAAAAGCTCGAGGCCTATGCAGACGACACCGCGGTGCTGAACCGCCTCGGCGAGATCAAGCGCGCGAATAAGCTCGATTTTGCCGCCTACGTCAAAAAGACGCAGGGCATCGTGCTCAACACCGACGCGATCTTCGACGTGCAGGTCAAGCGCCTGCACGAGTATAAGCGTCAGCTTTTGAACGCGATGCATATCATCTACCTCTATCAACAGCTGCAAAACGACCCGAACCGCGCCATGCAGCCGCGCGTGTTCCTGTTCGGTGCGAAGGCCGCGCCGGGCTACGCGGTCGCCAAGCGCATCATCCGCCTCATCAACTCCCTTGCCGCTGAGATCAACGCCGACCCCATCTGCCGCGACAGGCTGCAGGTGGTGTTCCTTGAGAACTACCGCGTGTCGCTCGCCGAGCATCTGATGCCCGCGAGCGAGGTGAGCCAGCAGATCTCCACCGCTGGCAAGGAGGCCAGCGGCACGGGCAACATGAAGTTCATGATGAACGGCGCGCTGACCGTCGGCACGCTCGACGGCGCGAACGTCGAGATGCACGAGAGGCTCGGTGACGAGAACATGTTCCTCTTCGGCCTGCACGCCGACGAGGTCGTGCGCCTCAAGCGCGAGGGCTACGCCCCGCAGAAGCTCTACGCGCGCGACGAGAACCTGCGCGCGGTGATCGACAAGCTCAAGGCGGGCTTCTCAGACGGCGTTTCCTACGACGATCTCGCCTCGCGGCTGCTGATGAACGATGAATACATGCTCTTGCAGGACTTCGCGTCCTACTGCGCCGCCGAGCAGCGCATGGCAGACACCTACGCAAGAAGCGAGGAATGGAACCGCATGTCGCTCATCAACATCGCCCGCAGCGGCATCTTCGCCGCCGACCGCGCCGTCGCGCAGTATGCGGATACGATCTGGCATGTACCGCACAAATAAAGATTTCAAAAGAGGGACAGCTTTGCTGTCCCTCTTTTGATTTTTACAAAGAAGTGGCTGTGCCACTTCTTTGTAAAGATTCGCTTCGTTCTGCGCCTCGGTTGTCCGATTTAAGCGGACAATTCGACGCTCACTTCGCGCAAAGTGTTTTCTGCCACGCACATGTCGCGGCAGAAAACGGATTACATAGATTTCACGCCTGCGGGCGTGAAACTCTGCGAGGCTTTTGGAACTTTTTTGATGGTTCTTGCGTCTAAAGGAACAACTACTGATGAGGAGGACTCTGTCATGAAGAAGTTATTTTCCCTTATGCTTGCGTGTTTGCTGCTCTTTTCGCTCTCGGCCTGCAGGCGGGAGAAACAGATCGTTGGGGATGAAAAGCCGGTCATCTACCTTTATCCCGAGCAGGAGACGGATGTGCGTGTGACGCTTGATCTTGCGGGCGAGCTGACGTGCGCCTATCCCGCCTACGGTGACGGCTGGAGCGTCCGCGCCGCGCCGGATGGCACGCTGACGGACGAGAGCGGCCAAACCTACCGCTACCTCTACTGGGAGGGCACGTCGGGGACGGATTACGACTTTTCGACCGGCTTCTGCGTCGCGGGAGAGGATACCGCGGCGTTCCTCGAGGATGCGCTCACACAGCTCGGCCTTAATCGCGAGGAGGCGAACGAGTTTATCATCTACTGGCTGCCGCAGATGCAGGACAACGCCTACAATCTCATTTCGTTCCAGCAGGAGATTTACACGGATTCGGCAAGGCTGACGATTGACCCTGCGCCCGATACGCTGCTGCGCGTCTTTATGGCGTGGCAGCCGTCGGAGAAATTTGTTGACCTTCCCGCGCAGGGGCTTTCCGCGCCCGAGCGCACGGGCTTCACGGTCGTCGAATGGGGCGGCTGCGCGGTGCAGTGATAAGAAAGGAGCGTGGGAGATGAAAAAGAGACGCTGGGCGATCATAGCGTTTGCCGTGATCTTTGCCGCGGCGTATGTTGCGATGGGCTATTGCATTCCGGCCTTTCGCATCAAGCTGGAAGCCGACGGCTGGACGTATTTTCTCGCCAGCCTGCAAGCGCTCGCGCCGGTGAAGCTGATCTTTTCCACTGTTCTGTCGCTCATTGCGGCGTTGGCCGTGTACAACAGCAGAATGTTTCGACAATAAAAAAGAGGGCTTGCAAAGCAAGTCCTCTTTTTTTATACGATCAACTGTTTACAGATTCTTGCCGAGCTCGTAAGCGGCGGTCAGGTCTTCTTCGTGAAGATCGTCCGCCGTGGAGCAGCCGCCGACATTCAGCCTGCCCACGATCTCCCAGCCGAGATAGTCGGCCATGAGGTCAAACGAAGCGTTCGCGCCGGAGGCAGTCTTTTGATCCTCATCGGCCATCGCGGTGAGGAAAACGGCCTTCTTTTTGCCCATCAGCGCTTCATTGTTGGCGTAAAAGCGGTCGATGACCGCCTTGAGCTGGGCGTTGAAGTCAAAATAATAGATCGGCGAGACGAAGATGACCGCATCGGCCTCGGGAAGGTGCGATTGAGCTCCTTCATGTCGTCAGCCTCGAATGTGCACTCACTGGTGCGGACGCACTTGTCGCAGCCGATGCAGGGGTGCACGTCCTTGAACGCCGCGTCGAAGCGGAAGACCTCGTGTCCCGCGCTTTCCGCGCCGCGCTGGAACTAATCGGTCAGCGTAGCGGCCGTGCCATGCCTGTGCGCACTGCCGGTGACGATGACGATTTTCATATTGCTATCCTCCATCCATGGAATTAGTACGATGATTGTACCATAGCTTACCCCAACTGACAAGCAACCGGCGGTCAAAAATTACGGCAGAAAACGAAGTGTCCCACAAGGGAGCGAATCTGTGCAGCTTGGCATATGCTGTGGGCCCCTTGAGCCTTATAAGGATCAGAAAATGATCGTACAATGCAAAAAGATGAAACTTTTTGCCGATGCTGTCGTCTATATAGATATCATATAAACTGAAATTTAATTTGTTAAGGGGGTAACTGTTATGAAACGAATTGCGATCCTGCTCCTTTGTGCCGTGCTTCTCCTTTTCTTATTTATCAATAGCTGGAAGAGTGTGCGGGGAACGATTTGTGATTTTGATGAAAAAACAGGAAGTATGACCGTTGTGGCGGAGGACGGGCAAAAATACATTGTCAATGACTATTTGAAGCATATTCCAACGGGAGAGGAATGGAACATAGGCGATGTTGTAAAAATCGTTTATCGGGGGAGCATTCAGGAGACCTCGCCCGCAGTTATCGAAAAAGAAAGCGCTATTGCTGTGGTCGACAGGGCACAAGACGATCAATGAACGCGATCCCAGTCTGGCAAACAGAAAGCCGTATACTGGTCAAAAGGGGCAAGGTTGAAATGCTGTGCTTCCTTTGCCTTGTAGTAGACTCTTTTTTTACTGCGTGTTTCGTTGCAGTCCATGCTAACTATTACGGTTTTGTCGAAGAATAACTTGAATACTCTGCAAAACAAGTAAAAAAGTATTTGGAATCGCTTGGAAAATCTATGAGAAATGTTTTTGAAAGTGATGAAAAGCTATGAGAAATACGTTGTTTTATGGATAAAACGCTGGTAATACTATGAGAAATGCCGTTTTGAAAAGTATTTCTCATAGTGTTATGCATTTGATTTATATATAGTTATTGTATTTACTATGAGAATATGAGAAATGAAAATTGAAAATCGTTTGCAGGAACCTGCCCTGAGCGTTTTTATTTTGATACAATCAGGGCAAACGTCCGCCTGAGTTTAATTCATCAATACATTGCTTTAAGTCGTAAGGACAAATTAGTGGGGATTTGAAAGTTGCCAATATATAGCTATAATAATTTTATGTCTCATACCTATTTCTTTGTCAAAATTGTTTGTTTGCTAAATATAAATTGCTACTTTTGTCGTAGTTTACTTTCGAGCGATGAAGGTAACTTTTTAATATTTTTATTGAGAACGGTTATTTGTTACATTCATATATAAAATCCGCTAAATTTTAACTTTCGTGAATGGAATGAGTGACAAGTCTCGCGCACTTTTGTCTGTATAACCTTGTTATATACTCAGTTGGGCGTGGGGCTATCATTCATGTTCACGAAAGGGGTCTTAGCGGATACCTATATATGGCATGAATAGATAGTTTCCACGTATTCTATGCTAATATCCTAATCTCTTATTCCGTTTAACAATAAATTAA
>ERZ772880.2120-NODE-2120-length-15820-cov-5.805138_pt1 | contig 15820 bp, 16 predicted proteins | sample MGYA00580577_ERZ772880 | MGnify/ENA primary metagenome ERZ772880 (study PRJEB29015, sample SAMEA2737705) | human gut metagenome | biome: human gut; feature: human-associated habitat; material: faeces | place: China | collected 2012 ... | reverse complement strand
GTGGGATCTGAATGAAGGTTACACCGCTGAAAAAACAGAGTAAGAAAAACCAGCGTAAATTTCATACAGCCAAGCGCGGCACATGGAACGGCGTTTCGCCGGTCACCCGCATTGTGCAAAGCAAGCGGCTTTATGATCGAAACCGTGCAAAGCAGGAGGATCGTCGGGATGAAGATTAGTGAGGCGATAGTGCGGAGTACGAAAAACCGCAAACTATGCAATATCTTTTTGGGTTGCACAGTGACCATTAAACAGTACGCTGCGCCAACGCGGAAAAAGATTGCCGAAAGTAGCTGAAACCCTTGAAAACACTGGAGAAATCATTGTTATCTTAAAGGGGCGCAGCTTGCCATAAAAAGCTTCGAAATCGCTTGATTTCGGAGTTTTTTCTTGTATTTTGCAGTCAAAAAAGTTCGGCCATATTTTTGAAGTCACGTTTTGACCCAGATAATGAGCGGGCAGCGTTCAGCTTGTGGAAAGCAGCTGCTCCACAAGGCTGTCGATGATGGCCCGGTTGCCGTCCGAGCCGTTGATTGCGCACATCGTCTGCGTACGGCCGTCGATCCATGCAACCTGATAGGAGCCGTCCTTGCGAATGACCATGACATTCTGCCCGTGGATCACGAGGTCCTGTACATCCGCGCTTTCCGTATCCAGAACGACGGTTGCGTCGAGATCCTTCAGGTGATATTCCGAGGCTGCAACTTCGTCCCCGGATGCGTTTTTATAGAAAAGCGTGCAGGAAATATCGTCTGTGCTTTCAAAGACGGGGGCGTATTCCTCCGGGACAGAGCGGGAGACGACCTCCGCAAAGCCTGCGGCGGGCAGCTCCGGCGTTGCCGTGTCGTTGCCCGGATCGCTTCGGAAGTAAAACGCGGTTCCATCGTCGAATTCTTCGATCAGATAATTCAGCGTCCTGACGCGAACGGTCTCCGATGCCGCAAACACACCGGCAAACAGAAACAGCGGGACAAGCAGCCAGAGCGCAACGCGGTTGAGCACCCGCAGGAGTTTTTTCGTATTGCTTTGAAGCCGGGCATTCCGGCGGCTCTTTTCAATCGTGCGCAGGCAGCGTTTGCGGACGACATCCGGCACGGCGGCATCGGGATTTGCAAGCAGCTGTTCATTCTGCTCCAGCAGGGCCTCGCCCTCCGCTTCTGCGATCTCGTGCATCAGCAGCGCAAAAAACGCATCCTCATATTGTGCGTAGAGCCGCTCCTGTTCAGTCATTGTCCAGCCCTCCTTCTCTGAGCTTCTCCAACAGCGCGCGGCGCGCCCGCGTCAGCTTCATCCGCACGCTGGCGGGCTTGCAGCCGAGCATGGCGGCCAGCTCCGCGTCGGTCAGATCCATCATATAGCGCCCGAACAGAAGCTGCCGCTCCGGTTCCGGCAGCTCCCGGAATTTTGCCAGCAGCGCCTCTCTGCGTTCCTTTTCGAGATATTTGATCTCAGCCCCGAGCATCTGCGTCTGCGGAAGCTCCTCCGGGAGGTCTTCCATCGAGACGCACTGTGCCGTTTCACGCTGCGTCCGCTTCCGCGCGTTGATCGCGGTGTTCCGGACAGCGGCGGCGATGTAGCTCAGTCGGGCCGGTTCTGACAGGGTTCGGAGCGTCGCCTCATTCCGCATCAGCGCGACCAGTGCGGCCTGTACGATATCCTCCCGCTGAAAGGCGTCTGTTGTATAGTTCCCGGCGATGTAGTACATCAGGCGCTCGTGCCTGCGGTACAGCTCGGCCATAAAGTGCTGCGGCTGTTGTTCCTGCTGTGTCATGGGCGGTTTCTCCTATCCGGTTGAGACAACAAAAATGCGGTTTTGCAACAGACCCTGCGCGCGGCACTTTGTTGCAAAAAAGGTTTGGCGTTGTTTTGCTCCATAGCGAACGTTTTCACGGAGGAATTCCGGAATGTGATCGTCGGAGGCTGCTCGATGCGAAATAAACAAATTGTGCTTGCAATTTTCTCAATGCTTCTGTTGCTTTGCAGCTGCGCGGCGCAGCCGAACATCGCGCCGCAGACGCAGGAACGGGAAACACCACAAGAAAAGGGGCCTGAAATGCTGGAATCGGCCTCGACGGCTGCAAACGGGCTGTTTCAAATGCTGCTGGACGCAGCCTGCCCAGCAGGGAGCGCGGTGCGATTCGGCGCGTGGCTGGATGCGCACCCAGACTACGCAGACACTGTGCAGGACGCATCCTGCGAATACGCGGCTATGGAAAACGGCACGGAGCGGGTGCGCTTTCTGAAAACGAATTGCGACCGCTTTTCGCGTTATGCCGCAGATGCGTCGCAAACCGTCGTCTATCAGCTCTGGCTTGTGGACGGCGAGGTTCGCGAGGGCGTCAGCGGCGCGCTCGAGCCGGCGCCAGCAGAATGGGAACCGGCGGAGTGGGAAAAGCTCGCCGGGTTTTTCGTGGCGGAACCGCTCTGGATGATCGATCTTGCATCGCTGGATGGTTTTTACGCGCTGGCTCCTGCCGATGGAAACGGGACTGCGTCCGGCTGCGCAGCCCCGGACAGCGGCCTCTCGGTGTATTCCGATGGCTCAGTCACGCTCTGCTTCACGGAAGAAGCACCGGGCGGCCCGGAGATCCTGCTGCACATCCACGTACAGTCCGGCGATGCGGCATATTTGGGTGTGCGGCTCGGCGACCGTGTGGACGCCTTGGTCGAAGCATTGGAAACCCAAAACGCCGTCCCGGGCGAGCATTGGATCATCGACCACGACGACTGCGCTGCGGATGGCCCCGGCAAGTCCATCCGCTTCCCGGAAACGGACGGACGTATCACGGAGCTGTTCCTGTATGCTTACAGATAACCGCTGTGCCGAATTCCATGCACAGATTTAATCTGCGCATGGACGGATCGCGCGGATGGTATATCCGCCGTCGTAGGCATCGAGAACATATTCTTTCCGCGCGATCTCCCTGCCGTTCCCGTCCCGGACGGTCCCTTTGATCGTATATTCCGCACCGTTCGAGCGGATCTCCAGATCGTCCACAGAATACCCGCCGCCGAAGCCGCCGATGGCTGTGGTCACGACCGCGTCATACTGCGGATCATAGAGCGGATCGTCCTCAATCCGATAGATGTAGCCCTCATAATAGCGATCCAGTGTTGCGCAGATCAGCTCATTCGGATAACAGTACGCCTGTGCGGACTCATTCCAGCATTGCAGCCGATCCGCTTCGTGCGCAAACAGCTGGAAGGAGGTGTACAGCTCCGCTTCCGTCAATTCGCTTGCATCCTCAAAATAAAGCCCTTCGGGATAGGCGATTTCAAGGCTGGACAGGAGCGTTTTGAAATCTGCGTCAGGCGCTTCGGCCGTATCCTTGGCGGCAGTATCGACGTTGGAAACGAACAGGAAATCCGTCTCGGTCGGCTTCAGCGTCACTTCGTACTGCCCGCCGCACAGCTGATACCGCAAGATCAGGCGCCCATCCTCCGTCCGCAACCCGGACAGCACCTTGCACCGCGCATCCAGATAATCGCTGTGGATCATATAATAGGCGTCATACCGCTCGAGATAGTGCATGCCGTCCAGACCGCGCATAGCCGTCTGCGCAAGGCCGATCCCGGCGTAGGTCTGCAAAACATCATCCATCTGCTGCGGCGTCACCTTGATAAGATCCAGATGTTCTGCGCTGGTGTCGAGCGCGTACAATGCGTCTCGCTCTTCCTTGCTGATGCCGTTCGCCGTTCCGGGAACGCCGTTATAAAAGAGCCTGTAGAGGTCGATGTCCCGAACATCCTGATAAGTGCTGCACAGCATCATATTGCGCACCCCGGCCTCGCCGTCCAGATTGAAATAATCGTGATTGAACCATGCGATCTGCTCTGCGGAGAGTTCGCCGGGGTAATAGGTAATGTCCGCACGATAGGTGTCCAGCAGCCCCTCCAGATAGCGGCTTAGGTAGTCCAGCATTTCCTGCGGTGGATTGACCCTGGTAAATTCCAGCCCATGCTGCGCACAATACTCCTGTCCGAGCGCATCGCGCAGCTTTTGCCGCAGAATATAATGCGGCATCAGTTCCTCTTGCATGGAAAAGTGCTGCTCTATGGTGATCCCGGCGTTTTCACAGTAATCGTCGAGCATCTCCCGAACACCCTCTTCGTCCGCGTAGAGCTGGCGCTGGCCGTTCAGCTCATAGTTCACTTCCTCCTGCGTGACGGTAAGCCCCCTGCGTTCCGCCTCTTCCAGCATTGCAAGATTGCGCAGCCGCCGGTTCAGCGCCTGCGCATCACCGGCTGTCGTTCGGCCCTCCATGACGGTCATGATCTGCTTTTCGTAGTCGATCCGGCTCTGCCGGATCTCCGTGCCTTTGAACGCCGCAATGACCGGATCGTCGGTCCTGCCGGACGCTTCGGCATATGCCTGCCCCATGAGCTGCATTTGCGTACGGCTGCGGTTGGCGGAAACATAAATTCCAAGCCCGGCCAGAAGCAGGGCCGCAGCAAGGATGATCGGAATGAACTTCTTTCGCATCATGATCCCTCCCAGACGGCGCGTCGTTTTCCAAGTCCCGTTTCTATGATAAACAACAGCCGTCCCGAAATGCAACAGATTTTCTGAATTTTGTCCGCATCATTCTAAAAGTGGTTGCAGATCGAAATTTGCATTGTCTTTTTGAACAGAGATAAATGGACTGGAGAATGGGGCGAATATGAAACCAATCGATTTGATCATTTGGGCCGGCCTGAGCACGTTGGGCGTTCTGGTGGAACAATATGAATGGCGATTCCTGGCGGCGGCGTTCCAGACGCTTGCGCTTGGCGGCGTTCTGCGCCGCGAGCGGAAGCTCTGGAAAGGGGAGGGGAGAACACGGAAATTTGGCTGGTATCTCTTAGACGATCTCGTTCTTTGGCTGATCCCGCTTTCCAGAATTGCGCTGCTCTGTGCCGCATTTGCAATGACGTGGGCGTAACTTCGCTGCGTTTTCGAATTGCTCCTGCTCGAAGAAAAAATAGGCGTGGGATGTAAAAAATGGATGCCGCCGCGCAGATGCGCGGCGGCGCATATTCTCCCAAAACCTGCAAAGACTACAAGCACAACCAATCGACAAGGGAGAGCGAGATATGAAAGCAACAGGAATCGTGCGCCGCATCGACGACCTCGGCCGCGTCGTCATCCCCAAGGAGATCCGCCGGACACTCCGTATCCGCGAAGGCGACCCGTTGCAGACAGCATTGACACAGTGGGAAAGGTTCTGCTTTGCAATGGATGATTTAGCCAAACGGAACGGGTGGAGTTAGTACATAATGACGAAAACGGGAGCGGTGACCGTGGGTATCCGAGAGGGATAAATAATGTAACGCCGCCAGCTAAGTTCGATCTTAGCTGGCGGCGTTGTTCTTCCATGGGTCAGTCCAATAAATTTAAGCCATCAGTGCTGGCACCGCGCGGTGCCAGCATTGATGGCCTTGCGTTTTTCTAATTAATGGAATGACCGTTTGCTCTGTAAATTGGCAAAAAGTCATTACTTTTATTTGTATTTTTAACTTGCTAAAAGTAATGACTTTGTGCTACAATATCGATGACAGATTTCGTCGAAAAGAGGTGGTTTTGTGGCCGAAAAGAAGGCAACTTCCAATGTGAATCCCGATTATGAAGCGATTACAAGCTTTCAGAAAGGTCAGGCATCACGTATTTTCAGGGAAGTGAAAGATCGGGATAAGGTTCTGATCGTTAACAAACAAAACAAGCCGCAAAACGTTGTTATCTCATACGAGCGATATTTACGGCTCAGAGAAGAAGGAGCAGATATCTGATGAACATTAACGAACAAGCAAATTTCATATGGAGTATCGCGGACCTGCTCCGTGGTGATTTTAAGCAAAGCGAATACGGCAAGGTGATTCTGCCATTTACTGTCCTGCGCCGTTTTGACTGTGTGCTGGCCCCTTCTAAAGCAAAGATCCTGGAAGCAAACAAAACGCTGACTGTCAGCAACAAACGACCCATTTTCAAGCGTATGACCGGTCACGACTACTACAATATCAGCCAGTTCGATTTTGAAAAGCTGATGGATGACAGCAATGCCATCGAAGCGAACCTGCGTGATTATATAAATGGTTTCTCCGAGGATGTCCGTGAGATCATGGATAACTTTGAAATCTTCAGTGTAATCGACAAGCTCTCCCGTGTAAACCTGCTGTACTTGGTCGTACAGCGGTTTTCCGAAATCGATATGAGCGATACCCAGATTGATAACCTGGAAATGGGCTATATGTTTGAAGAATTGATCCGCCGATTCTCTGAACAATCGAACGAGACCGCCGGTGAGCACTTTACACCCCGTGAGGTTATTGAGCTGATGGTGGAAGTACTGCTTGATCCTGATATGGACGAAATTGCCACCACCGATGGCAAGGTTATCACCATTCTTGATCCTGCCTGCGGTACGGGCGGTATGCTCTCTGTGGCTCAGAATAAGATGCAGGCATTGAACGCCACTACCAGAGTGATCCCCTTTGGTCAAGAATTGAATCCCGAAACATATGCCACCTGTTGCTCTGACATGATCCTTAAGGGAAACACCAATAGCCGAATTGTTCTGGGCAACAGCTTTAATGAAGATGGTTTTCAGGGACAGACCTTCGACTATATGCTGAGCAATCCACCCTTTGGCGTGGAATGGAAGAAAGTTGAAAAATTTATCAAGGACGAAGCTAAAAACAAAGGCTATAGTGGTCGTTTTGGCGCTGGTTTGCCCCGTATTTCTGATGGTTCTTTCTTGTTCCTACAGCATCTGATCTCCAAAATGAATGCTCCGGAGAATGGCGGCAGCCGCAGCGGGATCGTCTTTAATGGGTCTCCCATGTTTTCCGGCGATGCTGGCAGTGGTGAAAGCGAGATCCGCCGCTGGATCATCGAAAACGATCTGTTGGAGGCCATTATTGGCCTGCCTGACCAGTTGTTCTACAACACTGGGATTACCACATACATTTGGATTCTCACCAACCGGAAAGAGAATCGCAGAAAGGGCAAGGTGCGTCTAATCAACGGTGCCGGTTTCTATGAGAAGATGCGTAAAGGATTGGGTAATAAGCGAAATATGATCAGCCCGGAAAACCGAGCAGAGATTGTTCGTCTGTACAGCACCTATGAACCGGACGAAAATTACATGGATTTGGACAACGATGATTTTGGCTATCGGAAAATCGTTGTGGAGCGTCCTTTGCTGAACGAGGATGGTACCCCAGTCATCGACCGTAAGGGCAACAAGAAAGCGGACACCTCCCTTCGTGACTACGAGATGGTGCCGCTGAAGGAGGACATCCACGAATATTTCCGCCGTGAGGTGCTACCGTTTGTTCCTGATGCCTGGATTGACGAGAGCAAGACTAAGATCGGCTATGAAATTCCCTTTACCCGCTATTTCTACAAATTCACTCCGCTGCGTGACAGTTCTGTGATTATGGAAGATATTAGAGTTCTTGAGGAACGCATCCAAGCGAGCTTGGCGGAGGTTTTCAAGATATGATTAACAAGTTTGTTAAAGTTAAGTATCTTTTTACTCTCAATATGGGGCAGTCTCCCGATAGTGAATCATGTAACACACTCGGCAATGGCATTCCTTTTCTTCAGGGAAAAACTGATTTTGGACATATTTCACCTACTCCGAAAACATACTGTATATCGCCTAAAAAAATTGCGGATACAGGTGATATTCTCCTATCCGTTCGGGCCCCTGTTGGTGATATGAATATCGCCGATACGGAATGCGCAATAGGACGTGGATTGTGTGCATTAAAGGCGGACAAATTGAATCCAAAGTATGCTTGGTATATGCTGCATTCAGTTATAGATGAGCTAAAATCATATGCAACCGGAAGCACATATGATGCTGTATCTACCGACGATATAAAGAATATTCGTTGCGTTGTCCCTGCTTCGGATATTCAGTGTAGAGTAGTGAAACATCTTGACAAAAAAATCATTGCTATTGATGAGCTTATTTCAAGCAAGAACGAATTGGTTCGTTTACTAAAAGAGAAGCAAATTTCTCTTATATCTCAAAGTGTGACAAGAGGGCTTCATCCTGAAGCTTTGATGAGAAACTGTGGTATAGAGTGGCTGGGGAAAATTCCTGCCCATTGGCAGGTTCTCACCAATCACCAACTATTTGCTGAACGCAACATTAAATGTACAGACCCGGATGCAGTGTTGCTCAGTGTTACTAAACACCTTGGTGTGATTTTACAATCACAGGCAGAGGAGCTAAACCTTGCCACCGTTGCCCCGGCAGAAACTACCGAAGGCTATAAGGTTGTCCACAAAGGCGACCTGGTCATGAACATCATGCGGGCAAAAGATGGCAGCTATGGCATCTCTGGATATGACGGCGTGATCTCTCCTGCATACTGCATTTATTATCCGAGGCAAGAGGTAAATCCCCAGTACCTGTACTACCTGTTCAAGGCACCAATGTACATGGAGATTTTCAAAAATTATTCCACAGGCATCGCAGAACATCGGATGCGCTTGTATCCTGTGAATTTTTTCAAAATCCCAGCAGTGGTGCCTCCTCTGGAGGAACAGAATGAAATCGTTATGTATTTGGACAAGCGTGTAAAAGATATCGATGAACTAATTTCTCTGACCCAGCAACAAATTGAAAAACTAAAGGAATACCGTCAGAGCATTATCTCCGAGGTGGTAACCGGAAAGGTGGCAGTAGAATGAGCAATTATTACTTTTTGTGGCTTTGTACAGAACAGTGGGAGCTCATTTATTATATTGCTTTCATTATTTTGACTATTGGTCTTGTGATTTTTACAGCAAAAACATACTTTTTTCAAACCAAACAGTCTACAAAACTTTTTTGCAAAAGCATTGAAAAACCTGCTGCAAGCGGTAATAGCAACCTATATGTCGAAGTGTATAACTACGGTAATGCTGTAGCGCAGAATATCAATGTAAAAATTCAGGATGTAGATTTTGGCACAATTCCTTTCCTGAAACCCGGTGAAGATTATTTGATTCCAGTTGCCTATTTCATCCACGCATCAGATCAAAAAATTGCATTTGCAGAAAGAATAAAAGTGACTGGAGATACAACGACAATTCCCGTCGTTCTAACAATGGGGAAAACTTCGTCCGAGTTTGATGTGGATATTACAATTCAAAAAAATGCTATCAAACTTAATGAATCAGATTCTCGCTATTTTGAAAAAATGGGCAAGGTGCTTGAAGCAATTGAAAAACAACAAGAAAAAATGACCGGTGAAATTAAAAAGGTTGGAGAAAATATTAAGAACAAAAAATAAGGGGGGTGGTCAGTAATGGCAATCGAAACCAAGGAAATTACATTCGAACGGGAAATCGAGTACAGCCTGCTTGACCATGGCGGATACATCAAGGGCAATCCTCGTGACTATAATCGGGAGTTTGCCGTTGATACGAAGCTGCTGTTTCGTTTTCTCCAAGAGAGTCAGCCTGCGGAATGGGCCAAACTATGCAAGAAGCATGGCGATGACGTAGAAACCGGCTTTCTAAAAAAGCTGTACCGGGATTTGGATACCCATGGTATGCTGTACGTTCTTCGCCACGGCATCGTGGATGCTCCGGCGAAGCTCTCCATGTGTTTCTTCAAACCTGCCAGCGGTATGAATCAGACCAGTCAGGCACTTTATGAGAAAAATATTCTCTCCATTACCCGGCAGGTACATTACAGTCTGAAAAACGAAAACTCTATTGATGTCGTATTATTTATCAACGGCCTGCCAGTGGCAACCTTGGAATTGAAAAATCCAGCGACCGGTCAAACTGTCGAAAATGCAAAGTATCAGTACATGAAAGATCGTGATCCTCGGGAGCTGCTGCTTTCTTTCAAATCCCGGTGCTTGGTTCACTTCGCTGTAGATACCGAAGAAGTATGGATGACCACCAAGCTGGACGGGATCAACACATACTTCCTGCCATTCAACAAAGGCAATAATGGTGGCAAGGGAAATCCTGTCGGCAGCGGAACATACCGCACTTCCTATTTGTGGGACGAAGTGTTGCAGAAAGACAGCTTGCTGGATGTCGTTCAGCGATTTATCCATCTTCAGGAGGATAAAAAGAATCCCAAAAAGTCCGTAATGATTTTCCCACGCTATCATCAGTTAGATGTTGTCCGCAAGTTGGTTGCCGATGTATACGAGCATGGCACTGGACATAACTACTTGATTCAGCACAGCGCAGGCAGCGGTAAATCCAATTCTATCTCCTGGCTGGCACACCACCTGTCCAATCTGCATGACAAAAATGATAAAGTTATATTTAACAGCATTATCGTGATTACTGACCGTCTCGTGCTGGACAAGCAGCTACAGGACACAATCTATCAGTTTGAACACGTGGAAGGTGTTGTTGTTAAGATTGACAACAATGCTGCCCAACTGGCGGACGCTCTAAACACAGGCAAGAAGATTATCATCACAACGTTGCAGAAGTTCCCCTTTATTCTTGAAAAAGTGGGCGATCTGAGTGGGAAACGGTTTGCCATCATCGTTGATGAGGCGCATTCTTCACAGACCGGCGAAGCCAGCAAAAAGATGAAAGCAATTCTGGGCGATACAGAAGGGCTGACCGAAGAAGAACAGCTTCAGAAGGTTGCCGACGAAGAAGCCAAAGAGGAGCATAAACAGTCTGATAGCGAGGATGAGATCACCAAGGAAATGGCCACTCACGGCCGTTTGACAAATTTGTCCTTCTTTGCATTTACCGCAACACCCAAGGCAAAGACTCTGGAAATGTTCGGTACGCCTGATGCAAACGGAATTCCTCGGGCGTTCCATATCTACTCTATGAAGCAAGCAATTCAGGAGGGTTTTATCCTGGATGTCTTGAAAAACTATGTGACCTATGACACCTACTTCAAGATAGGCAAGAAGATTGCGGATGATCCTCGCTATGAAAAGAGTAAGGCAAACAAGGCTTTGGGCAAATTCCTGAGCCTGCATCCGCATAATTTAGCACAAAAAACGCAGATCATTGTAGAGCATTTCCGTACCGTCACCAAGAACAAGATTAGCGGCAAGGCTAAGGCCATGGTTGTCACCGGTTCCCGTTTGCACGCTGTTCGCTACTATCAGGAGTTCCAGCGGTATATCAAGAAGATGGGTTATGTGAATGAGCTCGGAATCCTGATTGCTTTCTCCGGCACTGTGCGTGACGGCGGTGAGGAATACACCGAAGTCAGCCTGAATGGAATTAAGGAAAGCGAGCTGCCAGAGAAGTTCCACGGTGGTGAATATCAGGTGCTGTTGGTAGCAGAAAAATACCAGACCGGTTTTGATGAGCCGTTGCTGCATACCATGTTTGTGGATAAGAAGCTCAGCGGCGTAAAGGCTGTACAGACCCTTTCACGCCTGAATCGAACCTGCTTTGGTAAAGAAGATACTTTCGTGCTGGATTTCGTAAATTCAGCAGAAGATATCCGAGCGGCATTTGCTCCGTATTACGAGGAAACTACCATCGAAGAAACTACTGACGCAAACATTGTATATGAACTAAAAGCCAAGCTGGACGAATTCCGCGTCTACTGGGCAAGTGAGATTGAATCTTTTGCAAAGGTATTTTTCAAGCCTAGCAAAAAACAGGGCAATATGGACTTTGGCGTCCTTAATAGCTTTCTCGACCCTGCTGTGGATCGGTACAAGGCATTGGAAGAAAATGAACAGGAAGAATTCAAATCTACCTTGACTAAGTTTGTCCGTGCCTATACGTTCCTGACAAATATTATCCAGCTGGATGATGCAGACCTCCATAAATTCCACGCCTATGCCAAGTTCTTGCAGAAAAAGCTGCCGAAGCGCGAGGGTGGTGGACAGGTGTTCTTGGATGATGAAGTCGCATTGCAGTATTACCGAGTTCAGAAAATTTTCGAAGGTTCTATAGCTTTGGAACAGAGCGAGCCTTTGCCGAACAAAGTTCATCCTGGAAAGCCAAAGGCGGAAGAAGAAACGGCACCGCTGTCTGAGCTGATCGACAAAATCAATGAGAAATTCGGCACCGAGTTTACCAACATTGATAAGGTGCTGGAACAAATTGTTTCTGATATGGATGCTAACGAAGAGTTGCGTATCCAAGCTCGTAACAATTCTCAGGAGCATTTCCGTTTCCCGTTCAACGATGCTTTTATGGATGTTGTAATTGGACGTATGGCGCAAAACCAACAATTTTGTGAAAGAGTTCTGGACGACGCAAAATTTGGCGATACAGTTCGAGATCTTTTAATCGGCATTGTGTATGACCGATTGAGAAAATCAGCGGACATCCAGTAAGGACGTATACAATTCCCAAGGATACTCGCAAGTGAGGTATAAGCATAACCGCCTACCATGCCTATGGTTTGTACCAGTTCCCCCGGAATTCATTACCGGCTGAGCATTATATGTTCTTTCCATTGCATACTTTGCTTCTAGTATGCCTTAATTATTCATCTTTCAAAACTGCATCTGATTACTTACTTTCCATGCACGCCCCTCGCTCCGCTCGGATAATTATTGGGGGCATAGCTAAAGCTTTTTAGAACTACTGACACAGCCGATTGCGTTCTTTAAGCAGAAAAGCACCTGCTTCCTTTGATAGAAAGCAGGTATCTTCGTTCTTTTCATAAAAGCGTTTGTGTTAGATGCCGACGTGAAGTGTTTTTTCACTCGGCCAACTCTGCCGCATACAATTTCTCAAATTCTCCGGGGCAGCGGACATCGCAGCGCGTTTGCAGCGCCTCAAAGGTGCAGGCAGTCAGAGCGAACAGCTTCTGAAGTTCCTCATCCAACGGCTGTTTTCTCAAAGTTTTAAAGCCAACCAATGCTGGAATGTTCCACGCCTTTCGCTGCATCAGATAGCCAAATGGGATATTTGCCAGCTTATCGATTGCGACATACGGGCGGTCAAAGGTTTTCCCGCAGCGAAGGTACTCGGCATTCAGAAAACCAGTTGCAAAATCCTCGTTGGTAAACAGGAACGGCGTATCCTTGCAAGGAAGGCTGTCCAGTTCTTCCAATGCTTCTTCCATCGAAACGCCGCCAGCTAACATCTTGTCCGTAATGCCGGTGATTTCGGCAACAGGAGCTGGCAGCGGTTCGGCTTGTCGAATATAGATCGTCGGTCGTTCCCAGTTAGTTTCGTAATTTGCCATGCGGGCAATGCGAATGGCAATGATACGGTCTTTCCATCTGTCCAATCCGGTCGTTTCAATGTCGAGCAGATACCACGCATCGTTAAACATATTGCTGCGCATGACTTCCCGGTTCTGCCAGCAGGGAAGCGTTGATTCCCGGAGCAGCTTTACCGCAAGATTTCGATTCCGGTCGAAACGCTCGTGCAGATCAACCGAAAGGATCGGATACTCCGGCATGAAAACCTCGTGGCGTTGTTGCTTGGTCATGGTGTCTGAGAACAAAATAATCGGCACAGGCGCATCGTTCCACCGCTGATAGTCCTGCCCGCGCAGAAAATCATCCAGCAAATCTACGGAGAGCCGCTTCGGATTCAGGATGATGCAGCGCGCCTGATCGATCACACGCACGACGGCGGCATGATCCAGTGCTTCCGATGAAACAGGGATGATCCGGAATGTAATTGGTAGAAGAACGCCCAGTGTTTGCAGTTCCGTCCGTGTCAAGCCGACGCAAAAAATATTATTCGTCATAGCAATAGCTCCTCCCTGTCTTTCAGTAGAATCACCTTACGATTCTGGCAGAGTGTCTGCATTTTCTGCGGTGCGTCGGTGTGCATGGGGATGACGATTTCCGGGTCTGCCTTTTCAATCACATGGCGCAGATCATCCGGCGAAGCGTGACCACTGGTGTGAAGTTCTGCCCATGTTCCGGTCAGCGACAGAAACTCCGGGATGGTGCTGTCCGGTTTTGTTCGGTAGCCGTCCCACATGGAATAGAGAAGGATGCTCTGTGCCGGATCATATTGGCAGATGATCGCTCCAAACTTTGAATTGGCGCGGACGAACATCAGTCCGCCCAGCTCCGCAAAACGCGCCGGTGGGTGGTGTTTGAAGGATAGAAGTTTCGGCATCTCATAAAAAGACGAGATCCCGCTCCAATGTTTTGACACGGTTTCAACCAGCATTTTCTGATAGTCGTCGCAGATGCAGTATTTTCCACGCGGCACTGCCCGCGCCAGCGCAAAAATCCGGTCAAGGTTCGTCGTTGCACACAGCACAAAGACATACTTGTACTGCCGCAAATACGCTTTCACACGTTTTTGCAGGTCCCACTCCGTCACGACCTCGTGTTCAGAGCGAGAAACGGTCGTTCCCTCCGTGACAACCACATCGACGGTTCCAATGCGTCTGTCCAGAATCTTGTCCATGACATTGCCGCGCACGCCGTGCAGCCGGAAATCGCCGGTATACAACAGCCGCTTGCCGTCCGCTTCGATCAGGAACATATAGCTGTCACACGCGGAATGGTCGATACAGAATGGCGTGATCTGAATATCACCGATCAAAAACGGCTTGCCGGGAGAAAAGGTTTGAATGGTTTCGATGCGCCTGCAAAGCGCTTCGTTCTTTTGCCCGCCACGCTCTGCGGACAGGCGCATGATGTCCTTTGCCAGCGCCCCGGCATAAATGGGAATCTCCGGTCGGATACGCAGCATTTGCCCGGTATGGTCGCCGTGATAGTGGGTAAACAGCACAGCGTTGCAATGTCCATTGGCATCCGTCACACCCGGAATATTCAGCGGTGCGGAGACAAAATTTGGATCAAGAGATAGCTCGTCACCCATATCAATGAGGATGCGCGTGCTTGCCGTGGAGATTTCGGCAGCAATGCCGCCGATCTGGTGCGTGCCTCGATGAATACAGAGTTTCATTCCCCTTCATCCTCCTACACATCTCCGTATAGGATGGAGATACCGTGAAACAGCTTCCAGCCCCGGAGCGCCCGGTCATACTCGATCCATTCCCCCGTTGCTTGCAGAGCAGCGATATAACGCTGCACGCTGCGCAGCGGCAGCTCGGTCAGCTCCGATAGCTTCTGCGTGGAAATGCCGGGGTGCTTGCGGATGAGCGCAAGGATTTTCAACCCGTTGACCAGTTTTTCGCTGTACTCGTGCGCTTTTTTGCTCTTGCTGTGTGCAGTGAGCAGCAGATACTTGAGCTTGTCCTTGATGGCGTCAAAGGAATCGTAGCATTTGAAGAACTTCCGCAGATCCTTCGGCGGCTTCGGCTCGTCAAGCCAGATCACCGTTTCGTTGGTGCAGCCATCAATTTGCGAATACAGGTCAAAAATCATATCCGCAGAGTCCTGGTCTAATGCGGCAGCGTTCACGATCATCGCATCACAGCCGATGGCAATCACGTCCGTCGGGGTATCAGCTATGTATAGCTCATACGCTCTGGTTGGGAGGCTTTCTTCCACAAGCGTGTTTTCTTCGTCTGCTAGACCAAAAGTGTTCACACGATAATCCTTGCTCATTTACCGCTGCCCCCTTTCATCAGTTCACTTCTTGCCACATCAAATTCTGTTCCGCAGGTGATGCACTGCATCCGGACATATTGCCTTGCCAGTTTATTCTGTTTCAGGCGAATCACCAAAGCAATGCTCCAAAAAATGATGCCGACGATTGTGATGAATACCGAGATCATATAGCCGCCGAATGCAACGATCAGCCACAGTACAAACCAGATACCAAACTCCACCTTTGGATAGGGAATACAGCGCACGTTATGGCTGCCGCAGTTTGGGCAGGTCACATCATCGCCGGAGCGCACTGCGGTTTCCTGTCGTGTTTCTTCTGCCATTTATTTGCCCTCCATGTTCTTCTTTTTGAGGACAGTATAGCAAACCGCCGCGACAACAGGGTGGT
>ERZ772880.2092-NODE-2092-length-15972-cov-3.769366_pt1 | contig 15972 bp, 11 predicted proteins | sample MGYA00580577_ERZ772880 | MGnify/ENA primary metagenome ERZ772880 (study PRJEB29015, sample SAMEA2737705) | human gut metagenome | biome: human gut; feature: human-associated habitat; material: faeces | place: China | collected 2012 ... | reverse complement strand
GTATTCAGCGCGAGGACATTTTCACCTCGGTCCATGTCGATGAGTACATCATGGACTGCGGGCAGGCCTGATAGCACGCGCCGCAGCCGATGCAGCGGCTCTCGTCGACCTCGGCCACGCCGTAGGAGTTCAGCGAGATCGCGCCGAAGCGGCAGACCTCCATGCACGCACCGCAGCCGGTGCAGCCGTAGAGGCAAAGATCGTAGCCCTCCGGGCTCTGGTTGGCGCGGCAGCCGCCGTTGCAGTGGACGCAGGCAACCTTGGACGGGAACTTCTTTCTGACTTTCATCTCATGCAACCTCCCCGTTATTTGCGTGCATAGGGCGTGCCGGTCAGCGGCAGACTGGTGCGCGGCTCGCCGTCGAGCCGGTAATAGGCGTCCGCAATGGCCGGTGCGGTGGGGATCGAGGTGATCTCACCGATGCCGATCGCGCCGCAGGCCACGTTCAGGCCCGGCTTGTCGATGACAATGGCCTTGATCTCCGGCACCTGATGGGCACGGAACAGGCCGAGCGTGCCGAAGCGCGCCGTCGGGCGGCAGTTTTCGTCGATGGGATACTGCTCCGTCAGGGCATAGCCCATGGACATGACGACGCCGCCCTCGATCTGGCCCTCGCAGGAGAGCGGGTTGATGGCCTTGCCGACGTCGTGCGCGGCTATCATTTTGCGGATGAGGCCGGTCTTCTCGTCGAGGATGCAGACCTGCGTGGCGTAGCCGTAGGCGACGTGGGAGACCGGGTTCGGCACGTCCGCGCCGAGCGGGTCGGTCTTCGCGAGGTATTCGCCGTAGAATTCTTTCCCGATGAGGTCGCTGAGCGACTTTCCGGCCAGCGCCTCGTGGAGCTGCAGGCAGGCGCGGCGGCAGGCCTCGCCGGTCACAAGCGTCTGGCGGGAGCCGGAGGTGTCGCCGGAGTCCGGGGCGATCCAGGTGTTGGAACGCTCATAGACGATGTCGTCGCGGGAGAGGTTCGTGTTTGAGCAGACCATCTGCACCAGCACGGTGCCGAGGCCCTGCCCGATGCACGAAGCGCCGGAATAGATATGGACCTTGGAATCGCCCTCGACGATGAGCTTGCAGCGGCCCCAGTCCGGCAGGCCGACGCCGAGGCCGGCATTCTTCATGGCGCAGGCGATGCCCTTGATCTTGGCGTTGTCGTATTCGTCCTTTACGGCAAGGAGCGTCTCCACAAGGCCGGTAGAGTCATCGACGATCTGCCCGTTCGGCAGCACACCGCCGGGACGGATAGCGTTGCGGTAGCGGATCTCCCACGGGGAGATGCCGACAAGGTCGGCCGCGCGGTTCAGCAGCGTCTCCACGGCGAAGCACGTCTGCGTGACGCCAAAGCCGCGGAACGCACCGGCAGGCGGATTGTTCGTATAGTAGGCATAGCCGTCGATCTCGAAGTTTTCGTAGGCATAGGGACCGGCGGCGTGCGTGCAGGCGCGCTCGAGCACCGGGCCGCCCAGCGAGGCGTAGGCGCCAGTGTCAGAGACGACCTTGGCCTTCACACCCTGGATGATACCGTTTTCGTCCACGCCCATGGTGAAGTCCATCTCGAAGGGATGGCGCTTCGGGTGGATGAGCAGGGACTCGGCGCGCGTCAGCTTGCACTTGACGGCGCGGCCGGTCTTGTAGGCGATGAGCGCGGCCAGCGGCTGGACGGTCATGTCCTCCTTGCCGCCGAAGCCGCCGCCGACGAGCTGGTTCTGCACCTTGATCTTCTTTGAGCCGAGCAGCAGCGAGCATTCATGCAGCGTGGTATGCGCGGACTGGTCGGTAGTGAGGAGCATGATGTCGCCGTCGAGATCGCGATAGGCGACGGCGCATTCCGGCTCCAGGAAGGCGTGCTCAGTCCACGGCGTTTCAAAATGCTGCGAGATGACGTATTTGGATTTCGCGATCGCGCCCGCCGCGTCGCCGCGGGAAACATGGCGCACGGCCTGCACGTTCGTGCCCTCTTCCTCGAAGACGTGGGGCGCGTTCTCCTCTGCGGCCTCCCAGGGGTTATGTACCGCGGGGAGCACCTCATAGTCGACCTTGACGAGCTTTTTCGCCTTTTCCAGCGTCTCCTGATCCTGTGCCACGACGAGACAGATTGCGTCGCCGAGGTAGTGCGTCAGACCGCCGACTGGGATGAGCGTATACTGGTCGTGCTTGATGTGGCCGACTTTATTCTCGCCGGGGATGTCCTCGGCGGTCAGCACGGCGTAGACGCCCGGCATGGCCAGCGCCTTGCTCGCGTCGATGGCCTTGACGCGAGCGCGCGCATATTTCGCGCGGACGGCGGAGCCATAGGTCATGTTGGGGACGTACCAGTCGTCGGGATATTTGCCCGTGCCGAGGACCTTTTCCTCGACGTCGAGCCGGTGGACGCTCGAGCCGACCTTCCAGTCGTTCTCGCTCGGCTCCGGGATGACGCCCTCGCGCTTCAGCTTCGCCGCGAGCTTCACAGCGGCGATGATCTTCACATAGCCCGTGCAGCGGCAGTAGTTGTTGCGCAGTGCGTTTTTGATCTCTTTTTCGTTGGGGTCCGGGTTTTGATCGAGCAGCGCCTTCGTGCAGATGACCATGCCGGGAATGCAGAAACCGCACTGCACGGCCCCGGCCTCGCCGTAGGCATAGGTATAGAGCTTCTTTTCCTCGTCCGTCAGGCCCTCGACGGTCAGGATGTGACGGCCTTCGAGCGCATCGGTGGACGGCGTGCAGGCCCGGCAGGGCTCGCCGTCGATCAGAACGGTACACGCGCCGCACGCGCCCTCGCTGCATCCGTCCTTGACGCTCGTCAGGTGCAGCTCGTCGCGCAGATAGCGCAGCAGCTTTTGATTTTTTGGGACATTGACTTCGGTTCCATTGACAAAAAACACAGCCATGGGACTTCTCTCCTTTTCCGCGGGAACGCGCAGGTTCTGAATCCATTATACTGTTTTTTCAGAACGCTTGCAACAAAAGTACCAGAAATTTTCGTTTGGCGCGCTTGTATTTGTTCGATAATATCAAAAAATCGTGAAAAGCAGAACTTTTCACGAATTTCGTTATTCTTATGAAAATACCACGTATCGGACTCACAGTTGCTGATCGTCCTCTGACGCAGCGCGGAGCCGGTGGTTCGCGCTGAGGAAGAACACGAGCACGAAGACGTAGAACGCCGCAGTCATCCAGAGCGAGTCGACGCTGAGCGAAAAATCCCAGAAGCCGTGCAGCAGCACGGGGACGAGAATGCTCTCGCGCAGAAAGCGGTCGCGCAGGAACCCTTCGCCCTCGCGCTCGGCGCGCTTGGCCTCGCCGAGGTAGATGCCCATGTAGACCGCAAAGAAGAAATGCCCCGGGACGGAGAGCAGCGCACGCGGCACCGCGACGGACAGACCGAACTGCGCGACATAGAGGATGTTTTCCAGCGCGGCGAAGCCCAGCGCGGAGAAGACGCAATAGACCACGGCGTCGAACCGGTAGTCGAAGGCGGGATGTTTCCACGCGAAGCGGCGCACCGGCCAGTGCTTGCAAAGCTCCTCGACAAGGGCGACGGCGACGAAGTTCTCCAGCAGGAGATAGCCCAGCTCGCTGCCGGAATAATACCGGTTCAGCAGGCGCGTCAGAACAGCTTCGATGAGGCTCGCTGCGACGCCAGACAGCGCGCCGACGATCACCAGCTTCACCAGCAGCGGGCGCGGCTCCTTTTCGATCTTATCGAGCTTATAGACGCGGATGAGCAGGATGATGGCCGGCAGCAGCGCGGCCAGAAGCAGGACAGGGTTCATAACGGCCTCCGTTTCAAAGCAATGGGGAGAACAGTTTGAGCAGGGTTTGCAGCAGACGCTGACCGGGATGGGTGCGCTTGCAGGCGGCGTAGGTGATCTCCTCGCATTTGGGGAATGTGGCCGCGAAGTCGGCATGGATGTCCTCGATCGCGGAAGCGCCGCAGAGGTAAACGCCGTCCTCAAAGTGGAGGTAGAGGCTGCGGAAATCGAGGTTGACCGTGCCGACGAGGGCAAATTTTCCGTCGGCCAGCGCGAGCTTCGAATGGACGAAGCCGGGCGTGTATTCGTAGATGCGGACGCCCGCGGCGGTCAGGGCCTCGTAATTCGCGCGCGTGACTGCGTGGACGTACCACTTATCCGGCACGCCGGGCGTTACGATGCGGACATCGAGGCCGGTCTTTGCGGCGGTGCAGAGCGCGGAGAGCATTTCATCGTCGAGGATGAGATAGGGCGTCATCAGCCAGACATAGCGCCGTGCGGAGCGAATGAGGCTCTGGTACATGCTCGCACCGACGTTTTCATGGTCGAGCGGGCTGTCAGCAAACGGCTGCAAAAAGCCGTCGGACGGGACGGCAGCGTCCCGCGGGCGGAAGACGGAGAGGTCTTCCGCGCTGCGGTCGACATAGCCCCAGAACGCAAGGAACATCGCGGTCATCGACCAGACGGCCTCGCCCCGGACGAGCACGGCGCAGTCTTTCCAGTGGCCGTGCGGGTGCGTGAGGTTGATGTACTCGTCGGCCAGGTTGACGCCGCCGGTGAAGGCGGCCTTGCCGTCGATGATCATGAGCTTGCGGTGGTCGCGGTTGTTCATCCGCCCGTTCAGGACCGGCAGATAGGGGTTGACCGCGTGGGCGCGGATGCCGAACTTGCCGAGCTTTTTCGCGTAGCCCATCGGCAGGCGCGTGATGCAGCCGAAGTCGTCGTAGAGCACGCGGACGTCCAGCCCGGCGGCGGCCTTGCGCTTCAGGATGTCCAAAATTTTGCCCCACATCTCGCCGTTGCCGATGATGAAAAATTCGAGGAAGATATACTGTTTGGCTTTCTCAAGCTCCTCCAGCATCGCGGCAAAGCACGGCTCGCCGCCCGGGAAATAGGCTGCGTCCGACCGCTCGTAGGCCGGATAGTGCGCACAGGAGAAGAGATAACGCGCGTGATTATAGGCGTCGTCGCCGCGCGCTTCGATCTGCGCAAGCACCTCTGGGTCCTGCGTGAGGGCGTTGGTGGTGACGCGCTCAATGCCGGCCATCTTCCGGGCCTCGTGGGACGAGACGCGGTTGCCGCCGAAGAGCAGGTAGATCGTCAGGCCCGCGACCGGGAAGGCCAGAATCAGCACGGCCCATGCGATCTTATACGATGGGTTTCCGTGCGAGCAGATGACCGTGATCACGGCGCCCCAGGACAGGACGCTCATTGCAAAGCCGAGCCAGCGGCGGTATTCGTGCAGCCAGCTCATCCCGGCCAGCACAAAGATGATTTGCAGCAGGATGCCAAGCGAGACGACCACGACGCGCTGGAAGATCAGTTTGGAAAAATTGCGCACGGCACGGCCTCCTTTCTTCGGCACACAGGCAGGAATTCATTCTCGACACATTATAACAAATTGGATGGGCAGTGGCAAGGGGTATGTTTTTGGGACGAATGTGTTTCCGCTTCGCATTGCATGTATGGGAACGCAAAAATCCCCGCACAGCAGAGCTGCGCGGGGACGGGCCTTTATTGGGCTTTTTTCAGCTCTGCGATGTCCTGTGACATCATGCGGACGACCTGCTTCAGCATGGCGACGTCTTCTTCCAGATCTTCGACCTTGGAACGGGGTGCAAGCGTTTCAAGCAAGGTCTGCTGCCCCTCTGCAAGGAGCTTGAGCTGCTTCATGACCGTGTTTTCCAGAATTACCTGCATATCATGTACTGCGCCGATGTGCGCATTGCGGCACTCTTCCTGAACCCGACGGGCCAGCTCATCCACACTGGACTTGGTCGCAAACTCTTTCATCTGCTCCTGTTGCTGCTGCAAGGATTCCAAGGCCAAGTTCAGCTTCTTCTCTACTGAGTTTTCTGAAATGCTGTGCATATTGTGCGCCGAGGCTTGTATGAATTCCGCTTTCCCCTGTTCCAGCGTTTCCTCGAATGTGTCCATACGCTGTTCGATGCGGGCAAGTCGTTCCTGCAATGCCTGATCCATGGAGGGGCCTCCTTCGCACTGTTTTTCTTCATTGTAAGGGGAAGCGGGCATAATGTCAAGACGGAAACGGGCGTGTGCGAGATTCGGAATATGAACTTTTGTTTGAAAATAACTCTTGTAGAATCTGGCCGCTTCTGCTATAATATAGGATACGACAAAACCAAAACTGCAAGGAGCAGATATGACAAACACAATTCATGTACAGGGCGCACGCGCCAACAATTTGAAAAATGTAAGCGTCAGCATCCCACGGGACAAGCTCGTGGTGCTGACGGGGCTTTCCGGGTCTGGCAAATCGAGCCTGGCCTTTGACACGATCTATGCCGAAGGGCAGAGGCGATATGTCGAGTCGCTGTCGTCCTACGCCCGGATGTTTTTGGGTCAGATGGACAAGCCGGACGTCGATTCGATCGACGGACTCCCCCCTGCCATCTCCATCGACCAGAAGACGACGAGCCGCAACCCGCGCTCGACCGTGGGTACGGTGACGGAAATTTACGACTATCTGCGCCTTTTATGGGCGCGGTGCGGCACGCCGCACTGCCCGAAGTGCGGCAAGGAGATCCGCCGGCAGACCATCGACCAGATCGTCGACCAGATCATGGGGCTGCCGGAACGGACGCGGTTTCAGATCCTGTCGCCGGTCGTCCGCAGCAAAAAGGGCACGCACCAGAAGGTCTTTGAGGATGCCCGCAAGGGCGGCTATGCGCGCGTCCGCGTGGACGGAAGCATCTACGATTTGACCGAAGAAATCGCCCTCGACAAGAACAAAAAGCACAGCATCGAAGTCGTGATCGACCGGCTTGTGATGAAGCCGGATCTGGCCCGGCGGCTGACCGACTCGGTGGAGACGGCGGCGAACCTCTCCGGCGGGCTTATCATCTTAAATGAGGTCGCGGAAGACCGCGACACGATGTTTTCGCAGAACTACGCCTGTGAGGACTGCGGGATCAGCCTGCCGGAGCTGTCGCCCCGGATGTTCTCGTTCAACAATCCCTACGGCGCGTGCCCGGTCTGCACGGGCCTTGGCACGCAGCTCGTGGCCGACCCCGATCTCATCATTCCGGACTGGGACAAGTCCATCCTCGACGGAGCCATCCAGTCCTCGGGCTGGAACAATCTGCGGGATGATTCCATCGCGCGGATGTATTTCGAGGCGCTGGCGAAGAAGTACCATTTCTCGCTGACCGTGCCCATCCGGGAGCTGCCGCAGGAGGCGCTCGACGTGATCCTGTACGGCACGAAGGGCGAGAACCTGACGATCTACTATGAACGCGCGAACGGGCGCGGGACGCTGGAGCGGCCGTTTGAGGGCATTGTGAACAATGTGGAGCGGCGGCTTCAGGAGACGCAGTCGGACGCGATGCGCAAGGAGCTGGAGAGCTGCATGTCGGAGCGGCCCTGCCCGAAGTGCCGCGGCAAGCGGCTGACGGACGTGAGCCTTGCCGTGACGGTCGGCGGGATGAGCATCATGGATTTCTGCGCGATGCCGGTCTCGGAAGAGCTGGAATTCATGAATCACCTGACTCTGACAGGCAACATGGCCGTGATTGCGGAACAGATTTTGCGCGAGATCCGGTCGCGGCTCGAATTTTTGCAGGCCGTCGGACTCCGGTATCTGACGCTTTCACGCTCGGCGGCAACGCTCTCCGGCGGCGAGAGCCAGAGAATCCGTCTGGCGACGCAGATCGGCTCGAGCCTGATGGGCGTGCTCTACATTCTCGACGAGCCGTCCATCGGACTGCACCAGCGCGACAACGACAAGCTGCTCGACACGCTGCGCCATCTGCGCGACCTCGGCAACACCGTGCTCGTGGTGGAGCACGATGAGGACACGATGCGCGCGGCGGACTACATCGTCGACGTGGGACCCGGCGCGGGCATCCACGGCGGCGAGATCGTCGCGGCGGGAAGTGTAGACGACCTCATTGCGGAGCCGCGCTCGATCACCGGGCAGTATCTGTCCGGGAAAAAGAAAATTCCCGTCCCGGCGGAGCGCCGGACGGGCAACGGGAATTTCCTGCGCGTCTATGGCGCGGCGGAAAACAACCTCAAGAATATCGACGTGGAGATCCCGCTCGGGACGTTCACGTGTGTGACCGGCGTGTCCGGCTCCGGCAAGTCCAGCCTCGTCAACGAGATCATCCACAAGAAGCTGGCGTCCGCGCTCAATCACGCGCGGATGCGGCCCGGCAAGTTCCGCGCCATCGAGGGATTGGAGCATCTCGACAAGGTCGTCGCCATCGACCAGAGTCCCATCGGGCGCATGCCGTCGTCCAACCCGGCGACGTATACGAACCTGTTCAACGACATTCGCGACCTGTTTGCGTCCACCTCGGACGCGCGGGCGCGCGGCTATGGCCCCGGCCGGTTCTCGTTCAATACAAAGGGCGGCCGGTGCGAGGCATGCGCGGGCAATGGTCTCGTCAAGATCGAGATGCACTTCCTCGCGGACGTCTATGTTCCGTGCGAGGTCTGCCACGGGAAGCGGTATAACCGCGAGACGCTGGAAGTCCTCTACAAGGGCAAGAGCATCGCAGATGTGCTCGACATGACGGCGGAGGAGGCGCTCAGCTTCTTCGACAATCTGCCGAAGATCCGAAACCGCATCCAGACGCTCGTCGACGTGGGACTCGGGTATATCAAGCTGGGGCAAAGCTCGACGACGCTCTCCGGCGGTGAGGCGCAGCGCGTGAAGCTGGCGACGGAGCTTTCGAAGCGGTCGACCGGCAGGACGTTCTATATCCTCGACGAGCCGACGACAGGACTGCACATGGCGGACGTCCACAAGCTGATCGAGGTGCTGCAAAAGCTCGTCGACGCGGGGAACACTGTCCTCGTCATTGAGCACAATCTCGACGTCATCAAGGTGGCCGACCATCTGATCGATCTCGGCCCGGAGGGCGGCGGCGCAGGCGGCACGGTGGTCGCGTGCGGGACGCCGGAGCAGGTTGCCGCCTGCCCGGAGAGCTATACCGGACAATATCTGAAGAAACTGCTCTGAGGCGGCGCACTTCAGACAAAATATGAGATTTCCGCATTCCCGCAGACTTTTGGAGGAAAGCAGGTGACGGCCATGCACGAAGGCCACCGCGAACGTATGCGCGCACAGCTCCGGCAATCCGGCATGGATTCTCTATCCGATGTTCAGGTTTTGGAGGTGCTGCTCTACCACGCCTTTGCGCGGCAGGACACGAATCTGCTGGCGCATGCGCTGATCGCACGCTTCGGCTCGCTCGCCGGCGTATTTGAGGCGCCGGTATCGGAGCTGGTGAAGGTGCCGGGCATTGGACCCGGCGCGGCAGAATTGATCGCACTGGTGCCGCAGATTGAACGGCGGCACCTCATCAGCCGCGCCCGGACGGAGAGCATCCTGACCAGCACGGCCCAGTGCGGCCAATACCTGACGCCGTTCTTTTACGGTGCGGTGGAGGAGCAGGTCTATCTGCTCTGCCTCGACGCGAAGTGCAAGGCGCTTGACTGTATTCTGGTGCAGAGCGGCGATGTCAACTCTGCGGGCATTTCTGTGCGCAAGGTCGTCAGGGCCGCGCTGGACGCGAATGCGACGTCCGTCGTACTTGCACACAACCATCCGTCGGGCGTGGCCCTCCCGAGCGAGGAGGACAAGCGCGTGACGCAGGTCATCCGCGACGCGCTGGACGCGGTGGATATCCTGCTGGCGGATCACATCATCGTCGCGGACGGCGACTTCGTCTCGCTGGCCGACGACGGCATTTTGGGGTAAAAACATGGATTTTCAGCTTGTTTCTGACTATCGGCCCACCGGCGACCAGCCGGAGGCCATTGAAAAACTGACGTGGGGCGTCAAAAACGGTCTGCCGGAGCAGGTGCTCCTCGGCGTGACCGGCTCGGGCAAGACGTTCACGATGGCGAACATCATCGCGAACTGCAACCGTCCGGCCCTCGTGCTGGCGCACAACAAGACGCTGGCCGCGCAGCTCTGTTCGGAGTTCCGGGCGTTTTTCCCGCACAATGCGGTGGAATACTTCGTGTCCTATTACGACTATTATCAGCCCGAGGCGTATATCGCCCATACGGATACCTACATTGAAAAAGACGCCTCCATCAACGAGGAGATCGACCGGCTGCGGCTGGCCGCGACGGCCTCGCTGCTGGAGCGGCGGGACGTGATCGTCGTGTCGTCGGTCAGCTGCATCTACGGACTCGGCGAGCCGGATGATTTTCAGAAGATGATGATCAATCTGACGACCGGGGCGGAGCTTCCGCGCGAGGAGCTGATGCGCCGCCTCGTTGACGACCGGTATGAGCGCAACGACATTGCGTTTGAGCGCAATATGTTCCGCGTCCGGGGCGACACGATCGAGCTTTGGCCCGCCTACTGGGCGTCGAGCGCGATCCGCGTGGAATACTTCGGCGACGAGATCGACCGCATCAGCGAGATCAACCCCGTCACCGGCGAGGTCATCCGGCGGCTCATCTCCATTCCGGTCTGGCCCGCGAGCCACTATGTCACGACGAAGGAGAAGATGGCGCGCGCGATCTGCGAGATCCGCAAGGAGTGCGACGAGCGCGTGAAATTCTTCACCGACAACGGCAAGCTGCTCGAGGCGCAGCGCATCGGCGAGCGCGTGAACTATGACATCGAAATGATGCAGGAGCTGGGCTATTGCTCCGGTATCGAGAACTATTCGCGCATCATCTCTGAGCGTGCGCCGGGCAGCGCGCCGATGACCCTGCTGGACTATTTCCCAAAGGATTTTCTGCTGTTCGTCGACGAGAGCCATGTGACGCTTCCGCAGGTGCGGGCGATGTACAATGGCGACCGGGCACGGAAAAAGTCGCTGATCGACTTTGGCTTCCGTCTGCCGTCGGCCTACGACAACCGGCCGCTGACGTTCGACGAGTTCCACAGCCGGATTGGCCAGGCTATCTACGTCTCGGCCACGCCCGCAGACTATGAGCGCGAACGCGCAAGCCAGATTGCCGAACAGGTCATCCGGCCCACAGGGCTGCTCGACCCGGAGGTCTTCGTCCGCCCAATCGAGGGGCAGATCGACGATCTCATCGGCGAGATCAACGCGACGACGGCGAAGGGCGAGCGGACGCTCGTCACGACGCTGACGAAGAAGATGGCCGAGGACCTGACGCGGTATTTGCAGGAAAACGGGATCAAGGTGCGCTATATGCATTCCGACATTGGCGCGATGGAGCGCATTGAGATCATCCGCGATCTGCGGACGGCGAAATTTGACGTGCTTGTCGGGATCAACCTGCTGCGCGAGGGACTTGACCTGCCGGAGGTGTCGCTGATCGCAATTTTGGACGCGGACAAGGAGGGCTTCCTCCGGTCGGAGACGAGCCTGATTCAGACCATCGGCCGTGCGGCGCGCAACGCGGGCGGGCGCGTCATCCTCTACGCCGACAAGATCACCGAGGCGATGCGGAACGCGATGGACGAGACAGCGCGCCGCCGTCAGATCCAGCAGAGATATAATAAAGAACACGGCATTGTGCCCAAGACCATCGTCAAATCCGTGCGGGATCTCGATGAGATTTCGACGCCGGAGCACAAGGGCAAGGGCGGCGTGAAGATGACGAAGGCCGAACTCGACCGCGAGATCGCGAAGCTCGAGGTCCAGATGAAGAAGGCCGCGCAGATGATGGAATACGAGTATGCCGCCGTGCTGCGCGACGAGATCATCCGACTGCGCGGCGAGAAGCCGAAAAAATAGCAGCAAAAGGAGCGGCCAAGGGCCGCTCCTTTTTTCGAAGAACTGGGGGGCTAAAATGCGGGCGGCCAATGGTCGCCCCTACGTTTAGAATTGAGGGGGCCTTTGGTTATTTTGGCATGTGCATAATGTCCTTCAGGGCCGGATAGAGGGCAGCGTAGCGCGCCTTTGGATTCTCATAGGCGGGCTGTGTGGCCGGGTCGGGCGCGAGGCAGGCGCCGTCCTTGATCTTTTCGGCGGCCTCCTCGAGGTCGCGATAGAGTCCGATGCCAACGCCAGCGGCCGCCGCTGCGCCGAGGCTGGTGGCGTTATCGGAGAAAATAGACACATCTTGCAGCGTGACGTCACAGACGTCTGCGATGATCTGCTTCCAGAGCTTGGAGTGTGCGCCGCCGCCGATGATCTGCATGCGGTCGATGGTCTGCCGCTCGCGGAGGACGCCGGTGATCTGGCTGAGGCTGAAGGCCACGCCCTCGAGCACGGCGCGGAGGAAATGCTCGCGCTTGTGCATGGTCGTCATACCGAAGAAGACGCCCTGCGCCTGTTCGTCCATAACAGGAGAACGTTCGCCGTAGAGGTACGGCAGGTAGATCAGGCCCTCGCAGCCGGGCGCGACCGTGGCCGCGGCGGCGTCGAACGCGCGCGGCGTGACGACCTCGAAGATCTGCTGCGCCCAGCTGACCGAGCGGCAGGCGCTCATGGCCTTGCCGGAGACGTAATACGCCTGGCCATCCATGGTGCAGATATTAAAGACGCGGTGATCCGGGTCGAGGAACGGCTTGGCCAGCTGCGTGGAGATCCAGGCGCGGCTCTCAAGCTCCATGAGCACATCGCCGTTTTTCGCCGTGCCGCCGCCGACGTTGGCACAGGCCGACGTCCCGCCGCCGACCGACACCGGGATGCCCGCGCGCAGGCCGAGATGGCCTGCCGCTTCTTCGGTCAGATGGCCGGCAATCTCGCAGCCGGTATGGACCGTGGGGAATTTGTCCGGGTCGAGATCGACGGCACGGAAAAAGTCCCGGTCGTAGGCGCGGCGGCTGAGGCTGACGAGTGCGCCGTAGGAGGCGTCGGAAAGGTCGGTCGAGTCGAGATTGCCGGTCAGGCGGTAGACAAGATAGTCCTTGGCCTGGAGAATTTTATAGGTCTGTTCGTAAAGCTCCGGCTGTTCATGGCGGAGCCAGACGCTCTTGCAGAGCGTGTTTTGGGCGATGAGCATATTGCCCGTCTCGCGGTAGAAATAGTCGCTGCCAAAGCGTTCTTGCAGCGTTTCGGCCCACTTCGCGGCCCGGCGGTCGCTGTAAATCATGGCGCGCTGGAGCGGCTGTCCGTCGCGATCCATCGGCAGGCAGCCCCACATGTGGCCGCAGATGCCAACGGCGTCGACGCGCTTGACATATTCGGGCACAAGCTCGCGCAGCATCAGCATCGCGCGCACGGCGCTCATCCACCAGTCCGCAGCGTCCTGCTCCACCACGCCGCCGGCACGGCGGCGGGGGGGATAGGTGGTGGTGACGTTGCGCAGAATATTCAGATCCTCGTCCATCAGCGAAGCCTTCAGCCCGCTGGAGCCAATGTCAAATACCAGTAAAACGGTATGCAAGCCGTATCACCTCAAATAGAAGTCTGCGGATTCCCGCAACTCTATTCTAATATAAAAAGCGGAAAAAGGGAAATGCTTTTTTCAGAATTTGTATTCGAAATCCGTGGGGCGTCGTTCGATGATGCTGAAAATGGTGCTTGTGCCGGGCTGGCAAATGTGGTATACTGTTGAAAAATGAGAGGAGGCCGCGGGCATGGCTGAATTAGAGAGCAAAACGATCCATTCCGTTGCAAAGGCGATCCATCTTCTCGACCTGCTGACGGCGGGCGGACAGCCCGCGTCGCTGACGGAGCTGTATCAGAAGACCGGCTGGCCGAAGAGCACGATCCACGGGCTGCTGTCCACGATGCGTGAGGCCGGACTCATTGAACAGAACGCCAACGGGCGCTATTGGCTGGGTATCCGGCTGTTTGAATATGGCTGCGCCGTGTCCAACGCATGGGACATCAGCGCGATCGCGCGGCCCTATATGCAGGAGCTGAGTGATGCGCTCGGCGAGTCGGTGTTCCTCTCGGTGCTCGACCGGGCGGCTGTCGTCACGCTGGCCGAGGTGGAGAGCCGGGCGAGTCTGCGCGTCGTGTCCGAGATCGGGGCGAGGCTTCCGATCCACTGCACGTCACAGGGCAAGCTCTTCCTCGCGTTCGGCACACAGGCTGAGGCGCGGCGCATCCTGACGCGCGGGGTGCTTGAAGCGCATACGCCGCGCACGCTCACGAGCTATGAGGCGTTTTTGCCGGAGCTGGCGAAGATCCGCACACAGGGCTACGCTGTGGAGCAGGAGGAATATAAGCCTGGATTGCGGTCGATCTCCGCGCCGGTGCGAAATGCATCCGGTGAGGTTGCTTACGCGCTGGGCTGCATTGGGCTGGGTCATCCGGGCTATAACGACGATCCGGCAGAGAGCGCGCAGCGCCTGTGCGAGGCGGCGCTGGCCGTGTCGCGGCAGATTGGATATCGCGGCGCGTAAAAATTTGAGTTTTTTTTCAAAAAGGGCTTGACATTTTGGCGTACTGCCGCTATAATTATCCATGCTGTTTGAGCCGCCGGTATAGCTCAGTCGGTAGAGCAGCTGATTTGTAATCAGCAGGTCGGGGGTTCGAGTCCGTCTACCGGCTCCACTACTTACGGCAAACAGTCAAGTGAATATGGGGGAATTCCCGAGTGGCCAAAGGGGGCAGACTGTAAATCTGTTGTCAGTGACTTCGGTGGTTCGAATCCACCTTCCCCCACCAAGAACGAGTTGATGAAAGTCAGCTCGTTCTTTTTGTTTTGTAGTGGTTTGGAAAATGTAAGCGATACGCCAGTGGCGTATCAGAGCCGCTCTGCGGCCTGCGTCGAGATCACACTTTCGTCGTTTTACCACAAAAGCAAAAATATCGAGCTGCCCTTAGGCTGGCTCGATATTTTCTTTCTCTCTATTTTTTGCGTGTCCGTCCTCTTTCGGGGAGGCGCATTTTCTTTTTCTGCTGCGGGGATCAGCCGCCGTACCGGTATCGGCGGCGTGCGCCGCGGGCAAACTGAGGAGAACGATTGCCGCGGCATGCTGGCAAGTACAAAGAACTTGTCAGCAATATCAAGATATCACAAGAATCTTGCTATGTCAAGAATAAATTTACAAGATTCTTGTTATAATTGATTGACAGTTACAAGCATCTGCGATAGAATACAGTCAAATCTTGTCGCAGCCTGCGTTTTCTGGGGGAATCTTGATGAGTTTTGGCAAACAAATGCGTCTGCGGCGTGAGGAGCTTCATCTCTCGCGCGCGGCACTGGCGGAGGAGCTTGGCGTTTCGCCCTCTGCCATCAGCAACTATGAAAACGGCGTCAGCTCGCCGAAGGAGGAGGTGCTGCTCCGGCTGTTCGATGCGCTTGAGATCGACCCGAACTACCTTTACCGCGATTCGTTCCGCTCAGGCAGCTTCGTCTGCTCGCGCGCAGAGCAGGATTTGATCGAAAAGTGCCGCTCGCTCTCGCCGCTCGAGCGCGAGACGGTAGGCAGCCTCGTCAGCGCCCTGTGCACGATGCACGCGAGACAGGACGGTGCGGGCGCGCCGCGCCGCATCCCGCTCTACCGCTCGATCGAGGCGGCGGGCTACGCCGCCCCCGTGCTCGGCGAGGATTTTGACTACATCGTCGACCACGGCGACGTGCCGCCGGGAGCGGAATTCGCCGTGCACATCCGCGACGACAGTTTAGAACCCGTGCTGCACGGCGGCAGCGTCGCCTACCTCAATCACGACCCGCTGCATGCGGGCGACGTGGGCATCTTCTGCGTCGGGGGCGACATGCTCTGCAAGCAGTATTACCGCGACCCGCTCGGCGTTTCGTACCTCTTTTCTCTGGGGCGGGACCGCAGCGCGGACGTCGTCTGCGGCCCTGAGAGCGGAAAGCGCTTTATCTGCTTCGGACACGTGATCTTAGATCATCGTGTGCCGCTGCCCGGTATGGGCCTGTGAGCGGGAAAAAGGCGCATTTTGCGCAGAAAAAGACTTGAATCGTTCACAAATTCTGCTTATAATGTAGGTTTGGAAATCAATAAAAAAGAAGGAAGCGTATTTCTTATGACGAAAATTGACATTTTCTCCGGCTTTCTGGGCGCCGGCAAGACCACGCTCATCAAAAAGCTGATCGCGGAAGCCTACAGCGGCGAAAAGCTCGTGCTGATCGAGAACGAATTCGGCGAGATCGGCATTGACGGCGGCTTTATGCGTGAGGCTGGCATTC
>ERZ772880.2085-NODE-2085-length-16004-cov-21.392250_pt1 | contig 16004 bp, 15 predicted proteins | sample MGYA00580577_ERZ772880 | MGnify/ENA primary metagenome ERZ772880 (study PRJEB29015, sample SAMEA2737705) | human gut metagenome | biome: human gut; feature: human-associated habitat; material: faeces | place: China | collected 2012 ... | reverse complement strand
CTCGCCCACCACGCCGTCACCGCGGGTGGAGGCGCGGACGAGCTGTCCATTCTCATACTCCAAGCTGCAGGAAAGGCCATCGATCTTGATCTCTACGACATACTCCGGCTCTACTCCGGCCTCGCGGACGCGGCGGTCGAAGTCCCGCAGCTCGTCAAAGGAAAATGCATCCAGCAGACTTTCCATCTTGACGGCATGGGTCACCTTGGGCAGCTTGCTGCTGGCGGTGCCACCCACCTTCTGGGTGGGCGATGCTGCTGTGACCAGCTGGGGAAACTGTGCTTCCAACTCCTTTAATTCCCGCGTCAGGGCATCGTATTCAAAATCCTCCAGCTCCGGCGCATCCTGATCGTAGTAAAGTCGGTTGTTTTTCTCAATAATTGCGCGCAGTTCTTTCACACGCTTTTTTGCCTGTTCCAGTTCCAAATATTCCACTCTCCCGCGATATCATTTTGCCGCCCGCCGTGCTGCTTTCCCGGCAGAAACAGTGCTGTACACCGGACACAGCAGCCGAGCGGTAGTCGTTTGCATTTGTATCTTCCTTAGTATACCACATCCATGGATGGTCTGCAAAGCGCTAAATACAAATCGTATTTTTAAAGTGCTCTCGTACGTTGAAATCGATATCAGCACACATCAAATGTTGACTTTTAATCACTAGTGCAAGATACTAAACGTATACTCATTATATTTTATAACGTTGATTCGTTCTGTTTTTTCATTTTCCTTTGCTGGCTTAATCAGTAATTCTTTGCGTTGTGTTTTCTACGCAGTACGAACAAAAAAGCCCCTCCCCGGTGCGGCAGCTTGTGCCATCCGGGAAAGGGGTACAGTTAAGTTTGCAGCTCAGGTGACCGGGATCAGCAACCGCTGTGCCTGCGGCAGACAGGCAAGTTCCTCTTCCAGCTGGTTTGCCGCAAGGATCTGCGCCGGGGCTACATGGAACCGCCGGGCCACTGCAAACACCTCCTCTCCGGCCTGTGCGTAGTAGATACGCAAGGCGATCTCGGGGTCGGTATTGGGCAGCGGGTCGCCAAGGGTAATGCTGCCGATGACCGGGCTGGTGGTACAGCCTAAAATCGCGCCCTCTGCCCGGACTGTAATCGTAGCCTCCAGCGTACCGCCCGCACAGGTGCATTGCATGTTCTCGGTGCTCAGCCAACATTCCGGCACAAGCACCGTTCCCTCCGGCGGCGTAATGGGCAGCGGGACAGCGACCTCCAAGGTTTTTTCGTAGCTTTCCAGCTCGCCGAGGGTGTTCTCTGCAAGGGCTGTTACCACCGCCTTTGCGGCAAGCACCCAGCCTTCCCCTTTTTGGACGGCCTGCTGCGGGCCATAGTGCACAAAGCAGGCCCGCAGCTGCGCCCCTGCATCCGGAAGAGGTCCGGAGCCTGTGGCGGTGGCGGTATCATTCAGGGTGCAGAGCAACTGCTCTGTGACGAGCGGCTGCGGTGTGAGTTCCGTTTCAAACCGGGTGGAAAAAGCATCCACTGCCACTTGCAGCTGATAGCTTCGCCATGCCCGCAGGTGTAGCATGACATTCGCCGTCAGCTGGGCGGCGGCGCTTTCTGCCTGCGACAGGGTAAACCCCACCGGCTCTGCCACACACAGGCAGCGGCAGTCCTCGGTGATGCCCTCTAAATCTATTACCTGCTGGAAGGGCAGTGCCGCCGCCTGACTTTGCAGGGCAGTGTCCCCTTCTGCCCGCCATGCACACTGCACCCGCAGTTCCCCCTTGACAACAGCTTTACCGGCAAGCAGCTTTACCTCTGCCACACAGGCGTTGCCGGTAATATCCAGTACAGCCGCGGGGGGCTTTGCAAAGACAAGCTCTCCCTCTAAGGTAACAAGCTTATCCAACACGGCCACACTGCGCACGCCTTGCAGGGTGCGCAGCTGCTGCTCGATGCCGCCATCTGCCAATGCGGTGATCACCTCGGTCTTGCACTGGGTGTGCACCGTGACCACCAGCCCATAGGCGCCCCGCACCTCGATGCGGCGCGGGTCTGCCGCGCGGGTGTTGAGGTACTCTGTCTGCCCTTCCACCACGGCTGTCCATGCCGTAAAGGTAAGCTCCGGCAGTTCCAGCTGCCGGGTGAAGGGCAGCTTTTGCTCGGTCTGGCACAGGTCTTTTTCTGCTTTGCTCTGGTAAAACACCGTGCAGCGCAGATAGCCCTCTAAGGTAAGTCTGCCCGGTTGCAACTGCCGCTGCAGAACAACCGGGCGGACAAAGCACTTGACCAGCTTACCCACCGGCGGCAGGTCATCCGAGATGCGGATATCGGTCTCCAGCGGAAGTTCTGCTTTTACGGTACAGCCTGCCCCGCCTTGCGGCAGCGTATCCCGGAATATCTTCAGTTCCATGTGCAGTGTGCTCCTTTCCCTGTCCGTTTCCGTAAGAGTGTATGCGGCAGCAGGCGACGGTATGCCGGCAGTAAAAGGCCGGTGTGCAGCAGCTTTGCCACACACCGGCCTTTTTTGGATTCAGTTCTCTTTGCGGATGCCGAACAGCTTGCGCAGAATGCCGCACAGCGCTTTCGGGCTGCGAATGACCACTACCTGCATCTCCACCCCGCCTTTCGCTCATGTTTACCCCATTATAGCGTCTGACGGGCAAAAATGTTCCGGGAAGAGGTTTAATCTGCGATGGTCTCCACCACCACAAGCGCGCCCTGCCGTGTGCTGATGGTGATGCAGTCCGATCCTTCGGCATATTCGTTGCTCACGCCCAGCGGATAGCCTGCTGTGAGCACGGCATCCTCTAACTCATAGAAGGAGCCTTTTTCATACACGCCCTCGGCGCGTCCCTCCATGGGGAAGGCGGAGAAGTAGAAGAAATCCTCCTTGGGATAGCGGCGGCTCTCGCCCGGCAGCACAAAGGTGATGCGGGAGCGCTCGTCCTGCAAGGCAGCGCGGATGCCGCGCTGCTCCAGCCCAAGGCCGGTGCACAGGTTTGCAAGGGTGTGCTCCACCCGCTTGCCGCCCAGTGCGCCCAGCAAAAGCGCCTCGTCAAAGCCCTTTTGCGCCGCGAGCTTTGCGGCATACTCGGTATCGGTGTCGTCCTTGACGTGGGGTAAAACGACGATATCGTCCGCATTCTGCTGCGGACAGGGAGCGGAATCAAAATCGCCTACAATGATATCCGGCTTGCAGCCCAGCCGTTCGCAGTTGCGGTAGCCCGCATCGCAGGCAATGATAAAATCATCGCTGCGCAGCAAGCGCTTAAGTTCCGGCTGCACCGGGCAGGCGGAAAGGATCACACAACGGGACATCTCATTCTTCCTTCCGTATTACACTTTCGGGCGCTGCCAGTCCTTGACATCCTTTACCTCGTCGTACATGGCGCAGTAGCTGTCGTACCGGGTCTGGGAAAGCTTGCCCTCTGCCAGCGCTTCCCGCACAGCACAGCCTTTTTCGCTGCGGTGGGAGCAGCCGGTAAACTGGCACTGTCCCAGATAAGGCCCGAACTCCGGGAAGGCGTGCTCCAGATTCTCCTTGGGGATGAACCCGGCACGATTCGCCTCCAGGCTGGCAAAGCCCGGCGTGTCGGCAATGCGTCCGCCGTAGGCTTCAAAGATGGTCACCTCACGGGTTGTGTGGCGGCCGCGTCCCAACTTCTGGCTGATGGCGCTGGTCTCGCGGGCAGCGTCCGGCAGCAATGCGTTCAACAGGGTGGATTTACCCACACCGGAGTTGCCGCAGAAAGCGCACAATCTGCCGTTGATCCACTGCTTTACTTCGTCCAGACCTGCACCGCTTTCGTAGTCGATGCGGATAAACGGCAGAGTGGACTTTGCATAGGCGTTTGCCAGAAAATCCGCCTCGGCAAGGTCGCTTTTGGTACACACCACCACCGGCTGTACGCCCTTATCCACCGCAATGGCCGAAAGCTTATCCAGAACCAGCGTACTGGGGGTAGGCTGGGTGGTGCTTGCCACAAGGAACAGCACATCCAGATTTGCCACCGGCGGGCGCACAAAAACATTTTTGCGGGGCTCGATCTGCGCAATGACCGCTGCGCCATTCTCGGTCTCCAGCGTCACCTCATCCCCTGCCACGGGGGTGATCTTCTGCTTGCGGAAGATGCCGCGGGGTTTGCACTCCACGATGCCATCCGGCGTTTTTACATAGTAAAAGCCGCCAATGCCTTTTACGATATAACCGTTCATGCATATCCTCCGTCAGCCCAACAGCGAGGACCACCAGTCCAGAATACCGCCGCCTGTGGAGCTGCTGCTGGAGCTCGGCTCGCTGCTGCCGCCGGTGCTCTCACCGCCGGTAGAACCTTCGCCCGTGGTGCCGGAAGTAGTGCCATCGCCACCCGGCTGCTCCGGTTCCTGTACCGGTGCAGCGCCCGCGCTGACCACAACGTTTACGCGGCTGTTCAGTTTTGCGGTAGTACCTGCCGCAGGGTTCTGGCTGAGCACCGTACCTGCTGGCTGGTCGCTGTATTCTTCACTCTGGCTGCCAAGCCCCAGATGGTTCTGCACCAGCAGGGTGCGGGCATCATCCACCCTCATGCCGGTAAGCGAGGGTACCTTGGTGGTGGTAGACACCTGCGGACGACTGATATAGAGGATGACCGTAGAGCCTGCCGCCACCTGCGTACCGGCGGCAGGGTCGGTACGGATGACCGCACCGGAGGCCACCGAGGTATCCACAGCCTGCGTGACCAGCACCGAAACGCCCAGTGCCTTGAGCTGTTGCTCGGCATCGGACTGCACATAGTTGGTCAGGTCCGGCACGGTGACATACTGGGTGCCCAGGCTGACGGTCAGCGTCACGCTCTGACCCTCGCGGACGGTGCGGCCGGACACCGGCGACTGCTTATAGATATAACCGGCCGCATAGTTGCTGTTATACTCCTCTTCCCACTCTGGGGAGATCTGGCCGGATGCAATCTGATCCGTAGCCATGGCCTGCTCTTTGGTCATGCCGATATAATCCCCAAGGGTGACATCGGCCTTGCTGTTCATCAGGTTGGAGGAGTCGTTCAGGATCATCCAGCACAGTGCCATGCAGGCCAGTGCAAAGGCAATGGTGATGCCGAACAAGGCCGGCAAAAAGACAGTGCGGCGTTTTTTGCCCGGTTTTCCCTTGCCTTTTTTGCGGGGTGCGGGCTGTTCGTTCTGACGGATCGCGCGGTTCTGGTTCATGGTACGTTTCACCACCTTTTCGGGCGCTTCTTCTGTAATATACTGATATTCAAACAGCACGGAGGGGTTCTGCACATAGGTGTCCAGTGCTTCCAGCATCGCCCGTGCCGAAGGGTAACGGTTCTGGGGGAGCTTTGCCATAGCCTTTTCGGTGATCTCCACCAGCGCATAGGGCACTTCCGGTGCCAGTTCGTGCAGCGAGCGGGGCTCGTCCGAGATCTGCTTGATGGCAACCTCAACCACGTCATCGGCATCAAAGGGCAGATGTCCGGAAAGCATCTCGTACATCATGACGCCCACAGAGTAGATGTCGCTGGTGCGGTCGGTCTCGTCTCCTTTTGCCTGCTCCGGGCTGATATAATGCACGCTGCCCATTGCCTTGCCGGCCAGCATCTGGTTATCTGCCCGGGAAATGCGGGCGATACCGAAGTCCATCATGCGCAGCTGGCCGTTATCCAGCAGCATAATATTCTGGGGCTTGATATCCCGGTGCACGACGCCGTTGGCGTGGGCATGCTCCAGCGCCTTGAGGATCTGGGAGATGAAGTGCACGGTCTCCCGGCTGGAAAGCTTGCCGCCCCGCTCGTTGAGGTACTCCCGCAACGTCATGCCGTCCACATATTCCATAACAATATACTGCAGATGGTCGTTGACCGAGACATCGTACACCTTAACGATATTGGGGTGATTCAGCAGTGAGATGGCCTTGGATTCGTTTTTAAAGCGGCGCACAAGATCCGGGTCGTGCATATACTCCCGCCGCAGCACCTTGACGGCCACCACAGTCCCGGCAGGCACAGGACCGTTCTGTCCTCGCATGACCGCCTTATACACGTTGGCCATGCCGCCGGAGCCGATCAGCTCCTGCACCTCATACAGACCGTCCAGTCTTTTACCGATCAGGTTATCCATGGCGCACCTCCATCGGCTCTACTCCCACCAGCAGGGCGGTAATGTTATCCGGGCCGCCGTTTTCGTTGGCAGTACGGATCAGAACGTCCGGCAGATCGTAAAAAGACCCACTGCGCAGCAGTTGCTCCAGCTGCTCTGTGGGTACGGCATTGGTCAGGCCGTCCGTGCACAGCAGCAGAACATCCCCTGCCTGCAGCGCTACGGTGGTGAACTCCGGCTCCAGCCGGTAATCCACGCCCAGCGCCCGGGTGATGATGTTTTTCTGCGGGTGATGCTCTGCCTGCTCCTGCGTGATGGTGCCGCAATCCACAAGCTCCTGCACATAGGAGTGGTCGTGGGTCAGCTGCGCCAGCTTACCGTCCCGGTACAGGTAGGCGCGGGAATCGCCCGCGTGGCTCAGATAGGCCTTGCCGCCGCGCACCAGAGCGCAGACGGCGGTGGTGCCCATACCGGCCAGAGACTCCTCCCGCAGTGCCTTCTGGAACACATAGCGGTTGGCACTGAGCAGCGCCTTTTTCAGAAAAGTCTCCTCTTCGCCGGGGATGCACTGGTTGTACTGCTCCTGAAAGCAGCGCTCGATGACGCTGCACGCACACTGCGAGGCTTCCCGCCCGCCACGTGCGCCGCCCATGCCATCGCATACCAGCGCCCATGCTGCATCGCCGGGCAGTTCCCCGGCACGGTAATCATCCTGATTGTCCTGCCGGACGCGCCCCACGTCCGTTTTTCCTGCAAGTTTCATAGGTTTCTCCCTCTGTTTATGCCTTGCCGTTCATTTCGTCGCGGCGCAACTGGCCGCAGGCGGCGCTGATCTCGCTGCCAAGGCGGCGGCGCACCGTAGCGTTTACGCCAAGACTTTCAAGCTTTTGCTGGAACCGGCGCACATTGGCTGCATCCGTAGCGGAGTACGGACTGCCGTCCACTGGGTTGATGGGGATCAGATTTACATGAGCACCCATGCCCCGGATCAGGTCTGCCAGCTGCTTTGCGCAGATATCAGAATCATTGACACCGCGCACCATGGAATATTCAAAGCTGACCCGGCGGCCGGTAGTCTCCTGATACCGGCGCACGGTCTGGATCAGCTGCTCCACCGGGTAGGCATCGTTGACCGGCATCATACTGCTGCGGATCTGGTTGGTGGGTGCGTGCAGCGAGATGGAAAGGGTGAGCTGCAGTTTTTTCTCCGCCAGCTGGTCGATCTTGGGCACAAGGCCGCAGGTGGAAAGGCTGATGTTGCGCATGCCGATATTGACGCCCTCGGGCGAGGTGATATTCTCCAAAAAGCGCATCACTTCGTCAAAGTTGTCCAGCGGCTCGCCGATGCCCATGAGCACGATATGGGAGATGCGCTCGCCGATATCTTTCTGGGCAGTGTAGATCTCGGAGCAGATCTCGCCTGCTTCAAGGTTGCGCACCCGCCCCGCCTGTGTGGAGGCGCAGAACCGGCAGCCCATGCGGCAGCCCACCTGTGTGGATACGCACACGGTATTGCCGTAGTGGTAACGCATGACAACGGTCTCGATGCAGTTGCCGTCCGCCATGCGCAGCAGATACTTCACAGTACCGTCCTTGGCCTCCTGACGGCGCTCGATCTGCGGTGCAGCGATATAAAAGGTTTCTTCCAGCTTTGCCAGCAGGGTCTTGGGCTGGTCGGTCATGGCAGAAAACTCGGTGACCAGCTTCTGGTGCACCCAGTGGAAGATCTGCTTTGCCCGGAAGCCCGGCTGACCCATCGCTTTCAGTTCAGCGGTCAGCTCTGCCAGCGTAAAGGAAGAGATACAGCGTTTTTGTTCCATTGTGTTCTCCTATTGTTTTTTACGAACAAGCCACCTGTTTCATTGCAGCTTTTCCCCGTTTTTCTGCATGGCGCACAGGAAAAAACCGTCCATGCCGGTACGGGTGGGCACCGAAAGCGCGCCGTGCTCCCCTGCTGTCATCCCGGCGGGCAGCGCTGCGGCAGGCTCCACCACCGTAAACTCCGGGTGGCGGGCCAGAAATGACGCGATCTGCTGCTGGTTTTCTGCCGGGTCGATGGTGCAGGTGGAGTACACCAGCCTGCCGCCCGCTTTCAGCAGCTGTGCCGCCGTATCGAGGATGGCCGACTGCGTGGCCAATAATTCAGCTTCGCGGGCCGGTTCCAGCTTTTTGTAGCGCAGATCCGGCTTTTTTGCCAGAATGCCAAGGCCGCTGCAGGGCACATCCGCTAAAATGCGGTCGGCCTGCGGCAGGGCCGGGTTCACCTTTGTGGCATCGTTGCACAGGGCTTCCACATTGGTAAGGCCCATGCGCTGCACTGCCGTGCGGATCAGGCCCACGCGGTTCTCGGCGGCATCGCAGCTGTAAAGCCTGCCGGTGCTGTGCATCTGCTCGGCCAGCAGGATGGTCTTGCCGCCGGGCGCGGCGCACAGGTCGATGACTGTTTCTCCGGGCTGTGCGTCCACGCAGAGCGCCGCCAGCTGGCTGGCCTGCCCTTCCACATGGAAGTACCCCTGCCGGAACAGCTCATTTTCCGCCGGGCTGCCCTCGAACCGGGCCAGCACACTGCCGGGCACAATGCCCCGCTTTGCTTCCTTTGCGCCGGAAGCCAGCAGCTTTGCACAAAGCTCATCGGCACTGCCTTTCAGCGGGTTCGCCCGCAGGCTGGTCATGCCGCCGTCGGCCTTGTAGGTAAGGATATCCAGTGCTTCGTCCGGGTAGTTTTTGTGCAGAAATTCCGCCACATCCCGCCCGGCAGAGCCAAGCACCATGAGCCGCTCCACTTCGTTTTTGAAGCTTGCGGTGCTCAGGTCGTAGCTGCACGCCTTGCGCAGCACGGCGTTGACCAGACCGGATGCGCTGGATTTTTTGAAGGCACGGGTCAGCTTGACGGCTTCGTTCACCGCAGCGGACACCGGCACCTGCATATAGCGGGCCTGCGCCAGCGCCGCGCGCAATATTTCGCGCACCGGTGCATCCAGCTTGGCAAGGCCCTTGGGCAGGAACTGGCACAGGATATAGTCCAGCGTGCCCCGGTGTTCCAGCACCGTGTAAAAGATGGCGCTGGCAAAAGCTTTATCGCGGCCTTCCAGCTGCTGGCGCTTGAGCTCGGCATCCAGAACAAGGTTGGAAAAACCATCCTGCTCCTGCCGCACCAGCGCCGCCACTGCCGCCGCGCGGGGATTCGCCGCCATCAGAGGATATCCCCCGTTTTCAGGCGCTGACCGGCCGCAAAGGCGGTGCCGTCCATGGGCTTTTTGCCCTCCGGCACCACATTCAGCAGCTGGACGGCCCCCTCACCGCAAGCCACCGTGAGCGGCTTTGTGGCCAGCACGGTGCCGGGCGCTTCGCCGTGAGCTTCCACGGCACGGCACTCCATCACCTTGAGCTTTTTGCCGCCGGAGGTGACGAACCATGCACCGGGCCACGGGTTCATGCCGCGCACCCAGTTGTGGATGTGGGCAGCCGATTCGGTCAGGCGGAACTCTGCCATCTCCTTGTTCAGCATAGGTGCAAGGCAGGCGTTCTCATGATCCTGCGGCTGGGGTTTCAGCGTTCCGGCGGCGATGGCGGGCACCACCTCGCACAGCACCCGTGCACCCACGGCAGTCACGCGGTCAAACAGCTGGCCGCTGGTCTCCTCCGGGTCAATGGCGATCTTCTCGCAGCAGAGCACATCGCCGGTGTCAAGGCCCTCGTCCATCTGCATGATGGAAACGCCGGTCTCGGCATCGCCGTTCAGCACGGCCCACTGCACCGGGGCGCTGCCGCGGTACTTGGGCAGCAGGGAGACATGCAGATTGATGCAGCCGTACTTCGGCGCTTCCAGCACAGACTTCGGCAGGATGCAGCCGTAAGCCACCACCACGATCAGCTCCGGGGCCAGTGCGCGGATGTTCTCGTCCTCGCTGCCGTCCCGCAGGGTGCGGGGCTGGAACACCGGCGTGCCGTGGGCAAGGGCCACTTCCTTGACCGGGGGTGCGGTAAGCACCTGCTTGCGGCCAACCGGCTTGTCCCGCCGGGTGTACACCGCGCAGATGTCATGCCCGGCGGCATACAGGGCTTTGAGGCACTCTGCGGCAATATCCGGCGTGCCCATGAACAAAATGCGCATTACTTGTTTCCTTTCGCTTCGCGGGCAGCTTTTTTGCCCTCTTCGGTATCCTCATAGAAATACTCGCTGGACTGCATGATGGTAATGCCGTCCAGATGGTCGTTCTCGTGCTGGATGCAGCGGCCCAGCAGATCCTCAGCTTCCAGCTCGAACCACTCACCGTGGCGGTCCTGTGCGCGCACCTTGACCGCGGCGGGGCGGGTCACAGCGCCGTTGTGGCCCGGGAAGGACAGACAGCCCTCGTAGGCGGTCTCCTCTTCCTCGGATACAGCCAGAATTTCCGGGTTCACAAAGTCGATGAACTTATATTCGTAATCTTCGGGGATCTCCTCGGGCGCGTCGGTGGTGTCCCACACCACGAACAGACGGCGCAGCATGCCCACCTGCGGGCCGGCCAGACCCACGCCGTCGGCGGCGATCATGGTCTCGTGCATGTCGTCCAGCAGGGTAGCCAGACGGTCATCAAAGGTGGTGACGGGGCGGCAGACCTTGTTCAGGATGGGATCGCCCTCTTTTACAATGTTACGGATAGCCATTTATGGTACCTCCAAATCAGATGTCACCGTCCGAGTGCAGGTCCACCGCAACGGTGGCCTTGGACGGAAGTTTTTCCTGTTCGTATCTTTCCAGTGTGCTGCGCACGAGGTCGCGGAAGCGGCGGTCGTTGCGGCACTTGATGGTAAGTTTGTAACGGTAGGTGTCGTTGATCTTCTCAATGCTGCCGGGCGTGGGGCCAAGCACCCGCAGCGGCAGGTCCGGCTGTTTTGCCGCCTGCTGGCCCAGCAGGGCCGCAAAGCGCGCCGCCGCCCGTGCCACCTCGATCTCCTTTGCGCCTGCAAAGCCAATGACGCAAAGCCCGCAGAAGGGCGGGTACAGGCCCAGCTTGCGGTAGGCGATCTCCTGCTCAAAAAAGGCATCGTAGTCCTGCGCGGCGGCAAGGTTCAGCACCGGGTTATCGGGGTCGGTGGTCTGGATGATGGCAAAGCCGGGGTCTCTGGCCCGGCCGCTGCGGCCCACCACCTGCGTGATGAGGCTGAACACGTTCTCATACGCGCGGAAGCCCTGCGCAAACAGCAGCGAGTCGATGCCCAGCACGCCCACAAGGGTCACATCCTCAAAATCCAGTCCCTTGGCCACCATCTGGGTGCCCACCATGATGTCATATTCGTGGTTTGCAAACCTTGCCAGCAGCTTTTCGTGGGCATCCTTTGCGGCAGTGGAATCCTGATCCATGCGCAGCACCCGCGCATCCGGGAACAGCTTTGCCAGCTCTTCCTCGGCTTTCTGGGTGCCGAAGCCCCGGTACTGCAGCTTGCCGCCGCAGGCCGGGCAAAGGGTGGGCGGCGGCTCCTGCTGGGAGCCGCAGTAGTGGCACAGCACCTTATGCGCTGATTTGTGGTACACCATGGGCACGCTGCACTTGGGGCACTTGAGCACCTCGCGGCAGTCCTCGCACTGGGCCATGGTCTGGTAGCCCCGGCGGTTCAGCAGCAAAATGGTCTGCTTGCCTGCATCCAGATTGCGGCGGATGGCATCTTCCAGCGACAGACTGATCTCCCGCGGGTTGCCTGCCGCCAGTTCTGCGCGCATATCCACGATCTGCACCGTGGGCAGCGGGTTGCCGCCGTAGCGCTGGGTCAGCCGCACCAGCTGGGTGCGGCCATGCTGGGCCGCGTAAAAGCTCTCGGTGCTGGGGGTGGCGCTTGCCAGCAGAAGCAATGCACCGTTTTCCGCCGCGCGCTGCCGGGCCACCTCGTGGGCAGAATAGCGGGGCGCGGATTCCGAGCGGTAGGTGTGCTCCTGCTCCTCATCGATGATGATGAGCCCGATGTTTTCCAGCGGCGAAAAGATGGCACTGCGGGTACCCACCACGATGTCTGCGCCGCCGTCCTGGATCATCTGCCACTGCAAAAGGCGTTCGGTGTGGTTGAGGGCAGAGTGCTGCACCGCCACCCGGCGGCCAAACTGACTCTTGAGCCGCAGGATCATCTGCGGGGTCAGGCTGATCTCCGGCACCAGCACCAGCGCACGCCTGCCCTGCTCCAGACAGCGGGCAATGAGCTTTAAAAACACCAGCGTTTTGCCGCTGCCGGTCACGCCGTAGAGCAGCGCCGAGTGGGGTGCATCATCTTCCAGCTTTGGCAGCAGAGCATCGTAAGCCGCCTGCTGCTCCTGCGTGAGGGTGATCGGCTCGTTTTTCAGCGGAATGGACGAATACAGGTCGATGGATTTATTCACCTTGCTGCATTCCAGCACGCCTTTGGCGCACAGGTTATCCAGCACGGCACGGCTGATGCCCTTGTCTTCCAGTTCGTTCAGGGTGCGCGGCCCGCCGCCCAACAGCGCCACTGCCGCCAATTGCTTGGCCGTCGGCTTCGGCTTTGGCGGCAGCCCGCCCACAAGGCGGTAGGAGTTCTCGGTGTGGCGGGTGAGCTGCTTTTGCAGCACCGGCGTTACGCCGTCTGCCGCCACGGCAGGCTTGTACTGTGCACCATAGGGAATGACCGCCTTGACCGCTTCATAATAGGTGCAGAAGGTGCGCTCCTTCAAAAAGTGCACCAGCCGCAGCAGTTCCGGGGTCAGGCAGGCGGATGCCGGGGCCACGTCGAAAAGATATTTCAGCTTTGCACTTTCCGGTTCGGCATCGCAGGCCAGCACCACGCCCATGCGGGCGCGGCTGCCACGGCCAAAGGGCACCAGCACCATGCTGCCAAGTTTTACCGCATTCTGCTGATCCGGCATGACGGCATAGGTATAAAGCTTATCAAAGTGGAAGGTCGCATTGCTGACGGCAACGCCTACCGTTTTGGGCATTCGTCCAGCTCCTTCAAAATGTTATTCTGCGGCACCAATGCGCTGGCAGATGGCCTGATACAGTGCATCGGCGCAGGTATCGACCTGGTCGTTGACCAGCTTCAGGGTGAATTTATCCTGCTGGGCCAGCTCCTGCCGGGCGGTGGCAAGACGCTCCTGAATGCTGTCCTCGGTCTCGGTGCCGCGGCCCCGCAGACGGCGCTCCAGCTCCTCCACCGACGGCGGCAGCAGGAACACGGTGGTCGCGCCCGGGAACATGCGGCGGATGTTCGCTGCGCCGTGCACATCGATGACCAGAACGACCACCTTCCGGGCTGCCAGACGCTTGTCCACTTCCTCGCGCAGGGTACCGTAGTAGTTGCCGTTGTAGAAGTTGTGCTCCACCACCTGATCGTTCTCGATCAGCTGCTGGAACTGCTCCCGGGTGCGGTAATAATAATCCACGCCCTCCTGCTCACCGGGACGCGGTGCGCGGGTGGTGGCGGAAACAGTCTTTTCGATCTCCGGGTGTGCTTCGCGCAGTGCCTTCACCACGCTGTCCTTGCCGGTACCGGCCGCGCCGGAGACCACAAACAAATATTTATCGTTCGCCATGGGTCTGTTCCTCCTCTGCTGGTGTTTTGCCCTCCTGCCCTGCCGCACGGTTGGCCACCGTTTCCGGCTGAAGCGCCGAGAGCACCACATGATCGGAGTCCATGATAAGCACTGCACGGGTGCTGCGGCCATAGGATGCATCGATCAGCATTCCGCGCTCCCGCGCTTCCTTTACAAGGCGCTTGACCGGGGCGGAATCCGGGCTGACCACTGCCACCACACGGCCTGCACTGACCATATTGCCAAACCCGATGTTGATGAGCTTCATAAACCCCTCCGAATTTTCTGTATCACTCCAGATTCTGGATCTGTTCGCGGATCTTTTCGATCTCCGCCTTCATATCCACCACGATGCGGGTGATATCCAGATCCTGACACTTGGAACCAATGGTATTGGTCTCACGGTTCAGCTCCTGGGTCAGGAAATCCAACTTGCGGCCCACGGGCTCGTCCAGCTCCAGAATGGAGCGGTACTGGGCGATGTGGCTGCGCAGGCGGACGGTCTCCTCATCCACGGCGGTCTTGTCGCCAAAGATGGCGGCCTCGGTTAGGACACGGGCATCATCGATGTTCCGGTCCTCCAGAATGACCTTGAGCTTTTCATACAGGCGGTTGGTGTAGTTCTCCACCCGGCCGGCGCTCAGGGTCTCCACCCGGCCCACGCATTCTTCCAGAAAACGCAGGCGGTTCTCCACGTCAGCCTTCATCTTGGCACCCTCAGCGGCGCGCATCTCCACAAAGCGGTCCAGTGCCTGGGCGGTGACAGCGGAAACATCCTCCCACAGCTGCTCCTCATCCACATCGGCGTGGCGGGTGGTCAGCACATCGGGAAAACGGGCGATCATCCCGGCGGTCACATCGTTCTTGACCTCCAGCGTCTCAGACAGGTCCCGCAGGGCCTGCTGGTAGCTCTTTGCCAGCTCCTGATTCACAGCCACCACAGTATCGGCGGCATCCACGGTCTGCACCGTCAGGCTCAGTTCTACCTTGCCGCGGGTCACCCGCTCGTTCAGCTGCTTTTTCAGGCGGCTGTCCAGATAGCTGCAGGTGCGGGGCATCCGGGAAGAATACTCAAAGTACCGGGAATTGACGCTGCGCAGCTCCACCGTGATCTCACGGCCATTGCGCACAGCAGTTCCCCGGCCAAAACCGGTCATGCTCAAAATCATGCTTTTTTCCTCGTATTCCAAAGGGTTTTCTGCGGACATTCTTCGTATATGTATCCGCTTTGGGGCACACAGACCCATGTTACGATACATATACTATATATTTTACTCTGCCGCCCCTTTTTTTGCAAGCAATGCGGCGAAAAAAATCTATTTTACCCCCTTGACAAGGGGCAGGAACAGCGCTATACTATGTATCGTGAACAGCGTTCATGTTGAGGGGGCGATCACACGAATCCGATGGCAACGTCCAAGGAGGAGATCCTGAAAACGAGCCGGGTCCTCATCCAGCAGAATGGATGGGAAGCGGTCAACATCCGTGCAGTGGCAGCAGCCTGCGGGGTATCCGTGGGGTGCATCTACAACTACTTTGGTTCCAAGACCGATCTGGTGAGCGCGGCGGTGGAAAGCATCTGGAGCGATATCTTCCGCCACCCGGACGACCCGGCGGTGTTTGAGGATACTCTCTCCTGCATCCGCTGGATGTACCGGCAGATGGAGTATGGCTCTGAGCAATACCCCGGCTTCTTCACCCACCACGCGCTTGGCTTTGTGCGGCAGGATACCGCCGATGGCAAGCAGCAGATGCGGCAGACCTGGCAGCACATCCTAGATGCGCTGACCAGGGTGCTGACCAGGGACAAAAAGATCCGGCCAGATGCATTTACTGAGGAGTTCAGCCGCCAGAAATTTGCGGGCATCCTGTTCTCCCTCATGCTTTCTGCCGTGGTGCAGCAGGATTTTGACCCCACAGCGGTATTGGAGATCATCCGCAGGACCATTTATGAAGTGTAAAAAACATCCCACAGTCTTGTGGGAGTTTTTTACGGCCAAAAGTGAACAGCGTTCATATTGAGTGATGCAGGACATCTCCCCCAGCATTCCACCACGGTAGGCTGCATCTTTCAGGCGCAGCCTGCACATCACAACGATGCAGTCCGGCCGGCAATCGCTGACCGGATCGCGATAGAGCAGCAAACCAACCATAAAGGAGCAACATTTTTATGAGAGCAATCATTGAGACCGTTTTCGACATCTTCTATCTGGTCACCGTGCTGACCTTGGGCATCCGCATGATCCGCGGCAGCAAGGCTGGCACCCAATTCCGCCTGTTCGGCCTGATGGCCGTGGTGCTGGGTGCAGGTGACTCCTTCCATCTGGTGCCCCGTGCCCTGGCACTGTGCACCACCGGCCTGGAGAACTACGCTGTGCCTCTGGGTCTGGGCAAGTGGATCACCTCTGTGACCATGACCGTGTTCTATGTGCTGC
>ERZ772880.2082-NODE-2082-length-16010-cov-4.501536_pt1 | contig 16010 bp, 9 predicted proteins | sample MGYA00580577_ERZ772880 | MGnify/ENA primary metagenome ERZ772880 (study PRJEB29015, sample SAMEA2737705) | human gut metagenome | biome: human gut; feature: human-associated habitat; material: faeces | place: China | collected 2012 ... | reverse complement strand
TGGTTAGGGCTTGTCGTGAGACAGGCTTTAATTATTTATAGGGGTTTCATTCGTTTATAGATGCTTCCCGGCATCGATTTTATCTTTCCATCCAATTCCAACTCAAAGAGCAGAGAAGATAATTGATGTACCGGAAGATTCAAGGCTACGGACAATTCATTGATATGAGATTCCTTTCGCATTTCCAAGAACGACAAGATCCGTTCACTCTCCTCGTTCTCAGGAAATAATAATTGGGTTTGGACCGGTAACGCATCTGTCTTTTGAGCGACATCCCAACGCATCGCCATGATTAAATCGTCAGCGCAAGTGATCAAGCCTCCTTTATTCTGCCGGATTAAGCCATTACATCCTTTAGAGTTGATATCCGTTACCCGGCCCGGAAAGGCATAGACATCCCGGCCATACGAGAAAGCGATATCCGCCGTGATCAAAGAGCCTCCTTTCTCCGCCGATTCAATAACGATCGTGGCATCCGCCAGACCGGCTACGATCCGGTTTCGCCGGATAAAGTTCTGCCGATCCGGATTCGTCCCGCTAGGAAAGTCGGTCAATAAACCTCCCCGCTCCAACATCTCGACCGCCGTAGAGCGATGCACGGGAGGATAGATACGATCCAAACCATGCGCCAATACGCCCACCGTGGGCAATTGGTTCTTCAACGCATTCCGATGAGCGCAAATATCGATGCCATATGCGAGTCCGCTAACGACCAATAGATCCGGGAAAATCACGGACAAATCCCGCAATAAACGCTCGGTCACTTCCTGCCCATAAGCGGAGGCCCTACGAGTACCCACAACGCTGATGATATGGGCGGCGTTTAAATCCGCGTTCCCCTTGAAATAAAATAAAACCGGAGCGTCCGGGCATTCCCGCAGACGTTCCGGATAATTCATATCTTTCAAGAAATAGATAGAGATACCGTTCTTTTGGGCAAAAGCCAATTCTTTCTCTGCCCGTAAAAGCACATCCGCCCGCTTAATCTCGGCGATAATCGAATCGCCGATACCCGATATCTTCTCTAGCGACTGGCGCTTTTCCGTAAACACGGCCTCCGCATCTCCCAACGCTTCCAGAAGATGGCGGGCTAGGATATCTCCCACCCCATTAATCATAGTAAGGCCAATTTGGTAAATCTGTTTGTCTGTCATTTATGCTTGTTTTGATTCTATTCGCTTTAGCATCTCATCGAAATATTCTCCTCTGGTTAATTTGCCATTCTCTACGACAACGGATTCCACGACTCCTTTAGTAGCCAGCGCCCCATCGGATTCCCGGTAAATATCTTGCTCGAACACCAGTTTCACCCCTTTCTTATATACATTCAGGCAAGAAGTATACCGATCGCCGCTCCGCAAGGAGTTCTTGAACTGGATATCCACACGGGCCACAAAAGCATCGATGCCCTTCTCATGCATGGCGCCGAAGTTCTCACCCAACGACTCTAGAAACTCATGCCGGGTATGCTCCATATAATGCTGGTAATTGGAGTTATTCACCACGCCTTGCAAATCGCACTCGTAATCGCGAACCTTGTCTGTCAGTTTAAAAATATATTCCTTCATTATCGTAGTTCTTTTTCGATTTGTACTTTCTCCATTTTATAAAGACGATCGGACGGGCGGATCTTCTCGGACATCTTTATCGAGAAGCGTTCCCCTTTCACGGTCTCCTCCACCGGTTTCAGGTCTACCCGGATCTCATCGACGGTCTGCATAACGGCTCCGGTCGTGGGACCCGTTACCAAGATCTCATCGCCTACTCTCAAGGAACCGGACTCCATCTCAAACTCGGCGACACCGATTCCGCTGAAGTATTTGATACCCCGTGCCACGTACACTTTTTTACGGGTAGCACCGGAGCCATATTTACTGCTCCATTCACCCAACCGTTGTCCCAGATAGTAGCCATCCCAGAAACCGCGATTAAAGACCCTGCGCAGACGCTCGTCCCAAACCGCTATCTTTTCCTCATCGAAGGTACCTTCGCAATAAGCCTTGACCGCCTCTTTATAACATTCGGTCACGAGACGCACATACTCCGGCCCGCGGGCACGCCCCTCCAGCTTGAACACACGTACGCCGGCATCCATCATCTTATTCATGAAATGAATCGTCTTCAAGTCCTTTGGCGACATGATATACTGATTCTCCACATCCAGCTCGATCTGGCTATCCTTATCATGCACCGTATAGGCACGACGACAAATTTGCATGCAAGCCCCCCGGTTGGCGGAAGCGTTCATCTCATGCAAACTCAAATAGCATTTACCGGACACGGCCATGCACAAAGCCCCGTGAGCGAACATCTCTATGCGGATCAATTCCCCTTTCGGGCCCTTGATCTGCTGCTTCACGATCTCCTGATAAATCTCATGCACCTGCTTTAAGTTCAATTCGCGAGCCAATACGACCACATCGGCGAAGCGGGCGTAAAACTTCAACGCCTCCACGTTCGAGATATTCAATTGCGTGGATAAGTGCACCTCTTGCCCGATGCTATTCGCGTAACTCATAGCGGCTACATCGGCGGCGATAATGGCGGAGACACCCGCATCCTTAGCGGCGTCTATGATCTCCCTCATCAACGGAAGATCCTCACCATAAATAACCGTATTAACCGTGAGATAACTCTTGATACCATGTTCCCCGCAAATAGCGACGATCTTGCGCAAATCCTCCGTCGTGAAATTATTCGACGAGCGAGAACGCATATTCAATCCTTCGATACCGAAATAAATGGAGTCGGCCCCTCCTTGTATAGCCATCAACGATTCATAGGAACCGACAGGCGCCATTATTTCAAAATCCTTCTCTTTCAAGGTTATATATTTTAATATTACGGTAGCAAAGGTACGAATAATATTTGAGAAGATTTCTTATAAGCACAAACCCTCCATCCCATCATGAAAGAATAGTTCCAGTTGGAGAAGCACAAGATCCTAAATAAAGCGGGGCAATCCGAGCTCTATCAATATATCATAAATGATCCGGATTATTAAAAACACCTGTTCCATCCACCGATCATCTTACGAGATGTAAAAATTATTCCCCAAAAAGAAGTACTTTTGTAATCTCTATTTAGTTAGCAAACAGAAGGTATGAAGATTGGTTCAATAGATTTAGGGGAGCGTCCGGTATTCTTGGCGCCTATGGAGGACGTGACGGATATCTCGTTTCGTTTGATGTGCAAACGCTTCGGGGCGGACATGGTATATACGGAGTTCGTATCGAGCGACGCGTTGATCCGCAGTGTGAACAAAACACAGCAAAAACTAAATGTCTCCGATGATGAGCGTCCGGTCGCTATCCAGATTTACGGTAAGGACGTAGCCTCGATGGTAGAGGCCGCACGTATTTGCGAGGAAGCTCATCCGGATATTTTAGATATAAACTTTGGTTGCCCCGTAAAGAAAGTAGCAGGCAAGGGAGCCGGGGCCGGCATGCTACGCAATATCCCGTTGATGCTGGAGATCACGAGAGAGGTGGTGAAAGCCGTGAACATCCCCGTCACCGTGAAAACCCGTTTGGGATGGGATGCCGACAACCGCGTTATCGTGGATCTGGCCGAGCAACTACAGGACTGCGGTATCGCCGCCCTCTCCATCCACGGACGTACACGGGCGCAAATGTACACGGGCGAGGCGGATTGGACCTTGATCGGTGCCGTAAAAAATAACCCTCGCATGCAAATCCCTATCATCGGGAATGGCGACGTGACTTCCGCCGAGATATGCAAGCAGCGTTTCGAGGACTATGGCGTAGACGCCGTAATGATCGGTAGGGCTAGCATAGGCCGCCCTTGGATCTTCCGGGAGATAAAACACTATCTTACGACCGGGAAATTATTGCCACAAGAGCCTTTCTCTTGGTATCTGGATATCCTAAAAAAACAAGTGGAGCAAAGCGTGGAACGATTGGACGAGCGTAGGGGAATCTTACATATTCGCCGTCATCTGGCAGCTACTCCGCTCTTCAAAGGTATTACCGATTTCAAGCAAACACGGATCGCCATGCTACGTGCGGAGACTGTTAACGAATTATTCGAAATTATGAATAATATTCCTAAAAAGTACGGAATTCTAGAATAACAAGCTTGATATATATCAAATTGAAACCTATTTGCGATATTTTTACAATAAAATGTTACAAATACTATTGACGCATATTATAAAACCCCTTATATTTGCATCGAGTTTTTTTCATAGTATTTTAGATCTAAGGTTAACAAGTCTTTGCAAGGGGGGAATCGTGAGATTGTTTCATTGAGGAGCAAAAAAAGCCGCATCCATATTGGGACTAGCGGCTTTTTTGTTTTTCCGGACTCTATATCCTAAATCAAGAAACTTATCGTATCTTTGTCAATAGGTCACATTAAATACTTGGCACTATGAACCAGACTATTTATCCCATCGGTATACAGAACTTCGAGAAGATTCGATCAAGGATTATGATTCTCGCTTTGGTATCTATAAAGTAGGATTTCCCAATTTAGAGGTAGAAGAAGGCTTTGTCAAATACCTGCTTCTTTTCTACACCAGTGTTAGCGCCCCAAAGACTCCTTTCGAAATCAGGCGTTTTGTCCGGGAGGTGGAATAAAAAAGCCTATGTTTTCGCACACACGCTATACATTATTCGAAATAAACCCTTACATTTGCGAAAAACATAATACTATACCACCATGAGTAAGAAAGTCATAACTTTCGGAGAGATCATGCTTAGGCTGGCTACTCCGGACTATTTACGCTTTTGCCAAGCCAATCAGTTCAACGCTACTTTCGGCGGAGGGGAAGCGAATGTCGCCGCCTCACTCGCCAACTATGGCATAGAGACTGAGTTTGTAACCCGTTTACCCCAAAATGACATCGCCCGTGCCTGCGTTATGGAATTACGCAAACAGGGTATCGGAACTTCCAAGATCATTTACGGAGGGGAACGGTTAGGCATTTATTTTCTGGAGACCGGAGCGGTCGCTCGTGCCAGCAAGGTGGTATATGACCGGGCTCATTCTTCCATCGCCGAGATCCGACCGGGGATGATCGATTGGGACGAGGTATTCAAGGATGCCTCTTGGTTTCACTGGACAGGTATCACGCCAGCCATATCCGAAGGTGCCGCCAACGTATGCTTGGAAGCGATACAGGCGGCAAACCGATTGGGCATCACGGTATCCTGCGACCTCAACTACCGGAAAAATCTCTGGAAATACGGTAAGACAGCCCATGAGGTCATGCCGGAACTAGTAGCCGGATGCGATATCATCCTAGGAAACGAGGAAGATGCCGAGAAAGTCTTCGGTATCAAGCCCGAAGGTTTCGACGCCGCCGCCACGGAAGGCGAGGTACACGCCGCTTCTTTCCAGTCGGTATGTACCCAATTAATGGCTCACTTCCCACGTGCCCGGAAAGTTATCATCACGCTAAGAGGCTCCATCAATGCCAATCATAACACATGGGGCGGAGTGCTATACGCCGACAACCGGTTGTACGAATCCCGCCGGTATGACATCACCCATATCGTAGATCGTGTAGGTGGAGGCGATTCTTTTATGGGAGGTCTTATTTACGGTTTGCTCTCCTACCCCGGTGACGACCAGAAAGCCTTGGACTTCGCGGTAGCGGCTTCCTGCCTGAAACACACGATCTACGGAGACTTCAACCAAGTAACCGTAGAGGAAGTAGAAAAACTCATGTCCGGCGACACCTCCGGCCGTGTCTCCCGCTAATTTTCAATTCTCAATTTTCAATTTTTAATTCCCAATATGGCTCGATTCAATAAAATACAAACATTACAGGCTATCATCCAAACCGGAATGGTGCCCGTCTATTATAATAAAGAGGTAGAGATCGCAAAACAAGTTGTAAAAGCCTGTTACGAGGGAGGCGTCAGAGCCTTCGAGTTTACTAACCGGGGAGATTTCGCCCACGAGGTATTTGGCGAGCTGGTAAAATACGCCGCCAAGGAATGTCCGGAATTAGTATTGGGCGTAGGTTCTATCGTAGACCCGGCCACAGCCGCCTTATTCATACAGCTAGGGGCAAACTTCGTAGTCGGCCCGCTGTTTAACCCGGAGATAGCGAAGATATGTAACCGTCGCCTCATCCCTTATACGCCCGGCTGCGGTTCCGTATCCGAGATCGGCTTTGCCCAAGAAACAGGTTGCGACCTTTGCAAGATATTCCCCGCCGGAAATGTAGGAGGTCCCTCATTTGTCAAGAACATAAAGGCCCCCATGCCATGGATCCTAATCATGGCTACCGGTGCCGTGGAGCCGACAGAGGAGAATCTATCCGCTTGGTTCAAGGCCGGCGTGACCTGCGTAGGAATGGGATCCAAACTCTTCCCCAAAGAAGCGATAGCGGGAAACGATTGGCAATCCATTACCGATTTATGCCGCAACGCCTTATCTATCATTCAAAAGTATCGCCAAGTATGAAAAACTTTTTAGATCAAGATTTCTTGCTCCAAACCGACACGGCCCGTGAGTTATATCACGAGCATGCGGCGAAGATGCCCATCATTGATTACCATTGCCATCTGGATCCCCGGCAAATAGCGGAGAATCATCAATTCGAGGATCTTACGGAGATATGGCTGGGCGGAGACCATTACAAATGGCGGGTGATGAGAGCGAACGGTATTCCCGAAGAATATATCACCGGAGATAAGCCCCCTTACGAGAAATTCCTTAAATGGGCAGAGACGATGCCTTACACGATGCGAAACCCGCTTTATCATTGGACACATCTGGAACTTAGCCGTATATTCGGAATCCATAAAGTCTTGAATCCGGCTTCCGCCGAGGAAATCTACGCAACTTGTACGGATAAACTGCGTACTCCCGAATATCGTGCGCAAGCCATCATGAAACGGATGAACGTAGAGGTTGTTTGTACGACCGACGATCCTATAGACTCATTGGAATTCCATCAAAAAATACGTTCAAGCGGATGCCACATCCGTGTATATCCGGCATGGCGACCGGACAAGGTACTCGCTATCGATAATTTCAAGGCGCTAAATGACTATTTGTCCAAGCTGGAGGCCGCCGCCGATAAGACCATCCTCACCTACAAGCATTTATTGGAGGCATTACAAAAGCGGCATGATTTCTTCGCCGCCCAAGGGTGCCGGTTATCGGACCACGGGTTGGATACTTTCTATGCCGAACCTTATACCGAGCAGGAGATTGAGGTGATTTTCCTCAAGGCTCGTATGGGTAAATCGCTCACGGAGCAGGAAGTTCGCAAATACCGTTCGGCATTGCTATACGAATTGGCGGCAATGGATGCCCGGAGTGGATGGGTACAGCAATTCCATATCGGCGCAAATCGGAATAATAACAAACGGATGTTCAAGTTATTAGGGCCAGATACGGGTTTCGACGCTATCGATGATCAGCCGGTAGCTGTTTCCATGAACCGCTTTTTCAGCCATTTAGATCAAGAAGGGCTGTTAGCGAAAACGATCGTTTACAACCTGAATCCCCGCGACACCGAGTTGATGGTAGCCAATGCCTACAATTTCAACGACGGCAGTGTACCCGGGAAGATGCAATATGGAGCGGCTTGGTGGTTCCTCGATCAGATCAAAGGCATGGAAGATCAGTTAAACGCACTTTCCAGCCTCGGTCTTTTAAGCCGTTTCGTCGGTATGCTGACAGATTCCCGCAGCTTCCTGTCATATCCCCGCCATGAGTATTTCCGCCGGATCCTTTGTAATATGCTAGGCAATGAGATAGAGAAAGGCTTATTGCCCGCCTCCGAGCTTTCCTTCATTGGACAGATGGTGGAGGACATCAGTTACAACAACGCTAAACGATACTTTGATTTCTGATTATTGCAACCCGCATTGCAATGTTACTGCACGCCTGTCGCAGTAACACTGCACGTGCGTTGCAGTAAGGCTGCAACAGCTTTGCAACATTTTATTCACAAACACTTCATAAGACCTTCCACTATACTCGCACATATTACGCCTACTTTTGCGGCAGATTTAGATAAACACTAAAATACGCAAACATGAAACAACGGCTTTATGATTTCATCCCTGTCAAGCATCTATGCGTAGGGATGTCTTTATGTGGCATAGTGGCAGGTACCCAAACCGCTCAAGCTTCTCCCGTCTTCGGGCAATCATCGGGCTTAGAACTTCCGAGTCCCAGCATCTACCAACAAAGTACGAAACAGATTTCCGGTATCGTCAAAGACCAGGCGGGGATTCCTGTAATTGGCGCGAACGTGATCGTAAAAGGGACGACAAACGGAGTAATCACCGGGCTCGATGGAGATTTCCTACTGGAAGTTCCGGAAAACGCTACCTTAGAGATCAGTTATATCGGTTATATGACGCAAAGTATCCCGATAAACGGGAAAACGACCTTCAACATCATCCTAGAAGAAGATACGCAGAAATTGGATGAGGTAGTCGTACTCGGTTATGGAGCGGGGCAACGCAAACAAGATCTCTCCGCTTCCGTGGGCGTGCTGAACAACACGGAAGACCTGGTGGCCCGTCCGGTTACCTCTACCGAAAGTATGTTGCAAGGGCAGTTAGCGGGTGTTACCGTACAAGCGAACGGTGGAGACCCGACAGCTACACCCTCGATCGTGATCCGTGGACAGGGCTCACAGAATGGCGATAACGTATTATGGGTTGTTGACGGTGTCCCCGGCGCACCCATCGCTTCTATGAATGATATCGAGACGATTGTCGTCTTAAAAGATGCTGCCTCCGCCGCTATCTATGGAGCGCAATCCGGAGCCGGAGGTGTTATCTTGGTAACCACCAAGAAGGCGAAAGAGGGCAAGACCTCGTTGAGCTATGACGCGACTTTCGGTGTTCGTAAAGCTAGCAACGTAATCGAGCCGTTAAATGCGGAAGAGCAACTCGAGATGCGAAAACTGTCTTACGCAAACGCAGGGCTTACATTGCCGACCGGTTGGGACTTGACCAAGAACCCATGGGTAGGTACCACACGTACCAACTGGATGGATGAAATATTCCGCACCGCTTTCTACCAACGCCATAACGTAGCCTTGAATGTTGGTTCAGAGAATGCCTCCAACCGTGTTTCATTTGCTTACGATAATGATGAAGGTGTATTGATCAATACTTTCAACAAGAACCTTTCACTTCGTTACAACGGTAAATTCAAATTGAATAAATGGGTGACTATCACCGAAGACGTGGTTTGGAAAAACAACGAAAGCCGTTCAAAAGATACCGACAGTGGTTATACGGGAGTTGTCGCGGCGGCTATGTATATGCCTGCCAGCGCTACGGTTTACAATCCGCTGGATGGCACTTACGGTGGAACAACGACCGAAGACCCGGATTACATCGCCAAATATGGCTCCAACTTCGCAGATATCCATGGAGACGCTGTCAATCCGGTTCGCTTGCTGGAAGCGGAAAACCGCTATGACCGAACCAGCGACATCTGGAGTACGACCAGTCTGGAACTAGCTAATATCGTTACCGGCTTGAAGTTCACGAGCCGTTTCACTTACAACCTGAAGAATAATCTATATAAGAACTTCAGCCCGATCCGTGACGAGGTGGGAAAACCCTCCTTGACAAATAATCTGGATGAAACGACTTACCGTGCAGACGCATGGAAAACGGAAAACACATTGACTTACGACAATACGTTTAATGACATGCACACCGTGGGTGTCTTACTATCCACTACGGCCGATCATTACAGCAAGCGAGGATTAGAGGTTAATGGAAAAGATTTATCTGACGAATCCGCTTATTTACAATATCTATCCTATGCGAATTCCGTTTCCGCAACCGATTATTTGACCGGTCCTGACGCAAACGTATCCTTGATCGCCCGTCTGGCTTATTCCTTCAACGATCGTTACTTCGTTACAGCCTCTTGGCGTCGTGATTACGCAGGCCGTCTACCTAAAGATAATAACTATGGCGACTTCCCTGCCGTAACAGCCGGATGGAAAATCTCTAATGAATCTTTCTTCCCGAAGAGCGAGACACTGAATTTATTGAAGATCCGTGCTTCTTGGGGACGTGTCGGTAATCTAGGATCTATCGGTTACAATTACAAATCAGCTTTATTAGGTAAGAATTATTGGTCGGAGCAGGCACAGTACGGCGTAGAATCGAACAAGATTTGGGGTAACTTCGTCTATAACTCTACCGCATTAAATCCCAACTTAACATGGGAAACTTCCGAGCAATGGGACTTAGGTCTAGATGTGAACATGTTCGACAATCGCTTGAGCATGGCATTCGACTATTTCGACAAACGCACGTTCAACTTGATCCAGTCGCAAACGATGAACTGGCCGGGAACGATCGGTATCGATGCCATGTTAGTCAATCAAGGTGAAGTCCGCAACCGAGGTTTCGAGGCGCAAATCAATTGGAACCAACAGGTAAATAAAGATTGGTCGTACTTCGTTTCCGGAAACTTCTCTTATTTAAAGAACTGGGTTTCTGATATTGGCGTAAAGAACGCAGACGGAACTCCGGGCGTTTGGACAGGTATCACCAAAAATGATGCATATTTCGATGGTAGTTATCGTAACCTTCCATATATGTATCAAACAGCCGAAGGAGAACCGCTGGCCTCTTTCTATCTGATCAAGACTGACGGCATTTTTCAAAGCGACGCAGAGGCAGCCGCTTATGTAAACAAAGACGGAAAACGAATCCAACCGGACGCTGTAGCCGGCGATTTGAAATTCGTCGATGCCAATGGTGATGGAGTCATCAATGATGAAGACCGTCAATACTGCGGTAGCGCTACACCTAAAACTACATTCTCATTCTCCGGAGGATTCACTTGGAAGAAGCTTTCCGTAAGCGCTATGTTCCAAGGCGTAGGTGGAGCACAAGCTTTATATGTAGGTAAATATATGGCCTTAAGTGATGTAGAAGGAAACTTCAACCGCTCAAAAGAGATCATGAACGCTTGGAGTCCGTCGAATACAGGATCGAATATTCCACGCTTATCGAAAAACGACCCGAATAGCAACTTTAGCACACCATCTGATTGGTATCTGGAGAATGCTTCTTACTTGCGTTTGAAGAACTTCACCGTATCCTATGACTTGAGTGATGTTATCCGGAAATGCGCTCACCTGCAAGAACGCAACAGCATGATGTCGGTTTACCTTAGCGGTGAGAATCTCTTCACGATCACGAACTACTCAGGAATGGACCCGGAAACCGGCGGTTGGGATGCCTTGAAGTATCCGGTTTCACGCGTATTCTCTATCGGAGTCAAATTGACATACTAATCGGGTGTTTTAAAAGATATTCATATTAACAAAGGATCAAAATGAAAAGATATATTACAGTATTAGCATTATCCGCATTGGTTTGTAGTTCTTGTAGCGACTTCCTCGACGTTCAGCCGGAAGGAAACGCAACTACAACCTCCTATTTCTTGAATGATCAACAGGCCATTGATGCCATTGACGGATTATATGAAAGATTCCATCAAGAAGGTTGTTACGGCCGTGAATTATTCTGGGAACAGGGAGCCGCATGCGACATTGTTTGGGGACGTACGCGTGGTTATAACTCTTTGGCGACCTTAGCCTATACCGGTGATGAATCTCCTCTAAGAGATGTATTCAGCCGTATGTATTCTACAATGTCCCGTGCGAATTGGATCATCCAAGAATTAGTGAAGAAAGAAAAGGGAACGACGCTGACCGCCGTCGAGAAACGCAGCTTGGGCGAAGCTTACTTCAGTCGCGGTTGGGCACATTATCTGATCGCTTATCGGTACGGTACGGATAAACAAGGAGTGCCTTTCGTACGTTACGAGGACTTCCCCGACGATTACGACAACTCCATACCGCCTCAGCAAGCTACCGTTATGGACAATTATAAACTGATCATCGAAGATATGGACAAGGCAATCGCCTACCTTCCAAACTTCGAATCCTATGACGCTGACAACCGGGGCCGGGCACATCAGGCTGCTGCCGTGGCGTTCAAAGCGAAAACTTATGCTTACTGGGCTACTTGGGATGCTACCCAATGGAACAACGTCATCGAGATGGTCAATCAATTAGAGAACAACTACAATCGAGATCTAGCTCCCACATTCGCAGAACTATTCTCGTCTGACTTGAAAGATTATTGGAACGCCGAATATCTCTGGACTATTCCGAGTATCGGTGGCGCACTACCGGGCGGTACCGAATTCCCGGGTATTATCCTTGAGAACAAAGGCTGGGGCAAATATAATGGTTGGGGGCAGATGAAGCCCTCTTACGACATCTACGAAGAAATGGCGAAAGATGGTAAAGGTAATGACCGTTTAGTACGCTCAATCTTGGAATACAACCAAGAGTTCCCGTTCTTCGGCGAGACACGCAAGTTCTGGTCTACCTCCGACCTTGAAGCTGGTTTCATGATCAATAAATACATGGACGCGTTCAAATACTCAGACCCTGTAGGTGAAGGAGCCGTGAGTGCTAACGGAGACTGGCCTACGGTCCGTGTCAATTTCCCGATCATCCGTTTCGCAGAAATGTTATTGTTCCGTGCCGAGGCATATTTAATGACAGGCCAAGCCGATAAAGCAACCGCAGATATCAACCGTATCCGCCTACGCTCCAACTTGGTACCGCTTACCGGCACCGCCACGATGAAGGATCTATATCACGAACGCCGTTGTGAATTGGCTTTTGAGTTTACAGACCATCTATTCGACTTAAAGCGTTGGAACCGTTCTTCCAATGCCGACATAAAGACATTGGCCGATAAAGAGTTGAACGCACATCCACGTATCCGCAGATATGAAGACCGGGCGAATCCGGTATCCGCGTTCACGATTATTGGTTACGAAGATTACACCAACAAAAACGCCTATCAAGCACATATGATGGTATTCCCGTATCCAAGTGAAGAGATTACTAAATCGAATGGTCAACTGAAGCAGAACGAGGGATATTAACCGGCTCCTTTAAACCGATCAAGGTACGAATAAGATTCAATTACGGGCTGTCTCAGAAAATGAAACAGCCCGTGTTATTTTCTACCGGGTAAAAACGCATATCTCAAATAGGTAGTTTACCTTTGCCAATTGTATAATATAGTAAACAAAAGATACACCATGAGATTAATTCAAACTCTTTCTTCTTGCTTGTGTACAGGGATAATAGCCTTATTCACGGCCTGTAGCCAAGCACCACAATCCCCCATCGATTCCGTGAATCCGTTTATCGGCACGGGATTTCACGGACACACGTATCCCGGGGCCACGGCTCCTTACGGAGCGGTCCAACTCAGTCCGGACACCCGGAAAGAGAATTGGGACGCTTGTTCCGGTTATCATTACAGCGATTCTACCTTAATGGGTTTTTCCCATACCCATTTAAGCGGTACGGGATGTATCGACCTTGGCGATATCCTATTCCGTCCGTCACTCCAGACACCTCTAGCGTTCTCGCACTCGGACGAGAAGGCTTCCCCGGGTTACTACTCGGTGAATCTCAGGGAGGCAGGTGTATTAGCGGAACTTACCACGACCCCGCATGTCGGGATACACCGATATACCTATAAAAAAGAGACAGAGGCTACGTTGGTGGTCGATATGGACCATTTATTGGATAACGAATATATGTACGAGGGCTGGGTGAAGCGAACCGGGGATAACGAGCTTACCGGTATGCGGCGTACCCGGGGCTGGGTAGACAATCAATATGTCTTCTTTGTAGCGCAGTTCTCGCAACCCTTCTCTTCCATGGAACAGCCTTCCGAACGGCAAGCCGTACTTACCTTCGATACGACTACCGGAAAGCCCATCGTCTGCAAAGTCGGGGTATCGATCGTAAATGAGGAGAACGCCCGTCTGAACCTTGAGCAAGAGACGGATTCCTATGGCTTTGATTTCGATGCCATCCATCAAGCGACACGTTCCGATTGGGAAAAAGAGCTGGACGTTATCACGGTAGAAGGAGGCACCGAAGCCGAGCGCACGAATTTCTACACGGCGCTATACCATAGCAAGATCATTCCGAATATAGCGAGCGACGTGAACGGACAATACCGCCGTCACGACATGAGCGTAGCGACGATCCCGGCAGGTCGCCGCCAATTCTCCACCTTCTCCACTTGGGACACCTTCCGGGCCTGGCATCCGATGATGACTCTGTTGGATACTACCTTGGTGAATGATATGGTACAGTCTCTCTTGGATATGTACGACGCCAGCGGCGAGCTTCCGTTATGGCCCTTATCGGCAGGCGAGACCGGGACCATGATCGGTTATCACTCCACATCGATTATAGCGGACGCTTATTTAAAAGGTATTCGCGGATATGACGCGGAACACGCTCTCGAAGCGATGAAGATCTCCGCTGAGAAGAATAAGAAAGGAGCGGATTATTATATAAAGGAAGGCTTCATCCCGACGAATATCAAGAAAGAATCGGTTTCCTGCCTATTGGAATTCGCCTACGATGATTGGTGTATCGCACAAATGGCGAAAGCTTTAGGACATATGGATGATTATGAGACGTTCATCAAGCGCTCCCAGAATTTTATCAACGTATTCGACGGTAGTACCCGGTTCTTCCGGGGCAAACGGCAGGATGGGAATTGGGAGACTCCTTTCGATCCATTCGCCATCGGACGTTCCTATACGGAGGCTACGGCCTGGCAATATCGTTTCTTTACCCCACATGACGTATATGGATTGACCCAGTTGTCCGGAGGCCGGGAGGCGTTCATCGCTGATCTGGATAGCTTATTTATGGTTACCTCCGAGGTAGTCGGCGATCTGGTAGACGTTACAGGATTGGTCGGTCAATATGCGCATGGCAACGAGCCTAGCCACCACATGGCTTACCTATATAGCTATGTGGGCCAGCCCTGGAAGACACAGGAATGGACCCGTCGCTTGCTGGACGAGATGTACCAGCCCACGCCGGAAGGCATCATCGGCAATGAGGATTGCGGCCAGATGTCCGCTTGGTATATCTTGAGCAGCCTCGGCTTCTACTCCGTATGTCCGGGTAGCAACCAGTTTATCCTAACGACCCCGTTGTTCAATAAGGCGAACATGAAGCTGGGCAATGGCAAGACATTGGTCATTACCGCCAACCAGCCGGATAAGAACAAGTATATCACGAAGGTTACCTTAAACGGCGAGGAGATATCGCATTGCTACATCACCTACGACCAGTTGATGCAAGGGGGGACGCTGGACTTTACGCTCTCGGCGACACCGGACAAGCGTTGGGGAACCGCTCCCGAGTACGCTCCCTATTCCTATACGGAGCAACCTACCGTCTCTATCCCTTACATAGCGAATGATCTGGATTTGTTTGAAGGAGAGATTACGGCGGAACTAAAATCCACGACACCCGAGGCGGTTATCCATTACACGCTTGACGGATCGGAACCGGATGAGAACGCTCCGGTATACAGCGAGCCATTCGTCTTAAAAGAGACCACGATCATCAAGGCCAAAGGATATAAAAAGGGATTCGTACCCAGCCGTACGTACTCGATCCAAGCGACAAAAGCCGTATTACGCCCCGCATTATCCATACAGCCTACGAAGCATGGGGTAGCTTATACTTATTACGAAGGAGAGTTCCAATGGGTAGCCGATCTGCAAAAAGCGAAGGCGGTCGAGACCGGAACAATACCTGAGCCTTCCATCCTGAACGCTAAATTGCCGGATCATTTCGGTTATATCTTCACCGGATATATATACGCCCCGGAAGATGGAGTCTATGAGTTCAGTACCCGCTCGGATGACGGTAGCGTCCTCTACATCGGCAAAGAAAAGGTAGTGGACAATGATGCCTCCCACGCCGCCATCGACGCGATGGGACGCATCCCCTTACAAAAAGGCTACCACCCCTTCGCCTTGCATTATTTCGAGGATTACGAGGGTGAATACCTAGGCTGGAGCTGGCGTACGCCAAGCATGTCCACACTAGACGCAATCCCAACAGAGAACCTTTATATAAATTGATAATACTTAGTTGTAGAGACGGGGCGTGCCCC
>ERZ772880.2080-NODE-2080-length-16018-cov-16.826724_pt1 | contig 16018 bp, 15 predicted proteins | sample MGYA00580577_ERZ772880 | MGnify/ENA primary metagenome ERZ772880 (study PRJEB29015, sample SAMEA2737705) | human gut metagenome | biome: human gut; feature: human-associated habitat; material: faeces | place: China | collected 2012 ... | reverse complement strand
CGAGTGACACATAGCGAGAGCGTGTCTTGAATGTTTTTGTTGATTTTGAACAATTAAAAGAAGAATAGGAGGAGTTTCGTAATTATCTATAAAACATTTTATTAAGTAGAAAGGAATTTTCCTTATGATAAGATTAATCCTTGCATTACTCTTTGCAATTCTCTACCTCATCATCGGAATCCCGGTGCTCGGCGTGGAATGGATCATTGCAAAATTCAACAAACAGGCTGCCGACTTAGGTCAGCTTCGCATGGTGCAGTGGGCATTCCGTGTGATTTTATTTATCTGTGGAACGAAAGTGACCGTCATCGGTGAAGAAAATGTCCCGAAAGATCAGGCGGTCTTATACATCGGAAACCACAGAAGCTATTTCGATATTATCATCACCTATGCACGCTGCCCGCGTCTCACCGGCTACATTGCGAAAAAGGATATGGAAAAAGTGCCGTTGCTGCGCACCTGGATGCGGCGTCTGCACTGTCTGTTTATCGACCGTGAGAATGTAAAAGAAGCGTTAAAAACGATCCTTGCCGGAATCGACAATGTAAAGAATGGAATTTCCATGTGTATCTTCCCGGAAGGCACAAGAAATAAAACGGACGATCTGATGCTCCCATTCAAAGAGGGAAGTTTCAAGATTGCGGAAAAGAGTGGTTGTCCGATTATCCCGATGGCGATCACGAACTCCGCAGATGTGTTGGAGGCTCATATGCCTCGTGTCAAAAAAGCACATGTAATTGTAGAATACGGAAAACCAATTTATCCGAACGAGCTGGATAAGGAACAGAAGAAAAAAATCGGAGCTTACTGTCAGAATGTGATTGCTGAGATGTTAGAGAAAAATAAATCTATGATTTAGGTATCTGTCAGACCATATTAGAACATAAAATAATCTATTTTGAAAACCCCCAGTGTTTCGGCACTGGGGGTTTTGGCGTGTCGCATCGGACATTCCTATTTTTACTTCGTCAATTCCTTCACAATCTCCGGGAATCCCATAAAATGTGACGCTTTCACAAGCACTGTATCCCCGCTCTGTACCTCTTTTACAAGGTCTTTGATCAGGTCTGCTTTGTCCTCATAATGATGGACTTCTGTCGCACTGCTATTTGCACGCACTGCTTTAACGATCTCCTGTGAGAGTGTTCCCACACAGTAAAGTGCGTCAATTCCCTTTCCTGCAAAATGTTCTCCCACCATATAGTGAAGCTGTTTTTCCTCTGCGCCAAGCTCGCCCATATCTCCGAGTACCGCGATTTTTCTGCCCGGTGCGTTGGACAATACATCGATGGATGCTTTCATGGAAACCGGATTTGCATTGTAGCAGTCGTCGATGATCGTAATGCCATTTTTGTGGATCAGATTACTTCTGCCGCCGATCGTCTGCACTGATTCAATCCCGCGCTTCATCTCGTCACAGGTCAGTCCTAATTCTCTTGCCACACTCACCGCTGCCAGCGCATTGTATACATTGTGTTCTCCGGCGATTGGAATCGTGACTTCCATCGTCACTTCCCCACCTGTCTCTTCCGACGGATAATGGATCGCTGCTTTTGTTCCGGTCAGACCAACTGCCTCTACATTCGTTGCGTAAACCGTTTTCTCGGCAAGCGTCTTAGTTCCTTCCTCTGTTTCAGCCACTTTGGCAGTCTTTTCGATACCATAGAACACTGCCTGTTTTCCATTGACAACTTTCTTATCGCAGAGCTTGTCGTCATCGCCGTTTAATACCGCAATTCCATCCGGTGTCAGATGCGCAAAACTCTCTGTCTTTGCCTTTAAGATTCCATCTCTTGTGATGAGATTTTCCAGATGGCAGAGTCCGATGTTCGTGATCACGCAGATGTCCGGGTTTGCCATTGTGGATAACCGGTCCATCTCACCAAACTCGGAAATTCCCATCTCAAGCACAGCCACCTGATGTTCCTCCCGGATTTTAAAAATCGTGAGCGGAAGTCCGATCTCGTTATTCAAGTTTCCCTCTGTTTTTAACACGTTATATTTCTGTGCCAGAACAGATGCGATCATCTCTTTAGTGCTCGTTTTTCCAACGCTTCCTGTGATTCCGACCACTTTAATATCCAGACCTCTGCGGTAATCTGCTGCGATCTTCTTCATCGCGTCTAAGGTGTTTTCCACGAGAATGTATGGACCTGCCGGATCCTCTAATTTTTCTTCGGAAAGCACTGCCAGCGCTCCTTTTTCAAAAACAGATGGGATGAAACTGTGTCCGTCCACCTTTTCTCCACGTACCGGGATAAATAAGTAATCTTTTTCCACAAGGCGGCTGTCGATCACTGCTCCCTGGATCTTGCGCGTTTTATCCGCTTCATTTCCTATGTAAGTACCGCCGCAGACTGCTGCGATATGCTCTAAGGTCATATTTTTCATATCATGCTCCTGTTATTATAGAACAAACTGCCACCGGTTCTGCAAAACTGGTGGCGATATGTCATTCATCATTATTTCTCATATTTTTTTAAGGAAATCTCAATCAGCTTCTCACATAACTGATTAAAGTTGATTCCCAGAACGCCTGCTTCCTGTGGAAGAAGGCTTGTCGGTGTCATGCCGGGAAGTGTATTTGCTTCCAGACAGTAAATTTCGTTATTCTTATTTAATAAGAAATCCGAGCGGGAGTAAGTATCCAGTCCTAACACCTCTGCCACGCGCTCTGCGTAATGCTGCATCCGCTTTGTGATTTCTTCCGGTAATTCTGCCGGGCAGGTTTCAACTGCACTGCCTGCTTTGTACTTATTCTTGTAATCATAGAATCCCTGAATTGGTGCGATCTCAATGATCGGAAGCGCCTTATAGTCAATAACGCCGATGGAAAACTCACGTCCCTCTACATACTCCTCAATGATGAGGTTATCTTCCCATTTGAACGCCTCATCCAAAGCGCTCTTGAATTCATCCTCTGTGCGCACGATCGTAACACCGATACTGGAACCTCCACAGCATGGTTTTACAACACATGGAAGTTTTAAGCCAAGTTCTTTTGCCGAATCTTTCCGGTTCTCTTTCTTCATGGAAATACCTTGTGGTGTCGGGATTCCACCAGCGATAAATAGCTGTTTTGCCATTCCCTTATCCATTGCAAGCGCACTGCTCAAATAGCCGGTTCCGGTATATTTGATCCCAAACAGGTCAAAAGCTGCCTGAATCTTGCCATTCTCTCCGTTTTCTCCGTGTAATGCCATGAAAACAATGTCCGCCATGCGGCACATGTTGATGACATTCGGTCCGAAGAAGCAGTCCGACTGATCTTTTCTTGATGCTTTTACCTTTGCAAGATCCGGTGCTGTTTCCGGGATATCCTTTACCTGTACGCTGACTTCCTCTGTGCGGTCAAAAATTCCGGTCAGATTTTCCTCTTTGTCACTGTATCCCATAAAAACATCCAGTAAAATAACGTTATGTCCATTCTCACGAAGTGCTTTGGATACCATATCCCCAGTCTTGAAAGACACATCTCTCTCTGTACTTAAACCACCTGCTAAAACAACAATATTCATGGTGTAATCTCCTCTATTCTGACTTTATTTTGGATTTTGCTCCAACTTTTTAACATTATATGTCTGCCTATCAAATCTTTATTATAGTAACCCTTTTTCCAACTCATGACAAGATAAAAAAAGAATAGTCTTACCGGAACATCCGGTAAGACCATTCTAAAAACTCTCCCCTTGTGTAGTAATACTTTCTCCTCCCTTGTTATTCTGAGCCGAACTACAGACTCTTTTTCCATCTAAAAATCCACACGGCAATTCTGTGCCTTACACAGAACTCTTTTGTAAAAAATCTTTTGTTATTACGATCTGCAAATCATTTCCTGATTATCTGTTCCTGCTCATCTAAGAGAATCAATAAACACAAAAAAATCTGTCTTGCCAGTAAGTCCTTTTTTCCGATCAGACTGCCATACTGAAAGATGTCATTTCTGGTATCCGTAAACTCCCCCCTGTCAATCGCATAGAGAATCTCATATAGGATTTCCATGCGCTTTTCATCTAACATACCGCCGCACATTAACGTTTTTCCGAATACCGGATTTTTCTGTACAATTCTTAAAATATCAAAAAATTTTTTCTCCATCTCTCTCAAAGTTACTACACATGAAGTAATTACATTATACGCCACCGGTATCTGCAGCACAATTCGCTTTTTCCGCACGTTTTCCTGATTTTACAGAAAAATCAGCTCGGCATATCCATCCTGTATACCGGCACTTTACAGTAATTTCATGCTAAACCTAAAAAGAGGAGAGCTGCCCGCTCTCCTCTGATCTCACTTTTAATATTCCGGCTCGATCAATCCGTAAGTATTGCCTTTTCTCTTATAAACAACATTGACATCCTCTGTCTCTGCGTTGATGAATACATAGAAATCATGTCCTAATAATTCCATCTCTACACATGCATCCTCCGGATACATTGGTTTCATATCAAACTTCTTGGTTCTGATGATCTTGATCTCTTCATCATCCTCTGACTTCTCATCCAGAAAATCCTGTTTGAAAACTGCTGCTGCATTCTGCTGCTTTGTTACAAGTTTTGTTCTATACTTTTTAAGCTGACGTTCAATGACTTCCTCTACCAGATCAATGGATACATACATATCACTGCTTACCTGTTCGGAACGGATATAACTTCCCTTCATAGGAATCGTAACTTCAACTTTCTGGCGTTCCTTCTCTACGCTCAATGTTACATTCACTTCTGTGTCCGGAGTAAAATACTTCTCAAGCTTATTCAGCTTGTCCTCCACTGCGGCTTTCAGTCCTTCTGTCAATTCGATGTTTCTTCCTGTGATCTTAATTCTCATGATGTCCAACCCCTTTGTCGCTTATTTGATATAATGATCCAATCCAGGCTATGTCAGATAGCTTTCTGAATGCTTATTTATATCATGACTTTATTATAGCATGTTTTTATACATTATCAACATTTTTTTGCCTTAAACCGAAAACTTTTTATATATTTTATATAATTTCTGAAAATTTCAGAATCTCAGAACGGACTTTACGCCAGCGACAGCGCAAAATAACCATCCGCAAGCAGTCTTTCATGCCTGTCTTTGTCATCAGAAGAAAGCACCATGATCCCCTCTCTGTCATATACCAGACATTCTGTTTTTGTCTGCGCCATAAGTTCCGGCAAAAGTTCCTCAAACTGTTCTTCACCCAGTGTCGTTTCGATAATGTGCAGCGTTCCATTCTCCGGGCAGTACATTAGAATATCAGCGTCCTCTGCGCTCTCGTCTCTGGAAATATCATCACTCCACACTACCTTCACCGTTCTTCCGCCACAGAAACAGTTAAAATCCATCGCAAAACGGATTGCCGCCTCATCCCATGCAATAAAACCATCTCTCATCAATTTCTGCTCCCGGATTTTTTGATATTCTGCCGCAGTGATCTCCTCCACAGAATAACTGTTTAATTCCGCTGCAGAAAGTTCCGGCACATCCTGTTTTTCCAGTAAACGCTCCGATGGATACGCCTCTGTGAACCCAACCTTACGGTAATAGCCGACAAGCTCTTTTTCCGCCGGGACTAACACCAACGGCATATTAAAAATCTCTTCTGCCTTCTTTAAGATTTTCCCTGCATAACCTCTGCCACGGTATTCCGGGAGCGTTGCCACTGAATATACATACTTCGCCGGCTTCCACTCCTCACCATCCCTGATATTGATATCCAAAAAGCTTGCCATGGAAACCGCATGCCCATCCTGGCAGATGAGCAGCATATTATCCTCTGTCATCCGTTTGTCCAGATAAAAATCTACCAGTTCTGCCTCGTCACCAAAACAGGTCTCCCATATTTTGTGGATTTCTTCCCTGTTTCTGTCCTTATCTGCAAAAATGACATCACTTGAGATTGCCACGTATTTTTTCAGCAGGATTTCCGGATAATAGGACATCTTAGCCTTACGCAGTCCCGGATCTCCTGTATCTTCCTCACGGTTTACATAAGTATAATTTTCACACGCATGTAAAACAAACTGCTGGTTGATCATCGGATATGCGCCCTGCATATCCGGAAATGCTTTTTCGAAATGTACAACATACGTGTCACTGTTTAATGGTTCCCCAATAGAAAATGCAACAATCTGCCCTGCCTTCCGGATGATTCCACCGACAAGCCCGAGTTCTTTTCTATAGTCAAATGCCTCATGAAGCACTGACATCTCAAGTTCCATCTCTTCATTCCATTTCTCTGCCCTCATTTTGATCCATGTGTAAGTCATATTGCGGCATTCTTCTATATTGGAATCATTCAGTTCCTCATAGCACCAGTCATCCTCATCCTGAAATCTCGCGATATGATTTCTCTTGCCATGCATCTTTTTTCCCGCAAGCGTTGCTAATTTTTCTCTGGAATAAATGTAATCATAATCGTTCCGGTCTCCCTGGATCAAAAACTGTTCCGGATACCATGTAAGCATCTGTTCCCGATCCGCTTCGCTCAATGGGCTCATAATAAGTGGGCGTTTTTCTTCCTCACAGATCGTGCACAGTTCATCGATCACTTTTCTGCGGTCACCTGCCCCGATCGGATAGGAATACATCACCACTCCCTCCTCCTCAAAACGAATGACTGCACACCCATATTTTTCTGCAACTTCAACATGATACACTTTCCGCCAGACAAAATTATTGGCAAACGTGTACTCGCATGCATTTCTGTCATCCTCCTGAAATCTGGCATCCATCCATGCCTTATCATCTAATGTAATTTCGTGAAACTCTATTTTTGACATCTTAATTCCTTTCGCTATATACTAACATTATTATTCCATTTTTAAGACGATTTATTGTACTATTTCATGCCGTGAATTGCAACCGTCATATATGGCAGAAAGAGAAGAAAATAAAAACATGGCACAAAAGAATCTTCTTTTATTAAACCACAAAAAAGCTGACCGCATTTTCAACGATCAGCTTTTCACTGTCTAGTACAGCGTTCAAAAATCAACTGACAATGTACTTAGTTTGTCATTAAGAACTTAATGATTCTCTCTGTATCTTCCGGCTCGTAAGCTACAATTTCAAGTTCTGGGATCTCTACATCAGAGTTTAATAAGCTTGTCAGAGAAACATACTGGCAAAGTTTTGATTTGAGGTTTAATCTGTCTCCCTCACCTGTGATCAATTCTACTTTTCCGGCACAGGAATCAATTACTTTAAAAAATCCGTCGACATCTTTGATATTCTTGATTTTCATATTTTTTCATCCTTTCTTCTTTTGAACTATATACCTACTTCTTATTAAATCGCAAAAACAGAAATCTGTAAATACTTTTCCAAAAAATCTTTTACATAAAACTTAGTCTTCCTGAGAAAGGCTTCCTTTTTTCGAACGTGTCTTGCTGTAAACCAAAAGCAGTAAACTGCCGATCACACCTGCTGAGATTGCATTGGTGATCATGGCGATCACACCCTGCGTAAACACGTAGTTTGCCGGCTGGCTGTAGATCACGATATCTAAACAGAAAGCAGGACCTTGGGGTTACTATAAACCCTTGATCCTGCTTTTTTAAGAACTATCCTTTTTTCACTGTCCCTTTTTATTCACTAATAATTATTTGCTACCACTGGTGCACCACCAAGAATAATAGTTGTATTGGCAATACACATCATGGTGATGATGATTGCACTGATAATTGGCATTATATATGGATTTTTTGTTTTCTTATATATGATTCTGTCCAAAATCGGGTTAACAAATAAAAATACTATCATAGGATATAACCAGATACCTCCGATTCTGTCTCCCTCGGTTTTATACCAGGTCAATGCACCTGTCACAAAGAATGGTATATATTGAACAAGCCAATATAAAACAGGTCCAGCAATGTTGAACAAAGCTGTTACAACCGTGTTTTCCCTGCCACAAATTGTATTACGGTTATAACAGCAGGAAACTATCGACAGCATAATGTAATAAAACATAAATAATGGAATATATCTCAATCCAATCAGCACTTTATCGGCATCAAATGCTTTTAGTGTTAATACCCACAATCTGAAATCTGTCTTAAAGAAATAATCTGCAAAGAATAAAATTCCAAAAGCCAGCGTTACTGTTAAAATTGAAAGATAGATTGTTTTTACCAATTTACCCTTTTCCATCATAATTCCGGCTGCTTTTGCATTTATCCGGTTGTTTCCTGCAATCTTATTTGAAATAAGTATGACTGCCCCTAGGAATAGCCCGTTTAAAACACTCCATACACCTGACAGCAATGGACCTGCTGCAGGCCACACAGGATTTGCCTTTGAATATATGGTAATGATCATCAAGCGGTAACTTAATGCTGAAAACAATGCCCCTGCAACCATAGAAATCCAAAACCAGTTTTTCTGTCTCGGCTCAGTTATAACAACCGGCTTGACATCTGTAGATGCCTTAAGACATCCAAAATATGCAGTATTTTCAACAAGGGTTAATACAAATGCAACAACAAACATCATAATACCAACAAGCCCCAAAACATTAAAAAATTGTTTTGCCTGCCATACCTGATTTGACGCAATTATTTCATGAGGTGCTCCAAATGATTTTTCAAAAAAATCAATACCATGCTCTACACTTGTTTTCGAAAAATGTACCCATGGATGTGTTCCACCTACTTGATAAATAACTCTGAATGCCCCATCTTTTTCATAATACTTTCCAGACTCAACATCAGACATTCCATCTGATCCATTATTGAAATTTACAAAATTCTTTGCATCCGGGGTCGTCAGAAATACTCTCGGTACAGCTTCATTTCCATTTTCATCTGTTGTCCAAAAAAAGAATTCATCATATTTATCTGCAATAATTCCTACATTTCTTGTTCCAAAATCTGCACTATGATCTACACCTGTGTCATCACACCATGTAGATGCCTGAAATAGAACAGCTGATACAATTGGATTTTCCCTCTCATTATCAATTGCAATTTCCATATCACAGGCAGCTCCACCACTTGAATGTCCTGTAATTCCAATCTTGTCTTTATCTACATATGGCAATGAAGCAGCAAGTGCCACTGCTGCGTCAATTCCAACTGCAGATGAATAAACTTCATCTGCCGCAGTAATTTCTGTATCTCCATGTCCATGCATATCTACCGCAATAACAGTATATCCCCGACGCGCATATTCTATAGAATATAAATCCTGCATTTCCTTATTATTAAACCACCCTTCAACGGTAACAATAGCCGGCGACTTATTTTCTTCCGTTGCAGACTTTGGTTTATATAACAGCGCACTTACTTCATGACCTGTTGAATCCACAAGGCGTAGTTCAGATACTTTTACCCTTCCACCAGAACTTTGTATGACAGAAGATACTGCCATACTGACAAAGCACAAAATCAATGATATGACTAACCACGTTTTTGCTGTTAATTTTTTTCCCATAACACAATCTCCTTTACATCTGGCGAATGACGTTTGCTTCACGAAACAGTTTTCTTTTTTCCCCCTTTTTCAAATATAAAAACATCAATGCATTTATGTTCATGCAAGCAAATAATTGTAAAAAAAAGACACAAAATCTTATAAAAGATTATTGTGTCTCCGCTCTCATACAATAATTGTCATTCATTTTCTTTAATTTACATACGCATTATAGCATTAGCATTAAGTTTTTTCAATATATTTTTGTACAGTTTTTGTAAATTCTGTGTATTAATTTTGTGCCGTTATTTTTTTTGTTTTTTTAATTTTTGTACATACAATGCCTGCTTATATGCGAAGTAAATTGTCATTTCATTGCCGCCCGAATCATATTCTCCGCTTCCTTTGCTTCTGCTTTGGTAAGCTGCGGCGTATCTTTTAAGACATAATCCATGCCGAGGTTGTCGTACTTGACCTTTCCCATAGAATGATATGGAAGGACTTCCAGTTTTTCCACATTGCGGAGCGTCTTTAAAAACAGACCAAGTTCCGTCAGCTCTTTCTCATCAAACGTAATGCCCGGCACGACTACGTGACGGATCCAGACCGGCTTTCGGATTGAATCAAGATACTTTGCAAACGCAAGAATGTTGCTGTTCGACTGCCCGGTGAGTTTCTGATGTTCCTCATCGTTGATATGCTTAATATCAAGCATGACAAGGTCTGTTACTGACATGAGCTGTTCTATCTTTTCCATTCTGTCTGATGCCATGTTTTCACTTATTCCAGTGAGGCTGATCTCTCTCTCACTGATCTGATCTGTTCCTGTATGTTTCTTTGGAAACATGATTCCGGATGTATCCAGACAGGTGTGAATGCCCTTTTCCTTTGCCTTCGTAAAAAGCTCCGTCAGAAAATCAAGCTGTAACATGGGTTCGCCACCCGTTGCCGTGATCCCCCCGGTCTGATAGAAAGAACGGTTGCGCTCGAAACGGTCTATGATCTCATCCGCTGTCATTTCTTCCCCATCCTCTATCTTCCATGTATCGGGATTATGGCAATACTGGCAGCGCATCGGGCAGCCCTGAAAAAAAACGACAAACCGTACGCCCGGGCCGTCCACTGTGCCAAATGTTTCTAACGAGTGAATTTTCCCCATGTTGTTCTCCTTTTCTGATTCCTATCGCTCGCCGCGCCATTCGCAAAACGCACCTGCGGCGCTCTCCGCTGCTTCGCAGCTCCTTTTGCTCATAGACTGGCGCTCCCTCCGTCATCACAGACGCAGATGCCCTTTCATGCGAGCATGAGGTCATCTGCATCTGTGTGACGGGCGAGCTGTTGCACTACATCCGTTCGTGGAAGGTACGTGCGATCACTTCATCCTGCTGTTCTTTTGTCAGTTTGATAAAGTTGACCGCATATCCGGATACACGGATGGTAAGCTGTGGATACAGTTCCGGATGTTTCTGTGCATCCAATAATGTGTCTCGGTTTAAAACGTTTACGTTCAAGTGATGTCCGCCTTTGACAACATAGCCGTCTAACATTGCAACAAGATTGTTCTCCTGTGCTGTCTCATCTTTGCCCAGTGCATCCGGTACAATGGTAAATGTATTGGAAATACCATCCTGTGAATCCATAAATGGAAGTTTAGCGACAGATGCCAGGGATGCAACCGCACCATGGGTATCACGTCCATGCATCGGGTTTGCACCCGGAGCAAATGCTACACCTTTCTTTCTTCCATCCGGTGTTGCTCCTGTATTTTTACCATAGGAAACATTGGATGTAATGGTCAAAATCGATGTTGTCTGGATACCGCCACGGTAGGTGTGGTTTCCTTTTACATATCCGATAAAGGTGTGGAGCACCTGTTTTGCGATCTCGTCAACACGATCGTCGTCATTTCCATATTTCGGGAAATCTCCCTCAATCTCAAAGTCAACGGTCACACCATTCTCATCACGGATTGGTTTTACTTTTGCATATTTGATCGCAGAAAGGGAGTCTGCTACTACAGAAAATCCTGCAATACCGGTCGCAAACCATCTTCTCACATTTTTGTCATGTAATGCCATCTCTAATTTTTCGTAGCAGTATTTATCATGCATGTAGTGAATGATATTTAATGCGTTCACATACACTCCTGCTAACCATTTCATCATATCTTTGTATTTATCCCATACTTCATCGTAATCTAAGTATTCAGATGTGATCGGACGGTATTTCGGTCCGACCTGTTTTCCTGTCATCTCATCGACACCGCCATTGATCGCATAAAGCAGGCATTTTGCGAGGTTTGCTCTCGCACCGAAGAACTGCATTTCCTTACCGATTCTCATAGAAGATACACAGCATGCAATTCCATAATCATCACCATGGACAACACGCATAATATCATCATTCTCATATTGGATCGCAGAGTGTTTGATGGATGTCTCGGCACAGAATTTTTTGAAGTTTTCCGGCAGTTTTACAGACCAGAGTACGGTCATGTTTGGTTCCGGTGCTGCTCCGATGTTGTTCAAGGTGTTTAAGTAACGGTAAGACATTTTTGTAACCATATGTCTTCCATCCACGCCGATTCCACCGATGGACTCTGTCACCCAGGTAGGATCGCCGGCAAAAATCGTGTTGTATTCCGGTGTACGCGCAAATTTTACAAGACGAAGTTTCATCACGAACTGGTCGATGATCTCCTGGATCTCTTTTTCAGTAAATGTTCCCTCTGCGAGATCACGCTCTGCATAAATATCCAAGAAAGTGGAGGTACGTCCTAAGGACATTGCCGCACCGTTCTGCTCTTTTACTGCTGCAAGATATGCAAAATAGACAGCCTGTGTTGCCTCTAATACATTATTTGCAGGTTTCGAAATATCACAGCCGTAAATTTCTGCCAGTTTCTTTAACATTTCCAGCGCACGGATCTGCTCGGATAACTCTTCTCTCTCACGGATCACATCTGAGTACATGATGGTACGTGTGTTGTTCAGCTGCTCTTTTTTGTCCTCGATCAGACGGTCTACACCGTAAAGAGCCGGTCTTCTGTAGTCACCAATAATACGTCCTCGTCCGTATGCATCCGGAAGTCCAGTGATGATATGTGCGCTTCTGCACGCTCTCATCTCCGGTGTGTAAGCGTCAAATACTCCGGCATTGTGAGTTTTTCTGTGTGTTGTAAAGTACTCTACCACTTCAGGATCGACTTTGTATCCATTGTCCTCGCACGCCTTGATCGCCATACGGATACCGCCGTAAGGCTGGAGAGCACGTTTGAAAGGCTTGTCCGTCTGGAAACCGACAATCTTCTCTTTCTCTTTATCTAAATAACCCGGACCATGGGAAGTGATCGTGGAAATGATCTTTGTGTCCATATCCAGCACTCCGCCGGCTTCTCTCTCCTGTCTGGAAAGTTCTAATACCTGATCCCAGAGATCGGTGGTATCCTGTGTTGGTCCCTCTAAGAAGGAATCATCCCCATCATATGGATGATAATTCTTCTGAATAAAATCTCTTACATTTACTTCTGTTTCCCAGGCTCCGCCCTGGAAGCTTCTCCATTCTGTCTGCATTTTTCTCTCCTTCTGCCACCGTGTGGCCTTGCATGGTTCATCACACTTTTTTATGATGCTCATTCTGATTTTTGATCGATGCATGGTTAGTTTTTTCTAACCATAGTTAGGCTATCCTAACTTTTATCTTTTGTCAAGAGTCACGTGCGCTTTTTCCGGTAAGTATTCGAAAAAATACAATGAGTGGTTCCTTTCTCATGCTGATGGGATTTTTTGGAAAATTTACCCTAAAAATAAAAAGAACCGCACGTCTGGACTCTTCGCCCAGACGGTCGGCATTCTTTTGTTATACTTCACGTGGTAAACCCCACTATTTCCGTCAGTCATATAACAATTGCATTGTACTATGAGTGGCAAATATTTTCAATAGGTAATTTTTCACAAACAATCCACATATGCCAGCAATTCCTCCGGTCTGCACTTTAGCACCCGTGATAGCTTCAGCAATGTCATTCCCTGTGGCAAGTAATACATAAAAATTCTTGTTTTGTTTCCCATGTTTATGTTATAATATTCCAAAGCATATTTTACAAAATCTTTATGGCGTTATGCCATCTATATTCTGGAAACGTCAGATTATCCCCAATGATCTGCGTTGTTCGTTCGTATCTATGCTTTTAATTACCCATTAACGAATTTAAAAGCAGGAGACGAAAGAAATCAGATATAGAATATATTTATTCTCCTGCCAAGACAGTATTATTTAAGAGCTGTCTCACCAATCAGGAGGAAGCCTATGGCAAAACACAAACGAAACCATAACAAAGTATCCAGAAACTCAGCAGTCAATATGCCAGCTACAAACAGAAACTACAAAGACACTATTTTTCGCATGTTGTTTTCTGACCGGAAAAATCTGCTCTCTCTTTACAATGCCGTCAATCAGAGAAAATACCTGCACCAAATTTTATCGAGTTTTACAATGGTTCGACGGCAATTGCTGACTGTACAGAGCTCCGGCTTTCCTCGGCATTTGAACATTTGTCAGGTGAACCAAAACTTGAATTGATTGTTACGGTTTTAAACGTCAATGAGGGGCACAATGCAGAGTTAATGCAGCATTGCAATACATTAAACGAATATGCACAGTATGTTGCCAGAGTGCGGCTCTATGCAGCGGATATGTCTTTAGATCAGGCCGTGGAACGTGCCGTAGACGAGTGTATCAGGGAAGGGATTTTAGCCGAATTTCTTACCTGCAACCGAAACGAGGTCATCAGTATGAGTATCTTTGAGTATGATAAAGAATTAGAAGAGAAGAAATTACGGAAAGCAGAATATGAAGCTGGTTTCTCCGAGGGCGAAAAGCATGGTATAGAACTAAATTCTATCGAAACTGCCAGACGCATGCTTAAATTTTCGGAGTTCTCACTCGAAAAAATTGCTGCTATTTCCGGGCTGTCTTTGGATGAAATAAAAAAATTACAAACAAACGAAGCGAGGTCTGATTCATGAAAATTGCATTAGTTTCCGATACACACGGTGTATGCCGTAAAGAATTATTTGACCATATCAAAAAATGTGATTATCTCATTCACACCGGAGATTTTGACAATGAACGTACCTATAACAGATTCTTAAACTGCGGCATTCCGATGTATGCAGTACGCGGGAACTGTGACCACGGTGAGTGGGTGTCCTACCTGCATGAGTTTGTCTCCGTACCGATCGGGGGAAAATTATTTTATCTTGTCCATAACAAAGCTGACCTGCCTTTCGATCTCACGGATGCGGATTTTATAATTTTCGGACATACCCATGTATTCACGCACTACGACCGCTACGGAAAAGTTTTTATCAATCCGGGCAGCGCCGGGGCTGACCGCGGAGATGGAAAAGGCATTGCAATTTTAGAATTGACGGATAATGGATATGACGTGGAACGGATTTTGCTGTAAAATTTCTTGCTTCATTTCCTACCTTTGTGTTACAATAATCTAAAGCATATTTTACAAAATTTCATGACATTTTTGTCATCTATATTCTAATGGCGACAGATTAGCCCCAAATAATCTGTATGCTTCATTCGTATCTATGCTTTTTGTTACCCATTTAACAATTGAAAAGCAGGAGACGAAGGAACTTAGTAAAATATATGATCACTTTCTCCTGCAATCACGAACAGTTTTATAAATAAGCTGTCCTACAATTTCAGGAGGAAACGATTTATGGCAAAATGTAAAAGAAACCGTAACAGGGCAAAAAGAAACCTTACAATCAAAACACCGACGGCAAACCGGAATTATAAAGACACCGTTTTTCGGATGTTGTTTTCTGACCGTAAGAATCTGCTCTCACTCTATAACGCAGTAAACCAAAGCAATTATAGCAATCCAGACGATCTGGAAATCGTCACATTAGAAAATGCCATTTATATGGGGATGAAAAACGATCTGGCATTTATTATGGATACCAATTTATATCTGTATGAGCATCAGTCAACTTACAATCCAAATATGCCTCTTCGTGATCTGTTTTTTATTTGCAGTGAATATCATTCAGATGAAGCAGGCGCAACGCACGAATCAGTTATAGAAGGAGAAAAGTATGAATGAGCTTGAAAAACTGGAAAAAAGAAAAAAAAGTACGCGTCATATTCTGATTACAGTCAGTGTACTGTTCCTGTTCCTGATGCTGGTTCTTCCGCTGCTCTGCATCATTGCAAGTTCCTTAAAAGAAGGATTTGCCTTTTACATGCAGTCCATCCGGACAGATTATGTAAAGAGTGCTTTAAAGGTAACTCTGATTGCAACAGTGGCAGCGGTGGTGATTAACACATTCTTTGGATTATGTGTTTCATGGCTTTTAACCAAGTTTTCCTTCCGAGGAAAACAGGTGCTGGCAACCTTGATTGATATTCCGTTTTCCATTTCACCGGTTATCGTGGGACTGGCATTTTTGATGACATTTGGAAGACTGGGCTGGACCTATCCATTTATCCGGGCAATTAACCAGTTTTTTGGAACGAATATCAGAATCGCTTTTGCAATTCCGGGCGTTATTTTAGCAACGGTATTTGTAACATTTCCTTATGTATCAAGGGAAGT
>ERZ772880.2072-NODE-2072-length-16070-cov-4.932064_pt1 | contig 16070 bp, 17 predicted proteins | sample MGYA00580577_ERZ772880 | MGnify/ENA primary metagenome ERZ772880 (study PRJEB29015, sample SAMEA2737705) | human gut metagenome | biome: human gut; feature: human-associated habitat; material: faeces | place: China | collected 2012 ... | reverse complement strand
CGGGTCGGCAAGATATTTCTTGATCTGCGCAAACGCCTGCGCCATATAGTGACCGCTGGCGATGCGCTCATCCATCACGACGGAGAGCGGGATCATTTTTTTATTATACTCCCCGCTCATATAATTGGCAATAGGCTTGCCCATGCTGACGAACACACCCGTCGTGCCGAACTCGTAGCAGTGGTGGAAGATGGAATTCGTGTTGATGGAGGCAAGGTTCGTGATAAAAAGACTCGTGTGGAACGGGCTCAGATCAATGATCTTCCGCGGTAAAACGCCGCAGCGGTCCATCAGCTTGACAAGGCCGAACAAAAACCCCGGCAGGATGGGGATGGCGAACAGAAAATTCGCGAATTTATCCGTATTGTTGTTGTGCGCGGCCACCTGATTCTGCGCGACCGCCTCCTCGATCTTGCGGTTGATGGAGAAGATATCGTCCCCGTCCTCAAAGAACACCTTGATCGACGTCTCATCCGCGCGGCCGTCGGCGCGCGTCTTCAGGATGACGAAGCTGACGCAGAAGTGGTTGCGCTGATAGATCTTGCTGTTCATGATGAAGCGGTTGATCTTCGGATTTTCCTGATACGCCTTGAAGTATGCCGCCAGAATGAGCGTCATATACGGGATGCGGACGCCTTCGCGGCGCTTTTCCTGAATGTAGCGGCGCAGGACCTCCATATCAGCGTATTCGGTGATGAAATTCTGCGCGTCGTAGCGCCGCGGCATGACATAGGGCAATGCCGAAACGATGGTGGACGCCTCTTTCACTCGGGTTCCGTCGGGACGCATGGCAAGTTCCTCTTTTCTTTGAGTTAACCCCATCTTACCCGCTTTGCCCGCGTATTGCAATCATTTTCTTAGCGAATTCTTTATTAAAAATTGGTTAAGTCTCGTCCTCTCCCCAGTCGAGCGAGACGTCGACGACGCGCAGGAGGCCGGAAAGCGTCGAGGGCACATAGGCTCTGGAGAACAGATCGTCCTGCGTGCAGAGCGTGCGGGCGCTTGTGCCGTCCACACTCTGCATCGCCGTGACGAGAAGCGCCGCATGCTCGGGTGCGGCCAGCGTCTCGGGAAGAGCGTCGGCGGCGTATGCCGCGCGCGACAGAACGTTCTTATCGCTGTCCATCCAGACGAAGTTGACCGATTCCGCCGCCGTGTACGCCGCAAACGAAACGCTCACCTTGATCGAGCGGCTCTGCGCTTTGCCGTTCACGCGCCAGTCGCTCGACCGCTCGGTCGAGATCGTCCGCGTCTGGTTCAGGTTTGCGCTGGGTGTCCTGTAACATACGTTCGTGCCGTTGGCCTGCGTGCACTCGGCATAGTAGTCCCCCGCGGGCGTGCGGTAGACATAACATTCGTACAACTCTACCTGTCCCAGCGCGTCGAGCGCGATCTCTCCGCCCGTCTCGTAGCTGCTGCCGTTGTCGTCGACCTTGATGTGCATTCCGCTGCCCACCACCTCGTCGGACACCGCCGCACCGACGGAATTGTTGAATTCAGAGCCCTCTTCGTAATCCGGATCGTCGGGTTCAAACGCTGTGATGGTCACAAACACCGGCACGCCGGGCACGCCGAAGTCGTAATCATCGGCGGTCTCCGTCGCGTAGCGCCTGCCGTCAAAGGGTTCGAGGGCGAAGAAATAGCCGACCCACTCATCGTCCATGGTCTCCTGCGCCGCGGCTTCGATCCGCTCGGGCTTGTAAAGCGCAAAACTCACACCGAACACCACTGCGAGCGCCAGCGCAAAAGCAATGATGCGTTTCATGCCGCCCCCTCCTTCCAGTTGACCTTGATGCTGATTGAGCAGAGCTTCCCGTCCTGATAGCGGAAAGTATCCAGATTTGAGTAAGCATACGGCGCACTGTCATTGCTGCGGCTGCAAATGTCGTATTCCGCCGTCTCTCCGTCCCCGTCTTGTCCATAGCTCGTGCCGATGAGATACGCCGCGCCGTCCGCGGCGGTGATGGACTCGGGCAGCGCGTCGGGCGCGAACTCTTCGAGCTTCAAGAGATCGTCGTTTTCGTCCATGTGCGCGACGGTGAACTTCGTCGGTGTCGGGCGGGAGACGGCGGTGATGGCGACTCTGACCTTCACACGCTCGGACTTGCCGCCGATCGTCTCGGTCTTATCGCTCGTGAGCGTGTGGGTTATGCTGGCGCCGTCCGAGCCGGACATGCCCATGCTGTTGCCGCGCGTCAGGTAAATGCGGCCATCCGACGTCTGGTAGATGGGATAAAGTTTGAAGATCACTTGTCTGTCGCCGCAGGCGTAGACCTCGCCCGAGAGGTCGATGTCCGTCGTACGGACGCCGTTGTCATCGTCGATACCGGCCTTCCCCAGCGGCGCACCGAGTGCGCCGAAGATCCTGATATTCGGCGACTTGGCGTCCTCCTCACCGTAGCGCGCGTCCGGCTCCATCGTGCAGTAGATGCCGCCGCCGCGGTCTTTGAGCGCCCACCAGTCTTCGTCCGTATCCATATAGAGCCGCCCGGCCTTCCAGACGAATTCGCCCGCGGCCGAGACCGCAAGATCGCCGCCGATGTCGAGATCCTCTTCCGAGACGAAAGCCCCGATGAGCGTGCCCTCTTCCTCCTTGTCCGCGGCGGACTGCACCGCGCCGCCGTCGAGAAAGGCAATGAGAAAGACCGCCGCGAGGATCGCAGCAAAAATCAGTATCGTTTTCGTTTTACTCTTCATGCTCTGTCTCCAATTCTCCGTCGCATTGCAGAATGTCGCCCACATTGCACTCGAGCGCGCAGCAGATGCGGTTGAGCGTCGCAAAGCGCACGCCCTTGGCCTTGCCGCTGCGCAGAATGGAAAGATTCGCCTCCGTGATGCCGACAATAGCGCAAAGCTCCTTGCTTGTCATGCCGCGCGCTTTCAGCACCTCGTCGAGATGTATCGTGATCGCCATGGCAGCACCCTCAGATAAAGAGGTCGTTGTCCGCCGCAAGGGCGACGTTCGAGGCGATGAGCCGCGCACCGAGAAGCGCTGCGAGCACGAAGCACAGCTCGAAGATCGGCAGACGGATCGAAATGCTGGTGCTCAGGAGCATCGGCGCACAGAACGCCTGCAAAACGTTGACCGCGAGGGCGAGCAGCACGCTGAGCTTGAGCACCTTGACACACCATTCGGCGAGCTTTGGCGCGTAGGCGGCGCTCTCCTGCGTAAATACGCCGTCTTCCATCGTGTCGAGAAGGCCAATGGCGAAGTACGCCGTCGCCGCGGCGAGCAGCGTAGGAAGGCTTTCCGCGGCAAAGCGCAGGGCGAGGACAACATAGCTGAACACAAGGCTCTTCGATCCCGTTATGTCCGTTGCCACAGGCAGTACCGTATCGGTTGTAAAGGCGCTGTTGCCCGCCTTGAGCGCGTCGACGGCAGAAAACAGGCCCGCAAATTCGGCAAAGCAGACCTCGAAGACGAAGTACGCCGCCGCGAGGATAAGCAGCGCGCGGAATAGCTTCAAGAGCTCCTGCGTATCGCCGCCGGAAAACCGGCGCAGCAACCGCAGCACGACCCAGCCCGCGAGCAGCGCGAAAATGAGCCACTGCCAGGCAAGGCGCGGGAACAGCGCCTCCGCCGATGTGCTCCAATAGGCGGTCCAGCCGTGTGGAAAGAGCGCGCAGGCCGCGGCAAACGCGATGAGCACGAGCAGCGCGTCCTCGGGCTTCAGTTCCCGCCGCGCCCCGATGTGCACGAGCGCATAGAGCGGCAGCAGGATCACCGCGGCGTACAGCGTGAACGCCAGCGCGAAGCCAAAGCGTCCCGAGGCGGCCAGCGCACTCAAACCCTGCCCCACTGCGCTGCCGGGGAATCCGGCGACAGAAAAGGCGTCGCCCTCGAAAAGCCACAGGGCGAGCGCAAGCAGCGCGCAGATGAGCGCCTCCGCCAAAAGTAAGGTCTTGATCCGGTCACGTTTCATATCGCACCTCCAGAATTATTGTTTTGCGATAATTTCTATCGTCAGCGTAGCAGAAGAATTATCGTTTGTCAATAATTTCTTCATTTGCTTTTTGTTTTTCAAAGCGCGGCACAGTTGTTTTTAAATAAATGATAAGTTTGCTTTTTTCTATTGATTATCCCCGCACAATAGACTATACTGTAGCTGTCATATCATGCAATTTCTGTTGCTATTGCTCAAAAAAGACAATCAGGAGGACACCAACAATGAAGTACAATCGCACCTACAACTTCTCTGCCGGTCCCGCTATGATGCCGGAGCCCGTGCTGGAGGAAATCCGTGACGAGATGATGAACTACCGCGGCAGCGGCATGTGCGTCATGGAAATGAGCCACCGCTCCCCCGTCTTCCAGCAGATCATCGACGAGGCTGAGCAGGATCTGCGCGATCTGATGAGCATTCCTGACAACTATAAGGTGCTGTTCATCCAGGGCGGCGCAACGCTGCAATTCTCCATGATCCCGATGAACCTGATGAAGAACGGCAAGGCCGTCTACATCGAGACGGGTGCCTGGTCCAAAAAGGCCATCAAAGAAGCGCAGAAGGTCGGCGAAGTGATCGTCGCCGCGTCCAGCAAGGATAAGAACTATACCTATGTGCCCGACTGCTCCGATCTCGACATTCCCGAGGATACCGACTACGTCTATATCTGCGAGAACGAGACCATCCACGGCGTAACGTGGAACAAGCTGCCGAACACGAAGGGTCACGTCCTCGTGTCCGACCAGTCCTCCATGTTCCTCTCCAAGCCCTGCAATGTGTCCGACTACGGCATGATCTACGCGGGCGTGCAGAAGAACGTCGGCCCGGCCGGTATGGTCGTCTGCATCATCCGTGAGGACCTGATCCGCGACGATCTGACCGATCTGCCCATCTACCTCCAGTACAGCACCCACGCGAACGCAGGTTCGATGTACAACACGCCGAACTGCTGGGCGATCTACTGCTGCGGCAAGGTGTTCAAGTACCTCAAGAGCATCGGCGGTCTCGAGGAAATGCACAAGCGCAACCTCGACAAGGCGAAGGTATTCTATGACTTCCTGGATTCCTCCAAGATGTTCAAGGGCACAGTTGAGCCGGAGTTCCGCTCGCTCATGAACATCCCGTTCGTGACCGAGTCCGCCGAACTCGACAAGGAAGTCGTCGCCGCGACGAAGGCCGCGGGCTATGACAACCTCAAGGGCCACAAGTCCGTCGGCGGTCTGCGCGCGTCCATCTACAACGCGATGCCGAAGGACGGCGTCGAGGCGCTTGTGAAGTTCCTGCAGGACTTCGAGGCGAACTATAACAAGTGACAACCCAACAGGGCGCGGCAAATTGTCGCGCCTTGTTCCACATCTATTATATAAGGAGATTATAGTATGCGTATTCTCGTTACCGATGGAATGGACAAGCAGGCCATGGCGAAGCTCCGCGAGCTGGGGCATGAGGTCGTCGAGCAGTTCTACGAGCCGGATCAGCTGGGCGCGGCGCTGCGCGAGTTTGACGCGGTCGTCGTCCGCTCGAAGACCAAGATCCGCGCGAACCACATCGATGAGGCCAAGGGCGGCAAGCTGAAGCTCATCATCCGCGGCGGCGTCGGCGTCGACAACATCGACGTGAAGTATGCCGAGGAAAACGGCATCACCGTGAAGAACACCCCGAAAGCTTCCTCGGAATCCGTGGCAGAGCTGGCGCTGGGCCATATGTTCTCCTGCGCGCGGTATCTGTCCATCGCGGGCCACACCATGCGTGAGGACAAGTGGGAAAAGAAAGCCTACGGCAAGGGCATCGAGCTGCGCGGCAAGACGCTCGGCATCGTCGGCTTCGGCCGCATCGGCCAGCACCTCGGCGTGATGGCGAAAGCCATCGGCATGGACGTCATCGCGTTTGACATCTTCCACATCCCTGGCATCGAAGAGAAGCTGGGCATCCCGTATGTTGAGATGGACGAGCTGCTCGCGAAGTCCGACTTCATCTCCGTCCACGCTCCGGCGGTCGACGGCGGCGCGCTCATCAACGCCGAGCGCATCGCGAAGATGAAGGACGGTGTCGTCATCATCAACACCTCCCGCGGCACGAACATCGACGAGGCGGCGCTGCTTGCCGGTCTCGAGAGCGGCAAGGTCCGCGCGGCCGGTCTCGACGTCTACGCCGACGAGCCCGCCACCAACAAGGCGCTCTACAGCCATCCGATGGTCTCCTGCACGCCGCACATCGGCGCCGCGACCGTCGAAGCCCAGAAGCGCATCGGCGCGGAGATCGTCGATATCATCTCGGCGTTCTGAGGCAGTTTTCCGTTCAGTCTCCGTTAAGTCGCTGCATTATTCGCAGCAAACTCGCGAAAATTTTGTATAGTTTTTATGGCTATTTTTCATCCGCTACTTGATTTCCACAACGCGGTGTTGTACTATAGTAGCGTGATTTAGCATCACAAAGGGTAAATGAATTGAGGAGGATACAATTATGAATGCTTATGTCGCCAGTGTCATCGATTACGTCAAGCAGACCCACGCGAACGAGCCGGAATTCGTCCAGACCGTAGAAGAAGTTCTGTCTTCTGTCTCCCCGATCATGGATGCACATCCGGAATATGAGAAGGTCGACCTGCTGAAGAGAATGGTCGAGCCGGAGAGAATGTTCACGTTCCGCGTCTGCTGGATGGATGACAACGGCAACTATCATACCAACCGCGGCTGGCGCTGCCAGTTCAACGGCGCCATCGGCCCGTACAAGGGCGGCCTGCGCTTCCAGAAGAACGTCTACGAAGGCGTGATCAAGTTCCTCGGCTTCGAGCAGACCTTCAAGAACTCCCTGACCGGCCTGCCCATGGGCGGCGCGAAGGGCGGCTCCGACTTCGATCCTGCCGGCAAGTCCGACGCAGAAGTCATGCGTTTCTGCCAGAGCTTCATGACGGCTCTGTACCGCTACATCGGGCCGGACATCGACGTTCCCGCCGGTGATATGGGCGTGGGCGGCCGCGAGATCGGCTACCTGTTCGGCCAGTACCGCCGCCTGAAGGGCGTCTGGGAGAACGGCGTGCTCACCGGCAAGGGCATGAGCTACGGCGGCTCGCTGATCCGTCCGGAAGCCACGGGCTACGGCGCTGTCTACTATCTCCAGGAAGTCCTGAAGCATGAGAACGACTCCATCGAGGGCAAGCGCATCGCGATCTCCGGCTATGGCAACGTCGGCTGGGGCATCATGAAGAAGGCCGCCGAACTCGGCGCGAAGGTTACATACTTTGCCGGCCCGGACGGCTACATCCATGATCCGGATGGCGTTGTCGGCGAAAAGCTCGACTACATCCTCGAGATGCGCGCGAAGGACCCGATGCACTGCAAGCCCTATGCCGACAAGTACGGCGTGGAATTCGTTCCGGGCGAGAAGTGCTGGGGCGTGAAGGACGTCGACGTCTACATGCCGGCGGCCACGCAGAACGACGTCAAGATGGAGTCCGCGGAGAAGATCGCGGCGTCCGGCGTCAAGTATTACATCGAGGTCGCCAATATGCCGACGACGAACGACGCGCTGAACTTCCTGCGCGAGCAGAAGCACATGATCGTGGCTCCGTCGAAGGCGGTCAACGCGGGCGGTGTCGGCGTGTCCGGCCTTGAAATGAGCCAGAACAGCGAGCGCCTCGTGTGGACGGCGGAAGAAGTCGACGCGCAGCTGCACAAGATGATGAAGAACATCCACAAGGTCAGCGCAGAGGCCGCCGAAGAGTACGGTCTGGGTTACGACCTGGTCGCGGGCGCGAACATCGCCGGCTTCAAGAAGGTCGCCGAGGCCATGTACCAGCAGGGCATGTTCTAAGCAAACAGCTTCATAAAAACACCAGTGCCCCGGTCGATTGACCGGGGCGCTTCTTTATACAGCAAACCTGAGCCGATGTGGGCATCGGCTCAGGTGGTTTTGGTATCAAAGATGTGAAATGCGCGTATTTACGCGAAGCGCAATATTGTGGTCTCGCAATAGACGCTCCCGGCACGGAGCACCGGGCTTGGGAAATTCGCATGGTGGATGGCGTCGGGATAAAATTGCGTTTCGAGGCAGACTGCGCCGCCCTCCTGATACTGTGCGCCGCCCTTGCCCGTGCGCGGCGAAAGGAAATTCGCCGTGTAGAGCTGCATGCCGGGCGTCGTGGTCAGGACGGTCATGATGATGCCGCTGCGGTCGCCGGTCAGGACTGCGGCTTCACGCAGGCCCGTCCCGGAGAGGCAGAAATTGTCGTCATAGCCATCTGTATGCAGGCTGCCCGCATCCGTTCCGGGCAAATCGCGGCACAGGGGCTTTGGCGCAGAGAAGTCGAACTTCGTTCCTGCCACGGGCGCAAGCACCCCTGTTGGAATCAGGCCGGGTGTCCGCTCCGTCACCGCGTCCGCGAAAATTTGAAGCGTGTGACCCAGTGCAGAGCCGCCGCCGTTGAGATTGAAATAGCTGTGGTTCGTCAGATTGCAGAGCGTATCCCGGTCGCTTTCCGCCTCGTAATCCAGCCGCAGCGACACGCCGTCCACGCGGTAGGTCACGGAAGCGCGCATCGTGCCGGGATAGCCCTCCTCGCCGTCGGGCGAGATGCGCGTCAGGCGAAGTCCGTCCGGCAGTTCTTCCACGGCCCAGACATACTTGTCAAAGCCACGCTTGCCGCCGTGCAGGTGGTTGACTCCGTCGTTTTGATAGAGCGGATAGCGGTTCCCATCCAGCTCGAATTCCGCGCCTGCGATCCGGTTGCAGACCCGGCCGACGACCGCGCCGAGATAGCCGTCGTTCTGTTCGTATTCCGCAAGGCTGTCGTAGCCGAGCACCACGTCGACCCACGCGCCGTGCGCGTCTTTTACGCGGAGACTTCGGAGCGTCGCGCCGTAGTCCAGAACCTCAAACGACAGGGCGTCGCTCTCGACGCGGCGGAGCGTGACGGCTTCGCCGAAAATGGAACATCCCCACGGAATTGCTGTGATCTTAACTGCCATAATTGGCTCCTCCTCTGTGCGCCTCACTGCGCTTTTTTCAGCTGCTCAATCTCCCGGCCATGCTCCGCAAGCTGCTCTGCATGCAGCCGCACCACCGATCTTTCGAGGCGTGTCTGAAGTAAAAAGCCTTGAACCCATTGAGGATTCAAGGCTTTTTGGCAAGCAGCACCCTTTTAGATTCCCCAATCTAAAATCGCTTGAAATCTCAAGGGTTTTCGCGTTTTCTGCAAGTCAAAGCTGCTTAATCTCAAAGGTCTGAGTAAAACCAAAATAGATATCAACCTTTTGTTGGTTTAATTATAGTACATATTGGGCTGGTTTACAAGAAAAATGTAAGCTTCTTTCCCGCAATTATCCAGCCGTCTCCGCCTCCAGTCATCTGCATAAACGAAGTTTTACCGAATCTTTCTTTGTCCTTTTCAGGAAAAGAAAGGAAAAGAAAGGACGTACCGCAGAGCGTGATCCCAAATTCAAAAAGATATCAAACAGATCAGCAATATGTTGTGTTTTATAACGCCAGAAATTTTGCAATAATAGTGTTAAGGCAAAATACAAAAGGGGCTTGATTCCTTAAGACTTTCGAGACTGTGAAAAAAAGTCTGTAAATAACTAAAAGAAAAAGGCCTTCTATGGTAAAATCAAATTAACATAGCAGGCTTTTTAAAATGGCAAAGAAAAAAGAAGTGTACAAAGTAAAACCACTGACAGAAGGAAAAAAGGACATCATTGCAGCATTACTCGAAGAATACGACATCAAAACCGCAGATGATATTCAGGATGCCTTAAAAGACCTATTGGGCGGTACCATCAAATCCATGATGGAAGCTGAAATGGATGAACATCTCGGCTACGGTAACTATGAACGCAGTGACAGTGATAATTACCGCAATGGTACAAAATCTAAAAAAGTACGCAGTAACTATGGAGAGTTTGAAATCAGTGTTCCACAGGACCGCAACAGTACTTTTGAGCCACAGGTAGTAAAAAAGCGTCAAAAGGATATCTCTGATATCGATCAGAAAATCATCAGCATGTATGCAAGAGGACTCACCACAAGACAAATCTCAGAACAGATGGAAGAAATCTATGGGTTTGAATGCAGTGAAGGCTTTATCTCTGATGTAACGGATAAGATTCTGCAGGAAATCGATGATTGGCAGAAACGTCCTTTGGATGAAATCTACCCAATCATCTTCATTGATGCAGTGCATTTTTCAGTCAGGGAAGATAACCGGATTAGAAAACTGGCAGCCTATGTAATTTTGGGGTATACCCTGGACGGGATGAAAGACGTCATCAGCCTTGAAATCGGAGAGAATGAGAGCAGTAAATACTGGCCTGGCGTATTAAACAGCCTGAAGAATCGAGGAGTCAGGGATATTATGGTCATCTGTGCAGATGGACTTAGCGGGATCAAAGAAGCAATACATGCAGCTTAGGTTGCTGCATTGATTTCTTCTTGTCTGCACCACGCCCGCACTGACAGGCCGCTGCTGCGGCAGTCCTGTATCCGCGCCGCCCACTCCTGCAGCTTCGCACCGTGTTTCAACTCTGCGCTTGTCATCCCTATACCTCCAATATGACAGTATCCTCGTACATTTCTGCGGTTGCCCCAACTTATTCTGATGAGATAAAAAGAAACCATCCACATGGATGGCTCCTTTTATCAATTGGTCGCAATTGTGCGGTGCTGCCTTAAATTTTCTTTTTATAATTTCCGTACACAACCGCGCCGTCTTTCGCCACGATAAATGCGTGCGGATCATATTTCAGGACAATCGATCGCAGGTGGCCGATCTCATACTTGGAAACCAAAATGTAGAAGATGTGAACCGGCTGTCCCGTGTATTCGCCAATCCCTTCATATCTCGTAATGCCGCGGTGCAAATCCACAAGAATCTCTTGCTCCATTTCCGGACTCAACAACTTGGTGACAACCGTAACCTCCACGTTGATGTTCTGCATATGTAATTTATCCATCGTTGTCGTGGAGATAAACGAAAACAGAATGGAATAGATCGCCGTCGACAGGTTAAACGCCACCGCACAGACGGTATATAGCATCAGATTCCAGGCCAGATTGACGTGCCCGATACTGGTGTGCGACCCGCTTTTAATCAACATCATGCCGATCACGTCCATGCCGCCGCTCGTGCCGCCCATCCAAAGAATAATGCCGATGCTGCCGCCGCAGAGAATCCCGCCGATCAGGCAGCGCGCTAGCTGGTCGCCGGAAAGAATATCGGTACGCGGAATGATCATTAAAAAGACGGTAATCCCCGTGACAGCCAACAGCGTCTTTAGTACAACAGTGTGATCCAGCCGTCTCCACGCTATCAGTAAAACCGGCAGATTGATCGCATAGTTCAGCAAACCGGCAATGTCAATTTTCGGCGTCCAGCCGGTCAAATGAATAAGTAACGTGCGCAATAGCTGCGCCAAACCCATAATTCCACCGGTATATAATCCAGCAGGAACCACAAACAGGTTCATTCCCGCCGCATAAAACAGCGTCCCACCGAGAATCGCAACGCATTGCAGCACTTCCCGTCCAGTTTCGCTCTTATTTTGCATGAAATACTGCACGTTAGTCGCCTCCTCTTCCAAAAACGACGTTTTTCATGCAAATCATATCACGCTGTCCACGAAAAAGCAACTGCAATTCAGGCCACAAACCATATTTTCCTTCGTATTTTTTAAGCGGGTGACGAGGCTCGCTCAGGCCGCCCTATGCGGCCTGACACGCACGCGGGCACCGCAAGGCTCCACCGGAGCCTTGCTTTTGCTGCGCAAATGCCCTTTTCGACCCTCTTCCCGCTAAAACCAAAAAGAAAAGGCGTAAGCGTCAAACCTAACCGCGCATGGACAGGCATGAGACAATAGTAACGGGACGTTGCGAAACGTTCCGTTACTGTCATATTGGAGGTAAGGGGATGACAAGCGCAGAGTTGAAACACCGTGTAAAGCTGCAGGAGTGGGCGGCACGAATACAGGACTGCCGCAGCAGCGGTCTGTCCGTGCGGGCGTGGTGCAGACAAGAAGAAATCAATGCAGCAACCTATTACCGTTGGGAACGGGAATTGCTGGCTTTGGCTGAAACAGAGCCGTGCTCGAGTGTGTCGGCCGTCAGGTTTGCAGAGCTTCCGGCACCGAAACAGGTATCATGTAACGTAGCGGAACGTTGCGCCACACTGCATATCGGTAGTGCCAGTCTGGACATTTATCCCGGGTGCGATACGGAGCAGCTGAAAATGCTGGTGGAGCTTCTGCGCCTATGCTGAACGACTTCACCGGCGCAGATAAAGTCTACATTGCCTGTGGCTGCACAGATCTGCGTAAAGGCATAGACGGCCTGGCGCGCCTCGTCCAGCAGCAGTTTGAACTGGATCCATTTACCAACGCACTGTTCCTGTTCTGCGGGCGGCGGCGAGACCGCATCAAGGGCTTGTACTGGGAAAAAGATGGCTTCATCCTGCTGTACAAGCGACTGGAACAGGGCGCGTACCAGTGGCCGCGCTCGGAATCCGAGGTAGAAGTTGTCCAAAAAGAAGCTGTTTGGCCGTTCTTCAGAGCAGGCGGAGCAGATGGTCATGGAGCAGCTGAGCTTTACTTATGTACCGGCTGGAACAGGAATTCAATCGTCAGGGCCTGAAGCTGTCCCGGCAGACGATGGCTAACTGGCTGCTGAAGGCTTCGGAGAAATGGCTGCGGCCGGTCTATGATTTGCTGCATAAGCAGCTCTGCAAGGAACCGGTGCTGCACGCGGACGGGTACCTGGGCTACCACAAGCTTCCTGAGAATATCCGGGTGGTTGGGTGCTGGGCCCGCGCGCGGCGAAAATTTGACGAGGCGCTGAGCACTCTGCCGCAAGAGAAATGGAAGGATTCTCCCGCGGCTATTGGCGAATGGTATTGCTCGCAGCTTTTCAAGCTGGAGCAGGCATTGACAGAGCTGACGCCGGAGGAACGGTATGAAAAGCGGCTGGAACAGGAGAAACCTGTTTTAGACGCGTTGTTGTCATGGGCAAATGAGATGCAGGCGAAAACAGCGCCGAAATCTGCGCTGGGGAAGGCCATCCACTACCTGCTGGAGCAGTGGCCGTGCCTGACAAGGTATCTGGAGGATGGCCGTCTGGAGCTGAGCAACAACCGTGCCGAGCGCAGCATTAAGCCCTTTGTGATGGGCAGGAAGAACTGGCTCTTTGCCAACACGCCCGGTGGCGCGCAGGCCAGCGCCGTGATCTACAGCCTGATTGAAACGGCGAAGGAGAATGCCCTTGATCCGTACCGTTATCTGCTGTGGGTTCTGCAAAACGCGCCACAGCTGAGCGAAACTGATGCGGCGTGGGCAGAACAGTTCACGCCCGCCAATGCGCCGCAGGAGTGCAAAATACCACAGAAATGAAATCGTGCCATCCCGACTTGTGTCCCGGGGTGGCACGATTATTATTCGCCTTTAGCTTTGACGGTTACAATGGAAAAGCGCGAAATCTGTCTTACTGCATAAAAAACGGCCAGCAGCGCATGGCTGCCGGCCAGAAAAAGATCGCGGATATTCCGGCGCTTGCTCCCGTTTCCGCTCATGTCGAACGCAGCAAGGAAACCGGTACATTTGGAAAGCCGCCGCGCATGCTCGCAAAGAAAACGATCATCTGGAGGGAGACGAAGAAACGAGCGCACACGCGGCGAGCCTGCTGACAAGCGGAGTATAGAAATTCTTTTCCCACAGCGCTTGCGCATCGTAACCGTCATAGCCGCGCCAAAATCGGGCCCGACTTTCATAGCAGCGTGAGATCGGTACGTTTTCGTAGATAAATGCGTCGTCGATCGATCGATGGCATTCCCCGGCAGCGGCCTCTAAAAGAAGAGCGGTCTCGTCGGACAATTTTTTCAGCGCGGATCCGATGACAGGAATGCATTCCTCGCCGATCTGCTCCATGGCGGTTGCAAGCAGATAATAATAGAGCTTAATGGAGAGCATTTCAAATCCGTCCTTGCCGGACAAGCAGAGCTGCGGATCGTAGGGCGGCTCATGATAATCCGGATCAAAATCCGCGAAGCACGTTGCTCGCAGCTTGGCGGGCAGGTCTGCGGGACGCAGGATCACACGAAAAGAGCAGTACGCGTCATTCTCCTGCGTTTGGGTTCGGGCAAGGTTTACGCTCGTGAGACCGTAGGCATATTCGCCATAACAGGCGGGGTGAAATTCTTCGCAGTAAATGCGGCCGAGCTCCTTCAGGCCGTGGCTTTCCCAAATTTCCGCCATGGGGCAGAAAAGCGTATGAGATATCCGCTCCTGCGGCGCAAGAGATTGAAGCTCCCTGCGGAAACGGGGATCGCTCGGCAGATCGGGATACAGCGAAAACAGATTTTTCATGTTGATCTTTGCCCCGATGCTCAAATGCTTTTCCCGCAGTGTTCTTCCGCGATCCTTTCCGAAGCGCCGCGCCGCTTCGCGCACAGACGCCTCACCCTGCATGGAAAACGCGCGGATCAATCCGTCTCCGATGTATCCGAACAGCAGGGAATAGATATCCGCAAGGTTCATCACAAAGTGTTCTTCCGGTGTATACATACTTGCCTCCTCAAACTGCGCAGGCGGCTGCCTGCAAGTATTTGGCAGCAAGCGGCGAGATCACAAGCTCATGGAAAAGCTCGCTTGCCTTTACTGCGGAGAGAGCGGACCACAGGGGAGATGCGGCGAATAAGGAAAACGGGAACGACTGCGCGATAAATTCACCGCCGCACGGGATCCCGCGGCGGAATGCGATATCCTCAAGCATAGCCTCGCTCTCCTTCTCAAATCGGCGAAGCGCGTTGGTGTAAAGCTGAGCGCCTTCCTTTCCGAAGGCTTCATCCAGTTCCTTCCAGATAAACACGCAAAGAAGAACGGCCTTTTCCTGCATATAATCGGCGAAGGAGATCGAGGTCGCCCCCTCCGGCACGGCTTTTTTCTCAAAGGCCGTACAGCGCTGCTGCGCATCAAGATTTGCCGGACGAAGATAGGCAGCAAATTGGCAGCACATATCCCGCTTATCAGACAGGGTCATGCTCAAATGGAACTGTCCCTTTCCCCCTGTGTAACCGCTGAGGAAGGACTTCATGTATTCTTCACAATAAAAAAGACCGTATGCTTCGGCGTTGTTCGCTTTCCAATAGTTGGACATGGGGCAGGTGAATTGATCCCACAGACGAACCTCCTTGGTCTGCGTATAAATGGTCGCTACGGAGCGGGGATCGCAAACAGCGCCCCGACCGCTTTGAAAGAAGGCGTTCAGATCCGTGCTGATCCCGGACCGTTCATAATCCCGCCGTTGCTGTTCTCCTTGCCAGTATCCAACGCTGCCGACGGCTCTTCGGATGACCGCCTCGCCCTCCACTTTATATTTTTCGCAGATCGTTCGGCAAAATGAGGTGTAGAGCGGATTCCAAAAATCCTGTCGATCCTGTAAAGGAAGTTCTTCCGTGCTGTACATGATATGGCTCCTGTCATTGTTGATAGTATTTTGCTCCAGCGAGAGCAACAGAATTACGCTGATCGCTTGCGACACCGAGTCCGTTAAGGCGAGCTCTTTTTGTCAAAATGTAAAAAAAACGAAAAAAATATGGGTCAATATGACAAAATGAGAAAAACAGCGCGGACGGTATCTTGAAATTAGATTTCAGTTATCTATTTTACAGATTATGCAAAATAGCGGGTAACAGAATTGATCACTTCATTTGACAGCTGACTCATGATATAATCCTCTCTCTTAAACCAGATGATCTCGGAGGTGATATCACAGTTGGCCAGCTTGAGAGTCCGATAGTTTGCGTAGTTGCTCGGGAGCCCGGTGTCTAGCACGTCGAAGGGATAGGCGGAATTGAGATAATAGCAGGATGTGTTGGAAAGGATCTCATACAGAGCGGAGCGCGAGGACACTACGAAACGGCTCCCTTTGTTGGAAAGATGAAGCCGGTCGTATATGTCGGCGTAGGGCCCCGAGTCCATGTTTGAGTACATTACCGGCGGTAGCTCCCGAAGCTCAGCGGCGCTGACGAAATCGCTCTCCCGATGATAGAGCGGATTCTGCTCTCCGACGGTAACGGCGATGCTGAGACTCGCTATGTCGAAATGCTGTAATTTGCGGGCACGCAATTGCTTTAGGTAGGCATTCTTA
>ERZ772880.2064-NODE-2064-length-16103-cov-13.674601_pt1 | contig 16103 bp, 15 predicted proteins | sample MGYA00580577_ERZ772880 | MGnify/ENA primary metagenome ERZ772880 (study PRJEB29015, sample SAMEA2737705) | human gut metagenome | biome: human gut; feature: human-associated habitat; material: faeces | place: China | collected 2012 ... | reverse complement strand
TAAGATGAGTAATCATAGTTATCTATTACTCTTGATACTATGTAAACTGCAGCCAGAATAACTATAATTATAATAGTAACAACAACTGCTACCCTGCTCTTATGTCTCCTTATTTTTCTTTTTACAGCAGCTTCATCCAGAACATCTTCATTATCTTCTGTTGATGCTGCCATTTCCCTGTTAATACTAATCACTTTCTTTACCGGAGCATTTCGGTCCCCGTTAAATCTGGATTTACCAGATATTATATCTGCCATATATTTCCCCTTTTCTATTGCATCTCGCATTAAATTAATTATACAATATTGGGGAATTTAATCAAGGAAGTTTTATCTGCTGACCTATATATAAAAAATTCTCATCTTTTATATTATTATATGCAATTACTTCATTGCATTTAGATGTATCACCATAATATTTTTTACATATTCCCATAATTGTGTCGCCAGCTTTAACTGTATATGTCTTCACTTCATTTACCGTTGCAGCTACAGTCTGTTCTTCCACCGGTTGAGCAGCCGTTACCGTAACATTCTCAGTAGAAACTGCACCCGTACCAGCTGTCTGGCTTGTTGTCTCCGCTTCTGTAGGATATACTCCACCTTCAAGTTTATTAACAGGAACTACCTCCTCTTGTGTTGCTGTATCATTTCCTGACATCTGAACCATAAGACTGCTTATTGACTTGTCAAATTTTTTCATTTTCTGATAATTGTTCATCAGATTAATTCCAATGACAAGAATAACAATTACCATAAAAGTACTTACTCCATACATAAATCTTGCATTCTTTTTCTGTTCATGTAATTCCTCTTTTTCTCTTATTATATTACGAATTGATTTCATAACCTTATCCGGTCCGTCTTCACTTGACTTTCTTTCACGCCGCTCAAGCATATATTCCTGCATTTCATAATTTCTTTCATAAAAGCATACATATCCTTTCTGCTTCTTAAGTTCACCATTTTCATATAAGTAGAAATTTTCTTCTTTCTCAACCGTATCAATCAGATAAAATGTTTTCATTGTACCTGCAAAATTATCAAGATGTATTTTCTTTAATTTCATCATTCTTTCAGGTGTAACCTCTGGAATTGCTGCAAACCATCCAACTACTGATAAATCCGGAAAATATTTTTCAACATCTGAATATATCCCATTCCATACACTTTCGTTAAAATATACTCCTTTTTCTTCAACTTCTGTCCCCAGCTTTGCTTTTATTATTCCCTTAATAAAAACACATTTTTCATCCCCATCAGTCTGATTTTCGCCCAAGAGTACTCCCGCCTGTGAGTCTGACGGATTATTGTAAGCAATTGAATTTATATATGTAAAAGCATAATCCTCTATATATATTTTCTTATCAGAACTCACTTCGCCTATCTGTTTAATATTTTTCGGTCTCCTTATGGCCGCACCTCTTGTAACTTGTTTTGACTTGTCCGAATTTTCTTCATTACATATTATTTCTATCATGGTGCCTCCTTATATTATTACTCTTTTGAATAATATCACTACATTACGAAAAAATTTATCAGATTTTGTCATTCATTTAAAAAATATCAGAAACATTTTTGGTAATATTTAATCTCTTTTTCGCGTACACATTATAAAGAGCCTGTCTAAGCTACTAAAATGACCTGGAGGCAAACTCATGATTTATTATTTTGATTCAAAAAACCCTAAAGCTCCCGCTCAAATGGGAAGACTACTCACCGATATGGTTATCCAAAAAATTCTTCCTCACCAGGAAATTGTAATTCTGTGCATTGGAAGCGACCGCTCTACTGGTGACAGTCTTGGTCCTATAATAGGTCATCAGTTTAGAAATTTCATTTCTCCTGGTATCTGCTTGGCGACCTTAACCAGCCTGTTCATGCTGCAAATCTTAATTACTGTATTAAATCTATGCAAAAAACATTTGATAATCCTTTTATAATTGCAATTGATGCATCTCTTGGAAAAGAAGATCATATTGGCATGATGACTCTGGGAAGCGGACCGCTTAAGCCCGGTCTTGGAGTGAAAAAAAAGTTGCCTGAAGTTGGAGATCTTCATATCACAGGAATAGTTAACTCTTCCCATGACATGGAATCATCCACACTTCAGACAACCCGTTTGTCAATTATATTCCAGATAGCTGATGCTATCGTTCTGGCATTAAGAACATTTAATGACGATTATTATATACAGCAAGAGCCTGAGCTATCGTATCTGCTGAGTCAGACTTCATAATAGAATTAAGTTCTGAAAGCTTATCTACATTAATAAATTCTTTACCAAGATACGCTTCATAATTAGATGATATGTATATTCTCTGCTTCTTAACCAAATCATCAAGTTCATCATACTCCACTTTTTTCTTTTCAAGCTCAGTTTCCATATTGCATATTTTGTCTGCATAGCGTTCATTAATCTCCGAGATAATATCAGCCTTGGTATTCTTTTCAAAATCCTCCAGGGCTGACTGTTTCTCATCTTCAATCTCCGCTATGTCATCATACAATGCTTTAATCTGAGAATCAAATGATTCAAGCCCATACATATCTTCATTCTTATCTTTTCTGATGTTCTTCTCAATCTTCTTAATACGCTTATTGTTATCTTTTATCTGCGTTCTTGTACTCTGGGCAGCCATTATAGTTTCAGAATGTTTCAGCACAATCTTTCTAAAGACAGCCTTTACAACAACCATACATATAAATGATACAGCTATACAATATATAAGAAGAATCCATTGCGGAATCACCGGCAATAAGAATAAAACTATTGGAACAGCCACAAACAATCCCACCATGACAGCTATATCAATCACATAATCCAAAAGCTGCTTGGGATTAAACACCGATATAAATAACTGACTGTTATATATTTTAGAGATATTCTCATGTATAAACGCTTCATTAATCTGATCTTTAAGATCTTCATTCTGCGCTCTTAAAGATGCTGTCTCTGCGCTTATTCTTTCTTTAACGCCTGCCATCTTGGCTTTATCTCTTTCAGCAGAAACAGTCTTGATTTTTTCTTTATCAGCTTCTATTGACTTATCATACCCGGCACATATAGCATCTGTACTCGCTTTAATTTTGGAATCCGTTTCATTCTGTTTTTCTTTTCTCGCGTTATCTAATTCCTTAGAAATATCTTTAACGCTTTCCGCAAGCTTTTCAAGTCTGTCTTTCTTCGTATTATGTTCCTTAACGTCGCCAATAATCTGTTCAAGCTTCTTCTGATTACCATTCAGTATATTCTGTTCTGCCATCTGCTCACCAACTTCCGTATACACTAATATTTCATCTTATTATTTGTTCTCACGATAATAATTAATAAGACATCCATCAAGAATTATCTGTCTCTCATCATCTGTAAGTTCATCCAGCTTAAGTTCGAACTCTTTCATATCTTTATTAACAACAAAAGCCTTGATTGTAGATACTTTATTCTTAATTGCATCCTGAATCTCTGGAATAAAGATATAATCTCCATTCTCAAACGGAAGCTCTCCCTTATCAATTATGAATGGAAGCATACCCCAGTTGATAAGATTTGAACGGTATCTCTTAGTTGCATACTCATTAGCAATGTTAGCCCATCCGCCAAGTACCTTCTGGCATGATGCTGCCTGCTCTCTTGCTGAACCATCACCCGGTTTAACTGCAAATATAGTACTTCCAACACCAACATTAGACTTATGCACATCATATGTTTCTTTAATCTTATGCATAATGTCTCTCAGCTCTGGTAAAGCTTCTCCCATGCACTGTCCTGCTTCTCTTGCCTTCTCTGCCTTCTGTACTTCCTTAGCACGTCCTACATATGCAGGATCCTTTCTTGAAAGTGCAAATTCAGCAAGACCAAGAGGATTAGATCTGAATGATGATGTCTCTCCTGATGGGATAAGTTCATCTGTTGTTGTAACCGGATCATGTATCTCAGATACAACCTTAATAATAAGGTTCTCTGGAAGTGCAACCATCTCTGGCCAATCCTTGATATTAGGTCCGAACTGGATTTCCTGTTCCGGATCTGCAACACCCTTGCTGTCAAATACTCTGTTAGCATAGATTGAGCTGTCAAAATGGTATGCTGGTCCTGTGAACTCTACATCAACATCTGTAGCTGCTGTAAGGTATCCCTTATTAGCTGCTGTTGCTGCAATAGAACGTGCATCCATAAGTGCAACAGATGATATCTGTCCATTCTGTAATTTAGAACCTTCTCTGTTAGGGAAGTTTCTTGTTGAATGTCTGATTGAGAATGCATTATTAGCAGGTGTATCTCCTGCACCAAAACATGGTCCGCAGAATGCAGTCTTAACAATTGCACCTGTCTCCATAAGATCTGCAAGTCTTCCATTTCTTGCAAGTTCAACATAAATTGGTGTACTTGCAGGATATACGCTAAGTGTAAATTCATCTGCACCAATTGACTTTCCTTTAAGAATGTCTGCTGCTGCACATATGTTTTCAAAGCCACCACCGGCACATCCGGCAATAATTCCCTGATCAACATAAAGTCTGCCATTCTTAATCTTATCTGTAAGCTTATATTCAACCTGTCCATCAAGGCTTACAAGAGCCTTCTTCTCTACATCATGAAGAATATCCTCGAGGTTAGCATTAAGTTCTTCAATTGTATATGTATTACTTGGATGGAATGGCATAGCAATCATTGGCTTGATTGTGCTTAAATCGACATATACAACTCCATCGTAATAAGCAACATTTCCAGGGTTAAGTTCCTTGTAACTCTCACTTCTTCCGTGAATATCATAGAATTCCTTAACCAAATCATCTGTTCTCCATATAGATGAAAGACATGTTGTCTCTGTTGTCATAACATCTACGCCAATTCTGAAATCAGCACTAAGTGATGAAACACCAGGTCCAACGAACTCCATAACTTTATTCTTAACATAACCATTACCAAATACTGCACCTATAATAGCAAGTGCAACATCCTGAGGACCAACACCCTTTGCCGGTTCTCCTGTCATGTAGATTGCAACCACTCCTGGTCTGTTAATATCATAAGTCTTATTAAGAAGCTGCTTAACAAGCTCTGGACCACCTTCACCCATAGCCATTGTTCCAAGAGCTCCATAACGTGTATGACTATCTGATCCAAGAATCATCTTTCCACCTTCAGCCAGCATCTCTCTTGCAAACTGGTGGATTACAGCCTGATGCGGTGGTACATATATTCCGCCATATTTCTTTGCACATGTAAGGCCAAACATATGGTCATCTTCATTAATAGTTCCGCCAACTGCACAGAGACTGTTATGGCAGTTAGTAAGTACATAAGGAATTGGGAATTTCTCAAGACCTGAAGCTCTTGCTGTCTGTATAATTCCAACAAATGTAATATCATGTGAAGTCATCTTATCAAACTTAATCTTTAACTTCTCCATGTTTCCAGATGTGTTATGGTTTTCAAGAATTCCATATGCAATAGTATTCTTAGCAGCCTCTTCCTTTGTTACTGAACATCCTGTCTTGGCAGCTACTTCATTCACAGCCGAAGCACTATCCTCAACAATATCGACACCGTTGATAAGATATGCTCCTCCATCACTTAATTTAATCATGCTTTCTCCTCTTTCTATATATCATTACGGTTTCCCGCTTAATATCCGTTATTCATATCCTCATTATATAACATATACAAACATTAAAGATAAGGTGTAACTTTTTCTACTATTGATGCTATAGTGTCATTATCTGCAGTTCCCGGAACCCATCCAACATTAACTGTATCACCTTTAATTCTAGGAATAATATGCATATGGAAATGAAATACTGTCTGCCCTGCTACTTCTCCATTGTTCTGAACAATATTAAGTCCGTCAAAATCCAATGCTTTCTTATACGCTTTAGAAATCTTAGCTGCTACTTTAAATACATGTGCGGCAGTGTCATCATCAAGTTCATATATATTGTCAAAATGTTCCTTCGGCAATATAAGTACATGTCCTTTAGCGGCAGGACTTGCATCGAAAATAACTTTTACAATATCATCCTCATAAAGAGCATTTGTTGGAATCTCGCCGTTTGCCAGCTTGCAAAAAATACAATCATCCTTTTTCATACTATTCCCTCACTTTGCGCGAAATTTGTCGAAATACTTTTGTTTACATGTATTTCGAATACGTATATACTTTTATATGATAACTTAAAGAAGGTTCAATTACAACCTCATAGAAAAAAACTTATTAAATTAATGTTCGAAAGGAATTCTTATAAAATGTTAAACTATGATGAATATAGAAATCTATGTTGCTTAATAAACGAAAATCCCGACATAATTTCTGTCTTTGACAACATGTCTATGTTTTCTATTGATGAATTATCCATCGATTCCCATGATATAAAGAATCATCTGGCATATTTAAAAACCAGTTTCCAGCTTTTAAAAAAGAAATCTCCTGAACTGTCTGAAAACAAATATATAATACGTATGGAAGATGTCCTGTCACAGCTTATATATCACATGGAAAGAACAACTCTTTACAGATACAGCATGAAAAAAGCTGACAAAAAACCAGTTAATATCAACGATATTATGTATGAAGTTCCAGACATAATTGATGATGTAATCGATAATACATGTACATTTACCTTCTGTCTTGATAATATTCCCGATATTCTCATAAATCCTGACCAGCTCAAAACCCTGCTTACAGAAGCTGTCCAGAATGCGTGTGAAGCATCAGACTGCACTGGTGAAATCACCCTTATAACCAGAAAGAGTAACAATTATGTAATCACAGAAATTATTAATAATGGGGGTCTGCCATCACACGATGATTCTTCATACCTATCTGATTACATTAAACTATCCAGACCTTTCTATTCAACAAAATCTGGTCATATAGGAGTTGGTCTGTCAATAATACATCAGATATGCCTATCCAGTAACGGTTATGCCAGACTCACTGAATCAGACGGAAAAACAATATTATGCATACGTTTTCCTATTATTTCTGAAAATTAAATATTTCATCTAACATCCTGAGAGTCTTAAGGTTTCCCCGTGCTGTCATTGCTCCTGTCATAAATGCACGATGGAATGTTTCTCTACCTTCCACTATCTGGTCAAATGTTTCTTTTGAAAGCTTTCCTATGACATCAGCACTCTTATTCTCTCCGAATGTTACTCTTATGTCTCTTCCATCTACATAAATACTTATAAGCTTATCTTTATCACTTATTGATATCATATATGTACTCTTATATCCTGTTGTAGGATTAAAATTATCTCTAAAAACATTAAGATAATAATCATCTCCACCATTTTCCTGATCATTAAGGAGTTCCTTATATATACTTGCAAGCGATTCAATATCCTGCTTCTGTGTCTTAACAAATGCATCATCAGAAGCATATTTTGATAGCTGTTCACTTTCTTGTGGTGTAAGCTTAATAGTATCCTTAAGCATATTGTTCTTAATAGTCTGACTACTTGATGGAAGCTGCATAATTCTTTGTGAAATTGTTCTATATACATTCTCAGCATATTTTTCTATTATTGTTTTGTAATTATCATTAAACTCAAAATCAGTAGTATCATCTATATATGCACTAAGTGCCGGTCCTATCTTTCCACCAATAATTTCCCATGAATTATTAAGTGCAAGTGTCACTTCCCTTTCTCCATATGTTCTTGCCATTACAACTGGAAACATATACTTATCTAAAATCTGTGACTTATCAGAATAAAGCCAGCACGAATCAAGAAATGTCTGCATATATCCTCCCATTCCTACCCATTCAACTGTAGTTGCAAGAATAATACCATCTGCTTCTGTAACAGTCTGTGACAGTGTTGTTATTGTATTCTTCATCTCATACAGATTATATCTGTTCACATTGACATTAAGCTCATCAAGAACTTCCTGTATCTTATTAATAACTAATATTGTAGGGTCATCAACAAGCCCTCTTCCACCATAATATATATTAATATTCATCTTATAATCCCCATATATATCAAAAAATAAATATTGTCACTTACCGTGATATACCAGTCAGAATATAGCATAAAATCTAGCTTATTTCAACCTTGAAGGATATAGCTGCAATTTTTAACACATCTCCATCAGAAAGTTTTTTACGTTCATGATTGCCAAGCCGTTCTCCATTAAGATATGTTCCGTTGGTAGCATTAAGATCCTCAACCAGATATTCATCATCTTTAAATGCTTCATGATATATACAGCAATGCATACGACTCACTACCTGTGCTTTTATTACAACATCTGACATCTTTTCAAAACTTCCTATTACATATGGATACTTATCCATGCATATTACTCCGTCTTCATTCTCGACCCCTCTTATATATATAAGCACTTCTCCTATAAGATTTTCTTTCTGCAATACAAGTTTTAATTCTTTTCTACAGTTCTTTTCCGGCATATATTCAGATAACAGCATTGTCTCATTGCATATATCGTCATACGAAACCGTTTTTTCTTCTATGCATTTGTTGTTTACATTGACACTCTCATTATATAATACCTGTGCTGTATCTTTCTTCACAACATATGGAATTGACTGTTTCTGCGTAAGTATAACAGACTGCAGTTTTTTATGTTCTTTTTTGATAAATACTAATATTCCTATTCCGGCACCAATGCATATAAAACTCAGGACTGATGGGATTCTGAAAGGTATTAATCCTGGCACAAATATACCTAACAGACCAAAAGCCATACTTACTACACCAATAATAACTCTTCTTATATTAACATCTGATTCATCTGCCTTTTCTTCTTTATCCGAAATCATCTGTTCAGCTATAACAGTTTTTATTTCTTTATCCCGTTTTTCTGGCATATCCTGTATAACAGATTCTTCCTGTTTTTTTACTTTTTTAATTCCAAACATTCTCATAAGGTTAAATGGATCATAATCTCCAACAATTACCTTCTGATACACTTCATATAATTGTACGATACTCTCCTTATCCAGACTATGATCAAAATGTTCCAATATAAATTCAAACAATATTTTGAGGCTTTCGTTAAAACTATATCCATTAACCTTTGTATGATACACAAACTGCAGCTTCTTTGTTCCAACATCCATATATATGAACCTGGGTTCTATCTTCACGTGATCTATATCCAACATATAATCTTCTGCTATTCTTACCATTTCAGATATATTAACACATATGGATTTAACATCCTCCATTGTCATTTTCCCATATTCATAATACTTACTCAGCTGCTGTCTTGATGTAATGTCGTAATATATTCCATATCTGCCATTAACAGAATACATTGAGAATCTTAAAAAATGCTCTGGTTTATTGCGCCTAAGCATTTTGTACTGGTAATCATCATATTCAACATTATCTTCTATCACAAGATAATTGCTGTTGTTCTGATGCTCATATTTTATATTAATATTTTCTTCTTTATTTTTAAGTTCCAAAATATCATCATGCAAACTAATATCAAACCATAGTGCTTTTTTCGCATCATCTCCTGCCAGCACTGGCTGTTCTCTCATCAATGTTATATATGCTACATCTATAACACGCATTCTTGGGTCTCTGTCAGGATTACTCATTGTATACAACTGCTCTAGATATGTATTTGTTACTAATCCTGTCTCTTCCTGTAATTCCCTGCAAGCCGCATCATAAGTTGATTCATGAATTCCTACAAATCCTCCCGCCAAAGCCCAGCAGTTAATATATGGATGATTTTTTCTCTGAATTAATAATACTTTCAGATTATCAAGATATCTGCTCATACACAAAATCAGCATATCAACCGTAACACTTGGTCTTTCATACTTTGACGGCTTGTATTGTTTTAAAAATTCTTCCTCTGTCAATCCATCTTTATTTCTTATTTCTCCCATAAATGCTGCCCTCCATGCAAAGGTATTATTTCACTACTTTTTAAAAAAAGAGTATCACTAATCTTAATCCAGGTCAATATATTATCTGATGCATCAGAAATTTATATCTTATTTTTGTAATATTGCAATATATTCACAAATGTATTATAATTTGATAATCAAATATTTGGAGGCTAAAATACCAGCTGATGCTCAGGCTGACAGGGCCGTCAGACAGGGCCAGGCTCTCGTCTGCGGAAGCAGCGGGGGCCTGAGAAGCAGCGGAAGAAGCGGTGGAAGAAGCAGCGGGCTTGCTGCCGCAGGCAGCCAGCAGACCTGCAGCACCGACAGCGCCGGTAGCCATCAGGAAGTTACGACGAGAAATTGCCTTGCTCATTTTTGTTCTCCTCCTAATAGAAAACATCTTCATGCAGGGGGTCTGCACATGCCCCCTTGTATACAATTATGATAACAAAAGCCACCGAAAAAAGAAAGATGCAATTTACAGTGATACAGGATAAAAACGTACAAATATTGCTCTTGTTTTTGAAAGAGATTCGACGTCCTTGCCGAAATGAATAAACTTGCGCTGAAAAACTGTGCAACTTGTATACTTCAATGACTTGCATAAAAATCTGGGATGCAACAAGGGCAGAACAGCAAAAATCTCAATAATTCCTGTTACATTTACCGTTTTGCCTGTAATTTTTTGTGCGCTGCCGTTCTCCTCTGCTTCCTTCTTCTCCCACGCCCTCTCCCCTCCGGCAAGTAACTGCCCGGTCCGAACTGATATATCAATAGCGCAAAAAACGTGCGAATCCCGTCCGGTTGATATATCAGTTTCTCTCACAAAATGTAACAAATTGATATATCAGTCTGTATACAGCCTGTTGGAGACTATGGCGAGTGTAGCGAGACTGAGGGGGTAGCTCTTCCGCAAATCACGCAAAAAAGCCGCTGCACCCGGCGCGGTACAGCGGCTTATATCCATATATAGAACGCTCTCAGTTTTTCTTTGCAGCGTAGAACGCCCGCCGCGCCTTGAAGTAGCACTGGGGGCACATGCTGACATACTGCACATCGTTTTCAAGGTCGATGGCTACCTGCTCGCCCTCAAAGACGAACCGTCCGTTCACCTTGCGGCAGTTGCAGATGGCCTTGCGCCCGCAGGTGCAGATGGTCTTCATCTCCTCGATGGTGTGCGCCAGCTCCAGCAGACGGGTAGAACCCGGGAAGCCCTTGAGGGAAAAATCTGCCCGCAGACCGTAGCAGATCACTGGGATGTTCAGATCTACCGTGATCATGAACAGCTGCTCGGCCTGCTCCGGGGTAAAGAACTGGCTCTCGTCGCACAGCACACAGGCCAGCGGCCCGGAAGCAGCGTTTGCCGCCTTCACGGCTTCGAACACGTCCAGCTCCGGCGGGATCAGCAGGTCTGCCTTGCGGCGCACGCCCAAACGGCTCACCAGCTCCCCGCCGCCCTTGGTATCCACCTGCGGCTTCAAAATGAGCACCTTCATGCCCTGCTCTTCGTAGTTGTGTGCCACCTGCATCAGCGCCGTGCTCTTGCCGCTGTTCATGGCACCGTAGCGGAAATACAATTTTGCCATGCCGTCACTCCTGATTGCGCAGACGGTAGCCCAAGCTCATCAGGCTGTCGCCCAGATGGACGTTTTCCACCACCACATTGGGGTACGACACCGACAGGTCATAGTGGGAGAAGTTCCAGAAGCCCTCGATGCCCAGATCCACCAGCCGTCCGCTGACCTGCTGTGCACCATCACGGGGGACGCAGAGCACCGCCACCTTGGGCTTGTTTTCCTCGCAGAAGGCCTCCAGCTCGTCAATGTGCCGGATGCGGATGCCGCTGATCTCCTTGCCCACCTCGTTCTCGGCCACGTCAAAGGCCGCGATCAGCTTGTAACCGTTGGTATCGGTGGTGATAAAGCGGCTCACCGCCTTGCCCAGACGGCCGCAGCCGATCAGAATGGTGGGCAGACGGTCACCGTTGCCGAACAGCAGGCTTTCCAGAATGGAAAGCAGGTTCTCCACCGAGTAGCCGATGCCCTGCCGTCCGTTCACGTCACCGATGCAGTTAAAGTCCTGCCGCACCTGCGAGGCGGTGGTGCCCATCTGAGAGGCCAGTTCCCGGGAGGAGATGCTGGTAATGCCATCGGCCTGCAGGGAGCGCAGATACCGGTAATATTTGGGGAGACGCTTGATCACAGGGATCGATGCTTTCTGGGGGGTGTTCATAGCAAAATTCTCCTTTCTGCCCAACGCGCTGCAGCTTCTGCCGCCATGCAAGGGGCTTCTTTGCGCGCAGAGAGATGTTCCGTTTTATCCTGTTATATTATTTAAAGTATACAGCATGAAAGGCGAATGTCAAATACCTATTTGTAAAAAAGCAAAAAATTCACAAAGTTTTTTGTATTCGCGCTCCTGCATACTTCCCCGGCAGCCGGGGGATACTGACCCCACAAAGACCCTGCTACGGAAGGAGAACGCGCATGGATACGGCAAAAGACACCCCCGCAGAGCAGCACCGGATGGAAAAAGAGGATATCGAGGATCTGGGCACGGTCACCCTGAGCCGGGGCGGTCATGTCATCCACTGCCTGACCGTCATCGGCCAGATCGAAGGGCATACCGAAGCGCCGCAGGGGCAAAAGACCACCAAATATGAGCACGTCATTCCCCAGCTGGTGGCGGTGCAGGAGGACCCCCGCATCGAGGGGCTTCTGGTGCTGCTGAACACGGTGGGCGGCGATGTGGAGACCGGCCTTGCGCTGGCAGAGCTGATCGCCAGCATCTCCAAGCCCAGCGCCACGCTGGTGCTGGGCGGCGGGCACTCCATCGGCATCCCGCTGGCGGTCAGCGCGCGGCACAGCTTTATTGTCCCCACCGCCACCATGACGGTGCACCCGGTGCGGCACTCCGGGCTGATCTTAGGCGTCCCGCAGACCATGCACTGCTTTGAGCAGATGCAGCAGCGCATCACCGGCTTTGTAGCCGCCCACAGCGGCATGCCGGAAAAGCGCTACACCCAGCTGATGCTCCACACCGGGGAGCTGGTCATGGACATGGGCACAGTGCTGGACGGACGCCGTGCCGTAAAGGAAAAGCTCATCGATGAGTTGGGCGGTCTTTCGGACGCGCTGGCATGGCTGTATAAGGAGATCGAGCGGGAATAATAAAAACAACATTATGGTTTGCCATTTTTGCCCTTGCGTGGTACAATAGTAGAATCAATTATTGTGTCTATGGGAAGTTGGGGAACAGAGTAGAATGGCAACGAAAAAACGAAAATCAACGAAACGGCGTACTGCTGCCCGCCGTAAAAAGGCAGAGCAGCGGCTTCCGGCAGGGCTTGGCACCCTGTTCGGCGGCCTGCTGCTGATGGTGCTGGCCTTTGTGCAGGGCGATTCCGTATGGCGGGTGCTCCATGATGTGCTGTTCGGGCTGTTCGGCTGCGGCAGCTTTGTGCTGGGTGCAGCCGTGTGCTGTCTGGCCGTTTTGTACACCCGGGGCGAGGAGCTGCTGTCCCGCATCCTCAAGCTGGTGCTGGGGCTTGTCTTTGTCTGCGGCACAGTCATCGTGTTTTCCGATATCCAGCCGCAGGGGCTGTCGGCGCTGCAAATGCTTTCCGCCTGCTACGCCAATGGCGTCAATGCATGGCTCTCCGGCGGCGCAATAGGCTTTGTGCTGGGCGGCGTGCTGCTTTTGCTGTGCGGACGTCCGGCAGCAAACCTTATTATGATCGTGCTTTTGTTGTGCGGCAGTCTGTACATTTTTGATGTCACCCCCGCCGAGGTCTGGGTCTGGCTGTGTGCCGTCACCGGCGGTATCCACGCCCGCGGCGCTGCCTTTGCAGAGCAGCGCTCTGCCCGCCGCGCCGAGCGCACCTCCATCCGGCAGGCAGAGCGGGAGATCGATGAGGAATACGACGAAACCGAGGACGAGCCGCTGGACGAGGAGGACGAGCCCGCCGGGCTGCATCTGGGGGTGCCGGACTGGATGTCCGGCGTGCTGCGCTGGGGACACAAGGTAACGCAGGAGATGGAGGCAGACGCTGCCGAAACTGAGGCTGCACCCGCCGCCCTTGCCCAGCCGGAGCCTGCCGCGCCGCCCATCACCCCGGTGCGGGTCAGCGTTGCCCATCCCCGCGCAGCCTTTGACGTAGACCTTGGCCCCGACCACACCGCCCTCTCCGAGGGCGGCAGCGAGCCCATTGAGCCGCTGATCGTCGGGCCGGGCGGCACCTTCGGGCAGGACCCGCTGCGCCCTGCATCCAAGCCCACGCAGCCGCCCATCGTGGCAGACCCGGTGGTCACCGCTGCGGCAGATTTCTTTACCAGGGACGCTGTGCAGCCGGAAGAGCCTGCCCCTGCCCCCGCTTTTGATGCTCCCATCGTCCAGCCGACAGCGCCGGTGGTGCAGCCGCAGATGCCCACGCAGCCGGAGGCTGCGCCTATCCAGCCCGCTGTGCCCCGGGTGAGCGCCGAGAACGCCGTGGCGTTCCGCTCTGCGCCGGACGAGGACGGCTGGATCAGCATCACCGCCGAGCCGGTGGAGGAAAAGGACATCAACTCGCTGGTGGCAGCGGCCATGGAAAAGCCCGCTGTCTCGGAGCAGGCAGCCGCCACCGCCCCCGCCGAGGAGACCGAGCCGGTGGACCGCTACGAGTACCAGTACCCGCCCATCGAGCTGTTTGAAAAAACGCAGGAGGAGAGCGACCCCGGCGCGCAGGAGGAGCTGAAGGCCAACGCTCAGAAGCTGGTGGACACGCTGGAAAGCTTCGGCGTGCGCACCCGGGTGCTGGATATCTCCCGCGGGCCCTCTGTCACCCGGTACGAACTGCAGCCCATGGCGGGCGTGAAGATCAGCCGCATCACCTCGCTGGCGGACGATATCGCCCTGAACCTCGCGGTGGCAGACGTGCGTATGGAAGCCCCCATCCCCGGCAAGCCCGCCGTGGGCATCGAGGTGCCCAACCACAAAAAGACCGCCGTTTCCATCCGCAGCATCTTTGAGAGCCAGAGTTTTCTGCGCATGACCTCGCCGCTGGGCATCGCCCTTGGCAAGGACATTGCCGGTGTAGCGCAGGTGACCGACCTGTGCAAGATGCCCCACCTGCTCATCGCAGGCAGCACCGGCAGCGGTAAATCCGTGTGCGTGAACAGCATCATTATGAGCCTGCTGTTCCGCTCCAGCCCGGAGGACGTGAAGTTGCTGCTCATCGACCCCAAGGTGGTGGAGCTGGCCGAGTATAACGGCATCCCCCACCTGCTGATGCCCGTTGTCACCGAGCCCCGCAAGGCCGCCGGTGCACTGGGCAGCGCGGTGCAGGAGATGGAGCGCCGCTACCGCCTGTTTGCGGAGAACAATGTGCGCGATATCAAGTCCTTCAACAAGCTGGCTGCCGAGCAGTCGGAGCTGGAAAAGATGCCCTACATCGCCATTATCATCGATGAGTTGGCCGATTTGATGATGGTGGTGGGCAAGGATGTGGAGGATTCCATCTGCCGCATCGCCCAGAAAGCCCGTGCCGCCGGTATGCACCTGATCGTTGCCACCCAGCGCCCCAGCGTGGACGTGATCACCGGCCTGATCAAGGCCAACATCCCCAGCCGCATCGCATTTGCAGTGTCCAGTCAGGTGGACAGCCGCACTATTCTGGACGGCTCCGGTGCCGAAAAGCTGCTGGGCATGGGTGATATGCTGTTCATGCCCGTGGGTGCGCCCAAGCCTACCCGTATTCAGGGCACTTTCGTGCGGGATGAGGAGATCAGCCGTGTGCTGGACTTCATCAAGCAGAGCGGCACCGTGCAGTATGACGAAGCCATGATCGAAGCCATGGAAAAGCACGCCATTCAGGACGGCAAGAAAGGCAGCGGCGGCGCGGACTCCGACGAGGATCCTGATACCGACCCGATGTTCAAGCAGGCCGTGGAGGTGGTCATCGATGCCGGTCAGGCCTCCACCAGCCTGCTGCAGCGCCGCTGCAAGCTGGGCTACGCCCGCGCGGCCCGTATCATGGACGAGATGGAACAAAAAGGCATCATCGGACCCTACGAGGGCGCCAAGCCCCGCGCTGTGCTTATCAGCCGCCAGCAGTGGATCGAACAGCAGATGAACCAGCCGGATGAAACATAAAGATAAGGAGCATTATGGACAACTCTTCCCCTAAGATCTACACCGAATTTCTTCCCATCAGCCGGGCCGATATGGAGGCCCGCGGGT
>ERZ772880.2061-NODE-2061-length-16113-cov-3.512642_pt1 | contig 16113 bp, 14 predicted proteins | sample MGYA00580577_ERZ772880 | MGnify/ENA primary metagenome ERZ772880 (study PRJEB29015, sample SAMEA2737705) | human gut metagenome | biome: human gut; feature: human-associated habitat; material: faeces | place: China | collected 2012 ... | reverse complement strand
CGGATCAGGTCAATAAAAATCACCACAAACAGGGCGGTCATAGAGAAATCAATGCCGGTAAAGTCCATGGGCAGGGCGGCACTGAGCAGCGAGCCCAGCACGGAGCCGATGATCCAGTACACATGGTCAAACTCGCCGATGAGAAAGCGCGCCCGGGGCTCGTCTACCCCATCCGGCACAGACAGGATGGAGGCGTTTACCGAGTAGGTTTCGTCCGTTAAAGTAAAGATCATAAAAGGATAGCGCCAGCCGCCGGCCTTGAACTTTTCAATATAAGACAGGCCATAGAACATGTGGCGGGTGTTGATAAACAGCGTCATCAGTGCGGTGGTGGCCAGCCCGGCGCCGGAGGAGATCAGCGACACCAGCAGAAACTGGCCGGACCCGGCATACACCAGCAGCGAGATCAGCGCCGCCCACACCCAATTATAGCCGGCCTTAAACAGCATAATACCAAACGCTGCGCCTAAAAACAAGTAGCCGAACAGCACCGGCAGTGATTGCTTGAACGCAAAGCGCAAAGTCGCGCTTTTGTTATATTTCATAATTCTTTCTCCGCATACAAAAAATGTGCACAACGATTATACCACCTTTTGCGGAAGAATCAAGGGTGAAGTGCGGTGGCGTGGGGATTTGCAGCGCGTGCTTGCGTCTTTTGTCTATCGTACCGTATTTGATTTGATGCTTGGTAGGGGCGGCAATCTGCCGCCCGCAAATCCCTCAGTCAGCTGCGCTGACAGCGTCTAACTGGCGCTCGTCCCCTTTGTCGCTGCGCGACATCTCCCCGCACTGCGGGGAGTCACCCTTTACAAGGGAGCCTAAGGTGTTGTAACCGATTTGCCTCCCTTGCAAAGGGAGGTGGCTGCGAGCTTGCGAGCAGACGGAGGGATTGGACGGCGGGAGCAAGCCCCCGCCCTACGGCAAGTAAAACAAAAAACGCCCCTTGCAAATCAAGGGGCGCTGTTATTATGTATTCACTTTACCGTGCCCAGCAGGGCGGTGTATTCCCGTGGGGTCATACCGAATCGGCGCTTAAACAGGGCGATAAAATGGGATTGGGAGGAGAAGCCCAGGCTGTAACACACCTGCTCGGCGGCGCAGCCCTCCCACAGCAGGGTTTTGGCCAGCTCCAGCTTTTGGGCGGTCATATAGGTGCTCAGGTTTACGCCCAATTCGCATTTGAACAGATGGGAGAGATAGTCCGGCGACAGGCCGCAGTGGGCGGCCACGGCAGCCACCGTCAGTTTGCGGTCCGGGTTTTTGTTGATATAGGCAATGCAGCGGCGCACATGGGGTGAGTAGGTCAGGTCCTTTTGCGCCCGGCTGACCATATTGGTCAGTTCAATGGCGCCGTCCACAATGGCGGCGTGCACGGTGCGCTTGGTGCTGGCCGCGTCAATGCGGCGAATAAAATCGTCCGAATACGCATAGGCGTTGCTTTCGCCCAGACCCCCTTGAATGGCGTAGCGAGTGGCCAGCGTAATAAAACTGACGGCCATGTATTTTTGCTGCTGCAAGTCGTTCTCCGACATTTGGCCTACGGTAATATTTTGTATGCCGATCTGCCCCAATTCGTAGATCAGCTTTTTCAGATCACCCCGTTGCAGGCAGGAGAACAGGCGCACCTCGTCCCGGTATGGGGTATGGTGCAGTCGCTCCAGCGCGTGGTGTCCGGTTTCTTCCTTGACGCTTTTCGGGATCACCCGAATACTCATTAAAGACGCACTATCCATTTGAATTCCCCCTAAGTGCAGTATAGCCGACCGGAGGCTGTCCGTCAACCGGGGCGGCGCAAGTCGATGGGGATTTGTTGTATTTTCGCGGCTTTTTGGTAGACAAATTGGGGAGGTATGCTATGATAGCGTTGGAAAGGAGTGACCGAAGTATGAAAAGTAAGACCAAGACCCTGCCTACCGATGCGGTGCTGCGGGATATGCTGGAGCAAGCCGGCATAGACAGTGCGGGGGTGCAATTTCGGCTGCTGGGGGACGGTATGTTCAACGCCGTTTTTGCAGCGGAGACAAACCCGCCGGTGGTGCTGAAAATTGCACCTCGCCCCCAGGTGCCGGTGATGACCTATGAGCGGGATATGCTGGCCACCGAGCTGTACTGGTACGATCAGATCCGGCAGCACACGGAGATTACTGTGCCGGATATTCTGTATAGTGACCCGGCGGGCAACCTGTGCGGCGCGCCCTGGGTGGTGATGGAGCGACTGCCCGGGGTGCACCGAGACAAGTGCCCGCTGTCCAGTGCGGAGAAACACCGGCGCACGGCGGAGATGGTGGCGCAGATCCATAATGTGTTCGGCACCGGCTACGGTTATGTGCAAAATGGGCTGTATGAGAACTGGGCGGACGCTTACATTTCCATGATTGAGAACCTGCTGGCAGACGCCCGGCGTATGGGCAAGACCAGCCGCCGAGGGCAGCGCCTACTGGCGTATGCCCGGCAGTATCGGGCAGTGCTGGCGGCGGCACCTTGCGTGATGGTGAATTTTGATCTGTGGAGCAGCAATATCCTATGCCATACGGTGGACGGACAAACCCGGTTTGCCTGGATTGACCCGGAGCGCAGCCTGTGGGGCGACCCGGTGCTGGACTTTTTGCCGCTGGAGTCCTTTACCGCGCCGCTGGACAAAAAGATTTTGTCCTTGGCAACCCACAACGCCCTTTGCCGGGTACCGGTGCAAGTCAACCGAGAGACCCGGCTGCGCTACGCCTTTGCCCAGGGGTTGCTGGCGTTGATCCAGGAAGTGGAAAAATACTATCGCTTTACGCCCTTGAGTCAGGGCTGGATGGTGGATATAGGTGGTGCTTCTGTGGCTTACAAGGCGGCCTTTGCCACTTTGCGCCGTGGGTAAGGGCGGGCGCCAAAAGGCGCAGGACAAGGCACAGGCGCTGACCACTGCGCCGGTGACCGGCCGTCTGCTGCGGCACCTGCCGTACACCCTGGCGGCACTGCTCTTTAGTGCCTTTTATAATGTGGCAGACACGTTGTTTGTCAGCCACGGGGTAGGCGATCTGGCGGCTGCGGGAATCAGTGTGGTCTTTCCCCTGACGGTTTTGCAGGGTGCTATTGCCCAAATGGTTGGCGCCGGTGCCGGGGCGCTGGTGTCGCCCTGTTTGGGGCAAAAGGACTACCGGGCGGCAGGCCGGGTTACAAAAAGCGCCATGGCGTTCTTTTACACCACAGCGCTGGGGATTACCTGCATTTGCTTGTTGTTTCGCACGCCGCTGCTGCGGCTGTTTGGTGCCACGGCAGAGATCTTGCCTTATGCCCGCACCTATTTTACCATTTTGGCAGCGGGCAATGTGTTCTCCACCGGTTTTTCATCTATTATGCGGGCGGAGGGGCGTATGGATTACAGCCTTTGGATCTGGCTGTTGCCTACCGGGGTGAACTTGCTGCTGGATTGGTTGCTGATCTATCGGCTGCACCTGGGTATTGCCGGTGCGGCTTGGGCCACGGTGATCGCCCAGGCGGCGAGCTTTTGTATGAGCGTATTGTTTTTTACCCGGTTTTCCTGCCAGCAATTCCGTGGCGTGCGGGCGGAACGCGCCGCAGTAGGACGGATCTTGACTCTGGGGCTGCCCACCTTGGTGCAAATGGGCAGTCTGTCTGTTGTGCTGGTGGTGATGAACGGCTTGTTGGCGCCTCGGGCAGGTACGGTGGGTGTGGCGGCCTTTGGCTATGTGAGCCGGTTGGCGGAATTTGCCTTGGCGCCGTTCTCCGCTCTTTGCTTGGCAGCAGCGCCTATCATCGGCAGCAGCTACGGCGCCGGTCTGCATAGCCGGGTACGCCAAACGGTGGTGCGCACGGTGCAGCTGGGACTGGTGTACGCGGTGGTTGCTGTGGCAGTGTGTTATGCTTTGAGCGGAGCGCTGCTGGGTATTTTTACCCGCGATCCGGCGATCGTGCAATTTGGTACCCACTGCTTGCGGCGGTTGGCACCGGCTCTTTTATTCTTGCCGCCGGTGTTGACAGTGAGTGCCTATTTTCAGTCGGTAAACCGAGCCAAATCGGCGCTGGTTACCGCCGGTGCGCTGCCGTTGTGCCTGTGCGTGGGTGTGTGCCTGGCGGCACCTCTGGGCACCGGGGCTGTTTGGTGGGCCGTGCCCATTGCCGCCGCCGTTTGCGCCGTATTTTGCGGGGCGCTTTATATTCGGCAGGCGGAGAAAAGGAAACGTCGGGCTTTGTAGGTGGTGTGATGTTGTTTGTAATTTTCGGTAAGGGGGCAGATTGCCATTTATTGGAACAAGCCAAACAAAAAGCGCCCCTTGCAACAAGAGGCGCCAAAGGGTTTGAATTATTCTTTTTCTTTTTGTTCTTCCCGGGGCAAAATGTCCTCTCGGGCGGGGGTGAAGAATTCCAGCCAGCGGGTATCCCGGTAGACCCGGCAAAAGGTGTGGGGTACATTGCCGGGCACCTGTACGATGTCGCCGGCGTGCATACGGCGCACTTCGTCACCCACCTGCATATCAATCTCGCCCTCCAGTAGGTAATCCACCTGGGTGTGGGGATGGCTGTGGGGCGGCTGGGCTGTGCCGGCCTTGCACTCCATTAAGACGAACATATAGTTTTTGTCGCTACACAGCAGCTTGCGCCGGGCGGTGGGCATCAGCTGCTCCCAGGGCAGATCCCGGTACGGGTTCAGTTGCATAGGAATATCCCCTTTTCGTTATGATAACTTCACTATACACCCGGGCAGGCATTTATGCAAGAAAAAAGGTGTTGACTTTAACGCTTTTATGTGCTAAACTAAAATCATCATAAATTTACCGAGAAAAGGGGTTATTACAATGAATAAGGTTGTGAAGAAGATCGCTGCCGTGGCGCTGTCCGGGCTGCTGGTGGCTTCTGTATTTGCCGGTTGTTCCGGCGGCAGTGCCAAGGACACTTATACCGTAGGTATCTGCCAGGCCATGCAGCATCCGGCACTGGACAAGGCTACCGAGGGCTTTAAGAAGGCGCTGACGGACAAGCTGGGCGACAAGGTGACTTTCAAAGAGCAGAACGCCTCCGGCGATTCCACTCTGTGCTCCACCATTGTTAACCAGTATGTGTCTCAAAATGTGGACCTGATCATGGCCAACGCTACGGACGCACTGGTGGCTGCCCGCACGGCAACCAACACCATTCCGATTGTGGGCACCTCCGTTACCAGCTACGGTGTGGCTCTGGGTCTGAAGGACGAGACTGCCACCAAGACCGGGATCAATGTGACCGGTACCGCCGACCTGGCGCCGCTGGATAAGCAGGCCGCCATGGTTAAAGAGTGGGTGCCGGATGCCAAGAAAGTGGGTATTCTGTACTGCTCTGCGGAGAAAAACTCCAAGTACCAGGCCACTGTTGTGGGTGCAAAGCTGAAGGAAATGGGCCTGGAAGTGAAGGAATACACCGCTGCGGACTCTAATGAGATCGCTTCTGTGACCAAGCTGGCTTGCCAGAACAGCGATGTGCTGTATGTTCCCACAGACAACACCATGGCCTCCAGCGCTAAGACCATTGACAACATTGCACAGCCTGCCGGCGTACCCATTATTGCCGGTGAGGAGGGCATTTGCTCCGGCTGCGGTATAGCCACTCTGTCCATCAGCTATTACGACATCGGCTACAAGGCCGGCGAAATGGCTTATGACATTCTGGTTAACGGCAAAGACCCGGCAACCATGGACATTGAGTTTGTGCCGGAAGACAAGTTGACCAAGGAATATGACGCAGCCCGCTGCAAGGCACTGGGCCTGAAGGTAGTAGACGGCTACAAGGCGATCGAAAGTTAAACATTGCCACGATGCCGGGCAGCAGAAATGCTGCCCGGTTTTTTGTGCGGTTGATTCGGCGTGTGGTTCGGTGGTGGAGAGATTGGCGTCCTCTATATTGGCGTCCTGTACTTGATTTTTTACGGCGGATTTGGTAAGATAGGATTACGCTTTGCGAATTTAGCACTTTAAATTGAAGGAGATTGTGCAATGAGCGGATTTTTAGCTTCTTTGCCCGGTGCTTGTGCCCAGGGTATCATCTGGGGTATCATGGCAGTGGGCGTGTATTTGACCTTTAAGGTTCTTGATTTGGCCGACTTGACGGTGGACGGCAGCTTTGGAACCGGCGGCGCCGTGCTGGTGGTGTGTACCATTGCAGGGATGAACATTTGGCTGGCCATGCTGCTGGCGTTCTTGGCCGGGTGTATTGCCGGACTGGTTACCGGTATTTTGCATACCAAGTTTGGCATACCGGCGATCTTGGCAGGTATTTTGACCCAGCTGGCGCTGTATTCCGTAAACCTGCGGATTATGAGCGGTCGTGCCAATGTGGCGCTGAATATTGATGAATACGGGATCTTGGTATCCCTGCGGTATATTCCCAAATCCATTCTCGTCGGCGGTGCTTTTGCGCTGGTGATCATTGGGTTGCTGTACTGGTTCTTCGGCACAGAACTGGGCGCCGGCGTGCGCGCCACCGGGTGCAATGAGGCCATGGCCCGCGCCAACGGCATCAACACCGGGTTCAACAAGGTGCTGGGACTGGTGCTCTCCAACGGCATTGTGGCCCTGTCCGGCGGTCTGCTGGCCCAGTATCAGGGCTTTGCGGACATTAACATGGGCCGCGGCGCTATCGTTATCGGCCTGGCGGCGGTGATCATCGGCGATGTGATCTTTGGCAAGCTGTTCAAGAACTTTGCGCTGCGCCTGCTGGCAGCGGTGCTGGGCGGCGTGATCTACTATATTGTCATTCAGTTGGTGCTGCAAATGGGCCTGAACGCCAACGACCTGAAGCTGTTCTCCGCTTTGGTGGTGGCGCTGTTTCTGGGCGTGCCGTACTGGAAAGGGCAGTTGAGCGCCAAGCATGTAAAGACGAATAAGGGGGGCAAGGACAATGCTTAAAATCACAGGTGTACAAAAGACATTTAACCCCGGCACCATCAATGAGAAAAAGGCCCTTTGCGGCATTGATCTGACCTTGAACGAAGGCGATTTTGTAACGGTGATCGGCGGCAACGGCGCCGGCAAATCCACGATGCTGAATATGATCGCCGGCGTGTACCCGGTGGACTGCGGTTCCATTGTGATCGACGGCCAGGATGTGACCAAGCTGCCGGAATACAAGCGCGCCAAGTTTATCGGCCGTGTGTTCCAGGACCCCATGACCGGCACTGCTGCGGACATGCAGATTGCCGAGAATTTGGCCATCGCCGCTCGCCGTGGCAAGGGGCGAACCCTGCGTTCCGGCGTTAGTAAAAAAGAAAAGGTTCAGTATGCGGAGATGCTCAAGGAGCTGGATCTGGGGCTGGATACTCGCCTGACCTCCAAGGTGGGTCTGCTCAGCGGTGGTCAGCGTCAGGCGGTGACCCTGTTGATGGCCACTTTGAAGAAGCCCAAGGTACTGCTGCTGGATGAGCACACGGCAGCGCTGGATCCTAAGACCGCCAAGAAGGTGCTGGATCTGACGGAGAAGATCGTGGCCCGGGATCACCTGACTACCATTATGATCACCCACAATATGAAGGACGCCATTGCCATCGGCAACCGGTTGATTATGATGAACGAGGGCAAGATCATCTATGATGTAAGCGGTGAAGAGAAGAAGAAACTGACCACCAAGGATCTGCTGGATAAGTTTAAGGTTACCTCCGGTGAGGAGTTTGACAACGACCGGGTGCTGCTCTCTACCGAGGCGGGGGAGTAAGTCCATCAAGCAAAACAAAAGACGGAACCATGTAGCGTGGTTCCGTCTTTTTTGCGCTTTTTACAGGGTGACACCCGGCGGCGATTGTCTATATCCGGTTCTTGTTGCCCGGCACACAGTCTTACTATACCACGCGCACACCGGCCGGACTTCAGAAAAGTCGCCGGGTTTATAGAAATATTGCGATTTTCGTCCCACCGCCGGTAAAATAAGAAGCAGCCCGGGGGCTGCTTTTTATTTATGGAATTTTGGTAATCGGTTCCTAAAGCAATGGGTCCAGGCGGGCAAATAGCCGCTTTTGACGGCCACTTTTTGAGAGCTTATATTGGCAATATCCGTGGTGTAATAGGGCACCACACCTCGAGCCAAAGTCTCTATGGTCAGCATATTCACCAGCTTTATCCCGATGCCGTTGCCGCGATAGGCAGGGCGCACATCCACGCCAATCTGCCACATTGTCTGGCTATCTGCGCTGGCACGGTTCCTGCTTTATTTATCAGTTATCTGTCTATAACAATGGTTTTGTTGTTATTGTCCATTGTACTGCTTAAACACGGTAATTTTATCCGGAACCTCATCTGACACGGTGATTTCTATGTTGAATGTATTTCCCTTATAGTCATTTTCGTATGTATAAACATTGTCGCCGTCGGAATCGTAATTGCTTGAAAGTTCGTTGCCGAGTCTTTTGCTCCAATCCGTTTTTTTTGAATTTCCGTCCAAACCAAAAGCAGTGTATCGGTTGCGCGTATCGTCGGTGTAATTTATGGCGATGCTGTAAATATTGTTCGTGCCGTATTCACACATAATCACAATGTCGCCGAAAGTGTGCCTTGTGTAAGAATCCAAATTCTTTTCAACCTCGGTTTCATTACCCAAAACCTTTGTTGCATCCTCTAAATCACCCGAAAATAAATCGCTTATTTCCGTCTTTTCAATTTGTGCGGATGTTGTTGTATTTTCCGTAGTGCTTTCGGTTTGATTCAGATTGATTTCAATGGATTTATTGCCTGCTTTTTCACCAGTTTCCTTGGTCTTTTTATACAAGTCCTCATCCATTTTCAAAATGTTGACCTGAACGATTCCTTCTTGACCTGTGTTTGTGTTTAATGCGGCAAACAATCCGTTAATATACCATCCGGCTATTCCGTCGTTACTCATGCTGTTGTATATGGTCTTTCGCACTTCATCAATCTGGTTTTCGTCAAAGCCTTCAAGCGCACATAACGCCAACGCCGTATTCATCGACATAATGTTATACATGGTATTAATATCGTCTTGTCCGCCGCTAACCATTGCATTGACATTAATAACAGGGCGAACCTCTGCAACCTTACCCTTATAACAATCGATATAGAATCCCATAACTTGATTGTTATTTGCAGTATAGGTATATGTTATCACATCACTGTCTTCATGTTCGGTTTTATTGTCATATTTATAAAGATTGTCAGCGTTTTCGGAGTCTACTTCGCTTTTGTCGGCTAAACTTTTAAGAAGGCTGTTTATTTCGTCGACGAAATCATCGGGCGATTCATCATAATAGTAGTATATTTTGCTGTTTTCCGCGATTTTGGTGTCGCTTTTTATCCATTTTGAAACTGAATCTGCCGCTTTGTCTGTGCTGTCGCTGGATGGCATCAGCATTGCTATTGCAACCAATAATATATTTATCCCTAAAAAGACACCAAGACAAATTAAAACAACCTTTTTTACTTTTTTCTTTTTCTGAGCTTTTGCATCAACATCATTTACAACTTGAACAGCAACTTTGTTTTTGCAGTTTGGGCATTGTATGTCCGTGTCATTCATCATCGCTCCGCATTTTTCGCAGTATTTCATATATTGCCTCCTATAATAAATTCATGGCGTATTGTAATGCAATAAACCGCAAATCACTTTTTGCACTTCCAATGCTTAATGTTACAATTCCTGAGCTTTCGTTATAGCTGAATATCAGCGTGCCCGAATTGCCGTATGATTCGTTTTCGCATTTTTTACAATACACAATATTCTCCTTGATTCTTCTTGTGGACAAATACACTATTTTTCTTTATTATGGTGCATATCCACTTCAGAGCAAGTTGCACCGAAAATTTTGCAACGATAATCGCCGGTTTTAGTGCCAAGATATAATTCCTTTTCTCAGTTATGGTCGCATATGGTCGCACTTTTCACCGCACCAATTTCTTTCCAATTTGTCAGCTTCATCCATTTGAATCATTTTTCATTCTCCTTTCCAATATAACAACAAAGTTAAAGTATTCCTATTTTTTAAAGTGTAGTAATATGTGACTTATACATCAAAATAATGTAGTCCATCGTAAGTCAAGTCGAAACCGACAGCATACATACTCATATATCGCACATTTTTGATAAGTCCTTCATTTTTCAACTTATCAATAATCATTCGCCCATCTTTATCAATGGGAATACAATTAACCGAGTTGAGTTGATTTTTCTTTTCGATTGCTTTCTTTAGAAATTCTTCAAAATCTTTCATACACATTCCTCCAAGCAAAGTACAACATAATCTGCATTATGTTGTATCTAGACTACATAAAGGGCCGATTAAACCTTAAAAATACAAAATTTAGCACAACAAATTAAGCCTTCTCCTTATTGTTACAAAAGATATGAGCGAAAGGGCTTTGTTGTCATGTCTATTTTATTTGCCAATACTTTACAATTCGTCGATATTATGCTATATTTTATGTGTACAGTTGTGCTTTCTGTGCTAAAAAGAAATTTAAAACAACATAATGCAGATTATGTAGCAAGTCGCCGAATCCGGTGGCTTTTTCTATATGATCAAGCGCATATTTTCCATTCTTTTGCGGTGTTCCGTGCCGGTGGAAATGATATAAATTCGAGTTGTGTTGATACTGCTGTGACCGAGAATATCCGCAAGTTTTGCAATATCTTTTTCGATGCCGTAAAATGTGCGTGCAAACAGGTGGCGAAGATTATGCGGAAACACCTTTTGCGGATTTACATTTGCATCTTTGCACAAGGCTTTCATCTCTCGCCAAATGTTCGTGCGGTTTATGGGTTTGCCGCTTTTCGTTACAAAAATCATACCGCTTTTTATTCCTTGCTCTGCTGCATAGCGGAGCAATTTTTGTTTCAATTCTTTCACGATAAAAACCGAGCGTGTTTTTGCCTTGCAGTTTACAATTGCCTCGCCGCACTTTACCGCCTCAATCGTGATATACTGCAGCTCGCTGACACGAATACCTGTGGCACAAATTGTTTGAATAATTAAATTCAATCGTTCGTTTTTCTTTTGCTTTGCCGCTTGACACAAGCGTTTGTATTCTGCTCTTGTCAGTTCTTTTTCTTCCGAGCAAAATACTTGCTGTTGCAATTTTAGCGATTTCACTCTCAAATCAAACCAATTCAAAAATGCAAACAGGCTGTTGATACTTGCGAGCATGGAGTTCACACTGCGAACAGCATAGTTTTCCTGCATATGATTTTTGTAGGCAATCACGGTTTCTTTGGTTATTGTTTTGTCTTGCACGTAAACCGAAAACGCTTTCACATCACGAATATATTTTTCAATCGTTGCCGTGCTTTTCTCTTGCAGCTCTAAATATTTTTTGAAATTGTCAATAATATCTGTCGTTAAACTTCGTCCTTCCATCGTATTTACCTCCGGGTGTTTTTTTACATTTTACCCGAAACGCGTAAAAACAAAAATTGCCACTTTAAAAAGCAATAATACAAAAATAAGGCAGGGATTACCTCCTGCCTTTCTGCCGTCGTTTGTAGTTAAATATAAAAAAGCAGCCCGGAGGCTGCTTTTTGCCATGCATTATATATTATAGGTCATTAGGGTTTGGATGAAGTGGGTATCCAGGAAATTACGCTGGTAGCCGGTGGAGAAGCCCTGGTTCTCCAGTGCGTCTACCAAGCGGCGGGAGAAGGTGTCGTACACCAGGACAAACTGCTTTTCGTCCGCCAGGTCCTGGGCCTCGGACACCAGCTGCAAAAGCTCCTGCTTTTGGGCGGCGGCGTTGCCAAAGAGCGTGAGCACCTGCACCGGCTTTTCCCTGGGGATCATCACGCCCACGATATTGCGGGTTACATTCCGGTGCGATTGGATCCGGCGGAAACGGTCGCCGGAGAGCATGGACAGGGTGCCCATGGACGGAGAGCGGTACTCCGGTGCGTTCTTGGGCAGCAGCACGCCTACCGCGTGAGCCGGATCGCTGACCAGCACGGTGCCGGTTTGGATCCAGCGGGGCAGGTTGTGCTCCATATAGCGGGTGATGAATTTTTCCCGCTTGTCCCGATCCGGACAATAATACATCATCAGCGGGTGCGACAGCAGCGACGCCCCTAAGAACTCCACCAGCGGTGCTTGTTCTTTTTTATTCCATTGGGACAGCTCCATTTTTCCTCACCCTTTCTTATACTTTTGTCTTTTGGCTATGCTGCCGGCGCAGTTTGCGCACCACCAGCAGGAACATCACCACGCTCATGGCGGTGCACACCAGGTCGGCCACGGCCTGGGACCAGATAATGCCATCCAGACCAACCGTCTTATTCATTATAATCAACAGCGGGAAATAAATCAATCCCTGTCGGCTGAGGGACAAGATCATACTTTGGGTGCCCTTGCCCATGCCCTGGAATGAGAAGTTCAGCACGAACATACAGCCGATCACCGGGCCGGAGATCATCAAGGCACGCAGCATTTTGACTCCGTAGTCGATTACAGCCGGGTCGTCGATAAACACGCTGACCACCTGGCGGGTAAAGATAAAGTACACCACGGTGATTACTGTGCCCAGCACAATGTTGCAAACGCAGGAAAAGCGAATGCTGCGGCGCATACGATCCAGTTTGTTCGCTCCATAGCAGTAGCCCACCAGCGGCTGCACGCCTTGGGCCAGCCCCAGTTGCAGCATCACCACCAGCATATTGGCTTTCATGGCAATGCCCATGGCTGCCACCGCGTTGTCGCCATAGCCTTGCAAAAACACATTGATGAGTATGTTGGAAATGCTCATCAGCAAATTGTTAATGGCGGCGGGCAGTCCAACGGTAATGACCCCGTGGGCAATGCCGCCCCGCACCCGGTAACGGCCGGGACTGATGGATAAAATGGACTTGCCCCGCAAAAAGTAAATCAGGAAGAATACTACGCTGACCACATTGCCGATGACGGTGGCAATGGCGGCGCCGGCTACGCCCTGACCGGTGCCAAAGGGCATGGTCAGACCAAAGAGATTGTCGCCTTTATTCAGAATAAAGATCGGGTCCAGCACAATATTGACCACCTGGCCGATAATGCTGCCGATCATAGATACCTTCGCGGCGCCCTCGCCTCGCACCAGATTGCCCAGCATCACGGAGGACACAATAAAGGGAGAGCCGATGGCCACATACTTCAGATAATCGGCGGCGTAGGCAAAGGTGGCGTCCGACGCGCCCACTGCGTACAGTACCGGCTTGCGGAACACCAAAAACAGCACGGTCATCACCAGCCCAACGCCAATAGCACTGTAAACGCAAAAGCTGCTGATGGTCTTGACCCTCTCGGTCTTTCCCTCGCCCAGAGAGCGGCTTACAAAGGCGCAGCCGCCTACACCAAACAGGTTGCCGCAGGCGATAAACAGCAAAAACAGCGGCATGGTCACCGATACGGCGGCCACCATATTAGCGTTGCCGGTCTGACCCACAAAGAATGTGTCTGCCAGATTATAAACGATATTCACCAGCATGCCCATCATGCTGGGCAGCGCCAAAGTGCGCACGGCCCGGGGCACGCTGTAACTTTCAAAAACTTGGGTATTGTCTTTCATTGATCTTTTATGCCTTCTTCTCATAGAGCGCGTTAGCCAGGGCTGCCATTTGGGACATGGTCAGCTGCTCGGCCCGCGCGGTGGCACTCAGTCCTAAAGATTGGAACAGCGCCGTCAGTTCTGCCTTGGGCACGCCCAGGGCGGCGTTCAAACTGTTGGCCAGGGTCTTGCGCCGCTGCAAAAAGGCGCCCTTGACCACACGGAAAAAGTAGCCCTCGTCCGTCACCTGCACCGGAGGCTGCTGCCGCCGGGTCAAGGCGATCACCGCAGAGTCTACATTGGGGCTGGGGTAAAAGCTCTCTCGCCCCACTTCAAACAAGATCTCCGCCTGCGTATAGTATTCCACCGCTGCGGACACGGCGCCGCAGTCCCGGGTGCCCAGGGGCGCGCATAGGCGCTTGGCCGCCTCCAGTTGCACCATCACCACCAGCCGTTCAATAGGCAGCTCGCTTTCCAGCAGGCGCATCAGCACCGGGGTGGTAATGTAGTAGGGTAGGTTGGCGCACACCTGCAAGCGGTCACAGCCGGCGAACTGGTCGGCAAACAGCGCCTGCAAGTCCATTTGCAGCACATCGCCGGGCACCACCTGCACATTGGGGCAGTCTGCCAAGGTCTCGGCCAACACATCCGGCAGGCGGCGGTCCAGCTCCACGGCGGCTACTCGACCGCACACGGCAGACAGCTCTTTGGTGAGCACGCCGATGCCCGGCCCGATCTCCAGCACGCCGGTATGGTCGTCCGCTTCCAGTGCTGCTGCCATACGGGGACACACGGAGGGGTCAATCAAAAAGTTCTGCCCCAGCGCTTTGGAAAAAGTGAAGCCGTGACGGGTTAATATTCTCTTTATTGTATTATAATCATATAAATCCATACAACCGCTCCTCTAACGGTTGCTTATTCTACCACACTTCGGCAGAATTTACAATCATATGCTTGACTTTTTGTGCAAGTGTGCTAAAATACATCATAAGCCGCCTAACGATAGGCGGCTAAATGAATAAAAAGGAAGTGCCTGCATGGAGCTGAAACCCTGTCATCGCCGTCCGTTGCGACCGGATGAGATCGGTCCTCGGGTGATGGAACTCTCTAAATATTTGCGCAAGAATTTTAATGCCGCCGTAGCGGAGCAGGGCCTGTTTTCCGGCCAGCAGGATATATTGCTGTTGCTGATTCGGCAACCGGGTATGACCCTGGGCCAACTGAGCCGTGCTCTGGGGGTGGCCAGCGCTACCGCCTCCGTGTCTGTCAAGCGCATGGAAAAGGCCGGATTTATTGAAAAGCGGGTGGACGAAAAGGACGCCCGGATTGTGCGGCTGTATCCCACTTCGGTGGCGGAGGACGCGCCGAAAAAGATTCACCAAAAAATGAACGCCATGGAGCAGGTGCTCACCGCCGGTATGAGCCAGGAACAGGTACTGACGCTGGCCGGCCTGTTGGAGCGTGCGCTGCAAAATGTGGGCAAAGAAAACCCGTAAATGTGAAAGATAGAGAAGAAAACGGAAAGGAGAACCGAATGTTAAAGAAGTTATCCAAATATATGAAAGGGCTGTGGGGACTGGCAGCCATCAGCGCCGCCGGTATGATCGTAGAGGCTATCTGCGAGCTGGCACTGCCGTCCCTTGCCAATAGCATTTATCAAAAGGTGGACACCGCCGCCTCGCCGGAGAGCGTGCGTACTGCGGTGATCCTCAGCGGCTTGGGCATGCTGGCGCTGGCACTGTTAGGCCTGTTTGGCGGCGTGGTGACCATGAAAACCTCCGCCAATGTGAGCCAGCGGTTTGCCTACCGGCTGCGAGGGGATATGTACCGCAAGATCAGCCATTTTTCCTTTAAGAACATTGACCAGTTCTCTACTGCGTCGCTGACTACCCGTATGACCAACGATGTGACCACCTTGCAGAATGTGGTGATGATGTGCCTGCGGATTTTAGTGCGTGTGCCGGCGTTGGCGGTGGTGGCCGCCTGCTTTGCGGTGTCCATCAATCCCAGAATGAGCGCTATGCTGCTGATCTTGCTGCCGATTTTGATTGTGGTGGTGGCCTGCATTTTGAAGTTCGGCTTCCCTATGTTCCAAAAAATGCAGAAGAAGATCGACAACGTAAACCGGGTGGTGCAGGAAAACCTGATCGGTATGCGTGTGGTCAAGGCCTATGTGCGGGAGGACCGGGAGAAAGACAAATTCCATGACGCCTCCGATGATTTGGCTGCCCAGGGCGCCAAGGCAGCGGGCCTGATTGTGACGGTGATGCCGGTGATGATGCTGATGCTCAACGCCGTAGTGGTCTTTGTGTACTATAAAGGCGCTTTAGAGGCCAACGCCGGCGTGATGGAAGTGGGCCAAATCTCCGTCTTTGCCTCTTATGTGATTCAAATTCTGATGAATTTGATGATGATCTCCATGATGCTGCTGCAGCTGGCTCGTGGTAAAGCCTGCGGCGACCGTGTGGTGGAGGTGCTGGATACAGAAATTGACATTACCAATCCGCAGAACCCCTATTTGCCGGAGAACCCCAAGGGGGGCGTAGAGTTCCGGGATGTGAGCTTTAAGTATAATACGGAGTGTCGTCAATGCGCTTTTGCAGTTCCGGGGTCATTTTCCCCTGTTCGCGGATGG
>ERZ772880.2044-NODE-2044-length-16210-cov-3.625317_pt1 | contig 16210 bp, 8 predicted proteins | sample MGYA00580577_ERZ772880 | MGnify/ENA primary metagenome ERZ772880 (study PRJEB29015, sample SAMEA2737705) | human gut metagenome | biome: human gut; feature: human-associated habitat; material: faeces | place: China | collected 2012 ... | reverse complement strand
TGAATATGAAATCAATCAAATACGGCATTATGCTTTTAGCGGCATTCGCCTCCTTTTCTTCATGCGACGAGCACGACTTTTTGAAGGAAAAACCTCTGGATTTTTATTCGCCGGAGAATTCAATGGAGACAAGCGCTCATTTCCAATCATCGTTAAACTACCTGTATAACCGTGTAAGATATCAGGTTTGCGAGATGACAATGGACACCCGCTTCGCTTTCTATTATGCAACAGATTTTGCTTTCAACGGAACCGATTACTATAAGCCGGCAAAGTTGAATGATTATAAAAACGTGATGGTACCGACTTTTGCCGTACCTAAAGAGGTTTGGAAAGAATCCTACACGGTCATATCCAATGCCAACGTTATTTTAAACCGTTTAACAAATGCCAGCCAGGTAAATGACGAAGATAAAAAGGTAATCAGAGGAGAAGCTTTGGTGTTCAGAGGGTATGCTTACCGTATGCTAGCCAATCTATTCGGAGGCGTCCCTTTGATTCTGGAAGAAATCACGACTCCTCGCCGCGACTATGTACGGGCAAGCCGGGAAGAAGTTTATAAGCAAATCAAACAAGATCTGGAAGAAGCTGTTTCTTTGCTTCCTAATATCGAATCGGTAAAAGACGGAAAGCTAAGTAAGCAGGTCGCACAACACCTGTTGGCAGAAGTCAACATCTGTTTAGGCTTATATGACGAGGCGATACAAGCGGCAAGTGCCGTAATTGACCATCCGGAAATGGCACTTATGACCAACCGTTTCGGTTCACGTCAGAACGAAGCCGGCGATGTCTATTGGGATCTGTTCCGGCTGAACAACCAAAACAGGGGTAGCGGTAACAAAGAAAGTTTATGGGTGCTGCAATATGATTACCTAAATCCGGGTTCCAACACGGACTACAATGCGTCATTCAGCTTTATCCCTTACTACCAGAATATCAAAATAACGGCTAAAAATGAGGCAGGTGAGGAAGTCAATACAACAGCGTTCTTAGGAGTGACGGATGGCAAATGTGGACGTGGTATCGGCTGGATCCAGCCGACCAGCCATTTCTTCAATGATATTTGGTCCAAAGGTTCGGAAAACGACATCCGGAACTCGGAATACAACATCATCCGCGACGTGCGTATCGATAATCCGGAATCTCCGGCTTTCGGGCAATGGCTGGTAAAAGACGGTTATTACAAACAGCTTGACTCGATCCGCCAGTGGTATCCGCTGATGACAAAGATTTCTCGTGTTAACAACTTCCCCGAAGAATTCTACCAGAAAGACGCAAACGGTAATCCTTTGATGACTCCTTTCGGCGAACATCTGGTAATCAACAGTGCGAACGGCTCCTATAAAGACGTTTACTTGTTCCGCCTTGCCGAAACCTACCTACTGAGAGCGGAAGCGTATGTCAACAAGGGTGACCAGGCAAAAGCGGCAGCCGATGTCAATACGGTTCGTAGTCGTGCAAATGCCGATCCGGCACAACCGGCAGAAGTAAACATCGACTATATCCTGGACGAACGCCTACGCGAGTTGTATTGCGAAGAACTCCGCATGCTGACTTTATGTCGTATGGGTAAACTTGCCGACAGGAACCGAAGATATAACCCCAGAACAGGCATGAGTATAGAGGATTATCATAATCTCTGGCCAATCCCCTACTCGGAAATCGAACGGAATGTATATGCCACGATCGAACAAAATCCGGGATATTAATTCATTTTAAATCTTTAAAGTGTCCGGATGAATTGCATATCTTTGCATCTGGACACTTTTTTGTATAATCTTAAAAATACCATGTATATGCGCACTATTTCTTATCTGATCTCATTCTTGTTGCTGGCCGCGTGCACGGGAACACCCTCAAAAGCACCACTCACCTTGTGGTACGACAAGCCTGCCCAAAACTGGGACGAGGCACTCCCCATCGGGAACGGCCGTGCGGGAGCAATGGTTTTCGGAGGAGTTGAGAAAGAACAACTTCAACTGAATGAAAACACGTTATACAGCGGGGAACCGTCAGTCGTTTTCAAAGATGTGAAAATAACACCGGAGATGTTCGACAAAGTTGTCGGGCTGATGAAAGCCGGAAAATACAAGACAGCTTCCGACCTGGTTTGCAAGAACTGGCTGGGACGCCTGCACCAATATTACCAACCGTTCGGAGACCTGCATATCCAAAACAACAAGCCGGGAGATGCTGCCGGATACAAACGGGCATTAAACATCTCGGATGCGGTTGCCACAACAGTCTATAAACAAAACGGAGTGAAATACGAACGGGAAGTATTCGCTTCCCATCCGGACAATGTGATCGTCATGCATCTGAAAAGCGATACACCGAATGGCATCGACATCTCGCTCGATTTCACATCACCTCATCCGACAGCCCAGCAAAAAGGGACTGACGACCGTCTGATCCTGCACGGACAGGCTCCCGGCTATGTGGAACGGCGTACATTCGAGCAAATCGAACAATGGGGCGACCAATACAAACACCCTGAACTCTACGATGCGAACGGCAAACGCAAGTTCGACAAACGGATGCTTTACGGCGACGAGATCGGCGGGAAAGGTATGTTTTTCGAAGCCCAGTTGAAACCGGTCTTCCCTAAAGACGGGAAATGTGAGATTACCGACGCCGGTATCCATATATACAACACGGACGAAGTCTATTTCATACTCAGTATGGCAACAAGTTTCAATGGTTTCGACAAAAGTCCGAGCCGGGATGGTATCGATCCTTCGGCCAAAGCAGCCAGCATTCTGGAAAAAGCCCTTTCCTATGACTATCAGACACTGAAACAACGCCATACGGAAGATTACCGTTCCCTTTTCGACCGAGTCGATTTCGAACTGTTTTCCTCTCCCGAACAAAAGGCGATGCCGACCGACAAACGTCTCGAACAGTTTGCCGGAAACGCCGATCCCGACTTGGCAGCTCTCCTGTTCCAATTCGGACGTTACCTGATGATCAGCGGATCACGTCCAGGCGGACAACCTTTGAACTTGCAAGGAATCTGGAACAAAGACACAATTCCAGCCTGGAACTGCGGCTATACGATCAATATCAACACAGAAATGAACTACTGGCCGGCCGAACTCACCAATCTGTCGGAATGCCAGGAACCTCTTTTCCGAATGATCCGGGAACTGTCTGTCTCCGGTGCCGAAACAGCCCGGAATATGTATAACCGCCGTGGTTGGGTGGCCCATCATAACACATCCATCTGGCGAGAGTCCTTGCCGAACGACAACGTGCCGACAGCTTCTTTCTGGCCGATGGTGCAAGGGTGGTTGTGTAGCCACTTATGGGAACACTACCAGTTCACACAGGATGAAACATTCCTGAAAAACGAGGCCTATCCGTTGATGAAAGGGGCCGCCGAGTTCTTTGCCGACTGGCTGATAGACGATGGCAACGGTCATTTGGTGACTCCGGTAGGTGTCTCTCCGGAAAACCGCTTCATCACGGAAGACGGACAAACGGCAGCCATGAGTATGGGACCGACCATGGACATGGCCATTATCCGGGAAACTTTTACCCGCACGATCGCCGCTTCGGAAATGTTCAATCTGGATGAATCGTTTCGCAATGAATTGAAAGATAAATTAGCACGCCTGTTACCCTATCAAATCGGAAAGCGTGGACAACTACAGGAATGGATATATGACTTCAAGGAATGGGAACCTCAACACCGCCATTTCTCCCACTTGTACGGTTTCCATCCGAGCGACCAGATCACACCGGACAAAACACCGGAACTGTTCAATGCAGTCCGCAAAACACTCGAACTGCGGGGCGACTTGGCTTCCGGCTGGTCGATGGGCTGGAAAATAAACTGCTGGGCACGCTTGTTAGACGGCAACCACGCCTACAAGATCATCGCCAACCTGTTCAATCCTGTCGGATTCGGAAACAGTGCACATAGAGGAGGAGGGCTCTTCCGAAACTTACTGTGTGCACACCCTCCTTTCCAAATCGATGGAAATTTCGGCTATACGGCAGGTGTCGTTGAAATGTTATTGCAAAGCCATGCCGGATACATCCATCTGTTGCCTGCTTTGCCCGATGTATGGGCAGAGGGCTCTGTTTCCGGCCTGAAGGCACGGGGCAACTTCGAGATTACGATGAACTGGAAGAATGGAAAATTGACAGAAGCCAATATCCATTCGCTGTCTGGGAAAAGCTGTACACTTCGTGCCAGACAAGCATTCACGGTCAAATCGAACGGTAGAACCATAGCTACATCCACCCCGGTCCGGTCAAACGGTAAAGAATATTTCCAAGCGACATTCGAAACGCAAAAAGATGGAACATATCTAATCACACAATAAACACGAAGAAATGAAACAAGCATTATCATTGATCGGAGTTTCCTTTTTATCTGTTGTCAGTTCACTGGCAGCAGATAAAAAGCCCAATATCATTCTGATTCTTGCCGACGACATGCGAGCTTCAGGAATGAACTTTTTAGGAAAAGAACAAGTCCAAACGCCCAACCTGGATAAATTGGCAGGAGAAAGTACAGTCTTCACCAACGCCCACATCATGGGTGGTACATCCGGAGCCGTCAGTATGCCAAGTCGGGCCATGCTAATGACCGGAAAATATCTTTATAACCTCGAAAAACAGGGAGCAACAATCCCGAATTCGCACACGATGATAGGTGAAACCCTTCAGAAAGCCGGCTATAATACATTCCATACCGGTAAATGGCATAGTAGCTATGAAGCCCTGAACCGTTGCTTTAAAGAAGGGAAAGCCATCTTTTTCGGAGGCATGTGGGATCACTGGAATGTTCCCTTGTACGATTACCATGCAGATATGAATTACGGAAAACGTCGTCCGGTCATCCATAACCAGGCAAAATCGAACAAAGTAGAATATGAAATAGGAGAATATATGTATTCAGGAAAGCATTCCGTAGATATTTTCACCCATGAAGCCGTCGAATATATTCAACAACAAAAAGATAAAAACCAGCCGTTCTTCTTGTCGGTAGCCTATATGTCTCCCCATGACCCTCGGAGCATGCCGGATGAATACATGCAGCTTTACGACCAGAGCCAAATACAACTTCCACCCAATTTTATGGAAAAGCACCCGTTCGATAACGGAGAATTAGAAATACGTGACGAAATATTGGCTGCTATTCCCCGCCGTCCGGATGAAATCAAAAAACATATCAGGGAATACTATGCCATGATCTCCCATGTAGACAAACGCGTAGGCAACATTATCCAAACTCTGAAAGATAACGGGTTATATGAAAACACAATCATCATATTTGCAGGAGACAACGGGTTGGCAGTCGGACAACACGGCCTGATGGGGAAACAGAATGTATACGAACATAGCGTCGGCGTCCCTTTGATGATCAAAGCTGCCGCACAGCATACCGGTAAAAAGACCGCAGACCTATGTTACTTGATAGACGTATTCCCAACCCTTTGCGACATGCTCCAACTACCTGTACCCCAATCGGTAGACGGTATCAGTCTACTTTCTTCCTTAGATGGGAAAGAGCCTGTCCGCGACTACCTATATTACAGCTATATGGATAATCAACGCGGCATTTCCGATGGAACCTGGAAGTTGATTGAATATCATGTGAATGGGAAACGCACGACCCAGTTATTCAATCTGAAAAACGATCCTTGGGAGAGGAACGATCTCAGCGGACAAAAGAAATACGAAAAAACAATCCAGCGTCTTCGCGAAAAGATGGCTGAAGAGCAGAAGAGGACAAATGATACATCTGTTTTCTGGAATAATTTCAGTTATTAATTATGTTTTCGCGCACACTCCATGTTTATTTAAAAATAAACTTCTACTTTTGTGGTCTGAACACATTATAAACCATCGATATGGATAAGAAAGTAATAACCTTTGGAGAAATCATGCTTAGACTGGCCACTCCAGACTATCTCCGTTTTTGTCAAAGTGATAAATTGAATGCTACCTTTGGTGGCGGTGAAGCTAATGTTGCCGTATCACTGGCAAACTATGGTATTGCAACCGAGTTTGTAACCCGTTTACCTAAAAACGACATTGCGCGTGCTTGCGTAATGGACCTGCGTAAATACGGTGTAGGGACTTCTCACATCGTTTACGGCGGCGACCGTTTGGGTATCTATTTTCTGGAAACAGGTGCGGTAGCCCGTGCCAGCAAAGTCGTCTATGACCGCGCTCACTCGGCTATCTCCGAAATCCAACCGGGAATGGTAAACTGGGAAGAAGTATTCAAAGATGCATCCTGGTTCCACTGGACAGGCATTACACCGGCCATTTCACAGGGTGCGGCAGATGCTTGCCTCGAAGCTATCCAAGTGGCAAACCGTATGGGTATCCCCGTATCATGCGACCTTAATTACCGCAAAAATTTGTGGAAATATGGCAAAACGGCCTCTGAAGTGATGCCGGAACTGGTTGCAGGTTGTGACGTAATCCTTGGTAACGAAGAGGATGCGGAAAAGGTATTCGGCATCAAACCGGAAGGTTTCGACGTAACAGCCACAAACGGCGAAGTAAACGCTGCCGAATTCGAATCCGTTTGCACACAATTGATGGCTAAATTCCCACGTGCAAAGAAAGTGATCATCACACTGCGCGGCGCTATCAATGCAAACCACAATACGTGGGGCGGCGTTCTCTATGCCAACAGCAAACTGTACCAGTCTCGTCGTTACGACATTACTCATATCGTTGACCGTGTAGGTGGTGGAGACTCTTTCATGGGAGGTTTGATCTACGGTCTGCTGACTTATACGACAGACGACCAGAAAGCACTCGATTTCGCTGTCGCTGCATCTTGCTTGAAACACACGATCTACGGCGACTTCAACCAAGTGACAGTCGAAGAAGTTGAAAAGTTGATGAGTGGCGATGCTTCCGGACGAGTTTCAAGATAAGTGACAATTCAATCATAAATTATAATTCAGAAATCATAAATCTTATCATGGCAAGATTCAATAAAATGCAGGTACTCGATGCGATCGTCAGTACAGGGATGGTACCTGTTTACTACAATAAAGATGTAGAAATCGCAAAGCAGGTTGTCAAAGCTTGCTACGAAGGCGGTGTCCGTGCATTCGAATTCACCAATCGCGGTGACTTCGCTCATGAAGTATTTGCCGAACTGATCAAGTTCGCTACAAAAGAATGCCCCGAACTGGTATTAGGCGTCGGATCTATCGTGGATGCCGGAACAGCTTCCCTATACTTGCAATTGGGTGCTAACTTCGTTGTCGGTCCATTGTTCAACCCGGAAATCGCGAAGGTTTGTAATCGTCGCTTGGTCCCATATACACCAGGATGCGGTTCCGTTTCGGAAATCGGTTTCGCCCAAGAAGTAGGTTGTGACCTGTGTAAGATTTTCCCTGCCGGAAACGTAGGCGGACCATCGTTCGTGAAGAACATCAAAGCTCCGATGCCTTGGTCTATGATCATGGCTACAGGCGCCGTAGAACCGACGGAAGAAAATCTGTCGGCCTGGTTTAAAGCTGGCGTGACTTGCGTAGGCATGGGTTCCAAGCTGTTCCCGAAAGAAATGATTGCAGCCGGCAACTGGGAGGCAATATCCACACTTTGTCGCGATGCACTGGCAACTATCAAGAAATATCGTTAAATGATTTCTGAATTATGATTTATGCGCCGATGATAAATCATAATTCAGAAATCTATAAATCATAAATCTAAAATCATAAATCATGAAATCCTTTCTCGATTCCAATTTCCTGCTCCAGTCTGAGACAGCTCAGAAACTGTATCACGAACACGCAGCCAAAATGCCAATCATCGATTATCACTGCCACTTGATCCCGCAACAGATAGCCGACAACTATCAGTTTGCCGACCTGACGGAAATATGGTTGGGTGGTGACCATTATAAATGGCGTGCGATGCGTGCCAACGGCGTACCTGAAACATACATCACAGGGGATAAACCAGCGTATGAAAAATTTGAAAAATGGGCTGAAACCCTGCAGTATGCCATGCGCAACCCTCTATATCACTGGACCCATCTTGAACTGAGCCGTATCTTCGGCATAGACAAGGTTCTGAATCCGTCCACCGCCCGCGAGATATACGACGAATGCACAGCCAAATTGCAAACACCGGAATTCCGTGCCCAGGCAATCATGGAACGTATGAACGTGGAAGTCGTATGTACGACCGACGATCCGATCGATGATTTGAAATATCATACCCAAATCCGCCAAAGCAGTCTGAAAACCAAAGTGCTTCCTGCCTGGCGACCGGACAAGGCTATGGCAATCGAGAATGTCGATACATATAACGAATATCTGACCAAGTTGGAAGCAGCTGCCGACATGTCGATCCTCAACTTCAAAAACTTGATCGACGCTTTGCAGAAACGTCACGACTTCTTCGCGTCACAAGGCTGCCGCCTGTCCGACCATGGAATACTTACATTCTATGCCGAACCCTATACGGATGCTGAAATCGAGGCCATATTCCTGAAAGCACGTATGAAGAAAGAACTGACAGTCGAAGAAATCGACAAATTCCGTTCTGCCATGTTGTACGAATTTGCGGTTATGGATGCCAAAAGCGACTGGGTACAACAGTTCCACTATGGTGCAACCCGCAACAACAACGTCCGCATGTTTAAGCAATTAGGTCCCGACACAGGCTACGATGCAATTGGAGATGCAGAAGTCGCAGCTCCGCTAGCTCGCTTCCTGAGCCGTTTGGACGAAGAAGGCGTACTGGCAAAGTCTATCTTCTACAACCTAAACCCGCGTGATAACGAACTGCTGATGACAACGATCTACAGCTTTAACGACGGCACGGTTCCGGGCAAGATGCAGTATGGCTCCGGCTGGTGGTTCCTGGATCAGATTCACGGCATGGAAAAGCAGATGAACGCATTGTCCGACTTAGGATTGCTGAGCCGCTTCGTCGGAATGCTCACGGATTCACGCAGTTTCCTATCCTACCCGCGTCATGAATACTTCCGCCGCATCCTGTGTAACATCCTGGGCCGCGAAGTGGAAGACGGTCTACTGCCTGCATCCGAACTGCCGTTCATCGGTAAGATGGTCGAAGATATCAGTTACAATAATGCGAAAGGATATTTCAGGTTCTAAAAGAAACTTTCCTTAATTATAAAGGGCCGCGTCAGCAAAGATTTGACACGGCCCTTGTTTTTTTACCTCTTTCTTTTCGCTTTGGCAGCCGCCTCTTTGGCCTTTTGGGCTTCGCGGCGGGCTTTTTCTTTGGCCTTCAGCTTTTCTTTGTATTCGCGTTCCTTCTGCTTACGTTCTTTTTCCTTTTGTTTCAGGCGTTCCTTATACTCACGTTCTTTCTGCTTACGCAGTTCTTCACGGGCTTTGAGTTTCGCCTTACGGTCGGCTTCGACCTGTTTCAGCTTGGCCTTGCGGTCGCGTTCAAGCTGTTTTTCTCGTTCGGCTTTTGCTTTCAGCAACGCTTCTTCTTCAACCTTTTGCTTCTTCAGAAGTTCCTCGTTTTCTTTTGCCTTCTTTTCCTGCAATTCTTTTTCGGCTTTCTGTTGAGCTTCAAAAGCTTTACGAGCTTCTTCCTTACGGGCTTCAACTTCATCGGCTTCGCGCTTGCGGAGTTCTTCGATCTCTTTCAACGTGAGTTCCTTCGGTTGTTCGACAGGAGTGACAACAGCGGAAACGGTGTCGGACGATGCCGGAACAACCGTATCTTTTACAACCGGCTGTACAGAAACAGTATCTACATCCGTTGTGGAGGATACATCCGCCGGAAGGAGCGTTTCTGTTTCACGGACAGTCATTGTATCGACCGCCGGAAGTTCTACCGGAACCGTATCTTTTACGGCAGACGGTACAACAACTTCTTCTACAGCCTGCTGCTGGCGTTGTTCTTTCGGGCGGACGGTCTTCTTGACAGGTTCCGGCTTTTCTTCCGGAATATTTTCAGAATCCTGTGCTTCGGCCTCTTCAGCTTTTGCCTCTTCCTCTTTGATCTGTTCGGCAGCCATACGGGCTTTCCAACGAGCGGCCAGTTCAGGAACGGCCTCACCGAAGTTTTCCTGGAAGAATTCGACATATTCCTCAAGCGTCTTTCCCCGCATCAAGGTTTCATAATTGTCGTCGGAGATCGGAAGAATAGCCACATTTTTGTCCAATGCAGTTGCATAGCCATCCGCTCCGTAGATCATCTTATAATAATGCAAGATCTCATCCAAATTAAAGAAACCATGAATCGTCAACATGCTCATCGGACCGGCTTCTTCAAAACTCAAATCAAACTCCTTCACCATAAAATTGGCAAAGTTATAGGCGGCAACGGCAAAAAGCAACTGGTTACGATCGAGTGTTCCGGTCGGGAACATTAACAGCATCCGGTAAGACGTGTTAGATTCAGCCGTAAAGACACGTGCCGAGTCGGCTGCCGACAACGTACCATCATCCCCCACACCGAAACGCAAGTTCCAACTCATTCCCCTAATACCACCTTGAACCATCATACGCCCACGCAGAACACCTTTCAGCATTTCACCCGCCAGTTCCGTCACATCAGCCGTCGGATATTTCTCAACCAATGCTTTCAAGGCGTTTTTGAAACCTTCAGCATCCCCAGCCTGCACATAGGTCAGCGCCTCGAGGAACATGAACTTAGGCAATAGATCCGCCAACGGATACTTGGCACTGACATCGCGATAATTACGACGAACGGTGACCGTATCTTCCGCCAGGTAACTTGCATAGGTCGCCTGGTAGATCGAATCCTGCACCTTGTCCATCATCCGGATATTATATTCGTAATTCGGATCGGCAATCGCAACCGCATAATCCGATTCAGAGAAAGTCGTAACCAACTTATTCTTATAAGCAGCAGCGAGCGCTTGGTTTCCGGAACGAAGAGCCATCAGATAAACCTGGTAGTAGCTTTCCAAAAGGTGACTATGCTTCGGGAAACGGCGTTCCAACTCCTCAAAGGCTTCGGTTGCCAACGGGATATCCTCGAGTTTGTCCTTATAAATCATAGCCATGTTATAGAGACCATCTTCTATGATAATATTGGAAGCCTGGATATCTTCGGGTGTCAACGGAAGCTGCTGAATGTAATACTCACGTGTTTTCGGGTCATCGGAAGCAGCAGGTTCCAGTCCGGCCTCGAGCGAATCGGTAGCCAGTTCGCCCACCTCTCCTTCGGAAGCATCCTCAGTTTCGTCTGCCATATTCTCATTAAAAGTGGACATTTCTTTCTTACGTCGACGCCAGTCATCTTCCAGCGCACGCCGTCCCCATTTACGTTGGAAAGCTGCTTTTCCCTGCGATACTGCCTGCGGGTTATAGAAATAGAAACCGGAACCTCCGGATGTCGTCGGTAATGTGATGCCGCCAGTCTCTGTTCCTGGACGGTCGATACCAGTCCCTTTTGCCTCCTGTTCCGCCAGATAAGCTTCTTTCTCGGCCAGGGCCTTGGCTTCCTCCTCCTCTTTCTTCACCTGCTCGATGATTTTGTCGATCACGGCAAGCCGTTCCGACTCCGGCATTTTGGCAAGAGTTTGCAAACTATCCTGCAAATGGACCGCCTCCACATGCACGACCAACTCGTCCAAGATAGCAGACAGCTTGGATACCCGTTCATAGTCTTTATATTCTTTCTGGATGCCGGACAATGCACCGCTGAAATTCGGTTGTGCCTTGACATAGTCGCGCTTCTGGAAATAAAGATCACCCAGTTTGATCTGGCAGATCGCCTTGTCCAAACCGTTCTGTGTGCTTTTCTCCACACCCAGCTCGTAGTTTTTGATGGCATTGACTGTATCTTCACGGCTCATATAAACATTGCCCAACGCATAATAGACCTGATCGAGCAGGTCCTTGTTCTTATCGCTTTTCGCCATCCGTTGCAACATCTTGATCACTTTCTGATAATTGCCGCCAGTAAATACTTCGGTCTGGCGGATACGGGCGGCAAACTCCAGTTCATAAGGAGGATTAGCTTTGATCACCTGTCCGAACATCTGGTAGGCAAGCCCGTTCTGATCCTGTTCGGCATAAATCTGTCCCAACAAATACTTCATCCGGGTACGCTGGCACCGGTTCTTCTCTGCCTTGATCGCTGTCTTGAAATAAGGGACCGCTTCTTCATATTGCTTATTCTTCACCAGGTAGTCGGCATATACCGCCGCATACTGGTTCAGGTTCTTGCGAGGGATACCGTTCGTATTCAGTTTTCCTAAGATATCTTCCGCTTCATAGAACCATTCCATCTCGGAATAGCAGCGGGCCTGCCAAAGACGAGCTTCGGCCACCACTTCTTCATCATGGGCATAATGACGGGCTATGTAAGAGAAAGTGGCAGATGCCTGCAAGAAATCAGCATTATAGAACTGCGCCTGCCCCATCATCAACCAGCACTTTTTGAGGAACGGATTGTATTCTTCCTGTTCCTGCCAGGCACGTTGTTTGGGATCATTGCGCCATCCCGGTTTCTTAGGCGGCTTTGCTTTGATGGAGTGGAGCTTGATCGCTTTATTGCTTTTCTCGATCGCCCGGTCGAAAGGACCTCCGGTTTCGGGCTTGTCTTTCGGTTGCGCACTGATCGGGTACATCAGTATCATGTCGGAATAGCTTTCCTTATAGCCGTTCTGCATGGAAAGCAACGCTTCGTCAAACGATGTTTTTCCGTTGAAATAGATATTATAGCGGGAATTAAAAGCGTGATAGAAGCGGCTTGCCTTGGTATTCTTTTTCGTACTGCAAGACCAAAACAAAGAGACAATCAATAATGCGATTATATAGTAGAAACCTTTCTTCATTTCCCCTTTTAACGCTTTAAAACCGCTTTTATTGCTTTCACTATCAAAAAGAAAAGGACTAGGACAAGAATAATAAACGCCCCGGAAGGCACATTCAGAAGATAAGAAAGGACGAGCCCGAACACACATCCCAAGAAACCGATGGCAATACTTCCGAAAATGATCTTCTTGAAGTCTGATGTAAAAAGGTTTACGGTGATCTGAGGCAACGTCAGCAAACTCATCAGAAGCATGATCCCGACCAGACGGATCGAAAGGACGATCGTCACAGCGATGCAGCACATCATTACATATTCTATGCACTTGACGGGCACTCCTTGCGTCAGTGCAAAATCCCTATCGAAGGCCACATAAACGATCTCCCGCAGGAAAAGCGAAAAAAGGATAACCAGCAACAACGCCAAAGCGGCTATCCAGATAATATCTCCCGTCGAAACAGTCAGAATATTTCCAAAAAGGTAGGCGGATAGATTCGGTGCATATCCGGGTGTCAGGAAAATAAAGATAACGCCCAATGCCATTCCTAACGACCATATCCCGGCAATAGCAGAGTCTTCACGCACATTCTGTGTCTTGCTCGCCCACTCCACCCCGAATGCGGAGAGCACGGAAAACAACATTGCCATCAAGATCGGATTCATCCCGAGATAGAACCCCAACCCCAATCCACCGAAAGAAGCATGAGTGATACCTCCACTGATAAAGACAAGCCGCCGCGACACGATATATGTCCCGACGATACCACAAGCGATCGCGGTCAGCAGGCTACCCAAAAGGGCATGCTGGAAAAAACCATATTGAAGTAAATCCATTTTCTATCCTCTTATATCCTTTTTTATGGTTTCCCGGCAGGAAACTTCTGTTTCATTATAGGGGAACTCCTGTTCCATGCCTATGAAACTGTTGTTCCATGCAAGGGGAACTTTTGTTTCATGGTTATGAAACTTAATGTATGCGCCGCTCCCCGACAATCAGGAACGCTTCGTCCTTCAGCTCATCCGGTAAATTAATAGCACGAAGTTGCAGACTACGCAACCAGCCAGCCACTTCGATCTCCTGCAAGGTATAAAGCACATCACGGAACTCGTTCACGGCATCTTCATCGTATGCATCGGCCTCGACTCCCCGAAAACGGTCCAGTTCTTCATCGTCATAATACTCGATTTTTTTGCTGACTGCCGCCAACAGACTGTCGCGTTCACAGGTTTCATGCTGTCCGCAACATTCGTCAGTGACAAGTTCCTGTGCCTCGGGGATTTCAGAAATCTCCCCACGTTCCAGCATCTTCTGCCATTTCCGGTTCCGAAAATAACCGGCAATGGCAGCAACAACACCCAATACGATAATACCTATAACAATATACCACATAATAATTGACAATTAACAATGAGCAATTGACAATGGACTTCCAGACACCGACAACTAATTGTCAATTGCCTATTGTTCATTGTCAATTATAATAAAGCCTGCGGTTCTCAAGTCTCTCCAATAGTGCGGATAACTTTTGCTGACCACCTGCGGGTCAGCTATCTCGATCCCTTCCGGCAACACGAGGGCGGCAGGTGCAAATGCCATCGCCATACGGTGATCTTCGTAGGTCGTGATCACAGGATGCGCTTGCGGTTCACAACGTTCGCCGTTCCATTCCAAAATACTGTTGTTGCTGTCTGTCAGGAGATATCCTAATTTGCGAAGCTCCGTCTTAAGCGCTTCGATGCGGTCGGTTTCTTTTATCTTCAGACTTTGCAAACCGGTAAAACGGAAAGGGATATTCAATAACACACAGGTCACGACAAAGGTTTGAGCCAGGTCCGGCTCGTTTACGAAGTTATAATTCAGTTTTTTGGTCCTATTCCCGTTGTGCTTCAAAACAACGCCCCGATCCGTGTAAGTCGTACCCACACCAAGCTGTGCAAACAATTTGGCTCCGGCGGCATCTCCCTGCAAACTGTTCTTAAACAGCCCCAGCAATTCGATCTCAGCATTTTTAGACAACGCCATCATGGAATACCAGTAGGAAGCAGCACTCCAGTCGGATTCAACGGTAAAGGGTATCGGATGATAATCCTGCGGTCTTACCTTAATGGTCTGCCCGTTCCATTCCGCCTTTACCCCATATTGTTCCATCAGCTGTAACGTCAGGTTGATATAGGGTTTCGAAATGACAACCCCTTCAAGATGCAAGGTCAGCCCGTTCTCCATCAGGGGGGCAATCATCAGCAACGCCGAAATATACTGTGAACTGACCCCACCGGCAAGCGAAATCTCGCCTCCCTGCAACGCACTTCCGAAAATGCGGAGAGGAGGATATCCCTCCTTCTCCATATATTCCACCCGTGCTCCCAGCGCATTCAGCGCATCCACCAGTATCTTGATCGGCCGGTTCTTCATCCGCTCCGTTCCGGTAATCGTCCACTCGCCCACCACTTTAGACAAAAAAGCCGTCAGGAACCGCATCGCAGTTCCCGCGGCTTTTATATCAAAGTCACGGTCATTCGAATTCAACGCCTTCACCATCACCTCCGTATCATCGCAATCCGACAAATTCCGAATCTCATACGGGCTATAGCTCAACGCATTAAGTATCAACGCACGATTACAGATACTCTTGGATGCGGGCAGCTTAACGGAAGCTTTCAGTGAATCAGGAGACTTTATTGTATAATTCATACTTTTGCATTAAAATGGAATACAAAAGTACGGAAATTATTGGGAAGATATCACTAATATTGTCCAGATATCACTATTGTAATAATTTTCCGACAATCATTATTTACACAACAATGCATAAGTACACCACAGCATCGGAGCCTGTCCATGATAGTCGCCAATAATCCGAGGACGGTCATAATAATACTGAAGATCATTCTTCTTTCCAGTACCGACACAAACTTCTTCCACATCTCCGTCCTTATTAATATAAGGGACTAAAGCAATCCATGCTTTTCTAGCTATAGGTCCATACTCTTCAGCTTCTAACCATCCCATCTTCACTCCCATAATCATTGCATAGGTAAACATAGCAGAACCAGATGTTTCAGGCCAACAGTCAGCCTTATCAATCAACTGATTCCACATACCACTTTTATCCTGATAATCTTTTAAACTTTTCATCATCAAGCGGTATCCCTCTAAAATACGAGCATGATTCGGATTATCTTCCGGAGTAGACAATAATAATTCTGCCATGCCTACAGCCATCCACCCATTCCCTCTTGCCCAGAAATACGGAACATCAGGAGCATGATAGAACAATCCGTTGGGACGCTGTAATTCATCCAAATAGACAACCATTTCTTTCACTGCACGATCCATATATTCACGTTTCCCTGTTGTATGATATGCTTGGGCCTGAAGAATTGTAATCATAAACATATCATCAATCCAAAGACGAGTTTGCCAAGAGTATCCCTTTTTATCCCATTT
>ERZ772880.2027-NODE-2027-length-16314-cov-12.123562_pt1 | contig 16314 bp, 9 predicted proteins | sample MGYA00580577_ERZ772880 | MGnify/ENA primary metagenome ERZ772880 (study PRJEB29015, sample SAMEA2737705) | human gut metagenome | biome: human gut; feature: human-associated habitat; material: faeces | place: China | collected 2012 ... | reverse complement strand
AATTCCAGCATCTTCGAGCAGAACTCGTTCATGGACGGCGAAGCCTCCGCCGAAGCGTTTTTATACTATTTTGGGTAGCTTGCCTGTCCCAGAAGGAATGAAGGAGAAACAAACCAAATGGACTACGCAAAGGAGTCCCTCCGGCTGCATACGCAGTGGAAGGGCAAAATCGAAATTCAGGCGCGGGTGCCGGTCGAGACGAAGGACGACCTCTCGCTCGCTTACACGCCGGGCGTGGCGCAGCCGTGCCTCGAGATTCAAAAAGACGTTGAAAAAAGCTATGAGCTGACGCGGCGCTGGAATTTATGCGCCGTCATTACCGACGGCAGCGCGGTGCTTGGACTCGGCGACATCGGCCCGGAGGCCGGTATGCCGGTCATGGAGGGCAAATGTGTGCTCTTCAAGGCGTTCGGCGATGTCGACGCATTTCCGCTCTGCGTGAAAACGCACGACGTGGATGAGTTCGTGAACGCCGTCGCGCTGATCTCCGGCAGCTTCGGCGGCATCAACCTTGAGGACATCGCAGCCCCGCGCTGCTTCGAAATCGAGCGCAAGCTCAAGGAAATGTGCGACATTCCGATCTTCCATGACGATCAGCACGGCACGGCCGTCATCACGCTGGCCGGTCTGACGAACGCGCTGAAGGTCGTGGGCAAGAAAAAAGAGGACGTGAAGGTCGTCACCTCCGGCGCGGGCGCTGCGGCCATCGCGATTGTGAAGCTGCTGCTGTCGGCAGGCTTCCGGAACATCACAATGTGCGACCGCAGGGGCGCGATCTATAAGGGCCGCGAGGGCCTGAACTGGATCAAAGAGGAGATGGCTGAGGAGACGAACCTCGAGCGGAAGGCCGGCAGTCTGGCCGACATGCTGGTCGGCGCGGACGTGTTCATCGGCGTATCGGCTCCGGGCACAGTGACCACGGAAATGGTCAAGACCATGAACAAGGACGCCATCGTCTTCGCCTGCGCGAACCCGACGCCCGAGATCTTCCCGGAGGACGCGAAGGCGGGCGGTGCGAAAGTCGTCTCGACGGGCCGGAGCGACTATCCGAACCAGATCAACAACGTGCTCGCCTTCCCCGGCATCTTCCGCGGCGCGTTCGACGTCCGCGCGCGCGACATCAATGAGGAAATGAAGATGGCCGCGGCCCACGCGCTGGCAGAACTCATTTCCGACGACGAGCTGAGCGCCGACTATATCATCCCCAAGGCATTCGACCACCGCGTCGGCCCCGCCGTCGCCAAAGCCGTCGCCGAAGCGGCAAGAAAATCGGGCGTTGCTCGGATTTAGGCATAAAACTTCATGCACGAACGCTGCATCACGAAAATGCGCAAATGTCAGTACATGAAGTTTTTGTGCATCATTTCCGGTTGCCCCGCAGGGGCGAGGAAATGGCACATTTCTGATTTTGCGATGCTTTTGCATAGCAAAACAGGGTATCTTCCACCGGAAGATACCCTGTTTGTTTATTTTGCGGTCTGTCCGTGGATGGGGTCCTTTGTGACCGGCGAGGCAGACGGGTCGTTCACATCGTACCACGTATTGCGGCCATACATCAGCACCGGTGTGTTATCGTCCAAGTTATAGAACAGATACTTCATCGCGGCGTCCGGCGTATTGATGCAGCCGTGCGAGCCGTCATTGACGTAATACTCCCCGCCGAAGACCGAACGCCACGAGGCGTCGTGGAAGCCGATGACGTCATAGATGATGCTGATCCAGTAGTTGACGAACACACGGAAATCCGGACCGACAAGGACGCAGTTGGTCTGCTTGTTATGCGAATAGTAAAGTCCGACCGGCGTCTGATGGCCGTCGAGCTTACCGGTGACGACGTTCGAATTGAGCACCATCTGGCCATGCTTGAAGAACGTCAGCTGCTGGTTGTCAAAATCGACCTCGACATAGGTATCGCCGATGGAGAACAGCTTGCCGTTCCGGTAGCAGTTCAGCGGCGCGTCGATCTCGCCGGACTGCCGGAGCAGCAGCTGATGGAGCAGCTCCTTGACGGCGGCATCCGTGTCCAGCTTATAATCGCAGGTCAAAAAGTCGATCTCCGTCCAGCCCTTGACGTAGGACTCGAACAGGAACGGCCCGTTTTTCACGCCATAGGTCTCGCTCCAGCCCTCGGCCAGCGTGCGCAGCGACGCCGTCGGGATCAGGACACGGCCCGTGCCGTCGTTCTCAGCCAGCGCGGTGAGCGCCTCCTTGTCGAGCGTGATCGTGTCGCCCGCGAGCGTGGGCGAGTTGCTGGCGATGTTGACCGTGATGGTCAGCTCCTGCAAGGCGGACTGCCACTTGGAGGACGCGATCAGCAGGCCGTCCTTCGAGAGGGACGCGCCGTCGTTTTGATACTGATTTTGCAGCTTTCGCGCTGCGTCGGCGTCGACGGCCTTCGCGTTCACGAGGCTCTGGAGAAGCGTCGTGCCGCCCTCTTTGCACTTGCAGAACAGCGCGAACCACGTCATCAGCGCGAGATCGCCGCGCGTAAAGGTTCCGGAAAACAGGCCGTCGGTATACACGCCGCAGTCTGCCGCAAAGGCCAGCGCGTCCGCGTATGTAAAGTCCTCTTCGTCTGCATAGCCGAGGGCGCGGAGCAGGAACACCGCATAGTTCTGTGCGGAGCAGGAGCGTGTGGAGCCAAAGGTATTCTCGCCGACGCCGCGCGTCAGGCTGTTGGCGTAGAGCCAGGCGATATACGGCTCGGCCCAGCCGGAGACGTCGGTAAATGGATGGCTGATCTCGCCGTTTTCAAAAGCGGTCTGTGCCGCCTCCTCCGCGCCGTAGAGACGGACGAGCATGGCAGCGGCTTCGAGGCGCGTCGGCGCGCGGTCGAGCGCAAAGCCATTGCCAGTTCCGCGGAAAACGCCAATCGTGGACAGGGCCTCGGCGGCGAGCTGTTCGGGTGTAGCCGGGACGGCCTCGGTGGTATCTGCATCGTCGGCGGCAAGCGCGGCAGGCGTCAGCGCGGAGACGAGCAGGAGCAGGACGAGCAGGAGCGAAATGCGTTTTTTCATATCCAAAGTTCTCTTTCTGGTAGTCCGGAAAACCGGCCTTCCTATTATAGAATGGAACGGGCCGGATTGCAAACTCTTTTTGGGTGGAAGATCGCGGTTGAATTTTTTTCGCGCTTCGTATAAAATATTCTATGAAATCATCAAACCCGCAAAGGAGACACCATGAACGAAGCATTGCGTGCATATTTCCCGGTCGCTGACATGATCGCGGCGACCTTCGGCCCGTGCTGCGAGGCCGCGATCCACGATTTTTCACAGCCGGAGACGTCCGTCGTCCATGTGGCCGGGCAGGTCACGGGGCGGAAGGTCGGGCAGTCGTTTGACCATCTCATCAAAAACGTGCTGCTGAGTAAGGATTTTCAGAACGATCAATCGAACAACTACGTCTTTCAGACGCTCGACGGGAGGACGATCAAATCGTCCTCGGTGCTGCTCCGCGACGGCGGGCATGTGATCGGAATGCTGTGTATCAACTATGATCTGACCATCGGGCAGAGCTTTTACCAGCAGATGGCCGCGTTTTACGGCGGAACGCAGGAGGACGCGGCCAACGGCGAAGTGGATGCGGCGGACGACGTGACGAGCATCATCGACGGACTGATCGACAGCATCTTACGCGGGACGGACGCCGGACAGATGAACCGGAAGAAGTGCGTCGAGCTGGTGCGGTTCATGGACGAGAAGGGCATCTTCCTCGTGAAGGGCGCGATCGACAAGGTCGCGGCGCGGCTCGGCGTTTCGAAGGTAACGATCTACAGCTACCTCGACGAGGCCAAGGGCCGGAGATAAGCGGGGCTATGTCTGAAAAATGGACACAGTCCGGCACAAAACGGCGCTATCGCTTCGTCTGAATTTCCACTATAATTGGAATATCTGGAACAAGGGGGACTGGAACATGGCAGAAATTGCATTCGAACTGCGGCCATTTTTGAATGAACAGGGACAGCTGATATCGCTTCCGGCGAAGAATCAGAAAAAGCTGCTGGCAATCTGGTATCTGGCGGAGCGGATTCCGGCGCGGCGGACGTTTACGGAGGCGGAGATCAACGACGCGATTGACGACCAGACGACGTTCCGCGACCATGCGACACTCCGCCGCGAGCTTTACAACCACCATCTGCTGGATCGCACGAACGACGGAAAGACCTATTGGAAGGAAGAGACGGAACTGACGCTGCCGGAATTTCTGGCGAAATACTGCTGAGGAGACGGAAATGGACGCTGAATTTGTGACGCTGACGCCGGAAAATCTTGCGCAGGAGACGCTCTGCTGCATCGTGCGGACGCGGACAAAGCATCCCGGCGTAGAGGCGAAGCGCGCATGGCTGGCGGAGCGGCTGCCGGAGGGACATGTGTTCTGCAAGCTGCGCGGAAATGGCTGCGCCTTCGTGGAATATGCCCCGCTGGAGACCGCGTGGGTCCCGGTGCTGGGCGAGAATTACCTCTATCTCTACTGCCTCTGGGTGCAGGGCGCGCCGAAGGGGCAGGGCTATGGCCGGGCGCTGATGGAGCGCTGCATTGCAGACGCACGGGCCAAAGGCCGTGCGGGCGTCTGTATGCTGGGCGCGAAGAAGCAGAAGGCATGGCTCTCTGACCAGAGCTTCGCACGGAAATTCGGCTTTGAGACGGTCGATACGGCGGGCGAATATGAGCTGTTGGCGCTGCGCTTTGACGGTGCGGAGCCGCCGCGCTTCGTGCCCGGTGTCAAACGGCAGACGATCAGCAATGACAGGCTGGTGGTCTATTTCAGCGACCAGCGCCCGCTCATCCCGCAGCGCGTGGAGAAGCTGCGGAGCTATTGCACAGAGCGCGGCATCCCGGCGGACTTTCGCCTTGTGGATTCGCGGGAGGCCGCGAAGGCGCTGCCCTGCGTGTTCAACAACTGGGCCGTGTTCTGGAACGGGCGCCTCGCGACCGTCAACCAGATCGACGGCGCGGGACTGGAAAAGATCATTGGGCGAGCATGATTGACCAACGGCCGCCCAAAGGCCCTCTCTTCGTAGAGAGAGCTGGCCGCGCAAAGCGCGGTCTGGGGGCCGATGAGGGCATCGGCCCCTACAAACACGAGCAAAATGCGATGGAAAACCGAAGAAGCGGGCGGACAGGGTCGTCCGCCCCTACAATGCCCCTCTCAGGTGCTGCGCGCCAGCTCCCTCCCCGGAGGGGAAGCCTATCTCTGGATGGGCTGAAAAATGAACACACCCCGCTGCAAAACGGGCCTATTGCGGGTCTGCGGCGGGTGATGGGATGCTGCGGATGGAGATCGCGCTGTTTCTGGTGCTGTGCGCGGTGCTGCTGTTCGGGATCTGGCGGAGCCTCGACCGGAAGAAGCGCTTCGCGATCGGCGCGGCGCTCGTCATCGAGTTTACGGTCTGCGCCTTACAGGGGATGCACCACACATGGCTCATCAGCGGCATGGGCCTGACGCTGATGACGCTGGCGCTCTATCTGACGCTGGAAAACCCGGACATCCTGCGCGGCGAGCTGACGGAGCAGAAGCTCTCGATGCTCTATCTCAAAAGTCAGGTCAACCCGCACTTCCTCTATAATACACTCGACGCCATCCGCATCCAGGCCCAGCTGGACGGCGACAAGCCCGTGGCCGATCTGCTGATGCGGCTGGTCGATTTCTTCCGGCCGAGCGTCAAGGTCGATCGGCCGATGGTCACGCTGGACGACGAACTGGAGCTGCTGGAGGCGTATTTGGAGCTGATGTGTGTCCGCTATCCGGAGCTGCAATGCGACTATGACGTCGACCCGGAGCTGGGCGGCGCACAGGTGCCGAATTTCATTTTACAGCCCATCGCGGAAAACAGTCTGCTGCACGGGCTGAAGGACAAGGGCTACCGCGGGCGCGTCGCCATTGCGGCGCGGAAGCTGGACGGCGGAGTGATGGAGGTCACGGTCTGCGACAGCGGGAGCGGCTTCGCGCCCGGCAAGCGCGCGGAGATCGACGCGCTCGTCCCGGACATCGTCATCATGGACATCAACATCCCGATCATGAACGGGCTGAAGGTCATCGAGCTGGCCCGCATGAAGCACCCGGATATGGCGTTCGTGGTGGTGTCGGGCTACGACGATTTTTCCTACTGCCGCGTGCATCAAACAACTCCGGATGAGCATTGCGCAGCTTCATCAAACCTGCATAAACATCGTGCAGCCCTTTACGATCGGCGTTATCTAAATATTCCCAATGCAAAGGCTTCCTACCGGTACGGCCATTTTCTTCAATAGAGATGTCATATCCCATCTCTCCGAACTGCCAAACCATCTTAGGACCAGGAACGGTAAGGAAGAAAGTTGTATTTAGTGCCAACTGATTCATACGGGCATCAAGGTCGGTTTTCAGCACACCATCACCCCATTGCGACTGTTTGTAAGCTGTGCGTTCTTCATCATGGCTTTCCATAAAACCTACCCATGCAGTGTTTTTCTCATAAAGGCTACTAAAAGAACTATTTTCAGCATACCCCATAGCCGACTGACAATAGGCATTATTCAAGTTACGCCATAAGTGCATACCATCAGCTGCCAGTTCATTTTCTTCCTTTGAATCACAGAAATGCTCCAAGATAACATAAGAGTCCTTTTTCACTTCCTTGATGGCCGCATTATAATCCTTTAGGACGGCAATGCGACCCGCATCGTAATTGGATGCTGTACTTTCAGTGCAAGAGGTTTGTGTGAACCCTTTCGTCAAATCAAAACGAAAGCCATCCACCTTATATTCCTTCAACAAGAATTGCAGATTACGCTTCACAAACTTACGCACCAATGGGCTTTCATGATTGAAATCATGGAACACGCTATAAGGATGAGGTGCTTCCACATTGAAGTATGGATTATTCTTTGCAGTCTTATCACCATCCCAATAGAGTTTAGCCAGCGGATTATTTCCTGTAGCATGATTATAAACCACATCCAGAATAACTGCCATACCAGCCTCATGACAAGCATCAATGAACTGCTTATACATTGTTTTTGTCCCATAAGCTTTATCCATCGCAAAGAAAAAACAAGGATTATACCCCCAACTGTCATTGCCGTCAAACTCCTGCACCGGCATCAACTCAATAGCGTTGACACCCATTTCTTTCAAGTAAGAAAGCTTTCCCATCGCACCGTTAATGTCACTCGTAGCCGTAAAGTCGCGCAAGTGCAATTCATATATCACTAATTGCTCAGGATTTGCTATTTTAAAATCATTATACTTCCAGTTATAACTATCTTTCTGTATCTTGAAGGTCGAAACGATTCCTACCCCTCCCTTAGGATAAACCAGGTTTTCATTATAGGTAGAAGCTGAAATATCTTTATCATTATCAGGATCCAGTATTTTTTCAGTATAAGCATCTGCCAAATGAATTACTTCACCTTCCTTTGTACCCACATAGTATTGGAAAGCATACTCTTTACCAGCATCTAACCCCGCCAACGTAATCCACCAACATCCGGAAGCATCATCACGATACATCTGCGACTTTTCGTCATTACTTAAGGTCCAATTGTTAAAGTCACCCACAACATGTGCAAAATCCTTATGATTTCCATTCACATCTTTATCATAAAGTACCAGTGTCACTGTAGAATTATCCATTATGTTGATACCTTCGACCATATCAGCCGGTACAGCGGCAGTTTTAATCTCACCGGGTACAAATCCTTCATATTTTGTATCAGTTACCGCTATAAAGGAATCAGTATCTATTCCTTTTTTACTACCATCCGCACTACGAATCACTATTCCAAGTTGGTTCACCGGTGTCTTTCCACTCCCAAACCACTCCCGGATATTCGGACTCAATGTAATACTCCAAATATTAGCCTCAGATAAAGTCATCTTACATTTATCTTTGTTTTCTGCCCACTCTGCAGGCACGAATTGCCAACGACCTTCACTGACAACACCAATATGTACATACACATCTCCTTTATACTCATAGAGGGCAGACTTTGTATCCGCTTTAAACGTAATGACAAGAGACTGATCAGCATCTGGTACCACCGGTGTATAACTCAGACCAGCAGGAATTGCAATTGCATTGGCAGCTTGAGTGACGGATATTTCTTCCCTTTTTGAACCGGATATAATATTCAATTGTGCTGTACGCGCTATTCCAGTTTCATTTTTAGCAACAGAAACCATAATCGTAGCTTTTCCTGACAAGCCTTTTGCCGGATTGATACTGCACCAGCCAATATCCTCACCACTCAGCTCAGCAGTCCATTGATATCCGGCCTCAAAACTGACACTTTGTGAAGAAGCAGCTTCAGCAAAGCTAAAACCTTGTTCAAAAATAGCTTCACTACCGGAGGCAGGAGTCAAATATTCCTGAAACTCCTCTTTGTTGTCACTACATGCCGTGAATGCCAGCAGCACGCTGAAGCATATCAAATGCCATAAAACAAGATTCTCACGTTGAACGATAATTTTCATAATATGAAGTATTTAAAGTTATCACTTCACAAATATAACCGGAAAAGAAAGGGCAAATCAATTAACGTAAAGGAAAACGAGAACAATATCACGAAAACGTTTGCATATCAAACAGAAAGAGGAGACCTTACACAATATAATAGTATAGGGTCTCCTCTTTTATTAAAATCCAGCCGTCAGAATCTAATTATTCTATACTCTAATGCATTCAGTTTAATTTCATTCATCAATTCCAGAGGTTTATTTTCGTAAATATCAGTAGCTACATGATGCTTCCAACCCTCCGGTAAGATAACAGAAACATCTCTATTACGCACATTAACCAATATCATAAAAGCATCTTTACCATCACTTTTCTGATACATCAAGACGTCTGAAGCAGGATACCCAGTTAATATTCCTTTCCGAAGTGCAGGATATTTATTATACAATCCCATTAAACACCCATATTCTTGATAAATATCCGAACATTCGGACCAATCCACGGATGTATATGCAAAAAAATTAATAGGAGCCTCATGTCCAATTTCTTGTGAACTATAAATCAATGCTCCACCATGCAAAAAAACTGTTCCAACAAAAGCAGCCATAGCTGCCCTTTCACTTCCTAACTCCACAATTGGCGACATTTTAGAAGCCTCATCATGATTGGTAATAAAACGTAATTTCATTTTTCCTGCCGGAATTGAGTCATACTCGCTCCAATCCACCTCCAACAAGCGTGCCGCACTACTATCATTAACGAAAACATCCCGCATCGCCTCCATCAAATCCCAAGCATAGTTCATATCAAATCCTGCATCAAAATGATCTTTGCGCTTACCTTCTGCCAACATTAACAATTTCCGATTTGGAATAGCCCTCAGAGAATCAACAGCTTGCTTCCAGAAAGTATATGGAACATAATCAGCAGCATCACAGCGAAAACCATCTACACCAACTTCTTGTATCCAATATTTCATAGCATCAATCATTGCAAGGCACATATCTGCATTATCGTAGTTCAAATCTGCCACATCATTCCATCCCGTTCCTGCAGGAGAAATTATATTTCCGATACTATCCTGAGTATACCACTCTTTATGTTCTTTAATCCAAGCATGGTCCCAAGATGTATGATTAGCAACCCAATCTAAAATTACACTTATTCCTTTTTCATGGCATAATTCCACTAAACGCTTAAATTCTTCTACTGTTCCAAATTCAGGATTTATTCTTTTATAATCTTTGATACAATAAGGAGAATTCACCGTATTTACCTCACCAATCTCATAGATTGGCATAAACCAAACAACATTAACACCCAAAAACTGAATAGAATCAAGATGTTTTGATATGACATTAAATGCATTCTTCAGAGCAAAAACACGTGGATTGATTTCGTACATCACAACGTCTTCTACAGCAGGTAATACTTGCTTTTGTTCAGTAACTATCTCGCGTTTTCCGGCACAAGCATACACTGTCAATAATACAAGTATAGTATAAAATAAATTCCTCATCTATTTACAATTCATTGGTCTGACAAATAAAAAAGGATTAAAGGTCCCCCCCTTAATCCTTTTTCTATAAATAAGAGAGCCTTAATTGGCTGTCATTGTAGCATTCTTAGCTTCTGGATCCAATACAATCGTGTATGTTCCAGCTGAAACTTTAATATTTCCACCATCCTGCGTCAGCGCACCTAAACTACCACCAAAGTTTATAGTCCAAGCTGCATCCCATCTGAATTTCATTTCACCATCACCTAATGTAACAGTCACCGACCACTTTTGCGTTTCAGCATCATAATCCATTAAAGTGCCTTTATCCCATCCACCAGGAGTAGCATCACCAATAATCTCCCAACCTGTCTTATCCAAAGTAGCAACCATCTTCTTAGTATCGGCACCTACTCGATAATAACCGGCAGCCTCAATCTTAACATTACCGCCATCACCGATAACAAACGTAGTTGATGTCTTAGCCTCATTCCAAGTAATATCTCCAACAACACCAATCCACGTACCAGAATCATAGAACTTGAATTCTGTATCGGCAGGGAAATAGTGAGTGCCAGTATATTTGAAATCACGAGCTGCAGATTCTACCTTATAGCAATCATCAGCTTCCGGCTTCCAACCATCACCACTCTGATAGCTACCAGGCAATGTCATTGCAGAGCTAGAAAGCTCAATCGTTGTTTCTTCCATACTATAAGTATATTTTCCTGCATTAGTCAAATTTAAAGTAATAATATAGGGACTTGCCTTTACCACTTTGAAATTTTGACCTCCAGCAACCAAGTTACCGGCCAACTCAGAAAGTTTACCTTCTTCTGCTCCATAATTGAATCCCCAGTCATTATTGGCTCTAAATTTGAATTCCTTATCGAGCAACGGAGTAACCACTGTCCAAAGACGAGTAGTGGTATCGTATTCCATCTGGGTATCTTTGTCCCAACCACTAGACGTAGCATCTCCAATTACTCCCCAAACCAGCCCTTTCTCTGATTGGGTTACCTTACCTTCTGCATCTAAAGTAATTTCAATGAAACCTTTACCATCAGCAGTAACTTGCTGATCTTTAGCCAATACTTTCGTAAGGTCTGCACCATCAATGATTGCATAAGAAGCAGCACCATCAAAATTGGCATAACCACTATAAATGCCATCACCGTCAGGGTCACCTATCAAATAGGCAGTAGTGTAGTCCCAATCAGGATAGCCAACAGCTACATAAGCATACTTCCATGTAATATTATCTACATTAGGGTCATAAGGTGTAGCCTTAAAAGTTATTGAGTTACTAGCTGCATCAGTATAAGCATCATATGCCTCAGAAACCAAAGAAACAGTAAAATCATACGTTTGCCCCGGATATGCTCCTACCTTAGCCAATAAAGAATTCATTTCACTATTTGTAAATGCCAGTTTTGCATCCCCTGTTTCTCCTATTACAATACTCTTATTGGTAGAAGTATTTGTTAGAGTTACAACATAATTAACTACTGCAGAAACTCCATAATCTGCCTTATCCCAAGCTATTTCCGGAAATTGCGCATCCTTATTGTCTTTAGTAATAGTAATGTCTGTTTGGGAAAGCGCATGCAATGCAGCAGCAGTCTTCAATTCCAATATGGGGGTAGCATCCTCCTCACAAGACATCAATGCGAAGATTCCAGCCAAAAGTAAATAAATATATTTTGTCTTCATATCATTCATGTTTAATCATTAATATTAGTATCCTTCATTCTGTACCAGGTTCTGATTAGAACCAACATCGTCTGAAGGCAAGGGGAACACTTGATAAAAGCTTTCAACAGATTTTCCTGCCGCAACTCCACCCTTCCATGGCCAAACATAATCAGCAGAAGTATATTTACCGAAGCGAATCAAATCTGTACGTCTTTGAGCTTCGTAGAATAGCTCACGTGCGCGTTCATCCATCATAAAGTCCAAAGTAAAATCACTATCGGAAATAGGTGCGGACGCCTTGTCTGAATATGCACGTTTACGCAAATCATTTACATATCCCAAAGCCTCTGTTTTTGTTGCTCCTTGTCCGCCACGAAGAACAGCTTCTGCTAAATTCAAATAGATTTCACCTAAACGGAATAATGGATAATCTGTCCAAGCTTCCGCAGATGCAGGTTTACTTCCATCTTTATTCACATTATAAAACTTGGTAACGGGAATGCCATTATTGACAAAATCAGCTTCATTTGTGATCTCAATATTTGTGGTAGCTTCTGTACGCAACATTGCTTTACGAGTATCCTTATCACTGCTATCCTCTTTTTCAAAGATATTATATAAAGACGACTTAGCTCTAACACCTTGCCAACCTCCCTTTGCATTCGTTTCTTCTTGAAAATCAGCAGAACCCCAGCATAACAAAGCTGTCATACCTCCCCAGGTCATTGTATCTTCACCTTCATATCTCAATGGGAAAATCATCTCTTTGGATTGGTCATTATCAGCTTTGAACATATCGCCATAAACCGGTTCCAATTGGTAACCTGCTGAAATAATCTTTTTAGAATAAGTCACACATTCAGTATATTTATTTACACCTACATACGTGTCTGCATTCAAATACAAGCGAGACAATGCAGCCCACAGAGCAGCTTTATTAGCATGTCCATAATTATCATTAAATCCAACTACAGGATCAAGCATATCACTTTCACATGCCAACATTTCACTTTCAATGTATTCAAATAATTGATCTTTCATAATTTGTTGTGGACGAACGCTACCAATAGGGCTGTTTTCATCTACAAACGGAACATTACGATACAAATCCAAAGCATACAGATACATCAAAGCACGCATAAAACGAGCTTCTGCACGGAAAGTTTTAATAGAAGCCTTTACTTGCTCTGAACAACCTCGTGAGGCAAGTTTATCATCAGTTGTTTCACGTAAAAACGCATTTGACAAGTTAATCTGATAATACAAACGATAATATGATCCTTTGATCCATGGACTTGAAGCAGCCCAAGAAATATGATTGAAGTCTGGAATACCAGGATCATTCCAGCAACAATGAGCGATATCAGAAGCCAATTCCTGCATATTCCACAATACGCGAATAAATGAAGCCTGAGAACCACCGTCAATGCCGACAACATCCTGGTCTGAGTCTCCACCTGCATTACCACCTATTACCAAACCTGCATATATTTTAGCCAAACTTTGTTCATAAGCTCCTATCTCCTTTCCAAAAACGACATCCGAAACCAATTCATCCTTATCCAATGGAACCGTATCCAGATCGTTCACACAAGAGGTAACCCCTAACATCGTACTCAAAAGGGCTGCCGACAATATATATTTATATTTTAATATTTTCATAACTTCATTGATTAAAAATTAAGATTCAAGCCTAACATAAATACACGAGGGCGAGGATAGATATTATTATCAACTCCACTACCGCTAATTTCAGGATCCAAACCATCATATTTGGTAATAACAAACGGATTCTGTACCGTGACATAAACACGTGCACTTTGTTTATCATTGAACAGCTTGTTAAAAGTGTATCCTAATGAAATATTGTCCATCCGTACAAAAGAAGCATTCTGAACATAGTAACTAGAACGATATTGCCCTGTCTTGAAATTTGTTTTCCATGCAGAAGTCAAACGATTTTTCAAGAAACCAGTTTGGTCATACATTTGTGAACCATCCCAAGCCTCACGATTGGATTGTACATTGTTATAAGCATAGTTTCCAATACTTGCACGCAAAGCAAATGACAAATCCCAATTCTTATAAGACAATTGAGAAGTTAATCCCATAAATACGTCAGGAGCAGACTTTTTGTAAGCGACCAAATCTTCTTCGTCTATTTTATTATCCCCATTTTGATCAACATAAGCACCTTCTATCGGATTTCCAGCCTTATCATAAAGTTGTTCCCATACATAGAATGAATTATAAGGATGATCAACAGCATTTATCATGATATTATAACCGGTTGCTCCATCAATACCAGTATGAATCACACCTTTATAAGCCGGGTCATCATTAAATGTCAATTTGGTAATTTCATTTTTATTATAAGAGATGTTATAACTCAATGTCCAGTCCCAATCTTTTGTCGTGATAGGATGAGCCGTCAAAGTAAGTTCAATACCTTTATTCTCCAATGTACCTACATTCGTCAACAACTGGTTACTAAAGTTTGTACCGGCAGGAGCTGTAACCGTATTCAGCAAATCATCAGTTTTACGATAATACAAATCAAGAGTACCTGTCAATTTGTTGTTCAATACACCGAAATCCAATCCAATATTGTAAGTTGTAGTTTCTTCCCATTTCAAGTTTTCATCATAAGCTTGAGGAGCAATCAATGAATACTTGTTATTACCAAAATAATAATTTGCTCCAGCTTTGGAATACATATAGCGAGCCATATAAGGATAGTCACCATTATTCAGGTTTTGCTGACCAGTAATACCATAGCCCAAACGCAACTTCAAATCAGAAAGCCAATCCACTCCCTTCAAGAAATTCTCTTCTTTCATCTTCCATGCCAAAGCAACTGAAGGAAATAATCCCCAACGATTGTCTTTATTGAAACGTGAAGAACCATCATTACGCAAGGTAAATGTCACCAAATAACGATTCAATAATGTATAATTCAAACGCCCAAAGAAAGAAACAAGATAGTTTTCAGTTGAATAATCTTCCATATCCTTATAGAATTCCTTACCAGTTTCTTCAGCTTTTACTGTAGAATAAGGATATTTGGTCCATGTAGAATTATAGAAATGCTGCCAAGAATAACCGCCCATAACATCGACATGATGTGCACCAAACTCTTTAGCATAATTCAAATAGAAATCCAGCAATGTATTCCGCTTCAATTGATAATAGCTGCTATTTTCCCCAAAACCAGTTTTATAGTTACCTTGGCACCAAGTCATAGGAGCATTATCTTCTATAATAACATCACCTTCACTCTTAGACACGTCGTAACCTAAATTCAAGTTTGCTCTCAATTCGGGCAGGAAATGAAACTTATAGTCAATTTGTGCATTACCAATACTTCTATAAACAGTTGATTCGTCATGCTTTGAATCTAAAATAGAAACGGGATTAGCCAAACCAATATCAACCGGTGTAGGATTATTGCCACTTTTCATATACATAAAGTAGCCGTTACCATAGGGATTTCCATCCATGTAAATAGGCTGTGTCGGATCATATTGCGTCGCCATACCTATTGCACCAGTATCTGCAAAACGGTTTGTATTATAAATACCTTTCACATTCAACTGAATATTCAATTTCTTATCAAAGAAATTAGGATTCAAGCTAATAGCACCAGTCAAACGCTCCATATTAGAAGTCTTCAATATACCATTTTCATTGGTATAAGAAACTGATACACGATAGGGCATGTGTGGTATAGCACCAGAAACATTAACATTGTGGTCTGTACTGAAAGAGGTTTTGAATATTTCATCCTGCCAATCAGTATTTGCCTGACCTAATGCTTTAAACTGAGCACTTGATTCACCGAATTTAGAAGTCACAAATTCTCTAAATTCATTTGCAGACATTACATCTACTTTATTGGGTCTTGTATTAATAGAGAATGTACCGCTATAACCAACTTGTACACGTCCAGACTTTCCTTTTTTAGTATTAATAATAATAACACCGTTAGATGCACGAGAACCATAAATGGCTGTTGCAGAAGCATCTTTCAAAATAGTAAAAGTCTCAATATCATTGGGATGGACAGTAGCCAAAGGATTTGACATACCATTAATACCACCGTCATCTACAGGCACACCGTCAATAACAATCAACGGATTATTGGATGCAGACATAGAAGAACCGCCACGCACACGAATTGTAGCACCAGCTCCCGGAGCACCACCGTCAGTAATCACACTTACACCGGCAGCTTTACCAACCAACATATCAGTAGCAGATGTAACAGCACCTTTTACCATTTTATCTGCACTAATAGCCGTAACAGACCCAGTCAAATCATTCTTTTTGGCTGTACCGTAACCAATTACGACCACCTCGCCCAACAATTCCGCATCATCTTGTAATGTAATAATTACTGAAGGAGCAGCAGCTACTTCTTGCGTCTTGTATCCGATAAAAGACACGACCAACGTAGCTCCCTGAGGAACTGTCAATGTAAAATTACCATCAAGGTCAGTGATTGTACCATTCGTGGAATTTCCTTTTTCCACCACATTTGCGCCTATCACTCCTCCCAAAGCATCTTTTACATGCCCTTTCACGGTGATGTTCTGTGCATAAGCGCCTACAGACAAGAATAACCCTAACATTAGGGTAAGAATCGTTTGACAGATTCTAAGATTAACTTGCTTCATGCATTTAA
>ERZ772880.2022-NODE-2022-length-16356-cov-4.158579_pt1 | contig 16356 bp, 12 predicted proteins | sample MGYA00580577_ERZ772880 | MGnify/ENA primary metagenome ERZ772880 (study PRJEB29015, sample SAMEA2737705) | human gut metagenome | biome: human gut; feature: human-associated habitat; material: faeces | place: China | collected 2012 ... | reverse complement strand
AAATCCTTTTGAGCAAAGCGAGAAAGGCAAGAATGTCCGACAAGGACACTTCTTGCTATACAAATACATACCGCATGGGAATACACATGTTCTTATGCAGCTTGCAAAAGGTCTTAATATTTCAATATTTATTGTTGGACATGTGACAAAAGAAGGCGTTGTAGCAGGACCCAGAATGCTTGAACATATGGTTGATACAGTTTTATACTTTGAGGGCGATAAAAATGCCGCATACAGGATTTTACGAAGCGTAAAGAACAGATTTGGTTCAACTAATGAAATAGGCGTATTTGAAATGCGTCAGGAAGGGCTTGCTGAAGTTGCCAATCCATCTGAATATATGCTTACGGGAAGACCAGAGGAAGCGTCCGGCTCTGTTGTTGTGTGCCTTCTTGAAGGAACTAGACCGATTCTTGTGGAAATACAGGCACTGGTTTGTGATTCTAACTTTGGAATGCCAAGAAGAACAGCTGCAGGGGCTGATTACAACCGTGTGAATCTTCTTATGGCAGTACTTGAAAAAAGGGCAGGGATTCATCTTTCGGGAAGCGATGCATATGTGAATATAGCAGGCGGAATGAAGGTAAATGAACCTGCTATGGATCTGGGGATAGTGATGGCACTTGTCAGCAGTTTCAGGAATCGGCCGATGATGGAAAATACGATTGTTTTCGGCGAAGTAGGACTTGCAGGAGAAGTCCGTGCTGTAAGCCAGCCGCAGATAAGAATAAATGAGGCAGTTAAGCTTGGGTTTGAAAATTGTATACTTCCGCAGGTGTGCTTGAAAAATATTAAGAAAACTGATAAAATAAATCTTATAGGTATTAGCAGTGTTAAAGATGCGGTTAAGCTGATATAAGAACGATATTTAGTTTATGGAAAGACAAAGGAGGGGCTTTTGTGGAAAATCAGAATGACAATACTGAAATGATAAAAAATCTGACAAACATACTTGAAGGATTAGATAATTCACAGGAACAGCTTGAAAAAAATGCATTTGACGTGATTAATTCGTCTGATACTTCACTTAATCTTGTAAAAGAGAGTATAGGCAGTGTCGAAGAAATACTTGAAATGATAGATAATCTCAACAAAATAGTATCTGAGACATCTGGTAGAATCAATGAGTTAAAAGAATTATCCGGCAAAATAGAAGAATTTGCAGCAGTTATAGCAACATTTCCAATAAAACAAACATACTGTCTCTTAATGCATCTATAGAAGCAGCAAGAGCAGGGGAACATGGAAGGGGATTTGCTGTAGTGGCAAGTGAAGTACGTAATCTTGCAGCACAGTCAGCAAAATCATCAAAAGAAATAACTGATACCATAGCACAGGTTCAGACTTCAGTTAGTGAGACAGTTGATGCCATGACAAATGTATATGACAATGCAGTTGCCCAAAAACATAAGGCAGATTCTGTAGGACAGGTGCTTCATAAAGTTGTTGATGCAGCATATGCAGCCAATGAGGTTGCAAGAAATATTGAAAATGAGATAGCTTATCAGAGAGAGATAACAGATGAAGCTAAGAATGCATTAAAAGCATAGGAATAATCAGGGAGGTCGCATAAGACCTCCTTTAATTAATGAGAAGATGTGCTGATGGGGATGTGCTATAGGGATGCGTTAAAAGGATGTGCTACGGTGATGTGTTATGTGGCATTACTGGGTGTGTTACGGGGCGAACACCTACTAAAAGCTATCGGATAACAGAATTAGTGGGTGTTTTTCTTATAATATTGATATGGCTTCAGAGCAGAGACCTACTAAAGTATCTAAGTATTGTACTTTGGTAGGTCTTTTTCTTCCAATTTCATAGAATAAAACGACATATTACTTAAAATTGACCTACGCAATAAGTCGTATTAGATGTTTGTGTAGGTTTTTCTATATAAGAAATCTTGGTTGACAAGAAAATTGACCTACTAGAAATGAATATAAGAATATAATAGTAGCTTCCTGTATAATTCAAAGTGTAAAGAGTAAATGATTTTACAAAAATAGATACCTAAGTTAAACTGTCATTGCTGACCGGCAAGTTGGCAAATGAACAGAATAAGGAAGGTATCTATAAATGAATTGTACACAAAACAAGAAGATTGAGCAAGTAAAAGAAACAACAATGATTGTTGGCATTGATGTTGGCAGTGAAAAGCATTATTTCAGAGCTTTTAACTGGAGAGGCATCGAACTTACCAGAAAGCCTGTAGCGTTTTCAAACTCTATGGAGGGATTCAACAGCTTTTACAATACGATTGTGGAACTGATGCAGAAAAGTGAACTTGAAGAGGCACTGGTAGGAATAGAGCCAACCGGTCACTACTGGTTTGATCTTGGGCAGTTCATGGGTGAAAAGGACATAAAGTTTGTAATGGTAAACCCGCACCATGTGCATAAGACCAAAGAATTAGATGACAACAGTCCATCTAAAAATGACAGGAAAGATCCTCGTGTTATTGCAGGGCTTGTAAGGGATGGACGGTATTTTTATTCATATATGCCGACAGGTGCATATGCAGAACTGCGGAATGCGTCAAACCGTCGATTTGTGCTTGTAGAAGAACAGACAAGGGCGAAGAACCGTCTGCAGAAATGGATTGCAGTGTATTTCCCAGAATATAAGGGAATTTATACACACATAGATGCCAAGGGAGGAATGTTGGTGTTAAAAAAGGCACCAACACCTGAGGAGATAGTAAGACTTGGAGTGGAAGGTATCATAAAGATATGGAAAGACGCTAAACTTCGAGGAAATGGTCATAAGAAGGCTATGTTGATTCTTGCGGCAGCAATGAGAAGCATAGGATTAAAAGCAGGTCTTACAGAAGCCCGGATGGAGATACAGGATCTGATAGAGGATTATGAACTCCAGACAAAACGCCTTGAAAGGGTCAATGACCTGATCAAAGGACTGTGCCAACAGGTCAGGTATGCGGATAAGCTGCTTGAAATAAAAGGCATAGGAATAACAACAGTAGCAGGTTTCATAGCAGAAGTTGGCGATATTACGCGCTTTGATAGCACGAAAGAACTTCAGAAACTGGCAGGATTGGAACTGGTGGCAGATAGTTCCGGTAAGCACAACGGAAAGACAAAGATAAGTAAAAGAGGGCGCAAGCGTCTCAGATATTTACTTTTCGAGGCAGCGATATCGGTGGTGGGAAAAAATGAAGAATTCAAAGAAATCCACAGGTATTATACCACCAGAGAAAAGAATCCATTAAAAAAGATGCAGTCGCTGATAGTAGTAGCATGTAAGCTGATAAGAGTATTCCATGCGATTCTAACTAAGGGAATCAGATATGATGCATCAAAGATGTTGAAAGATATCAGACATCCGGGAGAACAGTTAAAGGCTGCGTAACCGAGTAACAAAGAACAACCATAATGATTACAGTAAGCGTCCGCCGAAAGGTGCTGTAATCGGAGTGTTTGGATCAGTAATGAAAGTACAAAGAATGAGCTGGTAGCCGGCAGGAAATTAAACCAGAGGGCATGACCCTGAATAGTAGCTAAGCTGGCACCCTGGTTATGGACAGGCAGAACGAAGGAAGTGAGGACCCACCGCAAGGAGGATGATCCTGTTGGACATGAGAGGTGAGCTGCCATATAGGGATGGGTATACATCGAAGCCATTTAAAACGGATAGTGATGACGCTTTATTTGGTGTACCCATTATTACTATATATCTGCCCTGTATGAGGTAAAGATCACTCCATAACCGTAATTCTATTCAATGACAGGTATCAAAAAGTATTGAATTTATTGAAAAAAACACTTGATTATATGGAGAGGTTATTTCTTGGATTTTTCGTTGCGAATTGCTTGAAAAGCAGAAAAAACACCTACTAATCATGCGTAAAATGCAGTTATAGTAGGTGTTGGTATAGAAATTATTAAGGGTTATTCAACCAGTATCCAAACACTCTTGTCTTGTTTATCTACAATAGTAGAAATTTGTTTTATTGTATTATCTTCTTGTAAGTCTGTCAATACTATAGTTGAAATATATTTTATTAATTTATATTGACATATTCTTTTTGTATTGTTATTATATTTATGATGCATCATTTTATATTTTAACTATATCCAATATATGAAACATACAAGAAAGGCGACATATGAATAATACCAACAACACTACTCACCAGAAAGATGTCTCCTTTAAGACTTTCTGGCGTAATAATGAACATTTTGCAGACCTTTTCAATGCTACCGTCTTTAATGGTAAACAGGTGCTTAAGCCCAACAAGCTTACTGAGATGGACACTGATGTTTCTGCTACTATCCAGTCTAAGAGTTACAATGAATCTATTACCAGAAACAGAGATGTTGTAAAGAAGATGTCAGACGGCGTAGAGTTTAATATTCTCGGGCTTGAGATTCAGGACAAGACACATTATGCCATGCCTTTGCGAACCATGACCTATGACGCACTTGGCTACATAAAGGAATACAACGACATCAAAAAACATCATAAACTGAATAAAGATTCTTTCAGTTCTCATGAAGAATTTCTTTCTGGAATTAACAAGTCTGACCGTTTCCACCCTATAATAACGCTCGTTCTTTACTATGGTGAGTCGTTATGGGATGGTCCTACCTGCCTGTCTGACATGATGATTTCTATGTCTGATAATATCAAGGAATACTTCTCTGACTACAAATTAAATCTTGTCCAGATACTTGATTCTGATAAATACTCATTTTATAATGAAGATGTAAAAGATGTTTTTTATATTGCACGAAGTATATACAACAAAGATATTGACGCAATATTAAACAAGTACAAGACTCGCAATGTTGACAACGAAGTTATGAAACTCATCAGCGTTCTTACTGCTACTCCACAGATTATGAATTTGTGTAAATCTAACAAGCAAGGAGGTAAAGTTAACATGTGCAAAGCAATGGAAGAATTAAAAGCCGAATGGCAAAGTGATGCCAATAAAAAAGCAATCATCTCCATGCTCGAATTCGGTATAACCAGAGAACAGATATTAACCAGGTACACCAAAGAAGATTTAGAAAAAGCGGAGGCTGCAATAGCCAATAATAACTAATATAGTAATATTAAAGCCAGTTAATCTAACTGTGAGGGGCATCTCATTAAGATTAACTGGCTTATTTTATCTGATACTTTTATAGATTTCTGGTCTTCTGTCCCTGAACAATCCCCAGCTCACGCGAAGGTCGGCATCTGCGTCAAGGTCGGATTCCCCATAGACAATTTCTTCCTTGTCTCTTGATGCCTGTGTCACTATCTCGCCTGTTGCATCTGTTACAAATGAAGAGCCATAGAATATAAGTGATGACTCCTGATGTCCGTTGGCTTCAGACGGTGCAACCTTCTCCTCACCGATACGGTTGGCAGCTACTACAGGAACTATATTGCACGCTGAATGTCCCTGCATACATCTTCTCCAGTGCGGCATGCTGTCAACCTCAAGAATCGGCTCTGAGCCAATCGCTGTCGGATAGAAAAGGATTTCTGCTCCCTGTACCGCCATTCCTCTGGCTGTCTCTGGAAACCACTGATCCCAGCATATTCCTACTCCAATTCTCGCATATCTTGTATCCCACACCTTAAAACCTGTATCTCCCGGTGTGAAATAGAACTTTTCCTGATAATAATGGTCATCAGGAATATGTGTTTTTCTGTATATTCCAAGAACACTTCCATCTGCATCAATAACTGCAACAGTATTATAGAACACATTTATATCTCTTTCATAAAAGCTTATTGGAAGCACAACCTGCAGCTCGGCTGCCACCTTCTGAAAATGCTTCACAGCCGGATTCTCATCAACAGGTGTTGCAAATGCGTAATAATCATAATTTCTCTCCTGACAGAAATACTGTCTTTCAAAAAGTTCAGGAAGCAGTATTATCTGTGCACCGTTAGCTGCCGCTTCACGAACCATTTTATCAGCCTTTGCAATGTTCTCTTCTACTGACCGTGAACACTGCATCTGTATGCCTGCATACTTTACATTTCTCATATTATCCCTCCATTCTTGCGCTGTTTTCTGCATATCACAAGTTTGTGCAAAGCACAAACTTGAGTGTAAAATATTGAAGATATTTTACACAGGAATCTGTTGTGTAATACAGTGGATATTGCCTCCACCGACTATTATATCTCTTGCATATATCCCGACTATCTTTCTGTCAGGAAATGCTTCTTTAAGCACATTTATTGCAAGGCTGTCCGCCTCGTCATCAAATTGCGGCACTATGACTGAGTCATTGGCAATATAGAAATTAACATAAGAAGCTGCAAGACGCTCGCCTGCCTCTCTCATGTCCTCGCCTTCCTCAAATTCAAAGCCGTTAAGTTCTTCCTCAGTTATGCACACAGGTTTCTTGGGAATAAGCATTTTTCTTACTTTAATGTGTCTTCCTTTGGCATCAGTTACATTCTCAAGAACAGAAAGACAAGCCTCGCTCATCTCATACTGCGGGTCATTCTCATCATCTGTCCATGCAAGCACAACCTCTGCGGGTGCTGTAAATGCACACACATTATCCACATGCTCGTTAGTCTCGTCATTATATATTCCACATGGAAGCCAGATTATCTTGCTTACATTGCAGTACTGCTTTAATTTATCCTCAATCTGTGCCTTAGTAAGTTCAGGATTTCTTCCTTTACTCAACAGACAACTTTCAGTAACAAGCATTGTTCCTTCGCCATCTGTATGTATTGAACCACCTTCAAGAACAAATGGTGCTGCATTATATCCCTGACAGCCAAGATAAGACATAAACTGTCCGGCTACAAGGTTGTCATTGTCCCAGTCCGCGTACAGTCCGTCATATGTTCCACCCCACGCATTAAATTCCCAGTTAATTCCACGCAAATCACGCGCTTCATATGGTGTATCCACATTTCCACTCACAACGAATGTAGGACCTGTATCTCTTGCCCATGCATCGTCTGTATCCATTACTACAAGCCTGACCGTTTCCGGGAGCATCTTTGCTGCTTCCTCTTTTCTACCTTCTGATACAATCATGTATACCTGCTCGCTTTCACTGATTACAGACGCTATCTGTGCAAATGCTTTCTTAGCCGCCTTTGCTCCATAAGCCCAGGAACCCGGTCTTTCCGGCCATATCATAATGCAGCCCTGATGTCTTTCAAATTCAGCAGGCATGCGAAAACCGTCTGCTGCCGGAGTACTGTTAATATAATCCATATCTATAATCTCCCTTTGAAATCTTCATAGCCAAAATGCTTCCATACCTTACATTCACCATCACTATCCATAATTACAATATCCGGCAGTGGGATTCCGTTAAATGTGTTGTTCTTAACCATTGAATATATAGCCATATCTTCAAATACGAGTCTGTCCCCGACATTGATTTCCCTTCCGAATTGATAATCACCTATGATATCTCCTGCAAGACATGTATAAGATGACAGTCTGTATCTGTATCTTCCATTCTTCGCCGGTTTCCATATACCTTCTTTTACGTCCATATCAAAATTAATCTCTATGTCCTTATCAATTCCATACTCATCTTCCATGTCCGATATTTTCAATCCACCACGAAGAGGCGGTGTGTATGGCATTTCCAATACATCTGGCATATGACACGCTGCAGATGCATCAAGTATAAGAGTTGTTATTCCATTTTCAACCTTATCAAGCACTGTAGTCACAAGATATCCTGCATTAAGTGCAACAGCTTCCCCCGGTTCAACATACACCTGTACATCATATTTCTTTTTCACATGACTGATACATTTTTCAAGAGTTTCAATGTCGTAATCTTCACGGGTTATATGATGTCCGCCGCCGAAATTAACCCACTTCATATCTTTCATGAGAAATCCGAATCTCTCTTCAACAGCCTTTAATGTTGCCTCTAAGTCGTCTGAATTCTGTTCGCATAATGTATGAAAATGTATTCCTTCCATGCCAGATAACACATCCGGTTCTTCCTTAAGAGCGGCTTTCAGGTTCTTAAGAGTAACTCCAAGTCTGCTGCCCGGCGCGCATGGGTCATATATTGCATGGTCACCCTGTGTAGAAAACTCTGGATTAACTCGAAGTCCAAAGCTTACTCCAGCCTCAATACATCTGGCTTTATGCTTCTTTAACTGTGAAACTGAGTTAAAGACAACATGGTCACATATATTTACAAGCTCATCCATATCCTCATCAGTAAATGCCGGTGCAAATACATGATTTTCTTTTCCCATACACTCAGCACCAAGTCTGGCTTCATATATTCCACTTGCCGTAGTTCCGCTTATATATTTCCCAATCAGCGGATATTCTGCATATGCTGAAAATGCTTTCTGCGCCAGCAGTATGTGGCAGCCGGTATCTTCTTCTACTTTATGAAGTATCTCAAGATTATGAATAAGCATTTTTTCATCTATTACATATGCCGGTGTCTTTAACTCATCAAATCTCATAATTAACCTCTCTTTTTAGTCTACTAAAACAGGATTTTCATCGACAACCCATGGGAGACCGTACTTATTAAGCGCATCCATGTATGGATCCGGATCAAATTCATCTGTTGTGAATACTCCCGGCTTATTCCAGAGTCCCTTTGCAACAAGCATTGTACCAATCATAGCAGGTACGCCTGTTGTGTATGAAATAGCCTGTGAACCTACCTCACGGTAACATTCCTGATGGTCGCACACATTGTAAATATATACCTTCTTCTCCTTGCCGTCTTTGATACCTGTGAAGATACAGCCGATATTAGTCTTACCTACTGTTCTTGGTCCAAGTGAAGCAGGGTCTGGAAGAAGTGCCTTTAAGAACTGGATTGGAACAATCTCCTGTCCGTTGAATTCAACCGGGTCAGTTCTTAACATTCCGACATTCTCAAGGCATTTCATATGTGTAAGATAGCTCTGTCCAAATGTCATGAAGAAACGTATTCTCTTAACATGCGGAATATTAGCAGCAAGTGCCTCTATTTCCTCATGGTGAAGCAGGTACATATCCTTCATTCCTACTCCCTCAAAATTGTACTCTCTCTTTATTGACATAGCAGGAATCTCAACCCAGTGACCATCCTCCCAGTATGAGCCGGGTGCTGATACCTCACGAAGATTAATCTCCGGGTTAAAGTTAGTTGCAAACGGATATCCATGGTCGCCGCCGTTGCAGTCTAATATATCAATTGTATGTATCTCATCAAAATAGTGTTTCTGTGCATAAGCTGTGAATACACTTGTTACGCCCGGATCAAAGCCTGTTCCTAAAAGTGCTGTAATTCCGGCTTCTTTATATTTTTCTCTGTAAGCCCACTGCCATGAGTAGTCAAAATATGCTGTAAATCCAAGACGCTTGCATCTCTCCTCATATACCTTTCTCCACTCAGGATTGTCTGTATCCTCACACTCGTAATTAGCAGTATCAACATAAGGAACTTTACATGCAAGACATGCATCCATAATCGTAAGATCCTGATATGGAAGTGCCACATTAAGAACTACATCCGGCTTGAATTCATTGATAAGCGCAATAACCTCATCTGTGTTGTCAGCATCAACCTTTGCTGTTGTGATGTTAGTGCTTGTCTTGTCCTTCAATTCGTCTGCTAATTTGTCACATTTGCTCACTGTTCTGCTCGCTATGCACAGGTCTGAAAATACCTCGCTCACCTGACATATCTTGTGGATTGCTACTGAAGCAACTCCTCCGCAACCAATTACTAATACTCTGCTCATCTTTCTTCCTCCTGTTCTAATAATTCTTCAACATACTTTGGCAGCATGAATGCACCTGTATGAAGATTAGTTGTGTAATATTCTGTATGTATATTTCTTCTCTTCCACTCTGCCGGCTTGAAATCCTTAAGCGGATGATATTTCTTTGACGCAAATCCAAACAGCCAGTATCCTGACGGACTTGTTGGTATATGTGCCTGATACACGCGGCTTATTGGAAATGTGTGGAACACCTTCCTGTGCATGCTTCTGCATGCATCCTCATCCTCATCATAGAAAGGACTTCCATGCTGGTACACAAGTATTCCGTCCTCCTTAAGCGCCTTATAACAGTTACCGTAGAATTCTCTTGTAAACAGTCCCTCACTCGCACCAAACGGGTCTGTTGCGTCATTAATTATAAGGTCATACATATCCTGCTTGGAGCGTAAGAACCTTAATGCATCTGAATTATAAATGTGTACTCTCTCATCTTCTAATCCTACTGCCGTCTCTGGAAAATACTCCCTGCACACATCAACAAACATGTTGTCCTGTTCAACTATGTCAATATTTTCGATATTGTCATACTGTAACAGTTCCTTTGATACACCTCCGTCACCGCCACCGATTATCAATACATTTTTAACATCTGGATGGACTGACATTGGCACATGCACCACCATCTCGTTATAGATGAAACAATCCTGTTCTGAAAATATAACACTTCCATTAAGTGTCAGGAATTTTCCGAACTCTGGCGACTGAAATACATCTATTCTCTGATAGTCGCTCTCGCCAGAAAACAGTTGTTTTTCAACCCTGATATCAAACTTCACATGTGGTGAATGAAGTTCTGAAAACCAAAATTCCATAGAAACTTTCTCCCTTCTATATTTTACCGATTAAACAAATCGGACATTTACATTCTTAATACATTCAGTGTCTGCAATGTTGAATCTTCCATTCCCTGCATTGAACAGCCCTTCTCTACTGAATACTGAATATAGTCTATTATCTCGTCTGTAATTTCTTCACCCGGCGCAAGTATAGGAATTCCTGGCGGATATGCCATTACGAACTCCCCTGATATATGTCCTGCTGCCTCACGGATTGGAACTTTAATCTTATCGGCATAGAAGGCTTCCTGCGGTGAAGCAAGTACCCTTGGAAGCAGCATTTGTCTGTCTACTTCAAAGCGTTTTTCTTCTTTTGAATACAGACGGCTGATTTCAGCCAATGCTCCGACAAGTCTTTCTATATCCTGTATTCTGTCACCAATTGATATGTACGCCATTATATTTCCAATGTCGCCGAATTCTATCTGGATATCATACTCATCTCTTAAGATATCATACACCTCAATTCCATCAAGTCCAATATCCCTTGTATAAACACAAAGCTTGGTAACATCATAATCATAGACTGTTCCACCATTAATCAGTTCTTTTCCGTATGCATAATAACCGCCTACCATATTAATCTCATCTCTTGCATACTGTGCCCACTCACTCACCTTTGCAAATGACTGTCTGCCGCGCAGGGCAAGATTTCTTCTTGATATATCAAGGCTTGTCATAAGAAGATATGACGCGCTCGTTGTCTGCGTAATATTAATAATTGTCTGTACATAATCAGCATTCATACCATTATTGGTAAGAAGGATTGAACTCTGCGTAAGCGAACCGCCTGACTTATGCATTGATATTGCTGCAAGGTCTGCTCCTGCTTTCATTGAATTCATAGGAAGGTTGTCACCAAAATACAGATGCGTTCCATGTGCCTCATCGGCAAGCACCTTAAGTCCATATGAATGTGCTATATCACATATTCCTTTGATGTCTGAACAGATTCCATAATATGTAGGATTGTTCACCAAAACCGCCACCGCATTCGGATGCTCCTGTATTGTCTTTTCAACCTGCTGCACAGTTACTCCAAGCACTATTCCAAGCTTTGCATTAATTTCTGTATTAAGATAAACAGGAATCGCACCACACAGAATCAATGCATTAATTACGCTTTTATGCACATTTCTTGGAACGATAATCTCATCTCCAGCCTTACATACAGATAACACCATGTTCTGTACTGCCTGCGTAGTTCCTCCTACCATGAAAAATGCGTGTTCTGCCCCAAATGCTTCTGCTGTGAGCTCCTCTGCCTCCTTAATAACAGAAACAGGGTGGCACAGGTTATCAAGTGGCTTCATTGAATTAACATCTATTCCAACACATCTTTCTCCAAGTAAATCTACCAGTTCTGGGTTGCCCCTTCCTCTCTTATGTCCCGGAACATCAAACGGAACAATTCTTTTCTTTCTGAATTTCTCAATTGCTTCGTAAAGCGGCGCACTCGCCTGTCTTTTTAAGTCCATAATCTCCCCCTGTTCTCATTACTGCCTATGCTTCTATTCTCATCGCTGCTTTCACTTCTATTCTCATCGCTGCTCGCGCTCGCAGCTTTATTCCAGAGCTGCGCTCTGTCATTGTCGCGGCGCTCCTCGAATATCCGTGAAGAAATCCCAATTCATGCAAGCATGATTGTGATTTTTCACTTCTATTCTCATCGCTGCTCGCGCAAAAAGGCGTGATTGATTTAAAATCAATCACGCCTGTATAATCATATTCTATCTTCTTTTTGATTACTGTATTGCCAAATACAGAAAATCTGACCTTTCAGAGTTTATCCAAGTAAGTCACTGTTACCGCTCTTATTGACCGTTTCACAAGATGATATGCTCTCTCGCATGATAATTTTAAAATCAACTTATAAAATTTGAGCTTCTAACTCAATCAATAATGTGTGCCCTCGTCACACTCGGCAACCGACCCGCCCGTCCGCAAGGCTTAACATGTAAACATGTGGTCTGTATTTGCGATATCTTTTTATATCCAAAATACCTTTAAAATATAATATAACTGTCTGCTGGTGTCAATAACATTTTTTATATTTACTTCATATTTTACCTGAACTTTTCGAATATATTACATTATTAACCCTGAAACCTAAAGACATTATTTACTTTTTATTTGTTACCATACAACTTCCGTGCTACCGCAAATGCTTCCTCAGGAATCCCCATTTCTCTATACATTTCCTTCCAGTCTTCTGTAAGTTGTCCTTTTAATTCAAGCTGTGTTTTCCTGTTTATACCCGAAAATACCCCAAACCATTTACGGACATCCGGATTGCTTTTGTAAAAGCTGCCACCCTCACGCTTTATCTGCATGTCCATAACTGCTGTTATCTGTAACATAAGATGCAATTCACCGGTTACATCAGACGCCTCCATGAGAACATCAGGTCTTTTATTGTAAAAGTCCATAAAGTACTGCATAGCACCCTTTGTATCCTCTTTTGCAAGAAAAGACGACAAAACTGCTTTCAGCTCCCTTGTTTCGGCTTTTTCGCCAACCATTCCAACCTTGCATTCCTTTACATTGATATTGTTTACTCTCACCCACACAAGCAATAAGAATTCAGATATAAAGCCAAACACACGCCTGTGGTATGAATCCTTATCAGTCTCCATATCAATGCGTTTCTGAACCTCAAAGAATATCGTAAACAGCCACTCAGCATATTTATCAAAAAGCTCTTTAGAAGTGACTATCATATTTCCAAAATATGTCTCATTGCCATTAACAAGCTGTATAAATGTATCATAATACTCGGGATATAATTCCTTAATAACTTCACCTGTCATATCAAGCGCAGTTACATTATGATTAGCAGAAAATCCGTAATGATATGAATTATTAAGAACGACTCTCTTGGTTGTAACAAGTTCGTACTCCTTAAAAATCTGCTCATACTGCTTTTCATTCATAATATGCTCGTTCTCATCAATAAGATATCTTCTGTAATGGCATGTTCCAACATAATTAATATCATGCACATTTTTCCATATCCAGTATAATCCTGTAAGTTCACTATAATAACCGTTAAGAGCCGATATATTATCTCCTGTATCGTCCCTGAGATACCCCAGTGGTGAATTAATTGCTGTACCTACCTGAAGCGGCACATACATATTATCATCAGGCTTTGTAAAATGTTTATGTGTAAGTGTGTAAATTGTTAAGTCCATATTCACCCTTTATGCCAGAAATCCACAGGCTCATACTCCTGCAGTTTTGCAAGAAATCCAAGTTTTCCAAGCTCCTCCTGAATTAAATCCAGCGTCTGTTCGTCATCCGCAACAATTGTATGATAATGATATCCTGATGTCACATTCATCAATAGGCTGCTCTTTCCATTTGCAATTTCCTCAAGATATTTCCTGATATCACGCCTTGAATGGATATTCATCTCCGCTCTTATAACACCATATACCTTGTGATACACAAAAACGTCTCTTATCCATCCACCCATGTCAACTATTGCTCCAAGCTCTGCTTCCACCTCATCATCTTCATGTTTAACCTTAAGTATGCGGCTGTACTCCTGCTTATCATTAAGCACATAGCCTCTGTTAGTTGAGAAAACATCTATATTCTTCGCGCGGATAAGCGCTATATCCTGCACTATAACCTGCCTGCTTACATCTAATATCTGTGCAAGCTGTGTACCCGGCACAGGACTTGACGAATGTTTTAATATATCTACTATCTGATTTCTTCTCTCTTCTCCATTCATTGCTACAACTCCCCAGTTCACCCCGACAATGATTACTCCTGTACAGGATGAAGATTTTTTAATGAAATGTCCATAATTGGTGCAGAATGTGTAAGTGCACCACTTGATACAAAGTCTACACCAAGGTCAGTGATTTTTGCAATGTTTTCTTTAGTTACATTTCCAGAAACTTCAACTAAAGCTTTTCCACCAATTATATTCATAGCCTCTCGCATATCCTCATGACTCATATTATCAAGCATAATAATATCTGCGCCTGCCTCAACAGCTTCACGCACCATTGAAAGGTTCTCAACTTCAACTTCTATCTTTCTTACAAATGGTGCATATTCCTTAGCCATTGTAACTGCCTGCTTAACTCCGCCTGCAGCACCTATATGGTTATCCTTAAGGAGTACTCCGTCTGTAAGATTATATCTGTGGTTATTACCACCTCCGATTCTGACAGCATACTTCTCAAATATACGGTTATTAGGTGATGTCTTTCTTGTATCAAGAAGCTTTGTCTTAGTTCCTGCAAGCAGCTTCGCAACACCATTAGTATATGTCGCAATTCCACTCATTCTCTGGAGATAATTAAGTGCTGTTCTTTCTCCACACAGAAGAACTCTTATATCTCCTCTTACAACTGCCATCTTCTGACCTTTCTTAACCTCATCCCCGTCTTTTGCAAAAAATGTAATCTCTACATCTTCATCAAGCAGTTCAAATGTTCTTGCAAATACCTGCAAGCCACATATTATTCCATCCTGCTTGCATATAAGCTCGACTTCTCCAAGCTTTGGTTCTGGCATAACACTGTTAGTTGACACATCCTCACTTGTAATATCTTCTTTAAGTGCTCCAAGAATGAGCGGATCCACATTTAACTTTAAAGTAACTTTATCAAACATATCATTTCTCCATTTCTATATATTATGCGTAATTCTTCTTCTGGCTTTCTTCATAGGCTTTATCTGCCTCTTCAATCTTTTTATTGACTAATTTTGCATATTCTCCGTCAATTTTCGACTCATCTGCATATTTTTCTGCATCAAATGTATCAAAATATGTAATCTCATCCTGTGTCGGTTTAACAACTGCATTTTCAGTAATATCAAGTGCTGCCCTCTTTGCAAACACAAGACTTTCAAGAAGTGAGTTGCTTGCAAGCCTGTTTCTTCCATGAACTCCGTTGCAGGCTGTCTCGCCTATTGCATACAGGTTATCCATTGTTGTTCTGCTCTCATGGTCTACCTTAATTCCTCCCATGAAATAGTGCTGTGCAGGAACAACCGGAATAGGTTCTTTTGTGACATCATAGCCTTCCTCAAGACAGTGCTCATATATATTAGGAAAATGATTTTGTATCACTGCTTCGTCAATAGGTGCAAGCGACAGCCATACGTGATTGCTGTTTTCCTTTTCCATTTCATTAAATATTGCTGCTGCAACAACATCTCTTGGCTGTAATTCATCTGTGAAACGCTCACCTTTTTCATTAAGAAGAACGGCACCTTCACCGCGGACGGATTCTGAGATTAAGAAACGTCTTCCGGGTTTTGAAGAGTAGAGTGTTGTGGGATGAATCTGTATGTAATCAGGATGCTCAAGTTCAATATTGTGATTTAAGGCTATTGCAAGTGCATCGCCTGTGAGCTGTCTGTAATTGGTTGAGTGTGTATACAGACCGCCGATGCCGCCACATGCCCATAATGTGTACGGTGCCGTTATTGCATAGAGAGTATCATTTTCACCGGCTGCAATGATGCCGTAGCATGTGTTATCTTTTTCGATGATATCAAGCATTGTAGTGTTTTCCATTATTGTTATGTTGGAACGGTTTCGTACCTGTGCAAGCAGTTTTGATGAGATTTCTTTTCCTGTTATATCTTCGTGAAAAAGAATTCTAGATGTTGAATGTGCACCTTCTCTTGTAAATGCAAGCTCGCCATCCTCTGCACGCACAAAATCTACATTTCTCCACAGCAGATCACGGATGATATCGTTGGAACTTCGGATCATCAGATTGACCGCTCTTTTCTT
>ERZ772880.2018-NODE-2018-length-16383-cov-25.148702_pt1 | contig 16383 bp, 16 predicted proteins | sample MGYA00580577_ERZ772880 | MGnify/ENA primary metagenome ERZ772880 (study PRJEB29015, sample SAMEA2737705) | human gut metagenome | biome: human gut; feature: human-associated habitat; material: faeces | place: China | collected 2012 ... | reverse complement strand
GGGAACGGTCTTGACCGTTCCGGGGCTTCGCTGTATATGCCATAATGAGATATACAACAAGGCCCCGACAAATTCACTTTTCTCTGCACTTAATTCCGTAATTACCACGGCTTCCAGATTCATAACCCCTATATATTTCATAGAGTTTGCCGTTTATTACAACTTCGTCATCACCTGTAAAAGTGTATGAGTCGCCATTCTCATCACAATACTTGGAAATTGCTTGGTGCGCTTTAACAACAGTAGGATAGATGTCTCCTTCGTTATATGGTACCCAAAAAGCTTTTTTAGACATATTAAACATTAATGTCACTCCTTTCTAAGTTTGAACACATTCCGACTACTTATTGAGACTATTATACTACGACTTCTTATTCAGAACAACTTAGGATTTGTAGCTTTGTCAACTTCCCGATACTGTAATCATATATTTCTCACTTCTGTTTAGATTTATGATTGATGATCACTTTTATCACAATGCAAATCAGTAACAAAATAATGGTCAATACACCATATATCAAGATGCTTGTATACCACGGTGCTGATTGCACAACGTATAATTCGGGATGAGTTTTGAAGTCCCAAACAGTATAAACCCCGTGTCCAATAAATACACCAATAAAAACTGCAATAAAGATGTTTATAATGATGTTTATTTTTTTCATGCAATCACACTCCCTTGGGTAAATTCGCGTTTGCGAAACGAAGTGAAGCAATGAAAACCCCAGTGGGGCTTTCAAGCGACAGAACGGTCTTGCGATAGCAAGATGGAGGGGCTGCGCCCCGACAAGTTCGCGTTTTCCCCTGCCTGTTGGGTGATATACTCGTCCAGCTCGCTGCTCTGCCAGGTGTAGCGCTGCAAAAGCTGCCAATCGCAATCGGGGCGGGCCAGCTGAGCATCCACACAGAAGCGCTCCAGAGGCAGGCAGCACAGCAGGCTGAAGCTGAACGCCGCTGCCACAAAGGCCATGCGTGCCGCCGGGATGCAGCGGAACAACCGCACCGCAGCCAGAACACTGGCCAGTAACAATGCTCCCAGCACCCACGCAGCCCAAATGCGCCGCACCGTTGGGCCGTACAGATTGATATACACCGCCAGCTTGGCCGCGGCTAGCATCGCAAACCCGGCACCGAACCCGCACAGCGCCACGGCCAACACGCGGGATAAGCCCTTTTGGGTAACCGGCTGCGCCCCCAAAAAGTGCAGTGCCGCCAGCACAGTAAGGTCCAGCGCCAGAATGCGGCAAAACTCCCAAAAACCGTTCACCGCAAACGCGGCGGCATCCGGCGCGGTCAGGGGCAGCGGTGCCCCAAGGGCAGCGGCGAATTCCGCCGCCTGCACGGCAAAAAACAACGTATACACACCACACAGCACCGCCATGACTAACACTCCCATCAGCTGAGGCAGGCGCGGCAGGGCTGCCAGTTTGCCGTAAAACTGTTCCGCCGCAACAGGCGGTGCCTTGCGCCGGGCGCTGCCGCCCGCCAGACCAAACAACCAGGCGCCAACAGGCAGGGAGAGCGTAAAGATCAGCAGATTTGCCAGCAGGGCATCCTGCCCGAACAGCTGCCCCAGCCAGCTGCCAAGATGCCCCCACAGCCGGGCAAAGTTATCATCCGCCCCCGCCAGCGTGGCGCAGGCCGCACCGCCCAGCAGCAGGGCAGCAGTTATACTGACGGCGGTTTCCAGCGTGCGGCCTTTGCGTCCCGCATAATTGCCCCACCAGCGGTGCAGTGCCTGCCACAGCAGCTGGGTACGCAGCAAAAAGTTGCCGAACGGGATGGCAAACATGCCCGCCACGCCATCCAGCAGCACAAGGCAGCTGGTGCGGCCAGCCGCCAGTAAATCATTGCGGGCCAGCACATAATAAATAGCCGTGCAGTGCCACGCCACGACCTGCCAGAAGCCAAGGTCGTCCGTGTGCAGGCTCCACCCCGCCATAGCCAGGCTTTGCACCAGCCAGCAGCACCACCAGGCCGCGGCGGTCCGGCTGGGTTTGCGGTCCCCCGCCCAGGCGGCGAGCTCCACCACTACGGTATACAGCGCCACAAACACCAGCACTCCGGCGCGCCAGGCGGAGTACTCGCTCGCCACCCCAAAACCCAGGCAGCGGTCAACATATTCATAGCCCGCCGCATAGCTCAGCAGCAGGGCGGCCGGCATGACCCACTGCGGATTTTTGGGTGCAGAAAATGGAAGGGGCTGGCCTGCAGCCTCTTTTTTATCAAATTTCATTGGGTTGTCTCCTTATATCAAGGTCGTTTCTTTACGTTTCGTCCGGGCGGTATTCCAACAGGTCAGCGGGCTGGCAGTCCAGCGCTTTGCACAGGGCTTCCAGGGTGGAAAACCGCACCGCTTTTGCTTTGTTGTTTTTCAGGATGGAAAGGTTGGCCGGGGTAATGCCGATGGTTTCAGCCAGCTCCCCCGCCCCCATGTGGCGCTTTGCCATCATCACATCCAGGTTGACGATAATTGGCATCTTCTGCGCCCCCTTACACGGTATAGTCCAGTTCGTCTTTCATCTTAACGGCCTGGGCAAACGCATTTTTGATGACCCGCACGATCAGCGCCATAAACGCCGCCGCAACGCCAATGGCAAAGATGAACGGCAGCCCCAGCACAGCACCCACCGGCAGGCAGAGCGCTGCAGCCCAGGTGCAGCACCAGCTGATGCGCCGCAGGGCCAACACGTTGGCAGGGGTAAACACCTCTTCTTTTTCAATGCGCGCCAAAAACATGTACAGGTTATACAGCATCCACAGGGCCAGCGCGGCGCTGCAATAGCCCAGCCCCAGCAAAAAATACCCCAGCTTTGGCCCATGCACCAGCTGCAGCGCGTGCACCGCCAAAACCCAGCTGACGATGCGCGGCCCGCACAGCACCATCACCACGCACCCCATGGCCGCCGCCAGGGTGGCGAACTTGGTCAGCATAATGCTTTTGTGGTCGTTCCAGCCAAAAAAGTTTTCTGGTAATTGACGCATTGGTCATTCCCCCTGATGTTTTATGGTATATCCGATGCTGTTATCATAGCATCTATCGCATCGTTTTACAATACATTTTTATTGTTTTTCAATATATTTATTCTGTTTTACAATGCGTTTATGCTTCAGGTTCCTGCACCAGCTGCCCTGCGGCAGATTTTCTGGCTGAAAATGCGGCAAAAAGCTTGACTTTTTCTCCCATACCTGTTACAATATTTAAGCTGTAACAGGCAAATTGAGTATTTGTGCCCGTAGCTCAGTTGGTAGAGCACCTGACTTTTAATCAGGGTGTCCGGGATTCGAATTCCCGCGGGCGCACCAAAAAGCACCAGACAAATTTTTGTCCGGTGCTTTTTTGTTGTGTCATTCAAGATTCTCAACATTGTGATTCCTTTTTGGCTGCTTAGCCCGCTTTTCATTTCCTCCAGATCATCACCCCCATCCAGAACAGGTTGGCGAAGATCCTGTCGGTGCCGGTGGCCACCATGGCCGGGAACAATGCCCAGGACAGCACCACCCGATGGCAATATGCCCCAGCATCTGCCGCGTTCCTGGAATACATTCGCTCTCGGCTGGGGGATGCCTTTTGCTGATTTCACCCATACCAACAACAAACACCGTGCCGCCATGCAGGGGGTTCTCCTGCTTGCGGCACGGTGCTTTGTTGTATCAGGCTATTGTCGGGTTATTGTTTCTTTTTGGCAAGCTGTCTGCCCACGGCCCACAGCCAATCCAATGCGGCGGCGGCAAGGGCGGGGTACACGATCAGGCCGAACAGCTGGTACCAGGCGGGGATAAAGTAATCTGCCCCGCCGGGCAGGGTGCTGGCGGCGTTCAGGGTAATGCTTTGCGGAGTAAAGGTCAGGCCCACGGTCTTGTTTTCATCGGGGCTGCAGGGATCCAGCCGCAGTGCCACGATCTGGGTGCGCGGCAGGGTGTACACATAGGTGCCGTCTGCCAGCACTTTGGGGAAGACGCGGCGGTCCTGGCTGTAGGGCTCCCCCATTTTTGTGGTGTAATACAGGCACATTTCGCGGGAATCGCCGTCAAACTCCACGTTGTAGCTCACGGTACGCACCACGCGGCCGGATACATCCTCCAAAATCATCTGCGGGTCGCCGCCTGTGGTAATCAGCTGGCCCTGGGGTGCGCTGTTCTCCCCCGGCTCCCCCCAGGTCAGCTCGGCCAGCTGCCAGCTTTCAATGGGGATCGAGGTTTCAGTCAGGGTGCCTTTTGCCTTGGCGGAGCTGTCCCCCGCAAAGGCCACCGCACCCTGCACCAGCCAGAACACCAGCGCCGCGCACCAGCACAGCACCGGCAAGGCAAAGCGATGGGCAAACAGTCGGTTCAGACGGCTTTTCCATGTCATCTCTTTCATTGGGCCGCCTCCTTGCTCATCTGCATTGTGACCGGCTCATACCCGGCATCCGTTACGCGGTAGAGCAGGGTCTGCCCCGCCTGCGCAGCGGCCAGGTGGTCGGTAAACAGGTTCTGATAGCTCTGCACAAAGATATCGTCGATCTTTTGCAGGTAAAGCACCGTACAGCCGTTGGCACGCACGGTTTCATCCAGGCGTTCAGCGGTGTAGGGGTGGTAGTAGCGCTGCTTCACGCCCTCCTCCTGCGGTTCCAGCTCCGGCAGGCCGAAGGTTCCGCCGCCGCCCTCCTGCGTGGCCCCCACGCCGGAGTAATCCACCAGGACGGGGTAAAAATCAAACACGGCAGAGAACCAGTGTTCGCCGTTATCCCCCTGGCTGACAAAAAACACGCGGTCGTTTTCGTTCAGGTAATCGCTGCGCAGCCAGTCAGCTTCGGTGCGGGCGGTCTTGCGGTCGGCGAATTCGCCATCCGAGAAGCCCAGCACCGAAAGCTGCGGCAGGATCATGCCGTTCACCCGCACCAGCATGGCGGCGGCCATCAGCAGAACACCGGCCTGGCCCGCCAGGGCAATCCAGTGGCGGGCCGAGGCTTTCTGTTCGCCATCCGCGGTTTGCAGGGCGGTGCTCCAGCAGGCCAGCGCCATAAAGAACCAGCCGATATAGTAGGTATAGATATAGCGGTTATAATCCACCAGCCCCACGGCCTGATCTGGCTTGAAAATAAAGCCATAGCTGAGCGCCAGCATGAGGTTATACCCCACAAAGCATGCAAGGGACAGCACCCCGATGCAGCCAATGCGCAACTTGAGCTGGCGGCCTCTGGCGCAGATGGCCGCCACCAAGAACACCAGCAGAATCAGCACCACAACATTGCGGCCCTGGCCGATCATGCTCAGCCGACCATCCGAAGTCCAGAACTGGTGGCCCATATCGGCCATGGCTTGGGTGAACTGGCTCTGGCGCTCGGCGTAAAAGCCCTCCACCGGCTGGCCCAGCAAAATCTTGATGCCGTTGATGACCACAGCGGACAAGGGGGCGCTGGTTTCGCCGGTGCCGCCCTCGCTGGCACTTTTGGCAACCAGAATGCCCACATAGCGGATGTTCCAGAAATAATAGATCAGCATGGGCGCGGCAAAGCAGGCAATGGCAAAGCCGGTGCGGCGGGCAAGGCCCTTTTTGAAGGGGTGCTCCGCAAACAGCCAGGCATCCACAGCCATCAGCCCCGCCGCCACCAGAGACAGCACAAAGGTGTTGGCCTTGATGTTGGCCGCCAGCGCCAGTACCGGCAGTACGGCCCACTTGGGGCCGCCGGTTTTGCGCAGCGCCAGCCACAGCGCCACAGCGCCGCCCAGTGCAAGGCCCGCGGGCACATCGCCATAGGCGGTCATGTAAGTGGTATCCAGATAGATCGTATGGTTATACACCGTCAAAAACCAGGGGGCAAACCAGCAGATTGCTGCCAGCGGCACCGCAATGCGGTACTGGCGGAAGTTCAGCCCGCCCAGCACCGCGGCAAACACGGCGGCGGCCAGCACATCATACGCCACATAGATCTTCCAGTCTGCATAATGGCCCAAAAACTGGAAGAAGTAGGAGAGCAGCGGCAGGCCGGGGTTCTGGGTCTGGGGCCAGGGGGTTCCAAGGGTAGCCAGGGCATACAGGCGGTTATCCGCCTTGGTCACCTTTACGGCGGTAGCCCACAGGCTGAGTTCATCATACTTGGTTGCCAGCGGCTGGCGGATGAAAAAGTACACCGCAAATGCCAGCGCCATGCCCCAGAACAGCACTGCCCCCGGTGTAACCAGGCGGCGGTAGGCCGGGCGCTGGCCTTTGTGGGGCACCAGCGCCCACACGCCGCTGCCTACAAACACCGCCCACAGCAGCACAGTGCCGGGCAGCAGCAGGTTTGCCATGCCCGCAGCCGTCAGCCAGGCAACGGCAATGCCCAGCGCGCTCAGCGGGGCCAGCGCAGCATGCAGGTTACATTTGAACGTTAGGAACGCGCAGAACAAAAACAGCACCGCCAGCGCGGCAAAGATGCAAAGCAGCTCCATAGAATCACCATTTTATACAACATAAAAGCCCTGCGGGTGTGCCCCCAAGCCATGGGCGCACCGCCCCACAGGGCTCTTTTTTACTTTTTGCGGAAAACATCCACGGCAAGGCAGGCAAACGCAGCCCCCACAGCCGGGGCAAACAACAGCAGCAGCCATTGGCCGCCGTTTGGCACAAAGCGCAGGTACCACGGCTGCACCGGGTTGAGCACCACGCCGTCCAGCCGGGTAGGCACGCCGCCCACACTGTCCGGGTCAATGCGCAGCCCGGTCACGGTAAGGCCACCCAGGTCAAAGGTATACTGGTTTTCGCCGCTCACGCGGGCAAAAACTTTCTGGGTCTCGCTGTACTCGGTCTGGCCGGGGCGCAGGTAATACAATGCTACGCTGCCGGACGGCAGGTAGTGCACGGCGTCCAGCTCCACCGTTTCCAGCCAGGCTTCGCCCCGCCAGATGATGTGCGGGTCGTTGTCGGTGGAAAGATACCAGCCGGGTTCATCCACCGGCGCGGTATGCCATTGATCGTCATCATAATTGACAAAGCTTTCAAATTCCAGGTCATCCGCCGTCAGGGTGCGGGTCACCATAGTGCCGTCTGCTTTATGGTTCAGCATCACAGCGCTGCCCACCAGCACGTACACCAGCCACACAATAACAGCGGCGGCATATGCCAATATCAGCAGCTGCTGGGGGCGCAGCGGGCGGCCCGCACGGGCGGGGGCGGCAAAACGCTTGGTTGGGCGTTTATCTTTCATTGTACCACCCCGCTTTCTGCCACAGCCACCGGGGTAAAGGCGATAGGCTTGCTGCGGCCTTCAAACCGGTAGAGGGTTGCGGGCATATTCGCTTTCAGCCCGCCTTCGAACCGGCTGCTGAACTCCCGCTCCAGATAGTCGTCCGCGCGGTCGATCAGCAGGTAGTCGATCTGCTTTTCTTCCATATAGGCGGTCAGAGAGTCTGCGGTGCAGACCGCCTCAAAGTCATACAAGGTCCAGTTCAGGCTTTCCACCAGGTTCATAAAGTCGGAGTCCCACCGGCTGGAATAATCATCGTTGCCCCACCAGGTACCGCCATAGCCGTTGACCACCTTGGCGGTCAGCTCATACTTGTAGTAGTACCAGCGGGTGGCATCATCGCCCTGACTGATGACCAGCACGCGGTCCGGCCAGTCCAGCACGGTGTTCATTGCTTCAGCGCGGTTCTTTACATCGCGGCGCAGGGTGTACAGGCTGTCGGCGTTGGTCCAGAACCCGGCTGCGGGCACACCGCGCCAGGCAAAAATACCCAGCACTGCCGCAGCGGCCAGCCCCAGCGCCGCACGGCCCAGCCGCTGCGCCGCGCCGCTGCCCTGCCCCACCGCAAAGCCCAGCACACAGAAGCCGTACAGCATCCACCCCTGCAGGTAGGGCGCGATATAACGCTCATAGTCCTTCAAGGCGGAGCCTTCGGCCTCGGAGAAATTGTAGAAGTACAAAATCAGGTGGAAGAGATACAGCGCGGCAAAGCAGAACGCCCCGCCCACAAAGCCAACCACGGTGCGGCGGCGTGCGGCACCGGCAGGCGCTGCCACAAAGGCCGCCGTGAACAGCAGCAGAATGCAGCTGACGGCCATGATGGGCGCGCCCACCAAACAGACGCGGCGGTACAAAAATGCCTGGCCCATGCTCTGCATGATCTGGGCAAAGCGTTCTTCGCGCCCAATGCCCAGCAGCTGCTTGATGCCGCCGGTCAGCACAGCACCATAGCTCAGGCCCGCGCTGCCCACGCTGGCCCCAGTGGTTTCGGTTGGGGTCACGGCGGCGGTATAGCGGTTCCAGCTGATAAACACCGCCAGCACCACCGCCGCCAGAATACTGCATTTTGCCAGCGATACGCCGAAAATGCGGGCAGGCTTTGTATCCGGGTGCGGCGTACCGAACAGCTGATCCAGCCCGATCAGGAACGTAACGATCAAGGCATAGGCAAAACCGATATCTTTGGTCATGGTCAGCACGGCAAGTGGCATGGCACAGGCAAAAAAGCCGGTTTTGCGCCCGCCCGCCGCGGCATACAGGCACAGGGTTCCGCCAAACAGCAGCGCCAGGGGGGTATCCGCCATGGCGTTGGCGTAAATGGTGGATGGGGTGCCCGCCGGAACCACGCTGAAAAAGAACGGCAGAAGAAAGCCCGCAGCAAACACCAACACAGCACCCGCCCAGTTTTTGCGCGGCATGGCTGCCGCCGGGGCAATGCAGGCCAGGAACAAAATATCCAGCCCGGCCAGGCACTGCCATTCATAAAACTGGCCCGGTACGCGCTGGAAGAGATAGGAAACCAGGCTGGTTGCCGGGTAGGTAAAGCTCGCCGTCAGGTTGATGGGATCCGCCACATACAGCGCAGCGCGCTCCGCCACCATCTTGGGGGCAAGGCCCCAGGCGGTAAATTCATCCCACTGGGTAAACATGGGCTGCTGCAAAGCAAACAGCACCCACAAAAAGCAGCTGCCGCCCACAAAAAGCAAAAAGCCGGGGCTGAACAGCGCCTGCCGGATAGCCCGCCACCCGGCACGCACCCCAAAGTAGACCCCACCGGCCAGCCAGACCGCCATGATGATAAAATGGCCGAACTGCAAAAGCCCCAGCAGGGAAAGCAGATACAGCACCACAACCGACCCGCACAAGGCGGGCAACGGCAGCAGGGCGGCATCGAACCGGGTGCATGCCGCCACGCACAGACAGCATGCGGAGAAGAACAGCAAAAACAGCAGGCCGAATACAATCTGCACGGTACAGCACCTCCCGGATTGAAATTAAAAAATAATAGAGAATCATGTTGGTGGACCGCCGCCCGGTGGGCGGCTTAGAAAATTGGGGCAAGGTAGCATATAAAGGCTGATTCTATACCCGAAGACTATCACGCAAAAGCCGCGAAAAACCGCAGATTTGATCGTGCCGTAGGCACACCGCCATTATTCTTTATTCTTTTAAGGCAATACCACATAATTCTAAGTGCCGATACGGCGAGCGAGGTGCGGCAGATGCTAAGCCAAAAGCGCAGATAATACTTTGTGTATTATCGAGCATTTGGGCAACGCAGATGCTGTGCCGCAGCCGCCGGAGCGGTGCTTAAGCCATCAGGCGGGAATTGTGCGGTGTTGCCTTAACTATTCTCTCATATACGCGTAAGCCAGCTCACGCATATACGACGTACACCGGCCCCACAAAGTAGTGCTGGAAGAGCAGCACAGCGCCAAAAACGGCATAGCAGGCGCACAGCAGGGTGATGGCCGCTTCGGCCTTTTCTTCCGTGATGGCGGGGCAGATGGTTTTGCGCAGCAGTACGGCCAGGGCGGGCAGCAATGCCAGCCAGACGCAGAGGAAATACCGCGCCTGCAGCCCCACAATGCGCACCATGCCCACCGGGGTATAGGTGATATACATGGCTGCCATGGCACCGGCGGCGTACGCCAGCGCCAGCAGCGCCGCCCCGCCCACGCGGCGGCGGGTGGGGAACGCATCGGCGCGTTTTGGCTGCGCAGCAGCCAGCAGGGCGGCCAACAGCAGCACCAGCGGGCCGGTCAGGTTCAAAAAGCTGATGGGCAGGTCCTTCCAGCCGAACAGGCCAAGCTGCCCAATAAAGAAATCATTCTCTCCCAGGGTCCCCCAGAACGCAGCAATGGTCCGCAGAGGGTTGCGCAGCACAAAGGCCAGCTGTTCACCGCCGTTTACCGTGCTGCCGCCCTGGCGCTCAATGATGGGATAGTTATAGCGGAACGCCGTTCCGTACCATTCCGTCAGCAGGGTAACGGCCATAGCACCGCCAAAGCCGCCCAGCGCCCACAGCGGGCGGCGTCCCTTGGCGTGCCATTCCCGCTTTGCCACCAAAAAGATAGGCAGCACCCACAAAAGGTTCAGGTACGGTTTGGCGATATTGACAAAGATGCAGGCGGCGGTGTAAATGCCCGCCGTTTGGGTGTTCCACTCCTTGCGGGTCAGCAGGGCAAGCATCAGGTAATAGCAGCCCAGCAGGGTTGTATCATAGCTCAGTGATGCCCCCATAAAAAGCGACATCGGCAGCAGCATAATGGCCGCAAAGGCCGGGCGGTAACGCTCCGCTTTGGCCAGCGCCAACGCGCACAACAGCGTGTAGGCCAGCAGGTTGACGATGCGCCCGCCATACAGGCAGCCCAACGCGCCAAAGCCCAGCAGGCGTGCCAGCGCCATACCAACCGCACCCGGCAGGAATGGAATGACCAGAAAGCTGACCGGCTCGCTGACCGGGTCCGGCACAGAATCCCGCACATCGTGCGCCAAGTACAGGGCAAAGCTGTCCGCCATGCTCTGCACTGCGCCGTCCTTGCCGTATTGCTTCAGGGCATAGCCCGCGGTGTTATAGGCTTTTTTCGCCCCGGTATCGGGGTCAGTGCCCACACCGGCAGAGGTATGCGCATTCACCCATGCACCGGGGAACGCTTCCAGCAGGTATGCCACATCGTCCGGGTAGGTGCGGGAAGCATCAAAATCAAAGTGCCCGGTGGAGATGGCATAGGTGCGCAGGTAATGGTCGGCTTCGTCCGGCGTTTGCAGCGGCGGGTCGGCAAATGCAAACAGCAGCCCGCACAAAAAGATGCACACGGCCCCTTTTGCCGCAAATCCTTTTGCAAACCGCCGCACACAATACCCGGCCAGCAGACATACTTCCAGAAAGGCCGCACACCCCAGTGTAACCACCAGGGGGGACACACGGTTATCCAGCCCAAAGAACACCCGCCAGTAATAGGCCCACAGCACGCCGCACACGGCGGCGCACAGCACAGCCAGCCCCCACCGCACAGCGGCGGGCAGCTTTTGTAATTTTATTGGCATAAAACTTCCTTACAACCGCCCTTACAGAATGTACTGGCCGACCTTGTACTGGTCCAGGTTGCCGCGCAGGAACTCAATGGTTTCGGCAAGGCCCTGTTCAAAGGTATACTGCGGTTTCCAATCGGTCAGGGTGCGCAGCTTGGTGGCATCGCCCAGCAGGCGGTTGACCTCGCTCTTTTCGGGGCGCAGGCGCTCGGCTTCGCAGACGATCCTGGCGCTGGGGTTGATCTGGGCAATCAGCTCATTGGCCAAATCGCCGATGGAATGTTCCACGCCGGTGGCAATGTTGATTTCCTGGCCAATGGCGGCATCGCAGTCCGCAATGGCCATAAAGCCGTGGGCGGTGTCCTTAACATAGTTAAAGTCGCGGGTGGGGGTCAGGCTGCCCAGCTTGATTTCCTGCTGGCCGGCCAGCAGCTGGGTGATGATGGTGGGGATGATGGCGCGGCCGCTCTGGCGCGGGCCATAGGTGTTGAAGGGGCGCACAATGGAAACCGGCAGGTCAAAGCTGCGGTAAAAGCTTTCAGCCAGGCGGTCCGCGCCGATTTTGGTGGCAGAGTAGGGGCTCTGGCCCTGGAACGGGTGGTGCTCGTCAATGGGCACATACTGGGCGGTGCCGTATACTTCGCTGGTGGAAGTAACCATCACGCGCTGGGTGCCCAGCTCACGGGCGGCGTTCAGCACGTTCAGGGTGCCCTTGATGTTGGTATCCACATAGCTGTCCGGGCTGTGGTAGCTGAACGGAATGGCAATCAGGGCAGCCAGATGGAACACGCGCTCCTGCCCGCGCATGGCAGTACGCACGCCGTTGGGGTCACGTACATCGCCCATAAAGATATCCATTTCATTGCGGATCTCCGGGGGCAGGGTATCGATCCAGCCCAGGGAACCAAACGAGTTATACAGGCAGAAAGCACGCACTTTCTCGCCGCTTTTTACCAGCTCTTCGGCCAGATGGCTGCCGATAAAGCCATCGGCACCGGTCACCATAACGGTATGGGACATTGTAAAAACACTCCTTTTTATATGGCAATACCGCCCGCAGGGCAGAACAATCCAATTATTACAAAATAGTATAACCGATTTGCGGCCTGATTTCAACCAATGCCCCGCCCAGCGTGCAAAAAAGTGCCGGGGCTGCCGCGGATAGGGCAGGTCCGCATTAAATTTATATAAAGATTATTCCGTTTGTATCAAAGAGTTCGGCAATATGTTATAATAGGGCAATACCGCATAATTCTAAGTGCCGATACGGCGAGCGAGGTGCGGCAGATGCCAAGCCAAAAGCGCAGATAATACTGGATGTCTTATCGAGCATTTTGGCAACGCAGATGCCGTGCCGCAGCTGCCGGAACGGTGCTTAAGCCGCAAGGCGGGAATTGTGCGGTGTTGCCATAGGATAAATACAGTGCTGGGCCGCCTTGCCGCATTCCCTGCCCTGTAGTGGAAAGGAGCCTGCACCCATGCCGCAACGCGAACCTGCCCTGCGTTGGCTGCGGGACTGCGCCCTGACCGCATTGGTCCTTGCGCTGTGTACGCTGACAAGCTGGGTATTTTTCCGGCTGGATTTTGTTTCTTCCAACTATATCCTGACCTATATCCTGGGCGTCATGTATATCAACGTCTTTACATCGGGGTTGGTGTACGGCGTTGTGGCTTCGCTGTTCTCGGTGATGCTGGTCAACTATATGTTCATTGCCCCCTTTATGCAGTTCCGCATCCGGTCAGACGACATGGTAACGGCAGTGGTCATGCTCTGCGTTTCGCTGCTCTGCTCCTCGCTGACGGGGCGTATCAAGGTACAGGCCGCCCAAAGCGAGCGCAAAGCCTATGCTTCGCAGGTGCTGCTGGAAGCCAGCCGCAGCCTGTTGGGGGCCGAGGACCCTGACACCATTCTGCGGATAACGGCCACCCAGCTGGGCAAGCTGTTGGAGCGCCCGGTCTGCTTTGCCCCCGCACCGGAGCACATTGCACCGGGAACCCTGATTCTGCCCCCTCCCGCCCAGACGGATTACCGCAGTTGCCCGGCGCTGCATGAGTTCAGCACCTATGAGCACAATCTGGCATTATCCATCCTGGATGTGTGTTCCCTGGCGCTGGAAAAAGAAGTCTCCAACCGCGCCCGGCGCGAAATTGAAGAAGCCGCCCGCCAGGAACAGCTGCGCGCCAATCTGCTGCGCAGCATCAGCCATGACCTGCGCACCCCGCTGACAAGCATTTCCGGCAACGCGCTGATTTTGACCGAGAAAAATCCCCTGCTGACCGAGGAAAAGCGCCGGGAGCTTTCTGCCGCAATTTATGAGGACGCCAACTGGCTGAACCATCTGGTGGAAAATCTGCTTTCCATCACCCGGATGGAGAACGGCCAGGTAAACCTGCGCATTCAGCCGGAGCTGATTCAAGACATTTTTGACGATGTACTGGCTCATTTAGACCATGACGCCGCCCGCCACACCATTGTGACCAACGTGGCGGATGACCTGCTGATGGCCGATATGGACGCCCAGCTGATCGAGCAGGTGCTGGTGAACCTCATCAACAACGCCATCAAATATACCCCCGAACATTCCCGCATCGAGCTTTTCGCCGCGCCGGAGGGTAAATTTGTCCGCATCTGCGTAACGGATGACGGCCCCGGCATCCCGGAAGAAAGCCGGGACAAGCTGTTTGATATGTTTTATACCCTTGGCAAAACCCGCAGCGATGGCCGCCGCGGGCTGGGTCTTGGGCTGGCCTTGTGCCGTTCCATTGTTGCCGCCCATGGCGGTGTGATCGATGTACAGAACGCTGCACCGCACGGTGCCTGTTTCCGTTTTACACTCCCGCGAACTGAGGTGACCCTGTATGAATAAACCGCTGATCCTTGTGGTGGAGGATGACCCGGCTGTTGCACGGCTGATCTCCACCACGCTGGAAACCCGCAATTATCATTACCACCGTGTACAGAACGGAGCCGGTGCCCTGTTGGAAGCTGCTTCGGCACGGCCGGATGTAATTTTGCTGGACCTTGGCCTGCCGGATATGGACGGTATTGATGTGATCCGCAAGATTCGCGGATGGAGCAACGTGCCCATTCTGGTGGTTTCGGCCCGCAGTGATGATACCGACAAAGTATCCGCCCTGGATGCCGGTGCAGATGATTACCTGACCAAGCCGTTCAGCGTGGAGGAGCTTTTGGCCCGGCTGCGCGTGGCACTGCGCCGTGTGCGGTATGATACTTCCCGCGCAGGTGACCAGGCCAGCATATACGAGAACGGAGAACTGCGCATTGACTATGCCGCAGGCTGTGTGTACCGCGGCGGAACGGAGATTCACCTGACCCCCATCGAGTACAAGCTGATCTGCGTGCTGGCCAAGAACACCGGCAAAGTGCTGACCCACAACTATCTGCTGAACGAAGTCTGGGGCAGCCCGGCTGCATCGGACACACCGTCCCTGCGCGTGTTTATGGCAACGCTGCGCAAAAAAATTGAGGAAGACCCCAGCCACCCCCGCTATATCCAGACCCACATCGGCGTTGGTTACCGCATGATCCGCCAGTAAAGTTCGGCTTTCAAAATGTAACCGCAACAGCCCGTCCATCCGTTTGTTGCTGGATGAGCGGGCTGTTTCAATTTTATTTATTCGGTTTTCTCTGCTTTACTTGGCTGCGCGGCGTCCGCCTTTGCCGCCGGTCTTTTTGGCGCGGCCGGTGCCGGTCTGGGTGCGGGTGGACTTGGGGGCCGTTTTCTTGGGTTCCGGCTTTGGCATATCCTTTTGCAGCAGCTTATCCGGCACGGGCTGGATGCTCCACAGCTGGTTTTCGCCAAACACATCCTGCCAGATCTGGGCCTGGGTACCGTTATCGACCCGCATGCCTACCAGGTCAATGACCTTATCAGCCAGCACATTGCGGATCTTGGCCTTGCCGCCATCGGCGGGAACAATCTCCCACCGCTGGCCCTTGCCGGTGGTTTTCTCCCACTGGTGCACCCAGGTTCCGTTCACAACACCACTCATGGCCAGGTCCATCACCTTGCCGGTAAAGCGGTTTTTGATGCGGTACTGGCCTTCGGCGGCTTCCTCAAAAATCCATTGCTGCCAGGGCTGACCCTCATAGCTCCACAGGCGGATGGATGCACCGTTCTCGGTGTTGAAATCGGCAACTTCCAGCACGCGGCCATTGGCGGCAGCGATAGTATAGCAGGTGCCTTCCCGAATGACGGTCTGTGCGGATTTTTTCATAGCGTTTTTCCTCCTTTGCCTGTGCGGCGCTTTTGGTGCCTTACAGGTTATGTATTTATTGTACATATTATAGCACATTCGCACAAAGCGGTTTTGCCAAAATCGTGTAAAGTTTTTTGGTAACACTGCACGCTTTTTCGGGGTTAGCGGGCGGTTTAACCAAAGGTGGCTTGCATTTTTCAGCAATCTATTCTATGATATTATATAAATAATTGTAATTATAGGAGGCACCCACCTTGAGGATCGCATTGATTGCCCATGATTCCCGCAAAGAGCTTTTGGCCCAGTTCTGCACAGCCTATGTGCGTATTCTGTCTCAGAACGAACTGGTTGCCACCGGCGTGACGGGCAAAGTGGTACACGATGCCTGTGGGCTGCCGGTTCGCTGCCTGTATCCCGGTGCACGCGGCGGTGCCGAGCAGATTTCCTCCATGATTGCCTGCGGCGAAATTGATATGCTGCTGTTTTTCCGCGACCCCGTCAACGCCCGGCCCAATGAGCCGAACGCCGTTACCCTGCTGCGCCTGTGCGATACCCGCGCCATCCCCGTTGCCACCAACATTGCCACTGCCGAGGTTTTGATCCACGGCCTGGAGCGCGGAGACCTGGCCTGGATCGAATTGCAGCGCGGGAGAAAATAACGAATATCCACGAAACCCCAGCAAGCATTTGTAGGGCAATACCGCATAATTCTAAGTGCCGATACGGCGGCTGCGGCACTTAGAATTGTGCGGTGTTGCCTTAGATATAACACGATTCCACAAATACAAAAAGCATGTGCTTTTTCCACCTTTGTCGGGCGGGAAATCACATGCTTTATTTTAGGCAACACCGCACAATTCTCGCCTTACGGCTTAAGCACCGCTCCGGCGGCTGCGGCACGGCATCTGCGTTGCCA
>ERZ772880.2007-NODE-2007-length-16424-cov-10.930295_pt1 | contig 16424 bp, 16 predicted proteins | sample MGYA00580577_ERZ772880 | MGnify/ENA primary metagenome ERZ772880 (study PRJEB29015, sample SAMEA2737705) | human gut metagenome | biome: human gut; feature: human-associated habitat; material: faeces | place: China | collected 2012 ... | reverse complement strand
CATTGGGAGGCGGTGGTGGTACTTTTGTTGTAGACGCCTATCCTGTCAGCGTTCACGCTTGGGATGTCGTATTAATCTTTATCACAGTTTTAGCCGTTGGTTTTCTCTCCGTATGGTATCCTGTACGTTATCTAAGTAAGAGACTTTTATAGCTAAATGGTAATGTTTTTATTATAGCCATTTTTCTATAATTGATAACTTTTAATTCCTTTTTATGGTGTTTTATTTTCGTAATTGATACTATACTGCTATATTTGGCTCAATTTTGTTAATTGGAAATAATCTATAAATACTTCTGTGAAACTTGAGAATAATGAAATATGTAGAATAGTAGACGGCGATGAAATTGCTTTCAATCGTTTTATGGAGCATTATTCTTCGCGTTTATATCACTATACATTTGCGCTACTTGGCCAGAAGGAGTCAGCTGAAGAGATTGTGAGTGATGTTTTTTTTGAAGTTTGGAAAAATAGAAAAAGTCTGACTGAAATTGGCAATATGAATGCTTGGATCCAGACAATCACCTATCGAAAAGCGATTTCTTTTTTGAGGAAGGAAACTGGAAAGTATGAATTGTCATTTGATGATATCGAAGATTTTATTTTTGAGCCGGTTCAATCTCCAGCCGAGGAGATGATTAGTAAAGAAGAAATGGCTAAAATTAATGACGCCATTCAACAACTTCCTCCCAAGTGTAAACATGTCTTTTTCTTAGCAAAAATAGACGGACTTCCCTATAAAGATATCGCAGATATGTTGAACATATCAGTGAAGACTATCAATAACCATATTGCTTTTGCGTTAGATGAAATTGCTAAAAGATTGAATATGAAATCTCGCAAGAGCTAAGTTTTTTACTCTCCTGCATTATTAATGCCTTATTTTTTCACATAGCTAATCCCACTTTTATTTGTTTTCTAAGAAAAATGAAAAAAAATCATTTTTGACTAGGAGATTTTTTTTTTAGTTGCGTCTTTATCTATAGAACAACATTAAAAAAGGATTATGAGCTTGAAAGAATACCATCGTCTCGCAGATTTATTTAGTAAATTGAATTCTCAAGAAAATATTGAGGATGATTTTACTTCTATGCCTGATGCTGAGAAGTTGAAATTCTTTTGGGAAAATTGTGTGCAGGAAAAGATTGATTCATCTTCTATCATAGAGAAGACTCAACGAAAGATGCGAAAAGATGCTATGAAGCGCAGAAAGAAATATTTCTTAGTTGTTTCAGCTTCTATTGCTGCTTCCTTTTTGATTTGCATTTCAACTATTTATTTTTTGAATCAGAATGGAAGTGTTAATTTAGACTTCCAGGCTATTGCTGAAGAAATGGATAGCCAATCTGTTGAGGAAGTGACTCTTATTACTTCCAAGGAACAGCTTAATTTGGATGAAGATGCTTTCATTAAGTATTCGAAAGAGGGGAAAGTTGCTGTCAATTCACAAGTGATAAAAGAGAAAGAAGAGAAAACCAAAGAGGAACAAGAATATAATCAGCTACTTGTTCCTGCGGGGAAAAGGGCTAGAGTAGAATTGTCTGATGGGACTCGGCTGGTCGTTAACTCCCAGTCAAAAGTGATTTATCCTCGTTGTTTTAAAGGAGACATTCGTAAAATCTATGCCCAAGGAGAAGTTTTCCTGGAAGTTGCGCATGATAAGAAACATCCTTTTATAGTGGAGTCTGATGATTTTAAACTGCAAGTGTTAGGAACGAAGTTCAATATCTCGAATTATAAAGGAGGAACAACTAATATTGTATTGGTGGAAGGTGCGGTAGAAGTTACTGATAAGAATGAAAAGAAAGCACGTTTGAATCCTAATGATCTGTTGAATATAGCAAATGGTACAATTGCTTATCAGAAGCAAGTTGATGTAGCAGAGTATATTAGTTGGGTAGAGGGGATCATGTTATTGAATGGTAATGATTTGTCGCAGATCATTCAAAGACTAAGCATCTACTATGGTATATCTATTCAATGTGATCCAATTATTGGTAAAGAAAAAGTGTATGGGAAATTAGATTTGAAAGATGATATAGACGAGGTGATTGAATGTATTCAGCAAACCCTGCCATTCACGATCGAAAAAAGTGATACTAGTATATATTTAAATAAATAATTTTTTTAATTAATCTTTTAATATGTTTGCCTATGAAGAACAGACTGCCATTATGACAAAAAAAATCGGATAAATATTGCCGTATTTACCCGATAGTAATTCCCTAGTTAAATCAATAAATCCAAAATTGTTAACCTAAAAAGAAATTTTTATGGTAAAGAAAAGTATTTTTTTACACTTAAAGAAAAGACTTAAGCTTTTTTGCATTATAAACGTCTTTTTTATGATTCCATTCTCTTCATTCGGTACTAATTCTATTATAAGTATTTACAAACAGTTGTTACTCAATGCTTTGTAAACAATAAGTCTGAAATATGGTCATAATATTTAAAGGAACATTCTAAAACGAGAAGATTTAACGCTTTTATTATTTCTTAACCTATTAAGAGCCTCTATATAGGCATTTTCTTCTTTTCAAATCAATTTGATTTCGACATTCTACTTCTATTTAGCCAACTTTTTAAGCCTTCAAAAAGGTTATATTTTGTTGTGTCACTATTTGCATTTCTTGTTACCTTCTTATTCCAATGTGCACATGAGAAAGAGATAAAGCAAAAGAAAGTATATCCCCAATCTAATATTTTAGAGGGAGTGCAGTCTGCCGCTTGCCCAATTTATATTTGCAAAATGAGAGTTCCCGAAATTAAAACAAAAAAGTGTGTCATCCTTTTTTGAATTAAGGTTAGTTATTCTCGTTTCTCTTTATTCTGTAACCTACTATTTCGTCGGTCGTTTGTCTCCGTTGCCCGATGCAACACTAAGCCATGCCGATGAATGGGAAAAGGTTTTAGGGCTGTTTACTCTCCGAAGGAGGAAGAAACAGCCCTAAACGGTACGCCGCTTGACCTTTTCCCATTCCACAGAGGCAGGCTATCTTTGCATCTGACATAAGGAGTTAAATGTCTATATGGGTGATAATATAGAATTTCGTCTTTCAGGGAAGAAATAAATCCTTATCTCCATAAAGGCTCTTGTTCCCAATTGCAAGGAAAACCTAACAAACGAGTGTTTACTGAAGGATATTTTGCTAAAAGTTGCTTGAAATCAGCAATAAAAGTGTTGTCAGATGTAATGGAGTTGAGCCAATATGCCACGTAGCACAACTGTGGATATAGAGTCTGCTCTCGAAATGAAAAATTTGCAATCCATGTATTAGGCATACGTTCCGGCATTTTGGGCTTCACTGGAAAAACCCGGTTTGACAGTCTTGAATGATGAGCGCAGCAATTACGAAGTACAGCAAGACATTCCAGCCAACTTCGCAAGAACTTGTGATGATTCAAACCAAACTCTCTTGCTACAGCATGTTTTGCACTGGCATCCGAAAAATTAGAATAAAGTTTGGAAAGTGTACCCATTGAGATTACTTCCAATGTTTTCCACACAGGAGGCAGTTCTGGTTCACTATATTTGCGAAAATGCTCAATAATGAAATCATCATGAGAACGTGATACCTCTTTACGGATGACAGCTAAATTTGCAGCAAAACGTACTTCATTGGTCGAATAGCTTTCATCCATAAACCAAAATGCGCCAAATTCAAGAGCAAAGTGCTTGATTATTTTTGTGCGTACAGAAACTTCAATTGTTTGAATGGCAGTAAACAATAAAGCCCGAAGCTCCTTATCAAAAGAATATAATTTTACTATATCAGAAAAGCAACTGCCTGCTCTAAATTGGTGTGTAAAATGATCTATTTCAAAGTGTTTCCAATAACCTGCAAGACGAAAATAGCTGATGGTATCCAAAACATCAATGGCCTGTTTTATATCATCAATATGCAAACCCCTCTCTTTGAGAATTTCAATTTGCTGTTCAGTGGTTATGGCTTGATTCGTATATCTGACTCCCATAGATAAAAAAAATGTCCCGCTGGGTACGCTAATCTTACGGGAAGCGGGCGGGATTTGTTACTGCAAAAATAAAGCATAATTTTTAATCTTGCAAGCACAAGCAAAAAAAAGAACAGTTTTTTTATTATATCTTCTTCTATTTCAAACATAATCACTATTTTTGTGCGTGGATTGAGGCAACTCTTTCCAAGACATATTAGATTTAGAAAGAAGCGTTATGCTTATCTTGTAAATTGAAAACGTAGGAAATTTTCAAAAGAGATACAAGGGATAGCATAGTGGTTCTCACGCTATAGCGTGGGCTGCTATTACCATATCTGTATCTCAGGTTTCCTACGACCTTCAATTTAGAGTGTGGCATTTGCAGTTCCACGCTTCGTGGTTTAATTAAGTAGGCTCTGTGGGACTGCAAGAGTCCTGTTGTATATGATGAACAGATATGTAACTCAGCAAAGTATCTGTATGCTGAAAGAGTTGTTCGTTTGCAGAGACCATGCTAAATGGCTCGTTTTTCTTATCTTTAGTTTTTTCCTTTGTACGCAATCCTTTGCTGATTATTACCGGGTGACTGCCCCCAATGGTCTTAATGTACGGGCTTCTGCCAACAAGAACGGAGAGGTATTAGGGCAACTTTCCCAAGATAATGTGATTGATGTTATTTCCATTGAAAACGGATGGGCTAATTTCAATTATAACGGCTGGCAAGGTTATGTCAGTGCATCCTATCTGGAAGCCGTAACGGATACTGGCGCAACAGGCGCTTCTGCCAAAGAAGAATCATGGGATTTGACTTCCTGGCTGTTCGATTCCGAAGGTGAGTCTGTTTGGTTTACAGCACTGAAATGGATTTTGGTTATAGGTATAGCCATTTACCTTATTAAGATTCTCCTGCAATTCGTAGCATTGATGCTCTTTGTTGGATTGATAGTGGGTGGTATTGGATTAGTTATAGGATTTATTCTTGATTGGCTTGGATGGATAGAATCTGATACGATGTGGAATATGGCTCAATGGGGATTCAGAATAGGCAACGGAATAGGTCTTGTCATGGGCGTTTTGGGCTTTAAAGACTTGCACAAGGGTGCAACAGAATCCTGGAGCAGTTCATCGTCAAGCAGTTCAGGAGGCTTGAAAACAGTAAGTTTTACCGAATCCGGTACTGTGTATAATCTTACACAAGATTCTCCTTATAGCGAGTGCGACTACACCGATCAATTTGGCGGTAAATGGGGACGTGACAGTTCCGGATTTTACCGAAAATGAATCGGCAAGATGAATTTTGTATAACGTATTGACAACTAAATAATAAAACCGTATGAAAAAGTATTTTATTTTAAGCAGTATATTATCGACGCTGCTAATCGGGGACTGTTTGGCTGCACAAATAGCAGATGAATCAAGAGCAATAGGAAACTCACCTGTGCTGGCTGAAGTTTTTCAAAACAAGCGGGAGGTGGCTCCGGAATTTCCCGGAGGAATCAACGCATTGGTGAAATTTATTTCGGATAATCTGAAGTATCCGACTGTTTGTAAGGAACTGAAAATACAAGGCAAAGTGATGGTTAAATTTACAGTCAAGAGCGACGGTTCAATCGGAAATGTCCGAATTACCAAGTCGGTCGATACAAACCTGGATAAAGAGGCTGTTCGATTGGTCAAGTCCATGCCTCGCTGGACTCCCGGCACACAGGACGGTAAACCTGTGAATGTGGAATTTACGTTACCTATCACTTTTAAATTATAGCAGTATGAAAACTGACAAGGGAATATTGTCCACATACCGCATCGTACTGGTATTGGGTGTTTGGAGTCTGGTGATGACTTCATGCGGAAATGAGAACAAATCCATTTCTGAGCCGCTGTCTTTGGATGAGCGGAATGAATTGATAAAGAAAGATATTGAATACGGTATGGTCTTCTCCATGCTTGACGCATTGGAAAAACGTCATTCCCCACTGACTGCTTCTGAAAAAGCCACTATGGATGATTTAAGTTACAAGCGTCTGAAAGACTTTCTTTCTGTGTGTTTAAATACTACGGAATTGGATAAGCAAGAAGAACGATATGGAGCAGAATGGGAAAGAAAATATGGCTCTGTCAACGCAAAGGTTGATTCAATAGATCATCATTGGCAACATTTTTTAGAAGATTATCAGACCGACAACTACCTGAAAATTGAGCTGGTTGATATTTTGGACAAGTCAAATGTTTTTCTGGGGTATGTCAAAGTGCGGTTACGCCTGATACCTTTAAAAGGGAAAGTAGATAAGGTCGAGGCATACTACGGACTTCAAGGCAGTATGATGGGACGTAATCAGTTGACAGTGGACAAACCGTTCTCTTCCCCTATCGAAGTGGACAATTCGATGAGTTTCAATTATGCTTTTGATATTAAAGCATCCAAAGTGAATGACCTGCCAATAAAAGAATTACTTGATGAATATGGTCTTAAAACCAACATTACCCAATTGACGGTAAATGGACATAAGATAGACTATATAGATGGATATAACCAGGTCCCTGATTGTGTGCGTGAGATGTGGAAATACCGCATGAAATACGAAAATGAATGGGAAGGGTCTTACTCCAAGGAGTCCAGTTACAATCGCATTGCCAAGGAACTGATTAACCCTTCCATGCCTGCTAAAGATGATTATGTAAAAGACTGTATCAGGAAAGATGCTTATAATGAGGATGAACTGGCAGCCACATTTTATTACGAAATCATGATTTAGGCATTTCTTTGAATTATAACTTTAAACATATATACTGATGAAACGATTATCTATTTTCTTGTGTTTGATTACCTTAGCGGTAGTCTTTATGGGACATAAAGTCCTTGCACAAACAAGTTTTTCTATTCCTCCTAAGAGCTATCCGGTCAATGTTCCGTTTAAATGCGATGCCGGTGTGGACCGGTATTGGCATGTGACTAGTATCATTTGTACAGGACAGGCAAATGGAGGTTATAAGTTTCAGATAAAAGGTATGGCTCAGAAAACCAGCAGGAGCCAACCGATAGACCTGTTTTACCTAATGCCGGGCAACCGGATAAAAACGGCTGGAACCTATTATTTTCCTCGTATTGAAGAAGGGAAGCCGTTCAGCTTTGAGGTTGTTTCGGCTTTTTCCGGCTATGCTCCAGCCCAGTTCAATGGATTTTTTATTTCTAGTGAGGTACTGCAAAGACTTTTACAGCAAGAACTGAGAGAGCCGAAAGAAGCAGGTAAAAATGCTTCCGAAAGAAGATTTGGCATGCCAAAGGCCACATCGAACGAAGAACCACAGCAGAAGCCTGTACAGCCAAAAGTCAGCCCTAACAAAATATATAAGAGTAGTGAGGTGGACCAGAAACCTGAATATCCCGGTGGAGCCGGGGCTTTACAGTCCGATATTGCCCGAAGTATCCGCTATCCTATGGTGTGCAAACAGCAAAAGATTCAAGGCAACGTGCTTGTTTCTTTTATAGTGGAGAAAGACGGTTCGGTTTCAGATGTGACGGCAGTGAAAAAGGTTCATGCCAATCTTAACACCGAGGCTATACGAGTGGTGAAATCCTTGAAGAAATGGACACCCGGCACCAAAGATGGACAGCCTGTACGGGTGCAATCGGCAGTTTATGTTACTTTTAGTCTATAAACCCAGAAAGCCAACCTATGAAAACATTACAATTCATTCAATCTATCAGTCTGTCCTGCTTGCTGGCCATAGGAGCGGCAAGCTGTAACAGCAGCGAAAACAGTCAGCCTTATACGCCTTTGCAGGTGTATTTCGAACCAATCAGAATGGATATGAATGTAGAACATCTGATGCCTTATTTCGTAAACTATCCTACGGATTGGGCAAAGATGGGACTGCGTAATTATCCGAAGTTGATAACCTACGAATACCATGATGCAGCATGGGGCGTAACAAGTAGCTCGCAATACGAGTTTTTGCCAAACGGTCGTTTGGCTGAGCAGCGGCGTACTTCCTTCAATGTAGGAGCAACCGGATTTGACGTGATTTCGTATGAATACGACAATCATTCTAACCTAATTCAAATCAAATCAGTAGATGACGGGCGTTACAAACGCCGAAAAAAAGATGACGGTTTTACCTACAATAGTATCGGCCGGCTAATACGTCGTGACAAGAACGGACGGGGACATTACGATACGGCTACTTTTTTGTATGCTTATCATGCCAATGGAGCTTTGCAGTCCATCCTGCCTGAAAATAAGGATGGTACGGTCAACGAAGCTGGTGTAACGATTCATAAAATGCAGTTCGATTCACTTGCTCACTTGGAGTCCTTCGAGACTCCCAATACCTCAAATATGTTTCTAAAAGGCATCAACAGTTACAAACTGGGACAATCGGTGACAAGCTATGCTTACGCAGGGCATCTCTGCACGCAAGCTGTAGAAAACATTCCTGTTAAATTTGATCAAGGTACGGAAACATTGACTTGCACCAGCAATTTTACTTATAATTCGCACGGCGATTTGGCTACCTGGACTTATAATGGAGGTGTATATAAGAACAAAGGAAATAGCTGGAGAGTGGATGATATGAAGTTTACCATTTCCTATGAATATGTGTATGATGAGAAAGGGAACTGGACGCAAGCCACCGTTACTTTCCCTGCTAACATAGATGATATTCCAGCCTTGCGTACCTATTATAAAGCTTTTAAAAACGGATTTACTTCTAATCAAGACCGTTCTTCTGCGGTCAAGCCGGGCGAAACTCCCAGCCTGACAATCTCGCGAAGCATTGATTATTGGGATGAAAAGACGGTGGCTTCCGAAAAAGAAAATAAGAAAAATAAAGAATCTGCCGTAATGGGTCATTTGCGCTATAAAGGTACGGATATTTACGGTTTGTTCGGCAAGGTAAAATCGGTGAAAATCCATGAGGAATCATACGAATTCGACCAGGTCGGCAACCTTGTTGCTATGCAGGATGAATTTGGCGACAGAGCAACCTATCAATACGTTACAGCCGCTTCCTACAAGGTCGAGGGTTGGGAAGATCATTTGGTAAGCATTGAATCCAAAGACGGTCTTCGGACAGATATTTGTCCGGATGCAAATACCAATGCAGAACTTGATCAAATTTACACGTTTGATAAAAGCAATAGAATCACCAGTCATAAGTTTTCTTCGCATATGGCTTACATTACCCGGATATACACTTATGTGGGTGACAGCAAATACCCGGCAACAATGGTACAAAAACATCCGGAGGATGGAACAGCCACATATCGTTATACTTATACCAAATTCGATAAGCACAAGAACTGGACAGAAAGGAAAGTCTGCTGCACTATCGAATATGACGACTATGACGAAAACATGAACTATATCGGCAAAAAGCAAACATTCCCCAAAGAATACATTGAGAATAGAACCGTTGAATATTGGTAAACGTACATTGACTTAGGGTTAACACTATTCCTTATCTAAGATTAGTAATACAACAGTTTATGCTCCTTATCTGACAAGAGAATCTGTTATCTACGTTATTGGCTAATGGATTCTCTTGTTTTTTAGGTCTGATTAGAATTACAAGGTAAAGTAAAGAACTAAATATGAACACCAGGTAGCGATTTGATGTTTTTAAGCATGGTAATCAGAAAAATATGAATCAAGATGATTACGTTTCTGTCCTTTTTATTACTTTTGAAAATACATCAATCAATTTGACCTTATGGATAAGACGGTGAAAGAAATTACTTTGGACTATGCTATAGAAATTGCAAGTCTTACAGAAATCAATAGTGAGCCACTCTATGATGAAATAACCTGTCAAAAATGGAGTGCTCATTACTTCTATGATGAAAGACGTTACCGGAATATTATTATTGATGTCGTTGAGCTTCCGCATAGCAATGCACCAGAAGTTCTCCCGACGTATAAACTATTCAATCAGCTCAACTCCATATTCCGGCATTTGCATTTATGTATTGACAATTATGGCTACCTTTCTTCTGTTGTCAATATAAAAGAAATCCAAGATAAATGGGAAAATGTAAGAAATGGACTTCTTTCTGAATACGAAGGAATCAAGCAGGTCAAAAAAATGATAGAAAAACTGGATTACGCTTATTATGCCTGTGAAGGTACGCTAATGCAATCTCTTCTACACCTCATATTTTTGGTTCGCTATAGAGAAGAAAACAAATTCGAGATAGAACTTCCTTCCGTTTTAAACGAGGGAGAACTTATAGATATTGACTTGCAGAAAACGGTTTCAGAAAGAGACAGGCAACATTATTGCGGCAAAGGATATGTTCATCATCAGTCTGCGATGAAGAAAGCCTACGACAAACAAATCAAACCCTTGACACAAAGTGAATTTGACTATGATTTTACCATTGACATAGAATACATATTCAATTCTGAACACAGAGTTCAGAAAATAGAGGCTTGTATAAAGGAGCAGTCAAGCGACAGATTCGTTCACAAAAAGACTGTAACTTTCAGTTTAATTCCAAAAGAATAGATTATGGCACGTAAATTTTTAATCGACGGTAACTGGCTTATTTGTTCGGAAGGGACTTGTATGCAGCGTATGCTGGTAAAGAGCCAAAAAACGGTTTATGCACATGGAAAACTTGTGGCAACCATGAATGACCGGATGGATAACAATTTCTATTGTTTGAAGATGGTTTCCGCAGGAGCTATGGTAGGTGCTATTGTTGGAGCTGCCGCTGCTGCCGGAGCTGTTTTTACGGGAGGAGCTGCCATAGGGGGTATTATAGCTGCTGTAGGGACAAGTGCCCTGACCGGTTCTATTAGCGGAAAGCTACTCTCATTGATGCCATGTATATGCGCCTGTCTGACCAAGCCGGGCAAATGGACAAGCGTAAAGAACAGTGTGTTAATCCAAAACCAAATGGCTCTGATGCCTGATGCCAAACTGAATTGTCTTTTGGGCGGCATGGTATCTATTGTTCTGCCTAAGATTCAATTAGCAATCGACTGTCTAATGATTAGTGATTTCTGTTATAAAAAAAAGGATAGTAATGCTGAATTACCCGAGGGATGGAAAGAAGCTACAGAGGATATAAAAATAGAAGAAGGTTGTTGGGAAAATGAATCCGGATTTAAGGCGAGTCTGTATTACAATGAAAAAGAAAACCTTTATATACTGGCTTTTGCAGGCACTGAGAATTTAAAGGATTGGATTACTGATATTCGGCAAGGAATTGGATTGGATGATAAAAAAAGAGGACAATATCGTAAAGCGATAGAATTAGCCGATAAGGTACAAGAGTATGCAGGACAAAAGAATTTGATTATTACGGGACATTCTTTAGGAGGTGGGCTTGCTTCTATTGCTTCTGTTGCTACAGGATGCAATGCTTATACCTTTAATGCAGCAGGACTTCATCCTAAAACATTGAAAGATCAAGAACTGAGTCCAAATAGCATGGGGCAAATACAGGCATATTACTCAACAGACGACCCTTTAAATATGATACAAAATAACCGAAGTATTTTAGGTCCTCTATTAGTAAGTAGTGGCAATGCCTTTCTTGCCTATTTAGGTAGTGGGCTGATGTTAGGTGATAATTTGCCACAAGTAGCAGGAGAAAAAATTGGGCTTGAAACCAATTCCAATATAATTGATGGTCATTTTCTAAAAGAATCTAATCTGTTGAATACCCTTAAGAGCGAAAAGGAAAACAATCCTGATGTGTTAGTGGTTACAAGTGACTTTTAAACAAAGATTTATGAAATCCTTGATAATATATTGTATTTTCTTTATGTTTACAAGTTGTAATATGAACAAGTCTAAATATATGCCGGAAAAATATTTTTCAAGAGGCGCAGAATTATCTATGGCAGAAAATATCTACTATGGAAATAAAAGTGAGATAAAAGAAATGGTTAACAATGGTAGAGTTGATATAAATACCCCCGGGAAATATGGATTTACCTACCTTATGTATGCCATATATATACAAAAGTATGATATGGCAAAACTCTTACTAAAATTAGGGGCAGACCCCAATCTTTTATCCTTTGTAAATCATCCGGTTAAAGGGAATAACCCCGATTATATTCAACGAGAAGAGGGTACATTTAGGTTAATGCCGCTTTCCTTTGTTTGTGGTCATCCTGATTGGGATATAAAATATATAAAGTTGTTAATAGAGTACGGTGCTGATGTAAACGCTACTATCCCATTTACCCCGATTCACGAACTTATTGTTGGTGGAGCAGGCGATATGGAGCGAATCAAATATTTGATGAAGCATGGTTTAGATTTAAATGTCCCCGATAATTTAGGAGATACACCTATCATTACAGCAGCTATTGTTAGAGACCTTGATTTGGTCGAGTATTTTTTGGACTATGGAGCAAACCCTAAGCAAATAAATAAAGATGGAGTTAGTTTGGGCTATAAATTACAGCAACAAATAGAACGTAAATTAGGAACTCCAGAGTATTTAACACATGCGGAAGAAATAATAGAACGTTTGAAAAAAATGGGCATTAAATTTCCAGTAACTAAAAGCAAAAGGGTTGAAGAAGATAGTACATCCATTTCAAACGATAACAATATGAATCAAGGTAAAACAGACGAAAACAAAACAGAATGGAAGTGGATGTAAATCACGAAATATAACCTCCACTTATATACAACATAAGAGTGGTAATCTCATAAAAGAGAACCAGAGTGCCCCTAAGAAAGAGCAATTTGGTTCTCTTTTTGTTGGCAAAGGGAGGAACTATAAGTTAATGTTACCTTCTCATTGAGCGTCCCAATTTTTGTTGCTGGTCATAATTTCCCTCCACCACATTACTAACCTCCCGTCTGGCTTTGATTTGCTCCCGGTTATCAAACCCGCCCTTTTGCTTGGCTGTAAAATACAGGAAATCACCTGCCGCCCGGTGTGATTGTCTGTCCTCCCCGAACAGATTAAGGGCACCCTTGATGTCCGCTACCTGCTCCGTATCAAAACGTGGCTTGTAATAATCCCTTGCCAAACGGATAATACCGTGTACCGCCTTACGAAAAATCTCGCTTGTCTTGAGCAAAAGGAAGCCGAGACTCTCAATAATCAGATTCTGCCATGCAATCCGGTTTTTAAGTTTCATAGTTTCCTCTGAATGCACGGCATCCCTGCGGCTTAATTCAGACTGATGTTCAGATTTCAACTTCATCAATTCACGGTGGTGGCTGTTCTGCATGGTCCGGATTGTGCCTTGTAACTGCCCGATGGTTTCCTCATGTGTGGAAATCTCATGACGCAAATCCTCTATTTCGCCTTTTAGAGCCTTTGACCTGCCTGTAGCCCAGCCGACAGCGGCATTGAGCAGTTCACTGCCTTTCTCCTTATTCAGCCTGGAACGTTTCTCGCTGATAGCTCTGTCAAGCTCTTCATTCTGCCGTTCCTTTTGAATAGCTATTTCATTTAGGGTGTTGGTGATTATTTCAGCCTCGTGCATCTTTTGGTTGGCTTTTTCCAGTTGATGCTCCCGATACTGCCTCGTAGCGTCAAGACGCTTCATCTCCTCTTTCTGCTTCTCAATGATGAAGTCATTACGCTCCAGATGTTTCTTTCCCGTAACGGCTTTTGATTGTCCCCGCTCCATTGAGAGAATATCGGATGCCAGGTTTTGCATCGTTGTCATATCGTCATCATTGAGTTTTATGCTCTTGCCTGTATCGTGGTTCATCCAGTCGAATACAATGTGCGCATGGTAATTCGGCTTGAACCATCTGTCACCCACCTTGAAACTCTCCCTATCCTCCGGCGATGGTTGTCCGGACAGCCAATGTCCCTCGTCCTTGTGCAGATAAATCTGGAGCGGTGTGATACCCCAGCGTCTTTGGCACTCATTACCAAATTCACGCACGTCCGCCAGTGTCGTGTCCGGTCGGATGAGCATCACTCCTTCACGTATGGGAGAGCATCCTGCCACCTTGATGATTTTGCCGTTCTTGCCTTTACGCTCACGTTCTTTCTCCTGCATGGCACGGCCGGTCTTCTCCTTTACCATCCGCTTTATGTTGTCGTAGTGCTTTTGCAGATCGGGGCTGCCGAAGTTCCGGTTTACCCACTGCTCGTTACCGGCGGAGAGTTCGGGAACGATATAAATTCTGGACTTGGCAATATTGCGCATGTACTCGCGTGTCCTCCGGTTATGAGGCATGCTGGAAGCAACATTGCAAGGCTTGATATGTATGCTTGATTTTGTAGCCATTTTCTTGAAAATTGATTGGGGTTGTTGAATAATGTTGATTGCTTCTGTCCGCTTATAACCGCATGGGGTTCTTAGGGGTGTTACCCATAAGCGGAGTTTCCAAAGAGAGGGTCACTCTTTGGTCAGGTTGCATAGGGCTGACAGCCCTTACCGGGTTCTCAGGGCAGCGTCCTGAGTGGGACGGGGCAACGCCCAGCCCCTCGGGAGAGCCCACAACTACGAAAGCGGAGCGTGTAGTTATAGTGGGCTATATCAAGGGCAAGCCCTTGTCTGTCCGCTACAGCCTACGGCTTCCGCTCTCCTCCATTAAGGAGGGTTTTCATCGCCACTGCCGATTGGGGATGTACTGACCAGTACAAGGTCGAAATCATCTATCAGCTTTTGCAGGACGGGGTTCTTCTCTATCATCCGCCGGAGGACTTTTTCCGCCTCTACAAGATGATTGGCTGTACACATTATTTTACTTTCTCGTATCTGGAAGACAATCCAGTCGGCTATGTCGATATGGGCTGCCTTCTGTTCCGGTGTGGCGTTCTTCTCTATGATGTCAGACACGACAACCTTGCAATAGGTCATGTCCCTGGCATGCTGTTTCCACTCCGAATATCCGTCCGCATCGGGAAAGAGAAGCACGGTTCGTCCGCTCAGCACACGGAGCTTTTCCTCTCTCAACTGGCTTTTGCCGCCTGTCGCCAGCCATACATAACCGGGAAAGAGGGCAGAGCCGATAACGGCACTCTTTTCGGATTCCACCAAGACCGCTACCTTGTCGGGATAGACATTCAGCAGGTGTTCCCCGAACAGGCATTGGGAAAGTTGCCAATCCTCCGGCAGTACCCGTTGCCTTTTCAGTATGCTGTGTATCCAGTCCACTGCCGACACCTCTCCTCCCTTGATACGGTGTCCGTCCTCTGGATTGTACTGCATCACCTTGCCCGTGCGTACCCTGTTTGTGCGGTCTATCTGCCAGAAGATGACAGCCCCGTCACGGGTTGCTCCAAGACGGTACTCTTCCAGCAACCGCTTCAACACTTCCTTTGCCTTGCTGCCGTAATAGGAATCAAGGAGCGAGGAAATGAAGCGGAAGAAGTTGCTGTGCACGCTTTGCGACCTCTCCACATACTTTGGCGGTATGTAGCCTATGCTTGCTTTTGGTGATGTCTGTCCGGGCTTCCGTTCTGACCTTTGCCTGTCAAAAGAGAACCCCTTGTCGGTATGGCATTCGGGGTGGTCGTGGAAATACTCCTTGGGAGTATAATGATACCCGCAACTGCTCTCATGATTGCACCTGCCGACAGACGGATGCAGGAGCATACCGCTTTCATCCACATAACATGTGAAAGAACGCTTGTCCCCGCAATTCGGGCAAGTATGCCGTGTTGCCGTTCCTTTATATTTCTGTAACGAATAGTTGCTCATGGCTTGTCTTTGTTTTTGAGTTTTTCGATTGTTGTCCCGCTGTCCCATTGTCCCGTCCCTATAAGACTTGGGACAGTGGGACACCCCGGGACACCTTGGGACATCAGGCTTCTGCCTGTATCATCCCTTGTACCGTAAATGAAGCGGTTATCCTTTATACAGCTATGTGCAGACTGCTTTTTCATGCCTTATTCTCCTCTTTCCCATATCCTGTAAACAACTCTGCCTGCTTTGTTTCTCTTACTGTCCCGCTTGTCCCATGCTGTCCCACCTGTCCCATTGTCCCACTTCCTGTCTGTTGGGACAGCGGGACACTTGGGACGGCTGCATTCCTGTCCTCCTTGCTGCGCTGGATTATCCGGCTGACGGTGGACTTGCCGCAGTTCACCTGTGAGGCTATCTCCCTGACGGACTTGCCGGACTGGGACAATTGCAGGATTTGGCAATCCCTCTGGCTGGATTCGTTGTCACCCAGTTTCTTCAGGTGTTCCTTTTCCGTTGAATAACCCCTGAACACGAATTGCAGGAAAGCGTCCACCTTCTCAATCTCGTAGATGATTACATTGTCCGCATCGTGGGAGAATGTCCCGTACCGGACTTTGAGCTGCTTCACATAGCGAAGCCCTCCGTCCTGCGCACTCTTCCCGATGGCGAACACGCTGTCAAAGAAATTGTAGAGCCGTTTGCTTCCGGCAAGGTCGTTGGAAGTGATGGGACAGTCCAAAGAGCGTTTGGGTGTATGTGCCAGAACAAGGACGGACAATCCGTATCTCTTTTTGAGGTTGTTGAGCTGTATCATCAGCCGTCCTGCCGCATCGCCTTTCTC
>ERZ772880.2002-NODE-2002-length-16497-cov-42.063131_pt1 | contig 16497 bp, 14 predicted proteins | sample MGYA00580577_ERZ772880 | MGnify/ENA primary metagenome ERZ772880 (study PRJEB29015, sample SAMEA2737705) | human gut metagenome | biome: human gut; feature: human-associated habitat; material: faeces | place: China | collected 2012 ... | reverse complement strand
CATGACTTCCCCTTCGTGCAGATTTACTCCTACCTGTTCTCAATATGCAGTTGAGTCTTCCAGCGCATCGAACAATGGTGCAAGATCGGCCACGGCACGCTGGTGCGCGAGTCGTGAGGTTCCTGCCATATAGAGTTCGCTCGCGCGCTCGTCGTCGGCCATGCCATCGAAAGCTTGAGCAAGCGTTTCCGCCAGTTTGCTGATGGGGCGGTATTCCTTGCGGGATGACATCTGCCTGACATAGTCCGCGGTTCGTGTCAAAGAAACGCTGGCACACTGCGCGTTGATTTCGTTGACCAGATGCGACAGCACTGTGGTGTCCGGCAACTCGGAAACGTTGAGTATATGTTGCGCCACTCGGCCGGTGTCAGTGATGACGACGGCCAACAGGGTGTTGATTGATACGGGAACGATTTCGATATGCCGTAATGTCGATTTCGCCAACGACGGGGCCGCCACAACCGCGACCTGACCGGTGATCTGTGCCAGAAGGCGGGCTGCGCGCTGCAAGGTGTCCTGCAGATTGACGGATCCCGACAGAAAACTGTTGATGCCACGGCGTTGCGCTTCAGACATCGGCACCACTGTGGCCAAGCGGTCCACGAAGTATCGGTACCCTTTTTCCGTTGGTATGCGCCCTGCCGACGTATGGGGTTGAATAAGATATCCCTCATCTTCCAAGGCGGCCATATCATTACGGACGGTGGCCGAGCTGACGCCCAGATCATGATCTTTGGTCAAGGTGGTCGAACCGACTGGCTCCTGCGAGCGAATATAGTCCTCGACGACGGCACGCAGCACCAACATACGTCTTGACTGCGTCATGCGTGCCTCCTCTTTATGTATACACGATACGATTCAGCGGGAGCCGGTTTTCGGAATATCTGCGATATTAGGAGAAACCGTCTTCCGTAAATACTTCTCCCATTGTATTAGCACTCGCGAGGCGCGAGTGCTAATACGTTCGCTTCCAGAGTACTCGTTTCTCGTTTTTCCCGATAGCAATCTCCCGAAATGCTCGTCATACCACCAATCGAACAGAGCAATCGCACGAGAATGTTAACTGTGAGCGTTAACAGAACACAAACTACCAAAACACGCCAAAAATCCACCACAACGTCACCTCACATCGCTACTATGGAAAACGCAATGTGAGGGCGTCGAGCGCTCGGCACAAGCCGGATACGCGGCCCGACCAATTGGAAGGAAAGTAATCCATGACCGAATTCAAGGAGACCGAGCTGGACGAGCGCGCCATCAAGATGGCCAAGGTCCTGTCGGCCGACGCGGTTGAGCGTGCGGGACACGGCCACCCGGGTTCCCCCGTCTCCCTGGCGCCTATCGCCTACACTCTGTACCAGCATTTCATCAAGCATGATCCGAACGATCCCAATTGGGAAGGTCGCGACCGCTTCATCCTTTCTGGCGGTCATGCTTCCCTCACCCAGTACGTCCAGCTGTACTTCTCCGGCTACGGCCTGACTCTGGATGACCTGAAGAACTTCCGCGGCGGTGCTGACACCCGTACCCCGGGTCACCCGGAATATGGTCTGACCCCGGGCATCGAAATGACCACTGGTCCGCTGGGCCAGGGCTTCGCTTCCGCCATTGGTTTCGCCTATGGCCAGCGTTTCCAGCGTGGTCTGCTTGATCCGGAAGCTCCGGCAGGCGAATCCCCGTTCGACCACAACATCTGGGTCATCTGCGGCGAAGGCGATATCGAAGAAGGTATCTCTGGCGAAGCTGCCTCCCTCGCTGCCAACCAGCAGCTGGGCAACCTGACCGTCATCTTCGATGCCAACCGCATCCAGATCGAAGGCGACACCAATCTGGTTCTGGCTGAGGACGTGCTCAAGCGCTTCCAGGCCTACGGCTGGTACACCGACGAGTTCAGCTTCATCCAGCCTGACGGCTCCTACAAGGAGGACGTCGAGGGTCTGGCCGACACCATCGCCAAGGCTCGCGAGGCCGCTCCGAACCAGCCGAAGCTCATCAAGGTCGATACCCTGATCGCATGGCCGACCCCGGGCAAGACCAATGATCCGTCCTCTCACGGCTCCAAGCTGGGCGCCGAAGCCGTCGCAGGCCTCAAGGAACTGCTTGGCTACGATCCGGAAGAGTCCTTCCATGTCGACGAAGAGGCTCTGGCTCACGCACGCAAGGTTGCCGAGCGCGGCCTCGAAGCCCACAAGGAATGGGACGAGAAGTACAACGCATGGCGCAAGGCCAACCCGGACAACGCTGCCCTGTATGACCGCCTCAAGGCCGGCGAACTGCCGGAGGGCTTCGACAAGGCCATCGATGACCTCGAGGCTACCTTCGAAGTCGGCAAGGGCGTTGCAACCCGTGGCGCTTCCGGTTCCGTGCTGAACGCCATCGCCGCTGTCATGCCGGAACTCTGGGGCGGCTCCGCCGACCTCGGTGGCTCCAACAAGACCGATCTTAAGGGCGCTGCCACCTTCGCTCCTGCCGAGTGCGCCACCAAGCAGTGGCCGGTCTGCAGCCCGTACGGCCGTCAGCTGCACTTCGGCGTGCGCGAGTTCACCATGGGTACCATCACCAACGGCATCCTGCTGGGCTCCCATACCCGTCCGTTCGGTGGCACCTTCTTCATGTTCTCCGACTACGAGCGTTCCGCTGTGCGTCTGGCCGCCCTCATGCAGATTCCGAACCTGTATGTGTGGTCCCACGACTCCGTCGCCGTCGGCGAAGATGGTCCGACCCACCAGCCGGTGGAGCACCTGGCTTCCTTCCGTGCCATCCCGCAGCTTGAGGTCGTCCGCCCGGCCGACGCTTACGAGACCGCCGAAGCCTACCGTTACTTCTTCGAGAAGAAGAACACTCTGCCTGCAGCCATGGTGCTGACCCGCCAGGGCGTTCCGGTTCTTGCCGAAACCGCTGAGAAGGCCAAGGACGGCGTCAAGAAGGGCGCTTACGTGCTTGTCGACACCGAGGGCACCCCTGACGTCATTATCATGGCCACCGGTTCCGAAGTGCAGTGGGCCGTCTCCGCAGCCAAGACCCTGGCTGGTGAAGGCATTAAGGCTCGCGTTGTGTCCGCTCCGTCCCTCGAATGGTTCGAGGAGCAGGACGCCGAGTACAAGGAAGCTGTGCTTCCGGCCTCCGTCAAGGCTCGTGTCTCCGTCGAGGCTGGCGTTGCCATGCCGTGGTACAAGTACCTCGGCTCCTACGGCAAGCCGGTTTCCATCGAGCAGTTCGGCCTGCAGGGCGACGGTGCTCAGAACATGATCGACCTGGGCATCACCGCCGAGCATGTTGTCGAAGCCGCCAAGGCCTCCATTGCGGAAGTCGAAGCCGCCAAGTGATTCGACGGGGAGGGGCATGATGCATGTGCCTCTCCCCTTTTACCGCACAATAAATAAAGATTTGATCCAAAAAGGTATCAAGGAGAAAAACAATGACTGAAGCAACTCAGCGCACCTCTGACTCCGGTGTCTCGATCTGGCTGGACGATCTGTCCCGCACCCGTATCGAATCCGGCAACCTGCAGGAGCTCATCAAGGACAAGAACGTCGTTGGCGTCACCACCAACCCGTCCATCTTCCAGAAGGCTCTGAGCCAGGTCGGCCCGTACGATGCACAGCTCAAGGAGCTCGGCAAGGTTGACGTTGAGACCGCTATCCGCGAGCTCACCACCACCGACGTGCGCAACGCCACCGACATCTTCCGTGAGATCGCCGAAGCCACCGATTTCGTCGATGGCCGCGTTTCCATCGAAGTTGATCCGCGTCTGGCCCACGAGACCGAAGCCACCGAGCAGCAGGCTGTCGAGCTCTGGGAGAAGGTCAACCGTCCGAACGCCATGATCAAGATCCCGGCAACCCTCGAAGGCCTGCCGGCAATCACTGCAACCCTGGCCAAGGGCATCTCCGTCAACGTCACCCTGATCTTCTCGCTCGAGCGTTACGAGCAGGTCATCGATGCCTTCATCGAAGGCATCGCTCAGGCTGACGCCAACGGCCATGACCTGAAGCACATCGGTTCCGTCGCTTCCTTCTTCGTGTCCCGCGTGGACACCGCCGTCGACAACAAGCTTGAGGAGATCGGCTCCGATGAGGCCAAGGCTCTCGAGGGCAAGGCCGCCATCGCCAACGCTCGCCTCGCTTACGAGCTGTTCGAGAACAAGTTCGCCAACGATCCGCGTTGGGCTGCTCTCGAAGCCAAGGGCGCCAAGAAGCAGCGTCCGCTGTGGGCCTCCACCGGCACTAAGAACCCGGCCTATTCCGATTGCGTCTACGTTGACGAGCTCGTTGCCCCGCTCATCGTGAACACCATGCCGGAGAAGACCCTGAACGCTCTCGCCGATCACGGCAACGGCGCTCCGACCATCAAGGGTACCTACGAAGAGTCCCACGCCATCATGGCCAAGCTCGCTGAGCTGGGCATCGACTTCAAGGCTGTCACCGACAAGCTGGAAGCCGACGGCGTCGCTTCCTTCATCAAGTCCTGGGATTCCGTCCTTACTGACGTCCAGGCTGGCATCGACCGCGTCAACGGCTGAGCTTCTTGCTTAAGTGTTAGCGATCTAAGCTAAGGACCCCCCCTGCCAGAATTCTGGCAGGGGGTTTCTGCTATTGCTCTACATGTTTTCAGCTTATTCCGGTACGAGGCGTAAAACCAGTGGCCTGGCGGATCGCTTGAATCGCCTGCGTTTTGCGCCCTTCAAAAGTTGGATTGTCAAGCGTCACCACACGGTCGGCATACGGTGACTCCTGAATGACGCGTACCAAAGTCTCATGGAACCGATACCGATCCGAAGCCCACCGCATTGCACGGAACCCACCATCCACATATTCGGTGATCGGAGGAATCAGCAACACCAGATCAGGCTTCTCCTGTTCAATCACCATATCGAATGTCGGCTTGCAGCTTGGCGTTCTCATCGGCCGGCAGATAGCGTTCCGCATAGACACGCGTAACCATGGCATCAGTATCAAGAAAAACGATGCCATGATTGGCATGCGATGCTATTGCATGCTCGTTCTGAGAGAACTTGGAAAGAATCAGCCGCTCGTAATCGAAAGCGGTAAGTTCATCATCGTCAACATTGCAGGCTTCCTCAAATTCACGGGCATACTCGACCGCGATCGGAGCGTCATACAATTTCGACAAGCGTGTCACCAATGTGGTTTTGCCGACGGAAGCCGGCCCAACAACCAATATGATCGTTGTGAACTCGCGACGGAACGATTGATTGATCAGCGGCCACCATTTGCGATTATGCTTTCCGTGCAAATACTTGATTGCAGATCATCCGATACGGCCATAGTGCTGCTCTTGTGGAACCAGACCCATGCGCCGTAAAAACCGTTGGCCAACATGACCACCTGAAGAACGAACATCGACATGGCACCAGGACCTCCGGCGGAAAGCTGGTTGAACCAGATAACCACCTTGATCACGTCAAGAATAATCCATGCGACCCACTGGCTGCGGTAGCCGTATGTCATGAGAATCTGTCCGACGATACCAAGCGGCAGCAGCGTGCCGTCAAGCCGAACCTGTACACCGCCAGTATGGCTCGACACGAATACCACAATCAGATAGATCACGATGGTTGCGATGACGGCGAGAATGCCTTGCCACCATGTGAACATGCGGGCATTGACTTCCTCATACTCGTTTTTTCCTGACGATCAAGCTGGCGCTGCCACACCCATACGCCGACGAACTGCATGGTGACGTAGAAGATCTGAGCGAAGATGTCTCCGACGAGATGGTTCATGATGACAACGATCAGCCAAGTGGCGCAACCGATGAAGCCCCACAGATAGTTGGTCAGTCGCCCACGGTCGACGAGAATGAGATTGAACACGATGCATAGGCCGGAAATCAGACCAATTCAACCTGCCGCGGAAAATCTTTGGACACGAAGAATGACACCAACTGCGCCAACAGCATGACCGCGATCAGGACAAACTCCCCCGGCTTGAAGTCAGTCAGCTCGCGGAACACACGCTTCGGATTGACGACGTTGCCGATTCCTTTGAGCAAATCGTTCACAATATCCCCTTTCACAATGAAACGATGGCTCGGCCCTAAGGCCGGAGCCATCGTAACCCTACTTATGGTCAGTATAACTATAAGTATTTGGGGACGGAGTGTCGCGATGCTGCGCGTACTTCACACCATGAAAGCCCTTCAAGCAATCAAGGTCATCATGCCTGATGATATGTGCTCAAGAAATCACCGATCTCACTTACGGTTTCCTTTAACATCGTGATACGTGGCAGATATACCACCCTGAAATGATCCGGATTCTGCCAGTTGAATGCACCGCCATGACTGATCAGAATATGCTTGTCATGCAGCAGATCCAACGCAAACTGCTCGTCGGAGTGAATATTGAACTTCTTGACGTTCAGCTTCGGGAAGATATAGAACGCCGCTTTCGGCTTAACTGCGGTAACGCCGGGAATTTCATTGAGCATCTGATAGACCAGTTCGCGCTGCTCGTACACACGGCCACCTGGCTTGATGTAATCCTTGACGCTCTGATGCCCGCCCAAAGCGGTCTGTACCACCGACTGAGCTGGGACATTCGAGCACATACGCATGTTCGCCAGCATGTTCAAGCCCTCGATGTAATCCTTCGCAATACGCTTGTTGCCGGAAAGTATCATCCATCCAATGCGATATCCGGCAATCATATGCGACTTCGACAGACCGGAGAACGTTACACAGAACAGGTCCGGAGCCAGCGATGCGATAGAAATATGCTCCAGTCCATCCATGACCAAACGATCGTAAATCTCATCGGAGAAAATAATGAGCTGATGTTCTCGGGCAATGTCGACGATTTGTTGCAGCAGTTCCTTTGGATAAAGCGCTCCGGTCGGATTATTTGGATTGATGATGACAATTGCCTTGGTCTTATCCGTGATTTTAGAGCGGATATCGTCGATATCGGGATACCATTCGGATCCCTCATCACAGATGTAATGCACGGCGGTACCGCCAGCCAAATTCACGCAGGCGGTCCACAGAGGATAGTCCGGCGAAGGCACCAGCACCTCGTCGCCATCATCCAGCAACGCGGACAGCGACAGGTTGATGAGCTCGCTGACGCCATTGCCGGTGAAGATATCATCGATGGAGACGTTCGGAATATTCTTGAGCTGTGCATACTGCATGATGGCTTTGCGTGCCGAGAACAGACCCTTGGACGGTGAATATCCTTCGGTTTCAGGGAGCTGTTGCGCCATATCATACACGACTTCATCCGGAGTCCGGAATCCGAATGGCGCAGGATTGCCGATATTGAGTTTCAGAATATGCGTTCCCGCGGCTTCCATGCGTGCTGCCTCGTCCGCCACCGGACCACGAACGTCGTAGAGCACATTGTCGAGCTTATGAGATTTCGTAAAGGTGCGCATAGTCTTTCCTTCTGTTGATTGCGCTGATGCAGGATTGCTATCATGTTGGGCTTCATCAGACTTGATTGCGGGCAAGGTGGCGACGTTCTGCTCCATGGGAACGTCCTTTCCCATCAGCCAGTCCTCATTGACCTGCAGAAAAGCCGCAAGAAAATGGGCGATATCGGCACGCGGCACGGTTTTGCCGCTCACGTACTGACTCATATGACTTTTGCCAAGTTTGATATTGAACTTCTCAGCAGCATGCACAAAGTCAATTTGTTTGACATTGCGGAACGCCATAGCGACGTTCAACCGGTTGGAGAACGATTCCGCCATACTAGTCCTTTCAGTTCAATTTTCATCAAGCGCTAGTTCAAATCCTAACACAAACCAACTAACGAAATTGCGGAAGTTCAATATCAAATGTAACTATTTCGCATTCTTTTGCGACAAAAGTTCAATTCACGAAGTTCAACTCATGTAACTCTTGAATATCACGAGACATCACAGCAGATTATCTTCAATCCACTGCGCCACACCGTCATCATTATTAGCAACCGGTGGAACCCGTCAGTTTATAGAATCCCTGGGTTATCCCTGCAAGGCAGTGGAAGACCTCACTACATACCCTTCCATCCTGGGCGGACGCGTGAAGACTTTGCATCCGAAGGTTTTTGGAGGTATCCTTTGCCGCCGCGGATTGGAGCAAGACATGCAACAGATTGAAAAATATGAAATCCCCGAAATAGACCTCGTCATTGTTGACCTCTATCCGTTTGAGGCTACCGTTGCCAGTGGTGCCGAAGAACCTGCCATCATCGAAAAGATTGACATAGGCGGTATCTCTCTGATTCGTGCCGCAGCCAAGAACTATAACGACGTGGTTATCATCGCTTCGCAAGCACAATATCAGCCGTTCCGCGACATGCTGATGGAACACGGAGCCACTACTACCATCGAAGAACGCCGTTGGTTTGCCAAAGAGGCTTTCGGAGTGTCTTCACACTATGATTCTGCCATCTTCAACTATTTCGATGGTGAGGAAGGTTCCGCTTTCCGTTGCTCTGCCAACAGCCAGAAGACTTTACGCTATGGTGAGAATCCGCATCAGAAAGGTTATTTCTATGGCAATCTGGATGCTATGTTCGACCAGATTCACGGTAAGGAAATCTCTTATAACAACCTGCTCGACATCAATGCTGCCGTTGACTTGATTGACGAATTCAAGGATACGACTTTCGCTATCCTGAAGCATAATAATGCTTGTGGACTGGCTTCACGTCCCACTGTGCTCGAAGCATGGAACGATGCGCTTGCCGGTGACCCGGTATCCGCTTTTGGTGGTGTGCTCATCACTAATGCCGTGATTGACAAGGCTGCTGCCGAAGAAATCAATAAAATTTTCTTTGAGGTGATTATCGCTCCCGATTATGATGTGGATGCGTTGGAAATCCTCGGTCAGAAGAAGAACCGTATTATCCTGGTCCGCAAGCCGGCAGCTCTGCCTAAGAAGCAGTTCCGTTCTTTGTTGAATGGCGTATTGGTTCAGGACCGCGACCTTAAGGTGGAAACTCCTGAAGAATTGAAGACTGTAACTACGAAGGCTCCCACTGCACAGGAAATTGAGGATATGCTCTTTGCAAACAAGATTGTGAAGAACAGTAAGTCGAATGCCATTGTGCTGGCAAAAGGAAAGCAGTTGTTGGCAAGTGGTGTAGGTCAGACCAGCCGTGTGGATGCTTTGAAGCAGGCTATCGAGAAAGCCAAAAACTTCGGTTTCGACTTGAATGGCGCTGTAATGGCAAGTGACGCATTCTTCCCTTTCCCCGACTGCGTGGAAATTGCCGGCAATGAAGGCGTAACAGCCGTCATCCAGCCGGGTGGAAGTATCAAGGATGAACTCTCGTTTGAATATTGCAACGAGCATGGCATTGCCATGGTAACTACTGGGTTCCGTCACTTTAAACACTAATTCGGATTTACGATTTGACGATTTACGATTTACGATTGAAGTTACATCGTAAGTCTGAATCTCAAATTGTAAACAAGAGGAATATCAATCGTAAATCGTAAATAGTTAAATCGTAAATATTAATGGGATTATTCTCCTTTACACAAGAAATAGCGATGGACCTTGGCACAGCCAATACCATCATCACCACGAATGGCAAGATTGTGGTGGATGAGCCTTCGGTGGTGGCTTTGGACCGTCGTACCGATAAGATGATTGCCGTGGGTGACAAGGCAAAGATGATGCACGAAAAGACCCACGAAAACATACGTACCATCCGTCCGTTGCGCGACGGTGTGATTGCCGACTTCTATGCCTGCGAGCAGATGATACGCGGACTTATCAAGATGGTGAACAACCGTAACCGTCTCTTCTCTCCGTCACTCCGCATGGTAATCGGGGTTCCTTCGGGCAGTACCGAAGTGGAGCTGCGTGCCGTGCGCGACTCTGCCGAGCATGCCGGCGGGCGCGACGTTTATTTGATTTTCGAGCCGATGGCTGCTGCCATCGGTATCGGTATCGATGTAGAGGCTCCCGAAGGCAACATGATTGTTGACATAGGTGGTGGTTCTACGGAAATTGCCGTTATCTCTTTGGGAGGTATCGTAAGCAACAACTCCATCCGTATTGCCGGTGACGACCTGACTGCCGATATTCAGGAATATATGAGCCGCCAGCACAACGTGAAGGTCAGCGAGCGTATGGCTGAGCGTATTAAGATTAATGTGGGTGCTGCCTTGACGGAACTTGGTGAGGATGCTCCCGAAGATTATATCGTTCATGGTCCGAACCGCATTACGGCATTGCCTATGGAAGTGCCGGTATGCTATCAAGAAGTGGCGCACTGTCTGGAGAAGTCTATCTCTAAGATTGAGACAGCCATCTTGAGCGCATTGGAAAATACGCCTCCCGAATTGTATGCCGACATCGTTCACAACGGTATCTACCTTGCCGGTGGCGGTGCATTGCTTCGTGGACTGGATAAGCGTCTGACTGATAAAATAAACATACCGTTCCACATTGCGGAAGACCCCTTGCATGCCGTTGCCAAAGGTACGGGCGTGGCATTGAAGAACGTTGACCGCTTCTCATTCTTGATGCGGTAATGCGAAATTTGTTAAACTTTCTCATTAAATATAATTACTGGTTCCTCTTTCTTCTGTTAGAGGTTGCCAGTTTTATTTTATTATTTCGCTTTAATCATTACCAGCAGAGTGTGTATTTCACCTCTGCCAATGGCGTGGCGGGGAAGGTTTATGAAATATCGGGTGGCATCACTTCCTATTTCCACTTGAAGACGGCCAACGAAGACCTGCTCGACCGCAACATGTGGTTGGAGCAGCGGCTTTCGTTTCTGGAAAATGTCTTGAAGGAGAAAGGATTGGACTCCGCCAGGTTGTACAGCATGGAACGGCTTGCTCCTACGGAGTATCGGATATTCAAGGCGAATGTCATAAAGAACAGCTTGAACAAGGCTGACAATTATATCACTTTAGACCGTGGAACAACAGAAGGTATCCGTCCTGAGATGGGAGTTGTAGATGCCAATGGCGTGGTGGGTATTGTGTATAAAACCTCTCCTCATTATTCATTGGTCATTCCGTTGCTGAACAGTAAGTCAAGCATCAGCTGTAAGATTGTAGGCAGTGATTATTTCGGTTATCTGAAGTGGGAGGGAGGTAATTCCCGTTTTGCCTATCTGAAGGATTTGCCCCGGCATGCCGAATTCAATCTGGGAGATACAGTAGTGACCAGCGGCTATTCCACCGTGTTTCCAGAAGGTGTCATGGTGGGGACGGTGGATGACATGTCTGACTCGCACGACGGGCTTTCGTATCTGTTGAAGATAAAGCTGGCTACGGACTTTGGAAAGGTGAGCAATGTGCGCGTCATTTCCCGCAACGGGCAGGATGAACAAAAGGCATTGGAGTCGAGGGCGGACGAGAAGTGACTAAGAAATTAGGGATTAGGGGTTAAGGATTAGGGATTAATCATCTTTATATCTTATAACTTATACACTCAATAACTTGTAACTCGTAACTTATAACTCATTAGCGTTGTTAATTAATTATCTGCATAAAATAGGATGGTTCATAGGCTTGGTACTGTTGCAGGTGCTGATATTGAACAATGTGCATATTGCAGGATATGCCACTCCATTTCTGTATATCTACTTGATACTGAAGTTTGAGTCGGACACTCCCCGCAATGCGTTGATGTTGTGGGCATTCTTTTTAGGGCTGGCTGTCGACGTCTTTTCCGACACACCGGGGATGAACGCTGCTGCTACGGTGTTGCTGGCTTTCTTGCGCCCCACTTTCCTGCGGCTGTTCGTGCCTCGTGACACGCTGGATACACTGGTTCCGGCCATCCGTACAATGGGGATTCTTCCTTTCCTGAAATATCTGGTTGTGAGTGTGCTGATACATCACGGCTTGTTGCTTACCCTCGAATTCTTCTCTTTTGCCCATATCGGTACGCTGTTGTTGAGAATTGCGGCAAGTACCCTGCTTACTGTGACCTGCATTATGGCTGTTGAGGGAATAAGAAAGAAAGGATAAAGGGATTAAGGATTAGGAATTGATGAAAGACTATACACTGGAAAAGCGGAAATATGTAATTGGAGCGGCGGCTATTGTCATCGTTCTTATTTACGTGTTCCGGCTGTTCGACCTGCAAATCATGACTGATGACTACAAGAAGAACGCGGACAGTAACGCTTTTCTGAACAAGATACAATATCCATCACGGGGGGCTATCTACGACCGTAACGGTAAGTTGCTCGTGTTTAACCAGCCTGCCTATGATATTACGTTTGTGCCTCGGGAGGTGACGCAGCTGGATACACTCGACCTTTGCAGTGCCTTGAACATTACCCGTGAGCAGTTTGACAAACGGATGAAGGACGTCAAGAACCGCTGGATGAACCCCGGTTATTCCAAATACACCCATCAGGTGTTCATGACGCAGCTTTCTGCCGAAGAGTGCGGTGTGTTTCAGGAGAAGCTGTTCAAATTTCCAGGTTTCTATATTCAGCGGCGTACTATCCGCCAATATACCTATAACTCTGCCGGCCATTTGCTGGGAGACATCGGCGAAGTGTCCAAGAAAGACATTGAGAACGATGACTATTATATTCGCGGAGACTATATAGGCAAGCAAGGCATCGAGAAATCCTATGAAAAGTATCTGCGTGGAGAGAAGGGGGTGGAGATTCTGCTTCGTGACGCTCACGGGCGCATCCAGGGACACTACATGGACGGACAGTTGGACCGTTCCTCCGTACCCGGCAAGAACCTGACACTAGGCATCGACATTGACCTCCAGATGTTGGGCGAACGGCTGCTTCAACACAAAATCGGTGCCATTGTGGCCATCGAACCGGCTACGGGTGAGATTCTGTGCATGGTTTCCTCGCCTACCTTTGACCCTCATCTGATGATAGGGCGCCAGCGGGGAAAGAACCACCGCCTGCTGCAGATGGACAAGCGGAAGCCTTTGTTGAACCGTGCCATCATGGGAGCTTATCCGCCGGGCTCCACCTTCAAGACGGCGCAGGCGCTGACCTTCCTTCAGGAAGGGATTATCCACGAAGATTATCCGACTTTCCCTTGTGCGCATGGTTTCAATCATAAAGGCCTTCATGTGGGATGTCACGGACATGGTTCGCCTCTGTCGCTGATTCCTGCCATCGCTACCTCTTGTAATTCCTATTTCTGTTGGGGATTGTATCGCATGTTCGGTGATAAAAAATACGGTTCGCCGCAGAATGCCATTACCGTATGGAAAGACCACATGGTATCGCAGGGCTTCGGCTATCGGCTCGGTACCGACCTCCCCGGCGAACAGCGTGGACTGATACCGAATGCAAAGTTCTACGACAAGCCCTATCGGGGTTCGTGGAACGGTCTGACGGTGATTAGTATCTCCATCGGGCAGGGAGAGATTCTTGCCACCCCGTTGCAGATAGCCAATCTGGGTGCCACCATTGCCAACCGGGGGCATTTCATTACTCCGCACATCGTGAAGGAGATAGAAGACAATGAACTGGACAGCATCTATCGCAATCCCCGTTATCCCACCATCGACCGCGAATATTATGAAATGGTGGTGAAAGGTATGCGTGCCGCTGTAGACGGAAGTACGGGTAGCGCCACTTGCCGCATGGCGGGAGCCATCCTGCCGGGTGTGGAGGTCTGCGGAAAGACGGGCACGGCACAGAACCGTGGCAAGGACCATTCTGTCTTTATGGGCTTTGCCCCGATGGACAACCCTAAGATAGCCATTGCCGTCTATGTGGAGAACGGTGGTTTCGGTGCCACGTATGGCGTACCTATCGGTGCCATGATGATGGACCAGTACCTGCATGGAAAGCTGTCGCCCGAGAATGAGATACGGGCGGAAGAATTCAGTAACCGGGTGATACTTTACGGAGATGAGGAGAGATGATGATTAGGGATTAAGGATTAGGGGTTAGGGATGAACGGTGAGTGACTTCAATAGTAAATAGTAAATAGTAAAATCGTAAATAAATTGGTGACAAGGAGAGATAGCATATGGAAATCATTGGACTGGGTGACGATTGTCGTTTACCTGCTGCTGATTGTATTCGGCTGGTTCAGTGTCTGTGGGGCGAGTTATGATTATGGTGACCGTGACTTTCTGGACTTCTCTACGCGTGCCGGCAAGCAGTTTGTCTGGATTATATGTTCCTTCGGGCTGGGGTTTGTGCTGCTGATGCTGGATGATTCCCTCTATGACATGTTCTCCTACCTTATATATATAGGGCTGATGCTGTTGCTGATTGTCACGATATTCATTGCGCCCGACACGAAAGGGTCGCGGTCGTGGCTCATTCTGGGGCCGGTCAGTTTGCAGCCGGCGGAGTTTGCCAAGTTTGCCACGGCGCTGGCGCTTGCCAAGTATATGAGCGCCTACTCGTTTACGATGAAGAATTGGAAAAGCTCCCTTATGCTGGCTTTCTTGATTCTTTTCCCCATGTTGCTGATTATCCTACAGCGGGAGACGGGTTCGGCATTGGTGTACTCTGCATTTTTCCTGATGCTTTATCGGGAGGGAATGCCGGGCGTGGTACTGTTCTCGGGTATATGTGCAGTGGCCTACTTTGTGGTGGGCATCCGTTTTGATGCGGTGATGATTGCCGATACACCGACGCCTATCGGAGAATTTGCCGTGCTGCTGATGGTACTGCTCTTTGCCGGAGGCATGGTGTGGGTCTATAAAAAGCGCTGGGAGCCCACGCGGAATATTATCGGCGGTTCGCTGGGAGTGCTGCTCGTGGCTTATCTGATTTCGGAATACGTAGTACCCTTCAACTTGGTGTGGGTGCAGTGGGGGCTTTGTGCACTTGTTATCGGGTATCTTGTCTTTCTTTCTTTAAGCGAGCGCCATTTATCTTATTTTCTGATTGGGCTGTTTGCTTTGGGTTCGATAGGTTTCCTCTACTCCAGCGACTACTTCTTCAATAAAGTGCTGGAGCCCCATCAACAGATACGTATCAAGGTGGTGCTCGGTATGGAAGAGGACCTTGCTGGTGCCGGCTATAACGTGAACCAGTCGAAGATAGCCATCGGCTCCGGGGGGCTGACCGGCAAAGGTTTCTTGAATGGTACGCAGACAAAGCTGAAGTATGTGCCGGAGCAAGATACGGACTTCATTTTTTGCACCGTGGGTGAGGAGGAAGGATTCGTAGGGTCTACGGCTGTACTATTACTGTTCCTTATTCTTATTTTACGGCTGATTGTCGTGGCCGAGCGGCAGCAATCTCCCTTTGGCCGGGTGTATGGTTATTCTGTGCTTAGTATATTCTTGTTCCATCTATTCATCAATATAGGCATGGTGCTGGGGCTGACCCCCGTCATCGGTATCCCGTTGCCTTTCTTCAGTTACGGAGGTTCTTCTCTCTGGGGATTCACAATCCTGCTGTTTATCTTTCTGCGGATTGATGCGGGACGTAATCGCCGAATTTAGTTATGACCGTTTCCTTGTGGGACATACGAATGGACTTGATTATCATTACATTGCATTTACACATTGTTTACATCGTAATGTAACGGCCGTTACATCGCATTGTAACGTCCTTTACGCTGTATCGTAACGACTTTTACGCTATATTGTAACGCCCTTTACATGCTGGTGTAACGGTCGTTACATCCTGGCGTAAAAGACGTAACGCTACGAGGTAAGAGGGCAAGTTATGATACCCCGCCCGTTTCCGCTTCAAGGAGACGTGAGTGGGAGACTGAGGTGGTTGTTAGAAGAAGGTAATAAAGAACAATAGGGAGTTCCTATCTCTTCAGTTTGATGCCGATGTCATTGATTCCTTGCAGCCTTTCGTCCGGTAGCGTATAGGCCACTTTAAAGAGGTAGGTGCCGGGTTTGCCGATTCGAACGCTTCCTGCGGAGACGGCAGTCTGATAGAGACCTCCCCAGCCGTCACCTTTCCAGATTCCTTCTTTGTCCGCGAGGATTAGCTGTATGGTGTCCGTGGGTGACGGAATGGAATCTGCGGTGGTGTAGCAGATGGATAGAGGTAGATTCTGATAGGGGTAGTTGCTTCGGTTACGAACTTCCAAAGACAGTTTGTAGTAGGTCAGTGAGTCGGTGACCTTCACGTCGAAAGAGAGCGTGTCTTCGCGCAGCCAGCCTTCGGTGGGAAGGGATTGGAAGGAATGGTATACAGTCTGTTTGTCGCAAGCGCTCAGCAGGCTTGCGACAAACAGTAGTATGATACCTTTCAGGCAGAGATTCCTATTCTTGAGCCGGTTTGTCATTTTGGGCAGGTCTTTCACCTTGAGGTTTGGGCTTATTGTTACGGGGCGGACGACGGTTGTTATTGTTCCGTTGTTGACGTTCGCCTTGTTGCTGTTCACCTTGTTTGGGTGCTTGCCGGTCTTGTTTCTGTCTCGGTTGCCGGTCTTGCCTGGATTGTTCTCTCTGGTTGTTGGATTGCGGAGCACCCTGCTGCTCACCTCCTTGCGGACGACCGTTTCCACTCTTTTTCTTTCTCTTGTTACGGCTGTTGTTGCTGTTCTCGCCACCGTTGCCGTCACTGCCACTCTTGCCTTTCCGGCTGCGGTCAAAGCG
>ERZ772880.1956-NODE-1956-length-16779-cov-48.249701_pt1 | contig 16779 bp, 10 predicted proteins | sample MGYA00580577_ERZ772880 | MGnify/ENA primary metagenome ERZ772880 (study PRJEB29015, sample SAMEA2737705) | human gut metagenome | biome: human gut; feature: human-associated habitat; material: faeces | place: China | collected 2012 ... | reverse complement strand
GCTGGCTGGACTGCGCTTCCTGCACCACACGGACAAACTCGGCTCGGTCATGCTTGGCATACTCGGCAATGGCTTTCAGCATTTCAGAGACAAGGGACAGTACCACATCTTCATTGATACGGTGCTGTGTCGTGCAGAGCTTTCCAACTGGGACTTTGCTGTATTGGGAACAGGTATATTGAGAAATACGCTTGCCGTTGTTGGTGCGGTGGACATACATCTTGCCGCCGCAATCGGCACAATAAAGCAAGCCTGTGAGGGGAGCTGCTTCGCCCCAGCCGTCCGGGTAGCGTCTGACATTCCCACGGATTTTCTGCACAAGGTCAAAGGTCTGCTGGTCAATGATAGGCTCATGGGTATTCTCGAAAATTGTCCATTCGTCCTCCGGGACATAATGGCTTTTCTTGTCCTTGAAGTGCTTTCGGGTCTTGAAATTGATGGTGTGTCCCAGATATTCACGCTTTTCAAGAATGTTGCAGATGGTGGAAGAACCCCAGCCGTACACATCTTTGAAAGTCTTGTTTTTGTTCACGCCCTCGCCGTGTTGGGCAAGGTAAGCAGACGGAATAAGCACCTTTTCCGATTTCAGTTTGCTGGCGATCTGATACGGACCGTAGCCGTCAATCGTCATGGCAAAGATGCGCTTGACCACATCAGCGGCTTCGGGGTCAACCAACCATTGGTCTCTGGCTTCGTTCCAGAGATAGCCGTAAATGACCGTGCCTGTGAGGTGCTTGCCGGACTTGCCTTTTGACTGGAAAGTGGAACGGATTTTACGGCTGGTGTCTCTGGCGTAATACTCGTTCATAATGTTGCGGAAAGGGGTAAAATCATCGTCCCCTCTGGCACTGTCCACGCCGTCATTGATGGCGATAAGGCGAACGCCACGCTGACGCAGGATTTCCATAATCTGACCGACTTTCAGATAGTCACGACCCATGCGGCTCATGTCCTTGATACACAGATACTCCACATTCCCGGCTTCAACCTCTTTCATCATTGCCAAAAATCCGGGACGGTCAAAGCAAGTACCACTAATGCCATCGTCCGTGAAATGGACAATGTTTGTAAAGCCCTGCCGTGCGGCGAACTCCTCCAACATTGCCTTTTGATTGGATATGGAATTGCTCTCACGCTGTTGGTCATCATCTTTGCCAAAGTCATCACGGCTCAGTCGTTCGTACAGAGCTGTGATTTTCTCATTTTTTCTCATAACTTGCGCTCCTTTCTTCGGTTTTAGGTTGTGTGTTCTAAGAGACTTCCCAACCGCTTGATTAAGAAGTCTTTTAGAGCATACAACACCCGCCGCCATCTTGAATTTGCGGTACTGCTTGACGGCAAAGTGGTCCGGCTCCCGTTCCTCCAACTGAGAAAAGAGCAGGTCCACCGGGCTTTGATAAGTTTCGTCATCCTCTCTGGCTTCACTGGCATTGATAAGGTCCAGAAGTGTGATGAAGTTCTTTTCTTCCTCCGTGGCCTCGTACCAAATGTAGCCGATCAGTGCGGAATAATAGAGGCGTTCCGCTTTGACCCAGAAATCTTCCGAAGATTTTTCTCCTTCGCCCTTCGTGTTCATAATCAGTGCGTTCACCAGCTTTAAGATATCTTTCTCTGACCGAATGTAAGCCAGCGGATTGTATTTCATGGATTTTCGGAAGTTTATCAGGTTGAGACACTTGATACGGTATTTCTTCCGTTCCAGGAAAGCGCCGATCTCCGGCAGCAAGGTTCCTTTCGGATCAGTGCAGACATAGGACGAATGAGCTTGCAGCAGCGACGGCTTACAGAAGAACCGCGTCTTGCCGCTGCCGGAACCGCCGATCACCAGAATGTTTTTATTTCTGGCATACTTCGGCTGCTTTGGACGGCTCGCCATTGTGATCCGCTCCGTCTGCGTCATGGGGATGTTCTGAAAAAAGTCCTTGTCCATGTAGGGAGCAATATCCGCTGCCGTACCCCAGCGGGCAGAACCATACTCGATCCCGTGGCGATACTTCTTAGCGTTCTTGTCTTTCAGGTAGACCGCCATGCGAAGGATCACCGCACCCGCTATGCCGATCAACAGGTCCGTGGGATGGAAACTGAGCCACGCGGAGGAAAGCGCTGCCGTGAAGCCGTCCCCGATAGAAAGCAGCTTGCCGGAGAGGTCAGCACCGGGCGCAAGCCGGAAAGCCTGTGCCAGCTTATCGAAGGGATACACGAACAGAAGATACGGAAGGTTCAGCAAAAACAGTTTTTTCATGTTCATCTCTGCACGCTCCGATCTTTGACCTTTACTTTCTCCCGGTCAATGGTGCGGTGTTCCGGTTTCTCCGCTGTTTGTTCCTTCGCCTGAGTCAGCCGCTCCCGGATGGATGGCTTTTCCTCACGGCTCATTTTGCGGCTGGCAAACTCCTGAAATGCCGCTGTGATGGCATCCGCGTCCCGGCTTTTGAAAAAGACCAGGTAACGGGGCTGCTCTGCGGCGGTGTCTTTCTTCAATGCAAAATCCACATGGTATTTCTTTGCCACACGGGAGAAAGCCTTGATATTCTTGTCACTGATCTCAATATTGGCAAGACCGGCGTTCTGGCTGGCAAGCTGTTTAAGGCTCTGCCTGCCGCGGTAGATTTTGGGCTCCTGGCTTTTCTGGATTTCCTCCAGGAACTTTTTGACGGCCTTTTCAAAGACTTGCTCGCTTAGCTTGGCTCCGTCAACAATGAGCGTTACGGCGCCCCGCGTTACTTCCTCCTGCATTTAGCCTCGCCCCCTTTGCCCGTCCCCGTACATATCGTGCTGCACCAGGGAAGAATAATAGCTGTTGATGGTGGTCGGGGCGTTATACAGCGCCGCCAGAAGGTATTTCTTGATATTGCGGACATAGGTGGTGTTGTCCTTCATGCAGTCCATAACATACTGAACATGGGAGCTGTCCAGCTTCATAAACCGGGACTTTACCACCTCCGCCGGATAATCGTCTCCGGCAATGCGGATGACTTTGCGGGCAGAACATACGGTATCCACGATCAGGTCAACGATCTCGTCAAGCTGCTCACGGTCGATATGGCTGTCCTGCACCAGATAGCTGTACTCGATGTTGTCCAAAATCACTTCACGATAACATTCTCTGGCTCCCATCCGATCCGTTCCCATCCTTGCCCCTGCGGGGGTAGGGGGATTTGATGGGATAGGATTTGATATCTCTGTACTTGATAAATCAGTCTTTGTTTGATTAGTATTTAATTGTGCGGGGGTTTCCGTACACGGTTCCGCCGTATCCGGGATACCCATATCCGGGTTTTCCGTATATGGCTTTGCCGTACCCGGTAAAGGCGTACCTGGGCTTGACGGCGGCTCGCACTGAGGCATTTCGTAAATGACATACTCGGTATCCGTGATCTTGCCTTTTTCGTCCCGAAGCTGGGTGCGCCGGATATACCCGTGGGTCTCCAGCTCCTTCAATGCCGCACCGATGCTGTCCACACCTTCCCGGCAGATCGCCGCAAGACCTCTGGTGGTGTAATTCCACTCGTCAGGGAGCGACAACATCATGGACAGCAGCCCCTTGGATTTCAGGGTCAGCGTCCGATCTTTCAAGTGATGGTTCGACATGACCGTATAATCACGGGTCTTTTCAATACGAAAAACAGCCATCTTCGCACCTCCTTCCTGTGAAAATAAAAAGTGTTGGTTTTGAGCGGTTTATCCGTCTGTATGCCTCCGTTACCTTCCACATGGGAAAACATCCACGCCCTGTTCAGAACGCAAGCCACAGAGGAAGAAACAGAAGATATCCCACTGATTTTGATACATTTTTCAGGTGGCTACCTCTCACGGTCTTTATGGTCATAGTGGAGTTCACCGGAAAGCACCTTCGCGTGGTTACAGATTTTGATGTGCCCCTTTTCCTGATTTTCCAAAGCCTTGCTGTATCCGGTGTCGGTCAGGAACAGGCGCATTTTCTCACCCTTCCAGCCAACAGGCGAGTCATGGGTAAGAACATCAAATACGATCATGTGTCTGGTCGCCGGGTCGAAACGCTCCAAAGCCATAATGTCATGGCCGGATAACTTCTGCGCCCCGGATTGCTGTCTGGCCTCTGCCAGCATTTCCCCGATGGTGCGGGCTTTCTCCGGCAGGCGGTATTCGGCCTGCACCTTGCGGATCAAATTCATGCACTCCTGATCCGACAGGGGGCGGAGCTTGTCCAGAAGGCCTTCCGCCGTTTCTTTCGCTGCCGGGTTCGGCGCGTAGCGCCATGTCATATAAATCTCATTCAGGGCGGCGTTCTGATTGGTACTTTCAATCTGAAACACCATCCTCATTTCTGCTTCTGTCAGTTTCATTGCCAGCCTCCTTCTAAAATGGGTATAAAAAAACGCCATAGGTTTTCAATGCCTATGGCTTGTGGGTATAGGAAAGGGGCGCTGATACTTGCATATCAACGCCCTTTGAGCCTATCAGTATTTGATTGTCTTGACTTCGCACCGTGTTTGCACCATGAAAAACATTGATTTTACTGACTTTTTCAATGTTTTCTTATCTGGTGCTACCATTCGTGAGGTGCGTTTTTTTGCGGCTTACTGCCGGTGGTGCCGATGACCGGACTTGAACCGGTACGGTATTGCTACCGAGGGATTTTAAGTCCCTTGCGTCTGCCGATTTCGCCACATCGGCGCATTTCATGCTTTGATATTATATTAAATTAAAGCCTCATTGTCAATAATTTACTAAAATTTTTTCAAATGCAAACAGGTATTACGCACATATTTTGCGCCGTGTTTTATTGACGGCGCAATATTTATGTAGTAAAATATCAATAAGTTGCAAGATAAACCGCAAAATCGACGCTTTTTGCCGGTTCGTCTTTGCAACTTGGGCTTATACAGTTTAATATTTGATAAAAAATACGGTTTCGCGGTTCTTGCCGCGAATTAAAAGGGAATCCGGTCAAAATCCGGAACAACCGCCATTACTGTGTTTGACGTAAGAGAGTCCGATCCATTGGAGCTTTCCGAGAAGGCGACTCTTCCCGTGATGTATGGGATCATAAGTCAGGAGACCTGCCGTATTTTTATGGTTAAACACAACTTTGGTGAGAAGAGTGCAGCCGATTTATCAGCTTTTGATTTGTGCTGTCGGTGCACTCTTTGCCCGATTGCACAAGATTTTTTCGTTGGTTAATTTGTTGCACTCTCCCTGCTTTTCGGCAGGGAGAGATTTTTTGTGTTCGGAGGATTTTATGTTTGGCGACGACAAAGAAAAATGGGCAGTAAATGAGCTTGTGCGTAAATCCGAGGAGCTGAAAAGGCTTCCGCGAAAAGATGATTTCGATGACGCCACACGCTCGCGAATTAAGGCATTTTTAGGCCCTTGGCCGCGCGCTCTCGAAAAAGCCGGTCTTAAAACTCCCGGCGGGAAGCGCAAAAAGTAAAGAGTTTTGAAAGGAGTAAGGTATGTTAAAACCTAAAAAGACAGTAAAGAAATGTCTGTCATGGCTTCTTGCTCTTGTGATGATATTGTCTGTGATACCCGTTGCGGTACTTGCCGCACCGGCTGATCTTTCAATATCGTCGGCAAAGGAGCTGCTCGCGTTCTCCGAAAAGGTGAACGGCGGTGAAGACTTTTCGGGAAAAACAGTAGAGCTTACAGCCGATATCGACCTCGGCGGAGAAGGCTCCGAATGGACGCCGATAGGCTCCTCGTCATCGGCTTTTGCCGGAACATTCGACGGAAACAACCACGTAATCAGCGGGCTTTACATTTCTTCGGGCTCCAATGCGGGACTTTTCGGAAAGGTAAACGGCGGTACGGTTAAGAATGTTACGGTTAAGGGCAGCGTCAGCGGTTCTTCATCGGTTGCAGGCGTTGTCGGTTACCTCAATGCAGGCAATATAATCGACTGCGGAAATAATGCCGATGTCAGCGGCTCTTCGGGAGTCGGCGGCGTAGTGGGCTATGTCGGCGGCGCGTCTACCGTTTCGGGCTGCTACAATTCGGGTAATGTCAGCGGTACAACAGGCTACATAGGCGGCGTAAGCGGTCAGCATTGGCGCGCAGGCAAACTCGAAAACTGCTATAACACAGGTAAGGTATCGGGTCCTGCCTCTGTCGGCGGCGTAGTCGGCGGACACAAAGCGGCGTCTCCCGAGCTTGTAAATTGCTACAATGCAGGCACGGTTGAAGACTCGGCAGGCTACCAAAACAATATCGGCGCATTGATAGGCGCCACAAGAGGAACGGCGGAGAACTGCTATTATCTCTCAACCTCGTCTTTCGCGGCAACAGGCAATAAAGGCGATGTTGACGGCGCGGCAAAGGTTGACTTAGTAACCGAGACTATGCTCGGTTCGGCATTTGTTTCGGGCGACACAAATCCGAAGCTTGCTTGGGAAAGCCTTGTTTCCGCAGATAAGCCCGTTCGTCCTTCGTTCAGCGAGGGAACCGAGCTTTCGGCAAAGCTTTCGGGTTACATTAAAGAGGCAGTCAAGAGCTCAAAAACCAAAGCGGGGCTCACTTCCGCCGACACTCTTTTGGGCAATGAAAGCTATATGTCAGGCGCCAGCTCTACGGCTACCGACTGGATGGCACTTGCTATGGGCCGTTACGGATATTTCGATTCCGTAGACGGAAAATATACTTATCTTATCGACGACGGCACAGGCTACACCGACTATCTCAATGCCATGAAGTCATACGTCGAAAAGACATACACCGAAAACGGCGGTACACTTCACAGCGTAAAGGCTACCGAGTGGCACAGAGGCGTTGTTGCAATAGCGGCTCTCGGCGGCGACCCCACAAGTTTCGGAACATATAACGGTCAGCCGATAAATCTTATCGCGGACGGCAGCTATAACTGCAAGGTAAAGGGCGGTCCCGGCAAACAGGGTATAAACGGCTGGATATGGGGTCTTATTGCTCTTGATACCGGTATGTATGAGGTTCCGAGCGACGCCGCATATCAGCGTGAGCTTTTCATAAAAGAAATACTTAAAATGCAGCTTACCGACGGCGTAGACGGCAATAAATACGGCGGCTGGGTTCTCGGCGGTTACGGTTCATCGTCGGATGTCGATATTACCGCTATGGCAATACAGGCGCTCGCTCCTTATTACAATGACGATACCGTGTATACATATAAAAATGAGATTTCGGGCGACGAAGTTTCAAAAACGGTTCGTCAATGCGTGGATGAAGCATTTGACCGCTTAGGCTCAATGATGAACGATAAAGCGGGCTTTACTTCCTGGAATACCGATAACTCCGAAAGTATAGCTCAGGTTATAGTTGCGCTGACTTCTGTCGGAATAGACCCCCAAAAGGACAGCAGATTTATAACCTCCGACGGCTTAACGCTCCTTGACGGACTTCTGAGATTCCGCGATACAAACGGCGGCTTCTGCCATGTTGTCGGCAACGGCTGGAACAGTATGGCAAACGATCAGGCAACTTACGCTCTCGTAGCTTATTGGAGATTTGAAAATAAGATGAGAGCACTTTATGATATGCGCGGCGACTGGAGCGCGGAAACCAAAGCGGCAATCACGGACGCAGTAAGCGCCATAGACGCTCTTCCTCTGCCGACGGACGCAAATTATAAGTCTGCGGCAAAGAGCGCACTCGCAAAATTCCGTGCGGTTCCCGAAAACGAACGTAGATACGTAAATAATTATTCGGCTCTTGTTTCGGCAATAGAGCTTGTCGGCGGTGAGGGAGAGCTTGACTCAAATACGCCGTACATCACTTCTATCGCGGTTACAAAAGCACCCGATAAGACCGAATATTATGACGGCGACTCTTTTGACGCTGCCGGCATGGAGGTTACCGCATATTACAGCGACGGAGCGCAAAAGCCCGTAACGGATTATGAGATAATTTCCGGTGATTCACTTGAAGTCGGAACTCAAAAGGTATGTATAAAGAGCGGTAAACTCAAGACCTTTGTAACAGTTACGGTAAAGGATAAAATCCCGTGGGAGGGCTTGGGCTCCGAGACTTCACCGTACCTTATAAGCACGGCAGAGGACCTTTACAATCTGTCATATTACGTAAATACCAAGCTTATGGCAACTACCGGTGTTTACTTTGAAATGACCGATAATATCGACCTCAGCGACTATGACAACTGGACCCCGATAGGCTCTGACAGAAATCAGTTTGACGGTGTATTTGACGGCGACGGATATGTCATAGACAATCTTACTTCTCTCCGCGGCGGACTTTTCGGAACTGTCTGCCAAAATGCCGTAATTAAGAATGTCGGTGTCGCAAGCGGCGAAATCGGCAAAGAAAATACATACACTTCGTTCCTCGGCGGTATCGCCAAATGGAGTAACGGCGCAGACTTTATAAACTGCTGGAACGGTGCCGATATTTACGGCAGCGGTTACATGGGCGGTATAGTCGGTACAGTGCGCGACGGCGGCAAGAGTAATATCACGGGCTGCTACAACGTAGGCTCGCTTTATGCAAGCAGCGGCCATACAGGCGGTATTGTAGGACATCTCGATACTACAAGACGTGATACTTCGGTTGAGGTTACCATAGACAACTGCTACAACCTCGGAAGCATAAACGGTATTTATTCACTCGGCGGCATTGTAGGACAGGCTCAGGACGGCCACACCATAGTCAATTGCTATAACGCAGGTAAAATAACTTCCGCATCCGACGGTCAGGCAGGTGCAATAGCAGGCTCGCTCACAAATGATAACAGGGTAGAAGAATGCTATTATGACTCTTCCGTTACAGAGAACGGAATCGGAAACGGTGACGGAAGTACCACAGGCGAGACAACCGAGTTTATGAAATCTCCCGAATTCCTCGCGCTTCTCGGCGAAAAATTCAAAAAAGACGAATATTCTCTTGTAAACGGCGGCTATCCGATCCTTTATTGGCAAAAGACTTTTGATGCCGACGATGTAAACGAGGTTGTCGAAAAAATCAACGACATCGGCGATGTAACGGCGGACAGCGGCGTTAAAATAAACGAGGCAAGAAACGCATATGACAATCTCGACGACGATTTAAAGCCGTACGTTTCAAATCTTGATGTGCTTTTGAACGCCGAAAAAGAGCTTTCCGAAATAATAAGCCTCAAAGAAGCCAAAAAGACAGCACTCGAGCAGCTCGAGAGCTACAAGGACGCTTCGGATTACACACTCAATCGTGAGGCATTTAACAAGGCTCTCGAAAAAGGTATGGCTGATATAAGTGCGGCGAAGAATAAGGACGAAGTGAATACCGCTTTGATAAAAGCCAAGGCGGCACTTGACGAAATTCCGACAGATTCGTCACTCGGTAGCAATGACAACGGAAATGTCAATGTACCGTCGGTACCGGGTACAGACGGGATTACGTCAAATTCCGGAAATACCGCCGATACGGATATTAAGGGCGTTTCAATTCCCAAAACAGGCAGAATCGGAAATGCGGCGGTTGCATTTTTAATGTTCTCTTCTTTTGCTGCGGCAATGGCTGTTACCGCCAAACGCAAAAAGGACGAAGAATAAGACGGATTGATTACGTACCCGACGGGGCTTTTTGTCTCCGGCGGGTACATCGCTTACTCTAAACCGAAAATGCCGATTATCGGCGGATTCATTTTGCAAGGGAGGTATATACCACGGATAAAAACAAAATCAAAAGAGCTCTTATTTGCTTTTTTATGTGTTTTTTGCTTATTCTGCCGTCGTCTCGGGTTTTTGCCGCGGCAGGCCCTACGCTCAGAACTACGCTTTCCGACAATACAACTCAGCGCGGAAGCAAAAAGACATTTGACGTGTGGGCGAGAAATGCGTCAGGCGAAAAAATAAAAGCGACGGTTACGTTTAACGGCGAAAAGCTTTCGCCAACATGGGACGATAACGAAAAATCAAGCTATACCCTTAACTTTACCTTTGAGGGCGATAACACGGTTGTCGTTTCGGCATCGTCCGACGGCGGGCGAAAAAAGCAGCTTACATATCACATTAACTACAAGAAAGCGCGGCAGGGCGAAAAAATCGGCACGGCTGTTTGGAGCGTCGAAATGTTTACCATAGGCTGCGGATATCTCGTGTATCCCCAAAAAGTAAATATATACGAGGGCGAGACGTCCGCTCAGCAGCTTTTGCGCCTGCTTAACGAAAACGGATATGTGGGTTATTACGGCGGCAGCGTAAGCTCTTCGTTTTACCTCGCATATGTAGCCGACGGTACGGCGTCTGCGGCGAGATATAACAATTATCAGAGAAGCTCGTCCGCTTCGTCTCCGAGAGCACTCGGAATTTCACCGACAATACCGTCTGTTTTGGTGCCGCATCTTAAAAGCACAATGACGTTTTATGACCCCGGCGATTATGAGAAAAACTGGAAAGGCCATCTCGGTGAATTTGTAATAACAAACGGCTCGGGCTGGATGTATTCCGTCAACAACGTTTTCCCGAATGTCGGTTTTGCCGATACATACCTTTCCGACGGAGATATCGTCAGAGTACAGTTCACTCTCGGCTACGGAGCGGATATAGGCGGCTTCGGTGTTATGGGAACCTCAATTCCGAATGTCGAAAATCAGCCGAAATCCGGCTATTTTTCGGTGGCGAATAAGGACTCGCTTACAAAGGCAATAGAAAGAACCATTTATTCGGGTCTTATAACGCGCTCAAATGTAAAAAATGCATACGCCGCGGCATTATCCGTTGCCGAGACGCTTGACGCTTCGCAAAGCGCGGTCGATAACGCGGTTTCCGCTATCAATTCGGCACTTCAAAATCCGGGGTCGGAAACAAACTCCGCTCCTGCGGATGCTCCTTTGTCCGTCGGCGGCAGCGGCGCTCATGTGTCCTCCGGTGCGGCATTAGGCGGCAAGAATGCGTCGGGCGGCGCGGCAGCTGCCGCTTCCGGTGGGTCTGCCGACGCTGTCGCGGCTTCGGCTGCGGAGGAATCCGCTTTTTCCGAGACCGATGCGGAAACGGAGGAGATAACCGAAGCTTCAGAGGCTCTTTCCGAGAGCGAAGAGAGCACGGAAAACGCCGTATCATTGTCGGAAAACAAAAAATCAAAAACGCTTGTCACGGTAATATGCTTGGTATCGGCATTTATCGTTTTGGCAGGCGGAGTATGCTTTATTGTGTTTTATGTAAAGAAACGCCGCAAAAACGGCGAAAAAGAAAAATCTGTTAAGGAGAGCTCTTCCCAAAAATGACAAAACGTGTTATTTCGGTGTTTTTATGCGTCCTGTGTGTTATATCCTCAATTTCTTTCATCGTATCGGCAAAAGAGAATAAGGAGTATACGTCCGACAATTTCCTTAGCGTCGCGGACGGTATTATCGCATGGAAAAAAGCCGATAACGGCTCGGAACCCGACGGATATTTGATTAACGATAAATATTTGGAAAATGCGGGTACTACTCCGGGGGATTGGTATCCCATAGCTCTCGGCAGACTCGGAATACAGGATAACAACGAGGGCTACCTTGCGGTCATAAAAGACAGGGTAGAGGAGCGTTATCGCGAAAGCGGAAGGCTCAGTGCCGCAAAGGCAACCGAGTGGCACAGAATAGCACTCGCCGTTCTCGCTATGGGCGGCGACCCGACAAATTTCGGAACCGACGAAAACGGCGCGCCGATAAATCTGATAGCGGACGGAACCTATGACCGCGGCAAGACAACGCCGCTCGGAAGACAGGGCATAAACGGCTGGATATGGGGGCTTATAACTCTTGACAGTATGCGTTATACCGTGCCTGACGGAGCGTACAACACCCGCGACGATATAATCGTTGAAATAATTTCAAAGCAGCTTTCCGACGGCGGATTTGCCCTGAGCTCGGATGATGCAGACCCCGATATTACCGCTATGGCGATAACGGCACTCGCACCATATTATAATTCCGAAAAAATATATTCTTATCACAGAAAAGCGTTGTCCGCCGATGAGAGCAAAACGGTGCACGAGGTTGTTGATGAAGCGGTTTTGTGCCTTTCACGTCTGCAACTCGACACGGGCGACTACAAAAGCTGGGGAACTCAGAATGTAGAGAGTACCGATTGGGTGGCGGTGGCGCTGTGCAGTCTTAATATCGACCCTCTCTCGGACAGCCGTTTCATAAAAAACGGCAACACCCTTTTTGACGGTATAATGCGTTACAGAATGACGGACGGCGGATTTGTCCATTCGTTTACTTACGACCCCGGCAATCCCACATCTTTGCCCGATAAATCAAATACCATGGCGTCGGAGCAGACCCTTTATACCATGGCATCTCTTTGGCGGCAAAAAAACGGTATGAGAACTCTTTTCGATTTCAGAAAAGAGCAGAGCTCCGCGCTTAAATCGCGAATAAACGACCTTACTTCCGACATTTCAAAAATCGGCAATAAGACCGATAAACAAACGCTTCGCGAGCTTCTTGCGGTTTTTTATTCGTTGCCCGAAACAGAGCGGTGCTACGTGAGCAATTATTGGACTTTGTCCGATGAAGCCAAAAAACGCGGAATAGACGTTTCGGAAATAGCGGGTGAAACCGCGGTGATTGCGTTTTCGGATGATGACGCAAACGACGACGCCATTTTGTATTTTACCGATTCCGACCGTGCAATGGTTGACTCTCTGCCCGAAAAACTCACTACGGAGCAGTATGTTTTGGTTGTAACATTGCTTGATAAGCTCGAAAGGAGTGAAGATTTTGACGGTAAAGACGCATATCTCCGAAAGCTTGTTTCGGCAAAGGAGCAAATTGCCGCGGTTCAGGCGGAAATAGATTCGCTGAACGACGACATTAAAGCCGAGCTTTATCCGTTTGATAAAATCACGCTCAAGGATAGGGGCAAGGTGAATAAAATCGTTAAACGCTATAACGCGCTCAGCGAATATGACAGAGCAAAAATCGAGCGTTGGGAGGATGTCGTCAAGACAAAGACAAAGCTTGACAATATCGTTCGCGCCATAGTAATATCTGTTGTACTGTTTGTTTTAGCGGTAGGACTTACCGTGTTTATAATTATAAGAATCAGACGCCGTAAGATGAAAAAAACTCTCGAAATGGAGGAGCTTGCGGCAATGTATAAGGATGAAGACGACGAAATGCGGTAATTTTTTCTCGTGGAAGGGGAGTCATAATTGAAAAAAGATATTTTGGCGCTCCTGTCGTTGGCGCTGATAATAGCCGTATTGATTCACGGCACAAACATTCAGTCCGTTGACGAGTACTACCTTACTCATATCGACGATATAACCCCGCAGAGCGAGACGGTTTTTATCAGTATTCGCTGTGATACCGTGCTTCAAAATTACGACGAGCTTGACAAAGCCCTGCAATCCGATAAATATGTGCCGCAAAACGGCGTTATATTGCCGGAAACCGAATATGTGTTGAGACCCGGCGACACCGTTTTTGATATACTTGACAGGGCGGTAAGGTATAATAAAATACAGATGGAGTATCAGGGTGCCGATAAAAACAGCTATGGCAGCGTATACGTTCAGGGTATAAATTATCTGTACGAATTTTCCTGCGGACCGCTTTCGGGTTGGATGTATCAGGTGAACGGCGAATTTCCGAATTACGGATGCTCAAAATACAAACTGAAGGACGGCGACCGAATAGCATGGGTCTATACCTGCGATCTCGGCAAGGACGTCGGCTGTATATGGATGGGAGATGAAACGGGATGAAAGCTTTCGGCGGATATCATCCGGCTGTTACTTTTACATATTTTATATCTGTGCTGTTAACGGCTATGTTTGTATGGAATCCCGTAATACAGCTCACAGCACTCCTCGGCGGCATTATGTTTTCGCTTATGCTCGTGAGGAAAAAGGCTATTTTAAGCGATATGGGCTTTTATCTTCCGCTTTTTCTGCTTGTGGCTGTTACAAATCCTCTGTTTTCGCATAACGGCGTTACTCCGCTTTTCTTTATGAACGGTAACCCTGTAACGCTTGAAGCGGTTGTTTATGGCGTTTTTATCTCGGTGATGGTTGTCGGAGTGCTGTTTTGGTGTAAGTGCTATAATGAAATTATGACCGAGGATAAATTCTTGTATCTGTTCGGCAGAATTATCCCGAAAATGTCGCTTGTGCTTTCCATGGCTCTCAGATTTGTTCCGATGTTTAAAAGACAGATGAAAAATGTGAGCAGAGCGCAAAAGGCAATGGGGCTATATTCGCAAAAAAGCTATGTTGACAGATTACGCGGCGGAATACGTGTTTTTACGGCGATGATTTCGTGGTCGCTTGAAAATTCCATGGAGCTGTCATCGTCTATGAGAGCGCGCGGATACGGTCTGCACGGCAGAACAAACTTTTCGCTGTTTAAATTCGGGGCGAGAGACGCGGCGGTTTTATTGTCGGGATTATTGCTTTTTGTCGTCGTAATAACAGGTGTCGGCAGCGGAAGCATCGATTTTACATTTTATCCGGAGCTCGGCAAAATCAGTCTTTCGTTAAAATCGTTAATTACTTACATTTCGTTTTTTATATTATCGTTTCTTCCGTTTTTTATTGAGGTAAAGGAGAATTTAAAGTGGAAATATTACATATCGAAAATTTGAATTTCCGTTACCCCAAGGCGGAAAAAGACACTCTTCACAATATTTCTCTTAATATCGGGCAGGGTGATTTTACTGTAATATGCGGCGCAACGGGCTGCGGAAAGACCACCCTTTTAAAGTTGATTAAAAACGAGCTTGCTCCCGCAGGTGAAAAGAACGGCGAGATACTCTATAACGGGAAAAGCATCGATTCCCTCGGCCTTCGCGAGAGTGCATGTGCCATAGGGTTTGTCGGGCAAAATCCCGATAATCAGATAGTTACTGACAAGGTTTGGCACGAGCTGTCGTTCGGCCTTGAAAATCTCGGTGTGCCGCAAAACGTAATTCGCCGCAGAGTGGGCGAGATGGCGAGCTATTTCGGTATACAGGATTGGTTCCGCAAAAAAACCGACGAGCTTTCGGGCGGTCAGAAGCAGCTTTTAAACCTTGCGTCGGTTATGGTAATGCAGCCCAAGGTGCTTATCTTAGATGAGCCCACAAGTCAGCTTGACCCCATAGCTGCGGCTGATTTTATAGCGACGCTTAAGAAGCTGAATACCGAATTCGGTATTACCGTGCTTTTGGTAGAGCACCGTCTTGAGGACGTTTTCCCGATAGCCGACAAGGTTTTGCTTATGGAAAACGGCTGTGTGCTTTTATATGATTTACCGCGTGCCGTCGGCAAAAATCTTAAAAAAATAAATCCCGAACACCCTATGCTCAAGGGCCTTCCGAGTGCCGTAAGGCTTTACAATCTGCTCTCGTCGGACGAAGTTTGCCCGCTTACGGTTAAAGAGGGGCAGGAGTTTTTCAGACGTAATTTCAAAAGGAATATAGATTTTTCCGACGGTGATAAATCAGAATATTCCGATAAAACCGATACGGCAATCGAGCTTAAAAATGTTTGGTTCAGATATGAAAGAGATTTGCCCGACATTCTGCGCGGCGTAAATCTTAAAGCGGATCGCGGCGAAATAGTTTGTATTCTCGGCGGCAACGGCACGGGAAAAACGACAATGCTGAATGTCATTTCGGGTCTTAATAAGCCGTATCGCGGCAAAATAAAGATAGACGGCAAAAAAATCAAGGATTATAAGGGCAATTCGCTGTACCGAAAGAAGCTTGCATATCTGCCGCAAAATCCGCAGACGGTATTTTTAAAGGACACCGTTTCGGGTGATCTCGAAGAAATGCTCAAGGCGATGGAGTATAAAAAAGAAGAGCGCGAAGAAAAAATACGCGATATTTCCGAAAAACTCGGTATAACGGATTTGCTTACGAAGCATCCTTATGACCTCAGCGGCGGTGAACAGCAAAAATGCGCCCTTGCGAAAATGTTGCTTTCAGAGCCTACAATACTGCTTTTGGACGAACCTACAAAGGGACTTGACGCCTTTTCAAAGTCCTCGCTTTTGAATGTATTGAAGAAACTTAAATCGGACGGAATAACGGTTGTTATGGTAACTCACGATGTTGAGTTTGCCGCTGTCGGTGCCGATAGGTGCGCGCTGTTCTTTGACGGCGAAATCGTTTCTTCCGATGCGCCGAATTCGTTTTTCGCAGAAAATAATTTTTATACGACGGCGGCGAACCGCATAGCCCGTCCGCTTTGTCCCACAGCGATAACGAGTGAAGAGGCGGCTGAGTGTTGCCGCGGAAACGGAGAAGATAATGGTTAAAAAATGGCTTTCGTATATTTTTCCGTGCATTTTGGTGCCTGCGGCGGTTTTGCTCGGAGCCACAGTGTTTAAAGATAAACAGTATGCATGGATATCGCTTTGCGTTGCCGTGTTGTCGTGCGTTCCGTTTTTTCTCGCCTTTGAAAAGGGAAAAAGCGGTACAAAGGAAATGATTTTAATAGCTGTTATGGTCGCGTTGTCGGCAGTCGGCAGACTTATTTTTGCGTGGGCACCCAGCGTAAAACCGGTGACGGCACTCGTTATAATAACAGCGATGTATTTCGGCCCACAGGCAGGCTTTATGACGGGTGCGCTGACCGCCGTAATATCGAATTTTTATTTTGGGCAGGGTCCATGGACACCGTTCCAGATGTTTTCGTGGGGTATAGTCGGGCTTATAGCCGGAGTTTTCGCTCCGCAGCTTAAAAAGAGTCTTGTGTTCAGAATAATTTACAGTGCCGTTTCGGGAGTGCTGTATTCTTTGCTTATGGATATTTATACAACCCTTTGGTATGACGGCACGTTTAATCTGACGCGGTATATTGCCGCTGTTACGTCGGCTGTGCCCGTTACACTTACCTATGTAGTTTCCAATGTTGCAT